>Ga0163179_10003786_pt1 | contig 10228 bp, 1 predicted proteins | sample AtlANTMetagenome_FD_109643 | JGI IMG/M metagenome (GOLD analysis project Ga0163179, IMG submission 109643) | Marine eukaryotic phytoplankton communities from the Atlantic Ocean - Atlantic ANT 2 Metagenome | ecosystem: Environmental > Aquatic > Marine > Oceanic | place: North Atlantic Ocean... | reverse complement strand
GGAAGAATACCATCCTTTGCAATAAACTGATAAAACGGTGTTACTCCATCAGATTTCATTTGATCTTTATTACCATCAACAGCTGTTGGTACTGCAGATTGAAGTTCATGTGCTAGGAAACCAATATCACTCCTACCACTACCTTTCCAGTCGAAAGAAATAGGATTTAATTTTTTAACTGTCTCAATACCATTAGTCAATGAAAGAACATTTTCTTTTAATCTATAATCAGATTCGACATGATACTGGCCATTACCTTTAACATAAGCTTTGAGAGAGTTAGTTATGTTGTCATCAGACCGAAAATGATGAATACCAGCATCAGAAAGATTTGTTTGTCTATAACTATACACCCCATCAGACAAATCACCATATAGTGCTTCGGTGGTACTACCTATAGGAGGAATCACAAGTGACCATTCCACACTAGTTGTAGCACCAGTACTTTTTATAACCTCTCCAGCAGCACCATATCTTTGATCAACCGTTCTAGTACTATTAATAACGGGTGGAGTAGCAGATTCGGATACGTATACCTGAGGACCAGCTTCAATTCCAATTTGTCCATATTTTCCGATACGGAATTTTTCGGTTAATCTACCACTTGTATTGCCAGAACCATAGATTCCACCACCACCAGTTGCAAAAATAATATCAGAGAAATGATCAGAAGTTGTAGTTCCACCAACAGTGTCCATTTGGATACGAGAATCCATGTCAAGAGCAGATGTATATTTAAAATCAATATAAGGTCCACCATAGGTATGGGTATTATCTGATCTGAATAATTCCAATGCACCATCACCAGTAATCTCACTCCAATTCGAAGAGTTTGCATTCTGTACCCTAATGTATCCACCATGAGCAGTACTACTAGTATCACTAGGTTTGAGTATTAATGATGGATAAGTCGTTGATTTATAAAATTCTAAATTTGCTGCACCAGCTTGAACTCCACCATCATTAAATTGAATTTGTCTATTGGTTCCAGCAACAGCACTCCCACCACCAAGGTTTGCAGTATCAAACCATATATCACCATCACAAACTGATGATCCAGTAGGTTCAGATTCTTGAATATATCTTGCACCATAAGCATTACTGGTTGTTCCAATACCAATAGTAGCAATTCCAGCATTAACTACAACACCTATTGGATCCTTACAAGTTCTCTCAGTTCTTGGATCTGCATTATCTGAATATTGTTTTACTTCTACATTTGTTAAAGTACCAGCACCAGTAGTAGCATTAATCGTAAATCCACCTGCAGTTGTGTCAGCAAAACTAACATTAGTTCCTGCGGTAATTAGAACATCATCATTAGTGCTTCCATCACTTAATCTTAGAATTGCATTAGCACCAGATTCAACACCTTCTAAAGTATAGGTCTTAGCAGAAGTAGTAGCATTAATCGTAAATCCATCTGCAGTTGTATCAGCAAAACTAACATTAGTTCCTGCGGTAATTAGAACATCATCATTTGTAGTTCCATCACTTAATCTTAAGGTTGTATTAGGACCAGAATCAACACCTACTAAAGTATAGCTCTTACCAACAGAACTACCAGAAGTCCATGCAGGTGTAGCACCAGCACCAGCACTGGTTAATACTTGTCCATCTGTTCCGTAGTTAGCACCAGAAAGACCAATTTGGCCAAGGTTTCCAATCTGTAATCTTGATTTTCTTGTAGGATTATCATTATTTCTATCCCATACTTCAAACTTTAGAGTATCATCAGCATGTTCATAATTAATAGCACCAATTTCAGCTGGATCACTAGCACTAGTGACAGTAATGGTTCCAATCATACCAGAGTGAGAACCACACTGATAATAATAAGTACCAGCAGTATTAGGTGTCCAAGAAACAGTACCACTTTGAGTTCCTTGATTTGTTGCTGCGGGAGTGCTTACATTTGCACCACCATCTGAGACTCTAATATAGAATGGATGCCCTGAAGCATCGACAACAAAATTAAGTGTATCTCCTGTCTCAACAGTAACTGTGGGGTCAGTACCACTCACAGATCCATTTCTATCAGTTCCAGATAATGTATAATTGCTGCTATCACTAGCAGTAACAGTTATTGAATAAGTATTAGCAGCACTATCTCCATCACTAAATGTAAGATATGAATTACCAGTATTATTACCTGCTTTAATATTTACCTTTGCCGATCCACTACCAATTCTTTCGAATCCAGCTATTTCTGCTTCACTAGAATTAAATATAGATTTTCCTACATTACTAATATTAAGTCTTTCGATTCCTTCTGTTAATACCTTGAAGTATCCATTACTACCACTATCAACTACTTCTGCAGATGTATTACCTTGTTGTATTCTATCTGTTGATATTGCAACACTAGAATCAATAGTTCCTTTAAAAGTACCATAAACTTCTCTTGCAGTTACAATACCAACAGCAAGAACAGCAGTATTAGCAATACCAACTTCATTAGTAGGAACACCAGTACCTATTCCAACATCACCACTTGATGTGATGCGAAGTCTTTCTGTCGCTACACCTGCTACTCCTCGCACAAGTGGTGTAAAAAATCTCATAGCATCGATGCTATGACTATAGACTATCTGACCAGCATTACTATCCTCACCATCTCCAAAGTAGATATAATTAGCTGATTCTGTTCCAGCAATCTGGAATCTCATTACTGTATCACGACTCGCTCCAGTCTCCTTATTATAAAGTCTAAGACTTGTATCATTATTATAAGAGTTGGAATTGTTTACTATATCTAAATCGAATTGGGGATCAATACTATTAATACCAACTTTACCATCTGCTAAAATGCGAAATCTTTCCGTTCCTTCTGTTAATACCTTAAAATACCCATTACTACCAGTATCAACTACTTCTGCAGATGTATTACCTTGCACTATTTTATCTGTTGTTATTCCAACACTAGAATCAATAGTTCCTTTAAAAGTACCATAAAGTTCTCTTGCAGTTACGACACCGACAGCAAGAACAGCAGTATTACCTACACCAACAGTAATATTAGGATTAGTGGTTCCGATACCTACATTACCATTTGATGTGATGCGAAAGCTTTCAGTATCATCAGTAAAAATAACTGCACTTTTTCCAGAACGACCAATTAGTTCTACTTGGTTATTATCATGAGAGTATGCAAGTTCTCCTGTAGCACTTCCAGATTCCATGAATCTAATTCTGGAAGCACCAGTCGTGGCAGTTGTCTTAATATCAATTGCTTGTGCACTACTAGATCCTCTTTCAATTTCTAATACTCCAGTATTTGTGATGCGAAGTCTTTCTTCATTCTCAGTTGTTACTGAGAAGTGTCCGTTACTACCTGTATCAATTACTTCTGCTTTTGTGTCACCTTGTTGTATTCTATCTAATGTTATTGACGCACCAGGATCAATAGTTCCTTTAAATGTTCCATAATATTCACGAGCAGTAACGATACCAGCATTTAAAACATAATCATTATTAGAGTCTGCTGCTTTAGTTATATTTGTGGTTCCTATACCAACACCTTGAGATGTGATACGAACTCTTTCTGCTTTTATTCCAGTAGTACCAGAACTTCCAGCAAAAAATCCTATGGTTGCAGAAGATTGTATCTCCAACATACCATCACTCATTCCAAGACCATATGCATTGTCTACATTTGAATCTTTATACAGATATAATTTTAAAGCTCTGTAACTTCCACTACCTGCAGAATATGATGAACCCTGCAAATAAGAAGATCCTAGATTAAGCACACCTTTGACCTGAGTGGCCTCAGCAATACCTGCTCCTTCATTTAAAACTACGTCAGAAATATTGTCAGGATAAAAACTAGTACCTGTCGTCTGAGCTATACCAAATCTTTCATTAGTGTTGCTGTTTCCAAAAACTGAGAACCTACCTAAAGGATTTGTGGTCCCGATACCAACTTTACCATCCCTATAAGCCAATCCTGTACTATCAACCTCTACACCATCATAACCACTAGTCTCACTACCAAAGTGAATATAATGTAGACCTGAATCTGATGTATCATCCGTTATTTTAACATTATTTGCATTCTCTATTGCTACACCAGAATCAATAGATCCTTTAAAAATACCATAATATTCATTAGCAGTTACAATACCAACAGCTAAAACTCTACCATTACCCGTAAGAGAACTATTAATATTTGTAGCAACTGGATTTGTAGTTCCAATACCTACATGACCTTCTTTTGTGATGCGAAGTCTTTCATTTGTATTATTATTTGTATGGAATGCTAAATCAGTGTTAGTAGTTGAACCAATTGAAATTAAATCAGTCTTAATATCAAGACTTAAACCAGAGTTAGTATTATTAGTAAAATTAGCAACATTTTGAAAACTAGCATTATCATCAACATCAATTTTTAATTTATATGTTCCAGGTATTGTGCCACCAATAACAACGGAATCATTAAATGTAGATATTCCCGAAACAAGTATTCCATCATAGAAAGTTGACACTCCAACGAAACTAGAAATTCCAGTAACATGAAGGTCTTTAATGGTAGCGATACCAGTAACCCTCATATTAACACCTGTTATTTCATCATAAGCAATATCTCCACCAATAAAAAGATCACCACCTACATGTAAATCATTATGGAATGTTCCAATACCAACAAAGGTAGAAAGACCCGATACACTTAATTGATCTGCATATAATTTATCCTCAAATGTTCCAATACCAACAAAGGTAGAGACACCAGATACATTTAATTTTGTTGTAGTTGTGAGACCACTTACATCAATTCCATCTGATGTAGTAATTAATCTTCTAGTAGTAGCATAAAACAATTCTGTCTCATAATTACCAGTATTATTAAAACGAAGACTTAAATTTACTGCATTTTCATCGGTTATTTCAACTCTTTGATTACTCTTCAAATATAATCCTGAAGCAGCAGAATTACTATGCTCGATAACACTATTAGGTTCTGCACCATGATTATTATGATATATTTCTAAGTCACTATCATCTCCAAATATTAATTTAGAATCATCAACAAATTTAAAATTATTATCAGACTTATCCCAGTAAGCAGATTTAGCAACACCAGTATTTCCCCAGAACTCAACATCATCCTTAAATGTTGCTATTCCAGTAACCTCCATATTAACACCTGTTACTTGGTCATATGTAACATTACCACGTACCTTAAGATCACCACCCACAAATAAATTATTATGGAATGTTCCAATACCAACAAAGGTAGAAAGACCCGATACACTTAATTGATCTACATATAATTTATCCTCGAATGTTCCAATACCAACAAAGGTAGAGAGACCAGTTACACTTAAGTCTGATCCTAATCCAACTGGACCACCTAAAGTAGAAAGACCAACAACATTTAAGTCTGATCCTAATCCAACTGGACCGCCTAAAGTAGAAATACCACTAATAGATAATGCAGATCCTACTATTCCATTTGCATTTATATTTCCAGTAATTTCTACACCATGTTGAGTAGTTTTAAGTCTCTCACCAGCACCACTATCACCTCTCCAAAGTAATTCAGTACCCCCATCCGCATTAAATACTGCTAAATTATCACCACTAGTAGTTTCAAATACTATATCATAAGAACCTGCAGGTACTTGGAATCGCATATCATGATCCCCAGTATGTTTAAATATACTACCCCCATCCGATCCAGTACCTTCTGTATAATATACTTCAAGATCTCCACCCGTACCAAATACAACTTTTGCATCATCATTAAATGTGAATGAATCTTCAGATTGATCCCAGAAAGCAGATTTAATACCTGTCTGTCCCCATAATTCTACATCATTCTTAAATGTTGATACTCCACTTACAATAAGTCTTTGAAATAAACCCTCATCATATACTATACCTTCATCACCATAAATGAATCCACGAACATGTAAATCACCACCAGTCGTAGTACTACCACCTGCACCAGCAAGAGTTGTTACTCCAGTTACTGAAAGTACCTCACCCACATATAAACGATTTCCAAATGTACCAATACCAGTAAATGTAGAAATACCTGTAACACTTATTCCTGCACCAACATTTAAATTTTCCTCAATACCAACACCACCATCAACTACAAGTGCACCACTATCCTTATCATAAGAAGAAGTAGTATCTGAAATATTAAGTGCATCTGCAGCAGTTATAGATCCAGAAGAAGAATCTAAAGTTAAACCACCAACTTTAGTATTAATAGTATTACCAGTAATAGTAATATTACCAAAAGTAGAGATACCTGAAGTTGCTAAAAATCCTTCACCAGTTATAAGAACATTACCATCAAAAGTTAAGTTAGAACTATCTACTAAAGAATTACCTGATCCAACATATGCAACTCTACCCTCTGTCAAATCTTCTACTGCTAGAGTACTTGCAGTTGCACCAGCATTAATATCCAATAAACCAGCAGTTGTTGTTACACCAGTTATTTCTAATTGACTAAATCTCGCAGCACCCAATACATCTAATAATATTTTTGGTTGAGTACTTCCAATACCAACAGAACCAATTCCAGTACCACCAGGTGGCTCAACCCATACAAAGTTAGGTGCTCCACCAACTAAACCAGTATCATCATGATATTGTATCTGAGAAACAGTTCCACCAGCACCACTAAGAACTTCTTCTTGTCTAACCCATTCAATACCACCAGTCGCATTTTTCTTTAATATATTATTATTACCACCTGGTTTATTATCTGTATCATATATGGTTCCCGTTAATCTTAAATTACCTACAACATGAAGATTTTGTGTTGGAGTTGAAGTTCCAATACCAACAGAAGCAATTCCTACAGTAGAATTATCATATACAAAATATGAACCACCATCAAATTCACCACTATTATTAAAAAGAATTTGATGATCTAGTCCAGGAGGAGCAACAGTAATAGTTACTGCAATACCAGGATTAGGTTGACCAGTATTACTTCCTACTGCAGTAATTGCATTTCCTCTGAAGTCTAACTGTGTGGTGCTGCTTAAACCCCCAACAAGAGTTCCTTCCTCATATACACTAAGAGATCCAGGTATTATTCCACCACCTACAGGAATCCAATATCGATTTACTTCACTATCATCATTAATAACAGATATTACTTGATATTGATCTCCTACAGGAATATCCGAACTTCCTCCAACTGGAGGAAAACCTAAATTTGGTTCTGCTGAACCTAAATCGAGATATTTATATCTATCAACTGATAAATCAGATTGATTCCTTAATTTAACTCTTCCACTTATATACTTAGGCATTACTGTTCTCTAGAATACTTGCAAGAAATTCCATCTGTAACGGAGCTGCTTGCCCACCTGCAGAAGTTACCCCTACATTTACACTTACACTATTACAATCTGCTGCTGTGATTGATAATGCTGCACCATGTGCTGGATCTGTTGTACGAGGATATGCATGTTCAGTTAGATTATTATCCATAGTACATGTAAATATTATAGATTCTGTAGCAATACCCAGAGTAGAAGTTGATCTCTTAACTCCATTAGTGACAAAATCACCAGTTACTGCAGAATGGGTATATGCACCACCTTCTATAACAACACTTCTAGTTATTCCAGCAGTAGCAGATTGGAAAGTATGTGGAGAAAGGTCTGGTGATGTTCCAACATTAACAGTAAAATTATTCGCATCAACATATGTAATTGGTATCCATTCTCCACTAAAAGGATCGGTACTTCTAGGATAAGATTTATGAGAAGAAAGTCCAGTATAACAACCATAATCACAACTAAAAGTTATTGATCCATCAGCAATTTTTATAGCATCACCATTTTGCATATTATGCTCTGCAATAGTTAATTGCATAACTCCAGTAGCTGGAGCATATGTTCCATCTGTTGGTGTTAATTTAGTAGCAGGTACAAACGTATGAATACCAGCATAACTGGAAGAACCTACATTTAAACTAATTGTTGTACCTGTAGTTGCTGCAACACTAACAGCATTATTATATGCAAGATCATTAGAAGTTGCACCACCATAACCAGCTGGTCTTGGATATGTATGAATTCCAGCATGAGCATCTTGAGCACATGTAAATTCCAAAGATTTTGGTGACAATCTCACACTAGTCAATCCAGCAATAATATTATGTTTTCCTATTGTTAATGTAGCAATTCCCACAGTAGGATCATATTCTGCTGAAGAGACCTCAAAATAATTAAATTGACTCGTCCCCACATTTACTTCAAATGTATCTGTTGTCTTATTAGATAATGCTACCCATTTCTTACTTATAGGATCTGATGATCTTGGATAAGTTTTTTTATTTGCATTACTATCCATAGAACATCTGAAAGTTAATGCACCTTGATCAAAAGAAATTAAATCACCATTAGAAAAACCATGACTTGCTTTAGTTAAAGTTAATATTCCTACAGTTGCATCATACTTAGCATCAGTAGGAGTAAAAGATCCTGCTGTAGTGATTAAATCTAGACCCTTATTGGGAATAGTAAAAGTTGCAATTCCTGTTGTAGGATTATATTCAACAAATGTAGGAGTAAATTTAGTTGCATTAGCAAGATTTGTTTTTGATATAGATTCTACTTCTGACCGAACGTATGAATGTATTGCTGGATTATATACATGCTTATATCCTTTAGAACCACCAACAACTGATGTAAATGTTTTTGATGTACCTACAACATCAACAATACTAGCAACACTATATGCTTTTTGTGGATCAGGAAATATATTAGTTGTTATACCAGCAGTTTTATCTGGACATGTAAAAGCAATTCCAGCTAATGTAATATCACTACCTACTTCAAATCCATGAACTCCAGCAGTAGTTACAGTAATAATTCCAGTAGGTTCATCATAAAGCACATTATTAATTGTGGTTATACCACTTTGAGTACTTGTAATAAACAAACTATCTACCACTAACGGTGTTTTTTCCAATACCATTCTACCGTCAATAAGAATCACGGCATCACTAGGTGGAATCTCTACATCTTTTATAATTCTTATATCTCTTGTATTTCCTGTGCTTCGTGTTTTTCTACTCTGAGTAAAAGTAACGGATGGATAAGTTCCTATACCTACATTAGCAACTTGAGCATACAACACCAAGGCTGAAGTTCCTGTAGGAACCTCATATAACTTATTATTTCCTGGTGCTACAGGAACTGCTATAGATATAAACTTATTAACTGGTGCTATTGCCATATTATCTCAACGAAAGTATTAATGGTGTTAATTGTGCTTGAATGGCACGGTTAAAGTCCCGTCCTCTAATTGTTGAAGTTGTTTGGTCAACAGTTATACCATCTCCAATTCTAAAGTTACCTTTTTGATCCGTACTTGTAAATGGAATTTGACCGCCATTAATAGCAATAATCTCATTTTCAGGAATAGGTTCACCACCTTGGAAGGGGTTTGCTCTATTTAGGTCGGTGCCAGCACCAACATATTCAAAGGAATGTGAGCTGGTAATAATCCTACTTAATCTAACCAATTCACAACTTACTCCAATACCTATAGAATAAGGAACAAATTCATTAAAGGTTACTGTAGATAATCCACTATTAGGAGTTGGTTCTGTTGCAGATTCAATAGTAAATAAGATAGGATCAGTATTGGCAGTAGCAGTAGCATTCCCACTAGAGAAAGTAACTGTAAAATCTTGATTAGGTAAGAAATTTCTACCACTAGCAATAACATCAATAGAACTAATTGTTCCTGCTGCACTTACATTCGCAGAAAACTCTGGTAAAATTGATTCAGGGCCTAAAGGTTCATTTACTGTGACAACAGGAGGAGCACCTTGATTATATCCACTTCCCCCATCTAGAACATCAAGACTTCTAATTAATTGAAGAGGTTCAGTTACTATTCCAGTAGCAGGACTATCACCATAATCATCTAAATTAAGATGAAAATATGCTCCTTGACCATCAAATGGTTTTCTATAATTTCCTTGAACATCAACCACATTATTCAATACAAAAATATCTGATTCTGCAGTTGTCTCCTCATTAGTAATACTGGCGAATTCTATAGCACCATAACCATCTGCCTTTAGTCCAACATTACCAAATGATGAATTAGAGTTTGTTAAATCACACTGGCCACCACTAGCACAAGAAATAGCAACATCACATCCAATAGTAAAGATAGAAACTAACTGAGCATAAGCATTATTTGATAAAGAAACACCAATCCCATTTTCATTATACTG
>Ga0163179_10003785_pt1 | contig 10229 bp, 6 predicted proteins | sample AtlANTMetagenome_FD_109643 | JGI IMG/M metagenome (GOLD analysis project Ga0163179, IMG submission 109643) | Marine eukaryotic phytoplankton communities from the Atlantic Ocean - Atlantic ANT 2 Metagenome | ecosystem: Environmental > Aquatic > Marine > Oceanic | place: North Atlantic Ocean... | reverse complement strand
TGGAGGCTCAGCTCGCCCGGAAACACCCGCAAACTACCTCGCGGCTGCTCAAGTTGGACGAGCACGTGGATGCGATCGAGCCGAAATTGACTCGTCAGGCTGTGGAGATTGCAGTTCTCAGGCCCTCTGAATCTGCCCTCATCCTGCGGATGCACCACAACACTAAAGGCGCGTGTACCGAAGCTGAAAACTGAAGTCAATGCCCGAGCCGCCTGCTCTCGCATGATCTCGGCCTCTACAAGCAGTCGCAGGTCCTGATGATACGGGCCTGCGAGCACTTCAGGTGATTCCGCCAGATCAAAGCCTGGCTGTAGACCCACTCGTACTATTTCGACCTCTCGATCGCGTAGACGCCCCACTACGTGCTTGCTGGTTGCGATGGCGTGACTGAGAGTCATGGGTTTCCAGCGCCCCTGTTGAAACAAGCCGCCAAGAAGAGTGCCTGACAGGGCCAGAGCGGGAAGCACCCGTGCAGCACCCGGCCGGGCCTTCAAGATTCCTTCGACACTTGCCAATGCCGAACGGTGTGAGCTGAAAGGCAGGCCAGGGGTTAGGTGGACGATGCTGCGAACCCTGGCTCTGTGCAGCCGCCCGACTGCTTCGAGGCTCACCTTTGGACTGTGCTTCACCCCCAGTGCTCGGAGCACCCCTGGATTTAAGCTATGGACCGGCAATTCCACTGTTTGCACGCCGCGGGCCTGAAACTCCTGCAAAGGGGCTCGTAAGACCGCCTGAGGAGACAGCGTGAGGCGGATGCTCACGGCTCGTCCGCGGCGAAATTCTCTCTCTGCTGCGTCGAGGATCTCTGTGCGCGGCCCCCGCGGTAGTTGCCAGAGGTCGCCCCCGAAAAAGGCGAGTTCGACCCCTTGAGGAGAACCTCCGTTGGTGGTTGTTCGGCGCAGAACTCGATCCACGCTGGCCTGCACATCGTCAGCTGTGGGGACTTCGAAGGGTCCAGTCGCTCCCCCCCGTCGCTCAGCGCAATAGGGACAGCCACTCGCACAGAAGAGATGAGGCACCAGTACTGGTGCAACGGGCAGGCGTTTAGCCATCAGCATCCTTATTTCTCAGTAGCTCTAGAGCCCGCGCCGCTGCCTGACGAGCGGCATCTTGCTTTGAACTCCCCTGCCCTTCGGCAAGAATTGTCCCGCCTGCTACGACTTCCATGGTCCACGTTGGCATGTGATCAGGGCCCGACGAAGATGCCAGCCGATAGCTGGGCGTTCCCCTTCTGGCTGCCTGAAGAGCCTCTTGAAGCTCAGTTCGCGGATCTCTAGGGGCGTGCAGATCTCCGTCTTGAGCCCTGCGTGCCAGGTCATCAGCAAACAAGGTCCCGACAAAATTAGCAGCGGAAGACAGTCCTGCATCTAGATAGATAGCGGCGATCACGGACTCGAGAGCATCTGCAAGGATTGAGTCTTTGTCTTGTCCACCGCTTGCCCGTTCGCCTTTTCCGAGCCGCAGATAGTTGCCCAGTTTCAGACTGCGCGCGTGCCTGGCCAGGGTCTCTCGCCGCACGAGCATGGCCCGCGCTCGGGTCAAGCGTCCCTCGGAACTGGCTGAGGACCGATACAGCTCTTCGGAAATGACCAGATCAAGGACGGCATCCCCCAGAAACTCAAGTCGCTCGTTGTCCTCTCGTTTTGGGCCACCCGTTTGATCCTTTGCCCAGGATCTGTGGCTCAGGGCTCTCGTAAGAAGACTCAGGTCTGAGAAGGAGTGGCCAAGACTCTTTTCTAGCGGTGCCAGCGGTGACGGATCCATCATCAAGGAATGGGAACTGCCACCCACTCGCGGCTCTGTGGGTAGGGGCTATCCGTAACGAAAGAGAGAATAGGGCCGATAGCGAAGTCACCATTGCCATTGCCAAGTGCCGTGGCGATGGCTCGATCCGAACTCATAACGCCGGTGTCCCAGATCAACACGAGGTCCAGGGCTGAATCCTGATTGATGTCCATGGGCATTGCCATGCCGCGACCCTCTGCACCAACAAGCTCGCTCTCGTTTTCTGAGTTCACATCGACACTCGCGCTCGGCAGCACGAAGGATCCGTCGCCTTGTCCCGAGAGAAAGTAGAGTTGTCCAGGATCACCTCGATCGCTCAGCCCGACCAGAAGGTCTCCAGCACCATCCCCGTTGAAGTCACCCTGGATCACGCTCTGTACGGGGCTTTGCAGTAAAGCTACGGCAGTGCCCGCCGCAAAGGTACCGTCGCCCTGCCCCGGGTGCATCAAGCAGAGGCTGTAGCCTCCGGGAGTCCAGCCGCATTCCACCAGATCAGCTATTCCATCACCTGTGTGATCTACGGGCGTGCGTCCCAAGCTCCAGTAACTACTCGTCAAGGGGCTCGCCAGGGTGAGTCCCGTTGCAATGGTAGAGAAGCTTGCAGATCCGTCGTTGAGGTGAGCTGTGATCAGCCCCAGGTTTGTACCGCTCAGTTGAACGCTGAGTAGGTCGACATCGCCATCAGGCTCTAGATCTGCGGTAGCGATGAGTCGGCCCTCGCTTGCTATCTCAACGCCTGGCAGGGGGATCTCTGACAGGCTTCCGTTGCATTGAACCGATAGGCGCTCTACAGGGCTGTCGTCGCCAGCACTGTCATCATCGTCGCCAGCACTGTCATCATCGTCGCCAGCACTGTCATCATCGTCGCCTAGGTACTGGCGAACAATCTCTACGACCCCATCCCCATCAAGATCTGCCGAAGCCACTGCGAGGGCGGGGGCGCTCCCTACTGAAGACCCATACTGGGTCGGCAGGCCTATTCCACCGAGGGGATTGACCGTCCAACTAGACACAGCTCCATCCGCGCGGCCTGTCGCGAGCAACTGCAGTGCAGCAGTAACGGCAGGCTCATCGACCAGACCATCGCAGTCGTTGTCGAGGGCGTCGCCGCAGATCTCGGTGAGGCCCGGGGCGCGGCCAGGATCGTTGTCGTCACAGTCTGTGCAGACACTCGCGTTATCAGCATCAGCGTCCGCTACATCCGGATCAAGTCCGTCGCTTAGGTCATCACAATCGTCATCAATGCCGTTACATGTTTCTGGGTTGCCGGGAAAGCGAAGCGCATCCGCGTCATCACAGTCGCCAGCGCAGTCGCTCACGCCATCCTGATCACCGTCCTCCTCATCGGGTGGCACGCCCCCAGAGCAGTTGTCATCGATGCCGTTGCACTGCTCCAATGCTCCTGGGTAGGTTGAGTCGCTGGTATCGTCGCAGTCACCAGCGCAGGTGCGGTACCCGTCAGCATCGCCATCCGCCTCATTGGCTGGCACCCCATCAACACAGTCATCATCGATGCCGTTGCACAACTCAAGGGCTGCCCCGTGAATGGTTGCGTCGTTATCGTCGCAGTCGGTCGCACAAAGCCGGTCCCCATCTCCGTCCGAGTCTGCTTCGTCTGCCGGCACCCCATCGACACAGTCATCATCGATACCGTTGCATTGTTCGCTAGCTCCTATGAAGACATTGGCTGAGTTGTCATTACAGTCTCCGTCGCAGAGGCGCTGTCCGTCTCCATCCTGATCAGCTTCATCGGTTCCTGGAGCACCACTGCAGTCGTCATCAATGCCATTGCACAGTTCAATTGCTCCGCTATAGACGCTTGCTTGATCATCGTCACAGTCTCCAAAGCACTGACTCTGCCCGTCCCCATCGCTGTCGGCCTCGCCTGCTGTGAGTTCACCCGAACAGGAGTCGTCAACGCCATTGCAGCGCTCGATAGCGCCTGGGTAGATGAGGGCACTTAGATCGTCGCAATCACCAGCGCAGGGTCTGAATCCATCGGCATCCAGGTCTGTTTCGTCGACACCCAGTTGCCCTGCGCAGGAATTGTCTATGCCATCGCACAGTTCGGGCGCACCTGGGTAAATCGCCGCATCGTTATCATCACAGTCAGTGCATGCACGGACTCCATCAGCATCCAGATCGATGACGTCGGGGTCCTCTGATTCGTCCAGTTGGTCACAGTCACTGTCGAGGCCATCGCAGATCTCAGGAAAACCAGGTCCAACTTCGGGATTATTATCGTCACAGTCCCCTGCACAAAGTGGACTGCCGTCTAGGTCTGCGTCTAACTCTTGATCGGGCACTAAGCCATCACAGTCATTATCCACACCATCACAGATCTCTTCGGTGCCAGGCGTGCGCTGAGCATCCAGGTCGTCGCAGTCTGCGCAGGCATCGGAGCCATCGCCGTCGCGATCACCCAGATCGTCATCAAGACCATCGATCAGTCCATCACAGTCATTGTCTAAACCGTCACAGTATTCGGGGTGCTCGCTATGAACCGTAGCTACCCGATCGTCGCAGTCCCCTTCTCTGGGTAGGAACCCGTCTCCATCAACGTCTACTTCGTCGTCTACATAGAACGTAGGTGTCCCCTGGCAGGCAGCCAAAGTAAGGCATGCCAACAAACTAAAGGACAAAAATAGGCGCTCTTTGAACATCATCCGCCAACCCTCAGGCCAAACTCTACACCGGCGCCCGCCGTAAGATGTGGTCTGGCGTCATCCTGTTCCCCCAGGGCAAGGGGGCGATGGTCCCGGAGAAAGACTCGAAGACCTACAACAGGCTCTACAGGAACAGTTTGACGGACCCGAGCAGTAGCGTGAGGCAAGAAGCCTACGACTACTTCAAGGTCTGGGCCGTGCACGAAATAGTGCCTTGGGCCCCTATAACTAAGAGGCAGAGCGATAGATATGGGGTGGGCATAGCTGGCATTCCAGGAAACCCATGGGGTTATTGAGACCTTGGCTGAAGGTCTCAACACGGGTCCTATCCCCAATTGAGCACCAGCGGTTATGCCAAGGGGCGTCTTCACATTCTGTTCTCCCTGCAGTCGTTCGATTGGCCGGGCACCAAAGTCACCGGCAAAACGAAGGGCGAGGCGTCCGTTAACAAAGCGACACATCCAGCCCACCAGGAACCGACCCCAAACACCCCCCTCGCCTTGAAGGTAGAGCCCTGCGAAGCCCATTTGCAACATCAATGAGCCAAGTCCATAAGGCGGTCCAGCACTCCGCCCTTCGCCATACACACCGGCTCGAGCAGAGGCCCCCGTAGTGGCACGAAGATCGAGTCTCTTCTTGCGCTGCGGCTGTAACTCAACAATGTGCCCCCCGAGTCGATAGGCGCCTACCGGAAGAAATACATCGATAGGTCCTTCATGCCCTGGAGCGCGGAGGAATGTGAGCGCTTGTTCCAGAATCCTCTTGAGCTTCGGGTCGAGCAAAGGAGTGACGGGTTCTGGCAGGCGAGCGTCGGGACCGGCGCCAACAAGGTGTACCAAAGTGAATGTGGCCTCGAGGAAAGAAAACAGGCCCTTCATTTCGTCACTGAAGTCACCCATTGGCGAAGCAATACTTCGGGACTTGCGAATGGCATAGATGGCGTCTTCCACTCGATCCTGTTCGTAATAGCTATGCGCTAAAAGAAAATGAAGTTGGCCGTCGCTGCTCGCGTCAGGCATCAGTGCGGCCGCTTCAAATTCTGCGATTGCCTGGCCGGTCAAGCCTTGTTCGAGGAGATAGCGCCCCTGAGCGATGTGGTGTTGGTAAGAACTTCCTTCAGAGGGAGCACTGGCTGCCAAGCTCGGGTCGATCAGGATCAAAAGAAGCACAGAGAGCGGCAATACAGGTCGTCTCAAGGCCCAAAGCACGCCAGTGTCCTAGAAGCGGATTGAGGGCCCGATGTCGAGCCCCACACGGATCCAGGTGAACTGGTTCGAATCGACTCGCACGATGTGCGTATCGGAGCTACCCGCGAGGCTTTGTCCAGCCTCAGCGAGGACACTGCCAGCGAGAACTTCCGCCCAAAGGCCTGCGCGAAACACAACACGGCCGTCCGCTGTAACAGGCACAAACCATAGGTCAGCGCCCAACTGTGCCCCTATCGCTGCGGCACCGAGCCTGCACTCGCCCGCAAGCACCACCACACTTGCTTTTTGCTCGGCAAGGCATGAGAACAAGAGCTCTCCCAGGGATCCTCCTACGAAACCGACGTGTGGCGTGAGGAACAGCCAGGGCCGCAAGCTTAAGTCGACGCCAACATCTGCTTGTCCGAGGACATGCCACGCGCTGCCCTCACGAAGGAGCTCTTCATCTGCTCCCGCTGATTGTGTCAGCGTGCCACCCGTACGGAATTTGGCCTCAACGCGTACCGGCCCGATCCTTCGCCCAATGGTCACTCGTCCGCCAAGCCCGACGGGCGCGACTCCAATGCCATCCCCGGGGGCATTGCCTGCGCCCAACTCGAAGCCAACAGAGAACTCCCATGGCCCGGGTACCGGTCGGGCAGGCTCTGCGCCCGCGAGCCCAAAGGCGCTCGGACGATAGGGCACCAAGTCCTTACTTAGTTCGATCACCGTGGTTTCAGTTGCCCGCACATCAAAGCCAAAATCACCTTGCGTATAGCGACCTGCAGGGAGCCAAATGTCCTTCTCTTTAATGCCTTCGACAGCGGCGAAGTCCAGAAATTTCTTCACGTACTTTTTGAGCTCGGGGTCGATTAGCATTCCTTCGTAACGAAGCTCGATTGGATGACTGGGAAGCCTCCGATCTGTTGGCGCATTTACCTCGACGATTCCGAACACGGCGCGCAATCGGCCTCCCTCGCGCGTGGCCTGCTCCGCTAGTTTTGGTTCTAGCTCAGCTGTCCTGTTCCATGCATCAATCGCGACGCCAATAAGTCCCGCTTTCTCAGCGACTGTGGCAAGGCGTTGCCAGCAGCCAGGCTCTCGCAGGCCCCGGGCGGTGTCGCACGCGATAATAAAGGCCTGTGCAGCTTCGCGATATTGCCCATGTTCAAACAGCAACTTGCCCTTATTGACAAGGAACTCGTAGCTCTTCGTAGGATCTTCTACCTGTTCGATCCCACGGACCCGAGACTGCCTTTGCTCTTGCGCACTTGCAGGCCCAGACCATGCCAGGACCAGCAGCACCAATAGGAAGGGCAGCGCCATTTGGATGCGGCCGACCTGGGCAAACATCACGGGGTCTCCGCCCCACTTCCGTCTTTTGAAGCTCTCTCGCGGTCCTTCTTCAGCTTGCGGGCCGCGTCGACCATCGCTTTGGGGAACTTGAGACCAGCCATCTTGACCTGTTCGGTGAATGTTGGCAGCAGGCCTGTCGGGTGTAGAGAGCCCAGTATGACGCCATCTTTGCCTGTACCCTCGGCTTTAAAGAGGAACAGGTCGCGAAGTCGATATCGATCATCATCGCTGAGAGGAAGAACTTCGCTGATCTGCACAATCTTGCGGGAACCGTCGCTGAGGCGAGCGACCTGAACGATGACATCAAGGGCCAGGGCAATCTGAGTGCGCAATGCAAACAGTGGTAACTCTACGTCACCCATCAGCGCCAGGGTCTCGAGTCGGGCCATAGTTTCCGTAGACGTGCTGGCGTGAGTGGTTGACATCGACCCTTTGTGACCGGACACCATGGCTTGAACCATGTCGAGGGCCTCGCCGCCACGTACCTCGCCAATAATCACCCGATCGGGCCTCATTCTCATTGCAGAACGAAACAGTCCTCGGATGTGTATGGCTCCCCTGCCCTGTCGGTCAGGCGCTCTCGTCTCATATTGGAGGAGATGCGGCTGCTGCAGTTGTAATTCGGTGCTTTCCTCAAGAACAATGATGCGCTGGTCACTCGGAATCATGGACGAGAGGACATTGAGCAGCGAGGTCTTGCCAGAGCCTGTGCCGCCGGCAACGATCAGGTTCATCTCGGTCTTGACGCAGAGGTCAAGGAACTCGGCGGCGGGCTGTGTGAGCGTTCCAAAGCCAAGGAGCTTTTCGACGGTCAGCGCTTCCTTGAAAAATTTGCGAATGGCAATGCAGATGCCTTTTCGTGATACGGGAGGCAGGGTCATGTGGACCCTTGATCCACCGGGTAGTCGCGCGTCAATGAGCGGATTTTCTTCGTTGAGGACAGTTCCTACGTACTGAGCGATGTTTTTTGCCAGGGCGTGTACGTGGTCTTCATGTTCAAAGAACGCGTCGGTGCGGTGGAGCTTTCCTGCTCGCTCTACGTAGACTTCCTTTGCGCCATTGATCAGAACTTCCGAGACGGTAGGGTCATCAAGGAATTCCTTCACGGGTTCAAGGTAGAGACCCAGAGTCTGCGCGAAAACCGTCTCAAGAGTTACGCCCATTGCACCTACCGCTTACAGCGGCCCTTTCTTCTTGGGCATGCTGCGAAGTCGCTTTTTGACCTTGGCCTTGTTCTTTTTTGCCCACTTGTTTCGAGGGTCCTCAGACTCTGGGATGATCCGCATTAAGAGCTCTAGTTCCTCGTTAGCTCTACGCCAGTCAGCGCTCTGGTAGTAGCCCACAAAGCTCATCTTGATCCGTCGATACTCCTGATCGAGTTGGTCCTGAGCTCGTTGAATCTTTGGGGCGATTTCGCGAGCAAAGGCCGGCCATAATGCCGCATCTACGAGCCCCAGTTCGGCTTCAGCTCGCTGGTAAAAACGAATGGATTCCCACAGGTTTTCGTCTCCCACTGCGGCTTCGCGGAAGTACACCTGACCGCGCTGATAGTCTTCTTGTGCCTGTCGGATGATTTCTTCGTCACTGCGATCGCCACGCTCGACCAGTGGCGGGCCCTCATCAACAACTGGGACGATAGCTCCAGCTTGCGGTGTGCTTACAGGGGCTTTCTTGAGGACCCTCGTGCCAATGGCCACGGCAATGAGCAGCAAGATCAGCACAGCACCCGCCGCGATAGCTATGTTTCGTATTAATTGTGTGTTGCTGCGCGCCCCTACTCGCGCTTTGCGTCGGCTACGCCCCGGTCGTGCTTGTGGTGCGCCGCTTTCTAAGGAGGTTACTCCGGGCGGCATTCCAGGCATTCCAGGCGGCCTGGGGACATATTGACCACTTTGTTGCCCACCTTGGGGTTGGCCGGGAACTCCGGGGTAGCCACCTTGGGGTTGGCCGGGAACTCCGGGGTAGCCACCTTGGGGTTGGCCGGGAACTCCGGGGTAGCCACCTTGGGGTTGGCCGGGCCCCTGACCGCTGTAGTTCTGGCCAGGTCCAGGTGGTTGGCCTCCGCCTGGCATTTGCTCCGATAGGGCTGAATTTCGACCTGTTGACGCAAAGCCAGCAACTCCCCCCCCAGGGCTCTGGGCGAGTTGTCCTGGGACAAAACTCCGGTGCCCTGGAGGGTGTGTGTCCTGAGGGCTGATTGTTGGCGGCATAGCGGGGTGCGGCACTACATGCGTCGCCCCGTCGGGCCCCGCCATATTGGGCGGAACAGCAACTCCAGCAACGGGGCTGGGAGCAGGCGCTGCCTCAGGAAGCCTCACTCGCAATGCAATGTCGCAAAAGGTTACAAGGTCGCCATCCTGAACATAGGCGCGATCAATGGGGCGGTCATTGAGATAGGTGTGGTTCACCGAGCCGAGGTTTTCAAGCACCAACTGGTCGCCCTGCCAGCTCAGTTCGCACTGTTTGCGTGACACGTGGGGACTTGGGATCTGTAGTTGGCATTGCGCGCTACGCCCCATGCCAACCGCTTCGCAGTCGAACTCGAATGACTCCCCGACCTTTGGCCCTGCGAGGATCTCTATCTGGACGCGTCCTGCCATGTGCGTGTGATCCTAGAAGAGTTCGCCCCGCGCTGCGCGGATGATGATTGCACCAAATAGGGTGAGCATGATGGCTCCGACGATGAAGAGTAGAGGCATGATCATCTTTACGGGAGCCTCGCCAGCGAGTTTTTCGGCTCGCTGCGATCGTTTCATGCGAATTGCTTTGGCTTGAACTTTGAGGATGTTGGTGAACGGAGTACCCTTCTGTTCGGCCTGCACCACCGAGGCAACCAGCCCGTTGATGTAGTCCGATGGAACTCGCTCTTTCAGGCTTAGGAGAGCTTCTTTGCGGGTAGAACCCATGCGTACTTCCTGAAGGACATAACGCATTTCCTCAATGAGGGGGCTCTGTGTTGAGTCCTTGGACACGATCCGCTCAATACTGGAGTTGAAGTCAAGGCCTGCTCCGACGGAAAGGGCAAGTACATCCAACATATAGGGGAGGTCTCGGTTGATCGTCGTCAGTCGGCCCATGACCTGCTCTTCGAGATACATCACCGGGAAGTAACAGCCAAACATTCCGGCCATAAAGCACAGTGGTAGTCGAGGCTCTCCGGTTACTGAGTTAAAGAAGAAAAAGCCCAGGGAGAAGAAGGACAGTGCGGAAACCACACAAAAGGCGAGATACTCATCGG
>Ga0163179_10003784_pt1 | contig 10233 bp, 9 predicted proteins | sample AtlANTMetagenome_FD_109643 | JGI IMG/M metagenome (GOLD analysis project Ga0163179, IMG submission 109643) | Marine eukaryotic phytoplankton communities from the Atlantic Ocean - Atlantic ANT 2 Metagenome | ecosystem: Environmental > Aquatic > Marine > Oceanic | place: North Atlantic Ocean... | reverse complement strand
AGAGATAGAGGCAGCTAACACCGCACACCAAATCAAAAAGATGGACAAAAAAGGACGAGTTACCTTTAGGGATAAATTTAGAATTCCCATTTCCATAGATGCTGCTGAAAATGCTGAGTTCTATTGTCCTTCTGTGGACAGCGAAGAGATATTATATCTCAAATCAAGGAGAGAAAAGCTGGGTGGTTATTTGCCCAAGCGTGAGAATCTAGCACAGCCGATTTCTCCGCTTCCTGAGGATATTTTTTCTAAAAGGTTTCGGTCAATTGATGGTAAAAGCTGGTCTACAACGAGGGCCTTCGTTTATTTTCTACAGTCGTGTTTGCTAAACGACAAGGAAATTGGACAATACATTGTACCGATTGTTCCGGATGAAGGCCAAACATTTGGAATGCAATCTCTATACAAATCGAAAAAAATATATTCGAGCGTGAGCCAGAAATATACACCAGTTGATGTGGGAACCATGCAAGCGTACAACGAAGCTACCGACGGGCAGATTTTGCAGGAAGGAATTAGTGAAGCTGGCGCTATGTCTTCCTTCATTGCTGCGGGTACCGCTTATGCCAACCACGGAATCAACACAATTCCATTTTTTATTTATTATTCAATGTTTGGCTTCCAAAGGGTCGGCGATTTAATTTGGGCAGCAGCAGATATGAGGTGTCGGGGCTTTCTATTGGGTGGAACAGCTGGGCGTACCACATTGAATGGGGAAGGGCTTCAACACCAGGATGGCCATAGTCATTTAGCAGCACTATCGGTACCTAACCTTTTGGCATATGATCCTGCGTTTCACTATGAAATTGCCACCATTATCTCTGATGGTATTGATCGGATGTATCGTAAGAATGAAAGTATTTTTTACTATCTGACTCTTGGAAACGAAAATTATCAAATGTTGCCTCAGCCCAAGTATGAAGACGTATCTTGTTCAGCTTACGACTCAATTGAGGATGGTATTACCAAGGGGCTGTACAAAATCAAGAAAGAAAACTCAAAAAAGAAAAAGGGACTAAAAGTCCACTTGTGTGGTAGCGGTGCCATCCTAAATGAAGTTCTCAAGGCAATGGAGATTTTAAGGGATAAACCATATGATATTTCTGTTGATGTCTGGAGTGTTACTAGCTATAAGGCAATTTACAATGATGGTATCGAGGCTGATCAATGGAATTTACTAAATGTTGCCACCGATCAGGAGCCACAAGTGCCTTATCTGACCCGCTGTTTTGAAGACGAAAATGGTGTAGTTGTATTTGCTTCTGATTATGTGAAAGCCATTCCTAACTCAATATTGAAATGGTTGTGCTTGGATGCGACCGTTCTTGGTACAGACGGTTTTGGGCGAAGTGAAGACCGAGCTCGCTTGCGAGATTTCTTTCAAGTCGATGCAAAACACATCGTATTAGCAGCTTTAACTCTATTGTTAAAAAACGAACAGATTTCTCAAGATTTGGTCCAAACAGCTATATCTGAACTAAAAATTGACCTTGAAAAACCAGATCCTACTAAAGTTTAAGCTCCATAAATTGAGAGAAAATATATTGTTATCTATTTTATCCATGTTGGCTTCTTAGTTCAGTGAGAATGCCAACAACAACTAGGGGTAGGTTGTTGGGTATAGATGCAGCGATTTTTCATGTCTATTATATTTTGTGATCAAATCTCTTTATCACAATAGCAAGCAATTTGGATTGGTGCCCAATATTTATTATTTATTTATATAAGGAGATGTGGTTGGGAGACAGCTCAAGCAATAGTTTCCCGACACAAATATTTAGATGAAAGACACGATTGGTCTATTTTACGGTTCGAATACTGGAAACACTGAGGAACTCGTCCACAAGATTTTGGATACTTTGGGTGCAGATTTAGTGGATACTCATGATGTTGGAGATGGTATATCAGCGTCCGATTTTGAAGAATACAAATATGTTATTTTGTCTTGTCCAACCTGGTATATTGGTCAGTTGCAAGAAGATTGGGAAGATTTCCTAGAAGAGTTTGAAACAATCAATTTTACGGGTAAATGTGTTGCGATGTTTGGCTTGGGTGATCAGGTTGGATACGCCGATAATTTTTTGGATGCAGTTGGCATTATTGCTAAAATTGTCATTAGCAATGGTGGAACTATTGTTGGAAAGTGGCCGATCGACGGTTACGATTTTGATGAATCGCTAGCGTTGACAGATGATGGTGATTATTTTTATGGGCTTGGTATTGATGAGGATAACCAAGATGAGTTGACAGAAGAAAGATTAGAAACCTGGTTAGACCTTGTTTCTGATGCAATCGTCGAATTTGAGTAATCCGACTCATAGTATTGAAGGCGAAACCGGAATTATGATTGTTACTAGTTTCGCCTTTAGGTTTGTTTATTCAACACAGAATGTCGGCATTAATAAATCAGGTAGATATAATGAAACCAAGAATCTTAATTGTAGATAATGAAATTGATACTCAAAAGCAGCTACGGCACCCGCTCGAGCTGGCAAATTTTTCGGTCAAATGTATTCAGGATGGATCTGATGCCATAAACTATATTCTAGAGACAATTCCTGATGTCATATTATTCGATATCGTTTTGCCAACCATGGATGGACTAGAACTATATCGTATTATGTCTCGGCATCATCGGACCAGACATATTCCAACTGTCATCCTTTCTGAGCAAGCCTCCGTCGAAGATCGAATTGTTGCTTTAGAGTTAGGTGTTGATGACTATATTGAAAAACCATTCACTGCGAGAGAAGTTGTCCTTCGGTGCCGAGCTGTCCATCGGCGTAGTAATGGTTTTCTCAACCAATTAGTTGAAGAAAAGATTTTCTTGGATCAGCTGAAAATTGATTCATCCAAGCGGCAGGTTTTTTGTGCTGGAGATGAAGTAAGTTTAACCAAAACCGAATTTAATCTTTTGATCTGCCTAGTGAAATCACCCAATCGAGTGTTTGCTAGGGAAACATTGTTGGAGCAAATACTTCCACCTGATACACCAAGATCTAGTCGCCGTACGGTTGACACCCATATCAACCGATTACGGCATAAGCTAGGTGCTGAAGGTAAGCACATTCAGACTGTACATGGTATAGGTTACCGTTACCAGTGAATCATCACAACAAGCCACCAGTAAAATAGCAGGTACAAATACTCAACGTGTATACTCTTTAAAATTGGGGATTGACTTTGATAAATTTCTCGGATGGATTTTCTCCTGTTAGCCTATTAACAGGAAAAAATGTTTTCGTTATGCTAGCAATTAAGAAAACTAGTGCAACGCTCAAAGATATTGGTGACGTGGGGAAGAGGCCGTTTTTCTATATCGACCATTTAGCCGTTTATCAAGAAAAACGGCTTGCCGATGATGATGTTGTGGCTATTGATCATGTTGGAAAAAGTAGACTTATACGACCAAATATGGCGATGTACGAACTTGAAGAAAACATCAAGCCAAATGGAATTGATTTGAATGTCGATTTAATCTATCGCTGTCAGCTATGTAACCATCATATCTGCAATTGTGACTGCTTTTTGATTCAAGGAAAGAGTCGGAGAGATACTGTTACTACCAAGATCACAGAAATCAATATTTGCCCTCAGTGTAAAGGGAAGGTAAAATCTTTGGGCAAAGGGATGTTATTTTGTTTAGATTGTCGCTGGGATAGTGGTTTTTAACGAAAGATTCATGAAAGTTTCATACTTATTTTCCTAAATTGCTTATATGTCGATTTCAAGTTATTCAAATCAGACGGCTCTTGGCTCACTAAAAATGGTCGAATCTGACCAGCTGCATAGGCGTCACCCAAAATGGATCAAAGCCAAATTACCTGCCGGGCCAAATTATCAACATCTAAAACTGTTGATGAAAGATTTGAATCTAAATACTGTTTGCGAGGAAGCCCAGTGCCCAAATATTGGTGAATGTTGGAATGACCGGACAGCTACCTTTATGATTCTGGGGGATGTTTGCACTCGAAGATGTATGTATTGTGCGGTCAAAAAAGGAAAGCCTGGCCAAGTTGATACAGACGAACCTTACCGACTAGGAAGGGCTGTTCGGAACTTAGAACTAAATCATGTGGTTATTACCTCAGTTAATCGCGATGATTTAGCAGATGGGGGAGCAAGCATATTTGCGGAATGCATTAAGAGCTGTCAAAAACAACGGCCTTTTTGCACAATCGAAGTACTAATTCCTGACCTCCAAGGTGATTGGCGAGCCTTAGCCAAGATTGTTTCGGCAAAACCCAACGTGTTAAACCATAATATGGAAACTGTTTCTAGACTCTACAAACGTTGTCGGCCACGGTCTATTTACCAAAGGTCATTAGATCTGTTAGTACAAGCAAAAAAGTTAGCCCCAGATTTACTTACAAAAACAGGTTTGATGGTAGGACTAGGTGAGACCTTTGATGAATTGAGAAAGGCAATAATGGATATCCGCGAGACTCAGTGTGATATCTTGACCATTGGTCAATACTTACCCCCCTCAAAAAAACATTTGAATCTGCGACGATATTATACACCTGACGAATTTAGTCAATTAGAAGAAGAAGCCATCAACCTCGGATTCGCTCACGTTGAGGCTGGTCCTATGGTACGTAGTTCATACCACGCCAGAAGACATATACCTCCAGTCTCTTGAGAGAAAGTTAGTTTTTTTCTTTGTTACCAGTTCCATTAATGCGTTTACTCAAAACTGGGCTCAAAAGTGCACATGTCAACATGGCTGTGGACGAATCTATTTTTCGCCAATCTTGTGTTGTCCCCACACTACGTTTGTATCAATGGTCTAGACCTGCTTTTAGTTTTGGATATTTCCAGAAAATTAACGAAATTATTGATATCCCTACTTGCCAAAAACGTGAGATTGAGTTAGTTCGTCGAATAACTGGCGGAGGAACTGTTATCCATAGTCGAGATGTTACTTTCTCGTTAACTGTTCCAAGGAACTGGAGTTATTTGCCTGATGGTATCTCATCTGCTCACCAAGCAATTAGTGAGTATATTGTGAATGGATTAAACAAAGTTGGAGTTGAAGCTTATTGCTCAAAAATATCAGCAATATCGAAAAAACTAAACGTTTGTTTAATAAATCCGATCAAGTATGATGTGATGATCAATGGTAAAAAAGTAATGGGCATAGCTCAAAGGCGTAGTAAAAATGCGACTTTGTATCAAGGCTATTTGGCTCTCGATTCGCCTTCAGAAATCATACAACCACTTATTTCTAAAGAGCCAAAAATTGCCAAATTACTGGCCAATAATTCTACCGAATTGAATTCGCAACGAACTCCTAGTCTATCTCGGAACCAGGTTGAGAAAGCAATTTTTATCGGCTTGAAGGAGGGAATCGGCCAAGATATGATCTCCAGTAAATTGTCACAAGATGAGGCCGAATTAGCCCTTGAATTAGAGAAAAAATATGGATCTAATCAGTGGAATTTTCGAGACTATCAGTGACAATCTGGACAATAAGAAAATGAAAAATTATTTTTAGGCGGGGAGCTTTCCTATAATGTCGACTTTTAGCTTAAGTCAGGCTGAAATCGATATCCAACACCTCTGACAGTTTGTATACACTGACCAATACGACCTAATTTTTTCTTAAGTCGGCTGAGGTGGGAGTCAATAGATCGGCTCTGGTAAGCCGGCCTGTAACCCCATAGTCGGTACATTAAGTCATTTCGGCTAAAAACACGGCCTGGGGACTTTGCTAAGTAAACCAATAATTCAAATTCCGGGTTGGTTAAACTGATATTTGAGTTAGCTAAATTAACTTCACGTTTTCCAATATCAATTTCTATTCCGTGCAGTTTAATTCTTTGATCTGATGGCTGATCCCTTTTTCGACGCCGCCGCAAGACACCTTTCGTTCGTAGGATAACTTCTCGAGTGTCAAAAGGTTTAGCAATATAATCTTCTGCTCCTAATTCCAAACCAACTACTCGGTCAATTGGTTCAGCTTTGGCTGTCAGTATGATAGTAGGTATGCTTTCTGTCTGCTTATCTAGTAGAATAGCCCTAAAGATATCTAAACCACTAGTGTCAGGAAATTCGATGTCCAACAAAATAATTTCTGGCTGGTAGGACAAAACGTGGTTCATGGCCTGCTGACTATTGTCTACTAGCTTAACAGTGAAATGTTCTTCTTCAAAGCAATCAATAAGTGATTTTGTATTTTCAATATCTCTATCGATTATTAGGATCTTCCCAGACACAAACGGCCCCCTCAATATTGCTTTGTTGTATGTGTGCTTCTTTAACACCAAATGATACCTGACTAAATACCCATCATAACAAGGATTAATGGCAGTTTATGAAAATAATATCAAAAAACCTACTAAGTCTAGCTGATATCACCTTGATTATCGTATTTTAACACTAACCAAATTTGTCAATTTCTTGACAAAAACCTTAAAATCGAAAACGGAAAAACAGCGTTCAAGCAACAGGAAAAAGAGAGAATTAGTGCTGTAGGAGTCGGTTTCCTACACTAACCATTTGCATATGCTTGCATAATGGGCGTGAACGAGTCTCAAGAGATTACCTCTTCACTCTTGAGACTCGGTTTTAATTCAGGGTAAGCAATTCATTTTTAGTATTCCGTCGTGAAAATGATGAACTGTCAAGTGCAGTCATTAACTTATTATCTGTGCCTTCTATTCTACAGTGGCTTAAAATTTCAGTCTACAAACCTTAAAGTCGATCCAGGCTACAACCCGTATCCGCCAGTCGTATCCCGGCCCGGGGTACTTGCTATCTCTTTAGCGTTTACTCAGTATAATACGAATGACCGACTGGTGGAAAGTGGAAAAGTTCACGATATTTTGGAGATAAGTTACCAATAAAATTATTAAAAGTGGAGTTGTTACCAGCCACAACATACTCCGATTGTCCTTCCCAATAATGATCACTTCTCCCCCAACGTACAGAAAAGACGTATTCTCTCACCATTAGTTTTAGTCAAGTGGTTTGTGGAATGAAAAGTCGAGATGCAGAACACGATTTTATTGTACCTGCTGCCCATATAATTTTTGTTCACCTCCGACTATCTGAGTACCTTCCTCAGTCATTTGGGTTGGCCAGAACGAGGTTGGTTCCATTCCAATATCAACATCAGACAAATAATACTAAAACTTGAGTTGATGGCAGCCTCGCTCTGCAGCCCGGGTAGGTAATAGTGAGAATCCGTCCAAATGCCGACCTGTTCCACCAATGAAGCCAGGGTATCGAACAGAGCAACTACTACCTCTCATACAGATTTTTTCCGTTCCTAACCAGCGTTGTGAAAGAATAATAGTATCTGCATTTACCATGGCTTCATTAAAATAAGGTTCTTGAAAAGTAAACTTTGTGCTTCGAGAAGGAAAGGCATTTTCTGTTGGTAATTGCCCTAGAGGTGGGATTTTGTTGGGAGGTAAATCTGACCAAGGTGGATGAATGCGACGAATTGCATTTCTAAGGACCTGTAATTTTTTCTCAGGTAAGTACATAGGCAAAACACAAAATCCTTTTCCGCATAATTCGGTACACATACTTTCGTCTGTTAATTGCTTCTCTGACATCGATTCAACCCTCTATTTGGTATTATTGATCGCTAATTCGACTGATTAAGTTTTAACCTAAATTGTAAAAATCAGTTCCTATTTTCAGCCTTTATCTTCCTTCTAACCTTATTATTCTTCTAGTCCAAAGATACCTAATAACTTTGTCAAATATTTGAACTTTCAAATTACATACAACAATGCAACCAGAATACTCTATAGAACTTAATAAAATCTCACTAATTTGTGATTGTGTCTGATCCTAATTTAGCCTGTTTTACTCTTGGTAGGACTACGTAAAAAATTAAAATTACACGTTGTGTGAAAAACTGATAGTATTAATTGATTGGGAAAAGATAACGGTCAATGAAACAGAGTAATGTCAGATTGTGTCTTTGCCGTTTTAAATCTCATATAAGGCACACATTTTCTAATAGTTGCATATTTACATTTTTGTTAATTAGTGATCGTGAGTTTAGCACAACAAATATGTGAGATGAAAAGTAGCATATTTGACCCAAGAAAAATTACAAAAGCAGATACTAATTGTCAGATAGGAGTAGTTTAAACAGCTATGCAGAACGATTTTTTGCAATACATGCGTCATTTGTACGATGAGACTGCGCGTCAAATGCGATTTCAAGGGCCAATCGAAGATTTCTATGATTGGAAACCAAAAGCCCGCTCGAAAATTATAGAACTTCTGCAGATTTCAGATTTACCTTCATTCACGGAGAATATCTTTGAAACTGAATTTGAAATTTTATCAGAAAAACAACTACCCAACTATCAGCTCCTCAAAGTTCAGTACCAGACACTGCCCAGTTTAGTAGTATCAGCTTACCTATTGATTCCTACTCAAACTGATCAACCTAAGCCTACTATCCTTTGTCCGCCCGGACACGGGACAGGTATAGACCAAGTTATATTTGAGTCTAAGAGTAGTTACCACCGTTACCCTGAAAAATTAGCTGAAGCAGGTTACGTAGCCTTTGTACCTGAGCACATCAGCTTTGGCTACCGATCAAACCCAGAACCTTATCACGGCTGCCGGTTTGATCATGAAGCACTGAGCCTACTCGGTAGTACAGTCATTGGTTACCGAATGTGGGAGTTACAAAGAGCGATAGATCTATTAATGAATTTACCATTTGTCGATAATGATCGGATTGGCTGCGCAGGGCTGAGCCTAGGTGGAGAAATGACGCTTTATCTAGCAGCCTGCGATGAACGTATTCAAGTTGCCTGTGTTGCTTGTTTCTTGACATCTTTCCAAAGTACTTTTCTAAAAGAACTTCATTGTACTTGCGGTTACGTCCCACAAATGGCTAAATACTTCGAACATGCTGATATTGCTACATTGATTTCTCCCAGACCTCTGATGATTCAAGCTGGAGATGTAGATCCAAGTTTTTTAGCTTCTGATGCAACTCAAGCATACCAAGAGCTTTCCTATCACTATCAAGCTCTTGGAGCTAAAGATAAAATCAGGTTAAACATCTTTTCCGGTGGTCATGAATTTGACGTCCAGCCTGCTATTGAGTGGTTTGATCAGTGGCTATGATTTATTAAAGATGTAGATTTATCCTGTCGTCTCGGTGAACTCGCAGATTGATCCAGTTTAATTTAAGTGAGAACGACTTATAGGCTGAATTTAGCTGACATTTGATTGTTTACTTTAGTGTCTAGGCACTGAATCCACCTGTATTTTAGTCTTTAGTCAATAGTTCTCAATTGACAACAAGAGTGGTGAGTTGCCAAGTTGACTAACTAGTACATTTTAATCATTTGTGGACTGATACAGTTTTCTATTTCTTTCATGAACACTTTTATTGAGATCTGGAAAATAGTCAACCACATAAGAGATGAGAAAGCATCAGTACAGCTTTTTCCATCCATCAGTGCATCCCTCTTCATCTAGTGTGACTAACCATTATGGTCTACTGGAAAAGATAAAGTGGATAACACAGATTTGTTAGCTACCTACACTATTTGATATTCTAGTAAATTGTGAGATGGCTACTAGATAAGTAAGTAATCAACGAAGACGATGATTTTCTTGACTGGGTTATGATATAGCTATAATCGACTGTAAAAGGTTAGATCAGATAAATCACTGAATGTTTCTACAACAATTAACAGATTCTATCGACACTAAAAATCAGATTATGAGGTCTAATTAACTCAATTTCTTTCATCACAAACGTTTCACATACGAACAGTGAATAGAGAAATCTTCAAGTGATAAAGAGGATAATTACTGTTGTCTACTGATTTTGATTCTGCTCCAAAGTATAGGTAGATTATCCCCTTTGGGAACGGTCATCTCTGGTTCTTTTTCTATTCCTTCCCCAGCGCCAAATATTAATACATAGTTGTTCATTTGACCTTGGGCTGGTGGATCAGCATTACCTCCTAGTGAGTGTTTTCCTTTAGCTAAATCAGCTTTCCCTTTATAGATTACAAAGGATTCCATTTTGGGTTCATTTGTTTTTATTTGTAGTTTTGTTTGATGAAAGTTTGTTAAAAGCCATTTGGGTGCAACACCTTTTTTTTCTGGGGCCCCACGACTATCACGTGCAACCCACAGCCTAACAGTTTGATTGACTACGAATGTTAGAAATTTTTCTCCTTTTCCCTTATGGTCAGCGTTTGCTGTCATTATATAATGCAACCCAGACAGAGGTTT
>Ga0163179_10003783_pt1 | contig 10234 bp, 2 predicted proteins | sample AtlANTMetagenome_FD_109643 | JGI IMG/M metagenome (GOLD analysis project Ga0163179, IMG submission 109643) | Marine eukaryotic phytoplankton communities from the Atlantic Ocean - Atlantic ANT 2 Metagenome | ecosystem: Environmental > Aquatic > Marine > Oceanic | place: North Atlantic Ocean... | reverse complement strand
TGCTGGTAAGGGTATTACGACTGCAACAGAAAATATTTCCATAGGTGGTCTTGGTTTACAGAATGCTGCTGGTAATATGAATGTGCAGATTGGTAGATATGGTCAATATTATATGTGTGGTGCTTGTAATATCTCAATTGGTCAGAATACCATGCAGGGTACATCAACTGCTGCAGATAATATTGGACATAGTAATATTGCACTGGGTCATAGTGTAATGTTCTATCTAAAGAGTGGTTGTCATAATATTGGAATAGGTTATCAAACATTAAATGCTCAATCTTCTGGTCTAACTGGTAATTATAATACAGCATTTGGATATCAGGCAGGACAAACTATAACTTCTGGTGCTAGTAATGTATTCCTTGGTGTTCAGGCAGGTAAGAATCTATATTCTGGTACTGGTAACCAGTATATTGGTAATTCTGCTGGAAGATGTCAGTGTAGTGGTGGTTATAATGTTGCACTTGGATATTTGGCATTCCAAGGTAGCACTACTGTAAGTAATAATACTGGTGCATGTAATATAGCGATTGGTAAGTGTGCTGGTGGTGGTGTAACATCAGGTGCTACTAATATTATGATTGGATGTGATGCAGGTAGACTAACAACTTCTGGTGTTAATAATGTTTTCTTAGGAACTAATGCAGGAGATTCTTTAACTACTGCTGATTATAATATTGGAGTTGGATATCAAGCCTTACGTCAAAGTACTGGTGATTATAATGTTGCCATGGGTTTTGATGCTGGTAAGTTAGTTACTAGTGGTGAATGTAATGTTTTCTTAGGTGCAGATGCTGGAGCTAACATTAGTAGTGGTGATCATAACGTCCATATTGGACAGTTTACAGGAAAATATGCTACTACTGTTAGTGATAGTGTATTAATTGGTCGGTCTGCAGGTGCAAGAGTTAATGGTGCTCAGAATATATTCATCGGTATGCAAGCAGGTTGTTCATCTGGAACGGTTGCTAGTAATGTAGCAAAGGATAATATTGCTTTGGGGGTATATGCAGCACTGGATATTACTACTGGTTGTTATAATTCTATTGTTGGATATTCTGCAGCAGCTAATATAACTACTGGATGTTATAACAGTGTCTTTGGATATAAGGCAGGTATGAGTGGTGTTCTTACTGGTAATTCTAATGTATTCATGGGACATTATGCTGGTGATTGTATTAGTAGTGGTAATAGTAACGTATATCTTGGAAAAGATGCAGGTAGATGTGCGACGACAGGTAGTAATAATATTGCATTAGGTACTGATGCACTTGGTGATGCTGTTATGACAGCAAGTAATAATATTGCACTTGGATATGCAGCTGGTGAAAAAGTAACTAGTGGTTCTGAGAATGTTGTAGCTGGATATCAGGCAGGAAGTAAACTAACTACTGGTTCTCAAAACGTATTAATAGGTAATTCTGCTGGAAAAGGTGTTATTGGTGCGAATGCTAATATAGCAATAGGTAATTATGCAGCTACTCATCTGTGTGCTGGTGCAGAGAATGTTTATATTGCACACTGTGCTGGAAGATGTATGTGTGGTGGTGCTGATAACGTTGCCATGGGACATTGTGCATTAAGAGGTAGCAGTACTGTTACAGATAATAGTGGTGCAGCAAACCTTGCTTTGGGATGTGACGCAGGAAAAGAAATAACTTCTGGTGGATGTAACGTTCTGTTAGGTGCTCAAGCTGGAGATGCCATTACATCAGGTGGAAAGAATGTCGTTATTGGTTGTGGTGTAGATGTAGCATCAGCAACTGGAAGTAGTCAGTTTATTATTGGTGTTGGTGCTAGTAAGTGGATATGTGGTGACAGTTCCTTTAACATCTATGATAAGGATGGAAATGTCATTACAGGTGGTGCAAGTGGTGGAACTTGGGATCCAACTACTGGTGCTGATGGCACAGAGAACTTATATGCAGGAACTGAGGCTGGTAATGCTTCAGATGCTGATACATGTTATAACATTGGTATAGGATACCAAGCACTTAAAGCAGTAAATCAAGGTGATAATAACGTTGCGATAGGTCCAACAGCAGGATTAAAACAGACTAGTGGTTATGGATTAATTGCTATAGGTTGTAATGCTGCTTGTAATGGTACTTCGGGAAATGTCAATATCGCACTAGGGTATTATTCTCTAAAGAACAATGACACTGGTAGTTGTAATATTGCGATTGGTTGGGCTGCTGGCCAGAATGTTACTAATAGTTGGTCTACTTTCCTTGGTACTGCAGCAGGTAAATATGCAACCACGGTAAAGCATAGTATAGGTGTAGGTTGTGGTGCTCTTGCTGGTACTAACTCTACTGCGAATAGTGGATGTTATAACATAGCATTTGGATTAGATGCTGGTACAAAAATGAGTACTGGTGATTATAATACATTTTTTGGATCTCGTGCAGGTAGAGATAATACTACTGGTTCTGATAATATTGCCATAGGACATAACGCCATGATGGATGGAACTACTACTGGTTCTGATAATATTTTCTTAGGATATTATGCTGGTAATGGAATCACATCGGGTTATGATAATATTTTGTTAGGGGAGTCGGCAGGAAGATGTATGGCGACTGGATATCAAAACATCGGAATGGGAAGAGATGTTATGTATATTGGACCTGTAACAGGTGGTTATAATATTGGATTTGGATGTCGAGCAGGTTGCCTTCTAACTTCTGGTTCTAAAAATATAATGGCTGGTCATTTAGCCATGGCATGTGGTGTGGTTACGGGACAGGGTAACATTGCTCTTGGTATCAGTCCATTACAAAATGCAACTAGTGGTAATTATAATGTTGCCTTTGGTGGAGGTGCAGGATGTACTTTAACTACTGGACATTATAATGTTTTCTTTGGTTATCACGCAGCAAGAGGTAATAGTAGTACTGCTAATACTGGTAATCAAAATGTTTTTATTGGATATTCTACTGGATGTTGTAATACAAATGGGTCATGTAATATTTTCATAGGTTGTGGTGCAGGAGCTAATAATACAACGGGATCCTATAACATTGCCATGGGTAGGGGTGTTTGTGGCACAGCAGCACAAAATTATCAACTGAATATTGGTTTTGATTCAAATCGTTGGATTATTGGTGATAGTTCTTATAATGTATGCCTAGCCGGAACTACCATTAAAGCAATGGCAGACGGTAAAATGTGTGCTACTTGCTTTATTGGATGTGGTGCTGGATTAACTGGACTTGCTGGATTCTCACCAGACTCAGAAGGAAACTTATATGCAGGTACTAATGCTGGTGCTTCATCTGATGCTGATACTCTTTGTAATATTGCTTTGGGTGATTCTGCTGCTAATTCATTAAATTCAGGTGATTATAATGTTATGTTAGGTAAGGACTCAGGTAAAAATACAACTTGTGGTTCATCTAATGTATTCATAGGAGACTGTAGTGGTTATGGGAATCTAGGTGGTTGTTATAATGTTGCAATAGGTTGTGGGAATCTACACCCAGCTGCAGGTACTATTGCTACTGGTAAATGTAATGTACTGATTGGATTGCAAGCAGGTAGACATACAACTACTGGTACTAATAATGTTTTCTTAGGAACCTATGCTGGATGTGGTGCTACTGCTGGTATTGAAGGTAGTGGTAATATTGCCATAGGTCCAAGTGCTTCTAAAGAAATTACAACTGGTGGTCAAAATATTACATTAGGTAATAGTGCTGGTCGTAATTCAACTACTGCTGGTTATAATATCTTGCAAGGATATGGTGCTGGTTGTTCACTTCTTACCACTAGTCATAACGTATTCATTGGTGGATATAATACAGGAAAGTGTAATAGGGGTAGTTCTAATATTGCATTTGGATATAGAGCAATGCAGGGTAGTAGTACTCAAGCAGATAATACTGGTACTCATAACTTCTTTGGTGGTTATTATGCAGGATCTTCTGTAACATCAGGTCTTCATAATATTGGCCTAGGTACTAGAGTTGCAAGATCTCTTACTACTGGTAGTTGTAACATTTTCTTTGGTTACTGTGTTGCTGGTCAGGCTGCGGTATCTGGTTCATTCAATCATTTAATTGGTCATTGTGCAGGTCTTTGCCTAACAACTGGTACTAAAAATAATGCCATGGGTGATTATGCGTTATGGTGCCTTACTACTGGTACTGAAAACATTGCCATAGGTACTTGTGCTGGTATGAATGTGTGTAGTGGTGGTTACAACGTTTTACTTGGTACTGCTGCTGGATGTAAGCTTGGAACAGCACAAGGTAATGTAATGATTGGTCAGGATGCAGGTAAAAATCAGATTGATCAGTATCAAAATGTTATGATTGGTCAGTATGCAGGGCAACTTGGTACTGGTCAAGCAAAGAGTATTGCCATAGGTCATTGTGCAATGTTGGGTAATGCCACCACTGCTGCTACTGGTGATAGTAATATTGCAATAGGTGAGTGCACATTAAAAAATATATGTACTGGTAAGAAAAATCTTGCCATAGGTATTCAAGCTATGTGTGATATTACTACTGGATGTTACAACATAGCATTTGGTATTAATGCAGGTAGAGCTAATGCTATTGGAAACCAGAACATTTATATGGGTTGGTATGCTGCTTGTAACAGATGTGATGGTGATGGTAATATTGCTATGGGTAGAGCTGCTTTAATGGGTACTGCTAGTGGAGATAATAATGGTGAATACAATGTTGCATTAGGTGCATATGCAGGTGAATGTTTAACGACTGGAAATAGCAATGTTCTGCTAGGATGTGCAACAGGTAAGAATTTAACTACTGGTAGTAAGAATATTATCATGGGTATTAATGCTGGTAATGCTGGAACTGGACTTACTGAAAATGTTATAATAGGAAGTTATGCTGGAACTAGACTGTCTTCAGGTAATAAGAATGTGTTTATAGATGATGCTGCAGGTAGATGTCGTGATAGTGGTAATGAGAATGTTGCTATTGGACCTGATGCATTAAGAGGAGTTAACACAGCTGGTGCTAATACTGGTAGTAAGAATGTTGCTATTGGTTATGCATCAGGTATGTGTGTAACTTCTGGTCAATATAATATATTATTCGGTAGGTATGCAGCATGTGCTATTAGTAGTGGTAATCATAATATTGTTATGGGTTGTAATGCATATTCCTGTGCAACTACTAGTAGTGGTACAGTTGCCATAGGTCAGTTAGCTGCAGAAAAAGCATGTGGTACTAATTCTGTCTTTATAGGATCAAATGCTGCTAAGAATGTTCAGTGTGGTGAAGATAGTGTTTATATTGGTAGAAATTCAGGTACTCAAGGTGGAACTCTTGCTAATAACACAGGAAAAGAGAATGTTATGATCGGTTACTGTGCAGGTGCCTGTGGTACTTCTGGTTCTGGTAATCTTTCAATTGGTGTTAATGCTGGTCAGCAAGTAACAAGTGGTAATTGTAATGTTGCACTTGGATATCAAGCTGGTGCTGGTGTTATGACTGGTGGATATGGAGTATTTATTGGACAGAATGCTGGTAAATGCATGTGTAGTGGTAATAGTAATGTTGCTATTGGTAGAGACGCATTAAAAGGTAGTACTACTCTTTCTGATAACACAGGAAATACTAATACGGCACTAGGTCATAATACAGGATATAAGATTACTACTGGTAGTTGTAATGCATTCTTAGGTTGTGGTGCAGGAATGTATACCACGACTGGTGATTTCAATACCTTTATGGGTAATTGTGCTGGCTGCTGTAACACAACAGGAGATGGTAACGTCGTTATTGGTACTGGTGTAGTTAGAGGTGGCCCTGCTGCATCCGCATCAGATACTGGTGATAATCAATTTGCAATTGGTCGTGGAACTTCTCGTTGGATTACTGGTGATAGTAACTTTAACATCTATGACAAGGATGGTAACCAACTCAACGGTGGTGGTGGTAGTGTATTCACATGTGCTGGTGCACATAACATATATGCAGGTACCGATGCTGGTCAAGGTGGTAGTGGTGGATGTAATTTTGTTGCAGGTCTTGATGCAGCACGTTGTATGTGTACTGGTTCAAGTAATATTGCTATAGGAAAACTTGCACTAAGAGGTAGCACAACTTATTCCTCCAATACTGGTGGATGTAATATTGCAATAGGATGTAATGCTGGTGGCGTGATGAGTAGCGGTAATCAAAATGTTATTTTAGGAGTCTGTGCTGCTTATGGTATGACTAGTGGTGAAAGAAATGTTATTCTAGGTCAACACGCTGGTCATAATGCAACTACTTTTGGTGATGGTGTATTGATAGGTTATGGTGCTGGTGCTGGATGTGGTGGTTCTGCACATGTTGATACTTCTTCTATACTGATAGGTAGATATGCAGGTTTGTGTGTTACTTCTGGTGCTTTCAACCTTGCTATTGGTTATGAAGCCATGGCATATGGTGTTGTAACTGGTGCAGATAACATAGTACTTGGTAAGTATGCTGGATGTAAACTAACTTCTGGAGGTGAGAATATTTTCATCGGACAGACTGCAGGTGCACAAGTTACTACCTCTCATTGCAATGTAGCAATTGGTATTAGAGCTATGGGTAATGGGGTAACGACAGGGTACTCTAATATTGCTATTGGAAATGATGCATTATGTAAACTAACTTCTGGAGGTGGTAATGTTGCCATCGGATGTAAAGCTGGTGAGAGTATTACTGCTACGAATTATTCTATTAATATTGGTTATGAGGCAGGATGTAATACCACAACTGCTTCAGATCAACAATCATCTGCTTATTCTGTTCATATAGGTTATAAAGCAGGAAAATTAGCTTGTGGTGGTCATAATGTTTTCCTTGGTCATCATGCAGGAGAGGGTTCTTCAACTATTGCAAATAATAGTGGTAATGGTAATTTCTTTGGAGGATATAAATCTGGTCATTGTTTTACGAGTGCAGCTCACAACGTTATTATTGGTTACTGTGCTGCTTGTTCTCTTACTAGTGGTAGCAACAATGTTATCTTGGGAGATTATGCAGGTAAAGCTATTAGTGGTGCTGCTGGTGGTAATGTTCTTTTGGGTAATTGTGCAGGTTGTCAATTAACCAACACATCAGGTTGTCAAGGTGGTTGTAATATTCTTATTGCTGCTGGTCAGGGAGGAAGAGGAATAACCACAGGATTTGAGAATATTTCTATTGGTACTGGTAACTTCTCTTCAACCATGACTTCCAAGAGAAATATTGCGATTGGTTGGGAGGCTGCATGTTATAATACTACGGGTGATTATAACGCAGTATTTGGCACAAGTGCTGGTAAGAATATTACTGAAGGTGAAAGGAACCTTGTAATGGGCCATGTTGCAGGATCCCAGATGACTACTGGTAGCGATAATGTTATTCTTGGATGTTATGCTGGACGTGGTGCATCTAGTTCTGGTGGAACAGGTTCCAATATGATTTTCATTGGTAGTGGAGGAAATGATAAGTGGACTTCTGGAGGTAATAGTTTCTACGCAGGTAAAAATGCTGGTGCTTGTCTTACTAGTGGAAGTTATAATGTTGCAATTGGTGCTTGTGCTTTAAAGTGTGAGGATAATGTAAGTGGAATAGTTGCTATTGGTCATAAAGCATTATGTAGTCAAAACGCAAGTTTTGGATTGAATACTGCAGTTGGATATGAGGCAGGTGTAAATCTAACTAATGCCACAGAAAACGTCTTCATGGGTTATCAAGCTGGTGAAGGAGTCACGACTGGTACTGGTAACGTTGCTATTGGATCAAAAACAATAGCGGCCTCAACTACAGGAGATGGTAATGTTGCAATAGGCCAAGACGTTCTTCGTAGTAATACTGGTAGTGGTAACGTTGTACTGGGTCAATATTCAGGACCTGCTAGTGGTGATGGTTCATATAATACTATGATTGGTTATCAATCTGGTAATGACGTTACAAATGGAGATAATAATACTTTCTTGGGTAAATTTTCAGGAGATGCAGTTACCACTGGATGTTGTAACGTTGTTATTGGTAAAGGTGCAGATGTACCATCAGCAACTGGTAATAATCAATTAGCAATTGGTATTGATTCTAATAATTGGTTAAGTGGTAACTCTGACTATAATGTTTCATTCGGAGCCTTGACATTAACGGAAAAGGTTGCTATAACAGCAGGTAAATTAAGTGATAATACAACTATTAATATTGATAATGGTATGGTACATCACTTTACAACAACTGAAACTACAACATCTACACCAAATATTACTTCTACTAATACTATTGATACTGATTTAGCGGTTGGAGATAGTATTCAGGTTGTTCTTATTACAACTGCTGCAGCAGCTGGTTATTCAGCTCAACTTACAATTCAGGGTGCTAATGTTACTGAGAAGTGGTTGGGTGGTAGTGCACCAAGTGCTGGAGGATCAAGTGGTAATGATGTATATACATATAATATAATTAAAACTGCTTCCAATACTTACACTGTATTAGCCAACTTAGTTAATTTCGCATAAAATAATGTCTCCTTTACCAAATGCTACAACTGGACTTTCTGGTCCTATTTCATCATGGACAGCTACCTCTGGAGGAGGTGGTGGTGGAGGTGGTGGTGGATATGCTAAGAATGATAAAGTTTATTTGGTTCAGGGTATCTACTATCCTGGTGCTGGAAGAGCTTATAATGATAAGAAAACTGTATTCTGTATGACCAATGATGATTGGGCAGCTGGTAGTATTACCTTATGGGAAAATGAACCAGATATGGAAACTTCTGGTACTACATTTCCTTTGTTTACACCTAGTGAAATCTTACAGAAAGGATATTGGAGTGATTTTAAAATTTTTGATATGGCTACTAGGTCTTTAACTTATCCTAGTAGTATAAGTGGATATCATAATAATTATTGTTGGGATGAAGATAATCCTAATAATGTACAGGCTACTGGATGGTCTAGTGGATTGTGGTATGCACAAACTACTACACCTTCTTCAACTAATAATTTTAGTAATTCATCATTAACTAATGTTACTACTCGTACTCCTAATACATCTCAATATTTAAGTCTTTGGTATACCTATGGAATGGCTGCCATGGATGGTATTATACTAAGAGCTGGAGGTGGTCAATTAACATGGGGTGATGCAGCAGATCAGTGGTCAAGAATTAGAGTATTTAAGAGTACTGATGGTGGTGCAACTTTTGAAGAGGTTTATGTTAAAGAACCCTATTCTTTTGGTGGATACTTAGGTGCCTATCCAGATTATGATGGTGGCAAATTTTTAATGTGGACGCAAGATACAACTGGTGCTAATACTGGTCCAAATTCTCTTTTTAGTTCAACTGACGGATCAACTTGGACTGATGAAGGTGAAACGAGTGGTAGTGGGCCAGGAGCTCCTTCTTATAGGGGGTGGTGGACTGTTGTTTATAATAAAGAGACTAGTAAGTTTTATCGTTGTCCTGGTAATTCTACAATATATGAATCATCTGATGGTGTGTCATGGAGTAGTTCAGGTAGTGCTCAAGTTAGTGGATCATCTGTAAGCTTAAGAAATGTTTGTGTTATGAGTAATCAAGACATGTTAGGGTTCGGCTTTGATTCTTCTACCAGTGCAGATATAAAAATTTATAAATTCACAAGGAGTGGAACATCAATTGGATGGAGTAGTGGTAGTTTGTTATCAACAACTACTATTGGTACTTTTAGTCAGTGGTATTATAGCTATGCTGCCATCTATGGACCTTTTGGTAATGCGGGTGGCACAAATGGATAATATGTGCTATAATATATAAAAGTAAATTCACAACTAAGATAAATGGATGGTCAACTTTATAAAGTAGAAGCAAAGGTGGACGGTAGTTGGATAACTCTAGTTACTAATGTTACTGAACCTGAAGGACATATTTTTATTAATAACTTTGTAGCATCTAGTATTAATGTAACTAATATGAGAGTAGTACAGCAGGATTGATTTGAATGGATAAGAAGTTTTATTTTATGGCAGGACTTCCACGTGCTGGAAGTACTCTATTGTCTACATTATTAAATCAGAACCCAAGGTTCTATTCAGGCCCATCAAGTCCTGTGCTTGGTGCGATGTACAGTGTTCATGATAATTTTCAATCTAATGAACTTTATACAGGATATCCAAAACCCAATCAGGTTAATGAGATAGTTGGTTCTGTTATAAGACATTGGTATAGTGATGTAGAACAGGAAGTTATCTTTGATAAGAACCGTGCATGGTGTGCAAGAGTTCCTTTTATT
>Ga0163179_10003781_pt1 | contig 10236 bp, 6 predicted proteins | sample AtlANTMetagenome_FD_109643 | JGI IMG/M metagenome (GOLD analysis project Ga0163179, IMG submission 109643) | Marine eukaryotic phytoplankton communities from the Atlantic Ocean - Atlantic ANT 2 Metagenome | ecosystem: Environmental > Aquatic > Marine > Oceanic | place: North Atlantic Ocean... | reverse complement strand
TCCACTAAGAATCCAATCTCCGTTGGCAGGTGTCAAGTCAATGGGTACATTGGGAGCAGCATTCGAACCATTGGTGTAAACGATGACAAGTTCGGGCATAGACCCACTGCCTCGATCATAGAACGAGACTGCATTCCAACTCGATGAGGTCAAGATGAAATCAATTTGAGAATCGGTTCGCATTGCGCTTTGAACTGCAGCGGTCACGTTCCATTCGTACCAAGTGTTACTGGCTTCAATACTGACAGTATCTAGCGCTTGAACACGTTCGTTACCACTTGCCCCAGGTGCATTCCAAGGTGTGCTGCCATCGGTGGTGTTCCAAGTTGCACTAGATTCATACCAACGATGTTGGCTACTCTCATACATTGTCATCGGAATCGAAGACAAACTGATGCCAGATTGTTGCAAGGTTCGAACACGCATGGTTGCCGATACAATCGCCAAACCATCGGGCATCGCATGAGAGGATAAATCACATTTGAGAAGGGCGACTTGGTTACTTGAAATTGTCAAATCTTGGCCTTCTAGATTCATTCCTGATGCGGCACCGCCCTCCAATGTCAGATCCCGACATTCCGGTAGTTCTGAGCCGCTTTGAGTTGTACCGTTACCATGGCGATATCGCAATTCGTGCTCACCGTTACCAAGAGATGTGGAGTTGATTTCCGAAACCAAGAACATGTATGGTCGCCAAGGCCCTTGTTCGCCATCTTCAATCATTACCATTCTCCACTCATAGGTCTGACCCCAGTCTAAATCCCATGACGATGGGATTGTGAATTCACCATTGGTCAAATCGAAGCCGTTATCTTCACGACTATCAGCTGTGAAGGGGATTGATTCAGCAACTCCATCTGGGAACAGTTGGATAATCACATCCGCTGGATTTCCATTTGAATTTGATACGACGGATGGGTCCCATTCGAGAGTGGGGGTGGTTGTACTTTCCAACTCCCACGAATTCATGTCCCATGCTGCGCTTCCACGCAAAGGTGCAATTAGAGATGAGCCGGCTGTTGGGGTAGAATCTCCCCAAGAGTATGTCAAGGATAGGTGAGGACGATATGATGGTGGTTCATCTCCAGTTGCAATTTCAACTTCTTCACCGGCCAAACCTCTTCCAATCACAATGAAATCTAGGTCGCCACCGTTTCCAGAACGAAGATACTCCTGAACGAATGAGGTCGCATCGTAACTCAGTAAGGCAGTACCCGTTTGGTTGCCATTGGCTGTACCGATAATTGCTCCACTGTTTTCAAGTTCATCGCCTAGGCCACCGTTGGCCCATGAAACACCATTGCGTTTGTGAGAATAATTGAGTTCGCTAAACACATGACCACTACTGTCCATCTTCAATACAGAAATCATGGGTTCCCCTGTTCGGTCGGTTCGACGAAGATTTAGAGTTGCATCATGGATGGTTACATTTTCATGAATTGGAATATCCCCCATGTTGAGGCGAAGGAAAGCATGCATGTTGCCCTCACTGGTGTTGTTTGAATGTCCAACTCGCATTCGAAGATCATCATTACCGTTGTATGAAGTGTTCCCATCCATCACCCAAGTGTCATGTAGAATCCCAAACAAATTCATACTATCATTGCGAAGAGTAACTTCAGCTTGACCTTGAGCATTGAGTGAACCCAATTCAGGAGACATTCCAAAATATCCTGTATCCCATGGGCCAATTATGGAGTTGTTCACAGAACGCATTCTGAAGTAAACCCAAGTACCATTCACCAAATCAGCATCGTTTTCGGGAGTAGTGAATGCCTCATTAGCCATAGAGAAGTCACTGGAGTGCGTCCAAGAATTCCACAAACGGGTTTCATCCTCAACCGAACGGAAATCAGAACCCGATGAGAATTGTATCTCAAGATGATTTGAAGTCAAATTATCCCATGTGATGGTAGGTGAGTAATCTGGACTGATGAGTAACTCAGTTGAGTCAGCAATCACCTCACCGTCTTGCGGCCCTTCGATGATAACACTGCCCTGTGCAGGAGTTGACGATAGAGTATATTCAAAGTCAATCGAAGGGTGTCGAGCTGAATATCTGTGATCACTTGATGCACAAACCATCGGCATCCCCACACTAGAAACAATGAGACTGGTGTTGGTTTCTCCATTTCGGAGTGCTTCCTGAACCAAAGATGTCACATTCAGGCTGAAGACTCGATAATTGCTGTTTGTAACTGCGATGAAATCTCCAGGTTCCCAATGGCCACGATCCAAACCGATGCTATTCGCTCCGGCCTGATTCCAATTGATACCTGTATCACTTTGGTTGTGAGTTGCGTTTGATTCATCGAAATCCGTGAGTAATTTAGCCGGGTAAAGAATGGTATCTGAACCAAACTCACTAGGCCATGTCGACATTTTCATGCACCGCAGTTCAAGTATAGCCTCACTGACAACTGCTGTTGAGGGTAGAACACCACCATCCCCAAGTGTCAAGTTGATGTTCATCAACATCCTTGCTGAAGAATAATCCGTATAACCACTGATGAGGATGTTTTCAGCACTCCCATAGTTCAAAGATGGTTGGCTAGAATTTGTCTGAGCATCGTATGAAATTGAATCCGAAGCCGAAATCAAACGCACTATTGGGGCATCATCAAGGGTCGTTTCGTTGTCAATTGCTTGCATCCATGTGCTCATTACCATCAAACTCACCATCAGGATTGCTCCTGTCGTTGAACTCCAATTTCTCGTTCCGCTCGTCATGGGCCTCACCACTGCACGACACGAACTACTGTTAATGGATTGCGGTGCATCGACCATACTACGTATGGTCAATGCATGCGAAAAAGGAGGGGAAATCTCGAGTGGATAGGTTCATTGACGCCCGACCAAAACAAAGATTGATTCGGATGTCGAAGATGTGGGTTGAGAAGCATCGGCCCAAGACGGTCCGGGATATCCGTGGACAGGCTGCAACCGTCGAGCGGTTGGCTGCTTATGGAGAAAATGGAACGTTTCCCCATCTTCTGTTTGCAGGACCACCTGGAACAGGAAAAACAACAGCAGCTTTGGCACTTTGTTTGGATGTTTTTGGTGACAAATCCAAGGACAACCTCTTGGAAATGAATGCCAGTGATGAGCGAAAACTTGAGAGTATCCGAACCAAAGTCAAACAATTTGCAAGAACCAGTCCATTGGGTGCGGATTTCAAGGTAATCTTTCTCGACGAAGCTGATGCATTGACGGCGGATGCCCAGGGGGCCTTGCGTAGAATCATGGAGCAGTATGCCGAAACATGTCGATTCATTTTGTCTTGCAATTATTCATCGAAAATTATTGAACCAATTCAGTCTCGATGTGCTGTTTTTAGATTCAGACCTCTCGCGGATGATCAGGTCAGAATGCAAATTCAATCCGTTGCAAAATCCGAAAATATTCAGTTGGATGATGATGCCTGCGAGGCAATTATCCACGTGAGTTTGGGAGATCTGCGAAGAGCAATTACAGCATTACAGGTTAGTGCGAGTTTAGATACGCATGTGACACGTTCGTTGATTTACGAAACCACAGCAACCGCGCCGCCCGAAGAACTCCACGGATACCTGCTTGCTTGCAAAGAGGATGGATTCCACCCTGCGCGAAGACGTCTCCGAAATATTTTGGACCAATTTGGATTGGCAGGAACAGATTTGGTCAATCAGTTGCACCGAGCATTGTACGATGCCGAATTCCTCAGTGAGGCACAGAAACTTGAGTTGACAGAAATGATGGCAGAAGTGGATTTCCGCTTAGTCGAAGGTGGGGGAGAAGCACTCCAACTTGATTCGATGACAGCTGCCATCAGCTCAAAGTTACGCTAAGCCCATGAAGATGCGAGCAAATCTGCATGCTCTCTAGTTGCATCCTTGCACAGGGCACTGGCCTTTTCTCTCAAACGACTATCGTGAGTTTGTGTTTCAATTCGTGTCCGTCTTGAAGCACGGATCCATGGTGCAAGTGGTGTCCAGCAAAGCATGTCTGCTGCAACACCCATGTTCCCTCTGATGACTCGATTGGCCATATTTTCCATCATTTCTGTCAATTTTTCTAGTGTATCCTCGTTCAGCATTTGCATCCCTCTGTGAATCATACAGGCGGGGCATCCGAACCACCTTCATTTCCAGGAGAGAGTTCGCAAAATGAAACTGAAAGTGAAACAGTTGCTTGATTAACTGCGAAAGTGATTACGGAGATATCACAAATCTATGGGTTTCAGATTCCGACAAATCCCAAGGGTCGCCTTCTTGTGAAAGCATGATTTTGATGGTGTATGAATTTCCTGATTCGAAAGTGATACCTTCAAGTTCAAGCATTACAGGAACATCTGTCGATTTCGATACTACAGAGGAAACATTGGCTGAATAATTGCTCCACTGAAACGATGACATTGATCCGGCAAAACCTGTACGATTCCACACTTCTTGACCTGAACCAGTCCAAGTGATCTCAACGCGCACATCAACGCCTTCGGCATCGATATTATCTCGAACCGCAAATGCAAGAGCAAGGTCACGATCATTCAAGTTGTCAGCCGCTGAAAAATCACCCACTTCCTGATTCCATTCAGGATCCTCCAAGTCGACCAACATCACCTGCTCTGCAACCTCTGGTGGAGAAATATCCGCCAATGGAGGGTTGACCAGAATAAAGCAGACTGCGAGCCAAGTAAAGGTGTACAGGAAGGTCGCTCGGAACCAGTTTCCGAATGTATAACGTTCCGCAAATTTACTCAACAAAATCTTGTGTAGTGGTGGAATGGTAAATATCAGTAAAAGGGGAAGCGACCACAATACGCTCGCTGGTTCACTCATCGCAGGCATGATCAGATATCGCATGAGAGTTGCAATCAGAATTGCATATGCAATCACAAGCCACATTGATGCCGCATCTGCCTTCTCTTTGATGACATGGTCTGCTGGATCAAAGGGCTCGGTACCGACCTTTCCACCGGGTCGTTTTTTCTCACCATCACGACCGCCTCGCTTGCGGTCACTGGCTGCAGCAGCAGCCATTGCAGTGGATAGGTCGACCATGTTCCTCACCCCTTCGGGGTGGGAGCAGCCTATGATGGGTTCGGAAGCGCGAGCAGGCCTGAAACACGTTCAACGACAATGTGGTTGTATGGTGCCGGGAACGGGGCTCGAACCCGTGACCTTCGGATGTCTCAGACATTTCGAGGTTTATCGCGCTCATTCATTCCTTTGCAGGTGTCCTATGAGTCCGACGCGCCACCAACTACGCCACCCCGGCAACGAACGCTTCGACATGACCAAGGAATATGAGTATATCCATTCAAGCAGACCGTTCGTTTGATGGAGTGGCTTGGCCCCCCAATACCCATGGGTAGCCCGAATCATGGCGATAGAGTGCGAATAGACGCAGCTACTCCAGAAGGCCCAGTGACACACGAAGGAATTCTACTTGCACCCGCTACTAGTGGACATATTACAGTCAAATTAGACAACGGCTACAATGTCACATTCCTTGAAACGGAAATCACTGATATAGCCTTAATTGCGGTTCAAGCAATCGAAGAGCAAACCTTCGAAGTAAACCCGACGGAGAATCTCGACCTACCCGAAGTATGGATATTACATACAGGTGGAACCATTGCGTCCAAAGTCGATTATGTCACTGGAGCGGTTGCCGCTCGTTTTGAGCCTGAAGAGTTGCTCGATACTGTTCCTGAGCTCGCCCAGCATGCGAGGATTCGGGCTAAGAAATTAGGCAATATGTGGTCAGACGATATCCGTGCCCGACATTGGAACGCCATGATGACCGAAACCAAACGGGCTTTCGAGGCAGGCGCAGCAGGAGTTGTGATCACTCACGGTACAGATACCATGCACTATTCAGCTGCAGCGGCGGCATTTTCTTGGGCAGGAGGCGGGAAAAGGCCACCTGGTCGAATTGTATTCACTGGCTCGCAGCGCAGCAGCGACAGAGGGTCTACAGATGGTACCGAAAACCTACTGGCAGCTGTTCATTGGGCGGCCCATGGCCCCGAGGTTACTGGAGAAAATGGTGATGCATCTGTCATCATCATGCATGCAAATAGCGACGATGGAGTCTGTGCAGTCTTGCCGGGATGCGCGGCCAGGAAGTTCCATTCAAGCAGGAGAAATGCATTCCAAACGATTAACTCAGAGCCACTTGGTATGATTCATGTTGGCCGAACAGGAGATTGTACAATTAAGGCCAATGCAATTGTTCCGACACGAGAGGTCGCACAAGATCCGGTTTTGTTCAATGAATCAACACGTATCCTTCAATTGGTAGCTGGCGCCCACATGTTCGCGGATCAAATTGAGTTGGCGCACCAATATGAGGCGATTCTATTCCACGGTACCGGCCTCGGACACCTCCCCATCGAAGACCCCAATGGAGATACTCCGGAAAATGTGGCGATGCGTGAAGCACTCTCAGATTACTGTTCAAAAGGTGGGATTGCAGTGATGACCACACAATGTATTCACGGGCCAGTTCACTTGGACGTTTACAGTAAGGGCCGAGAACAGCAGGAAATTGGTGTACTTGGGAATCATGCAACCCTAGGTCCTGATGCCGCTTTGATTAAGTTGCATTTCCTACTTTCAAGCGGGCAAGATATCAGCACTGGTTGGAATGCCAATTTGTGTGGAGAGAATCATTCTTCAATTTCCAATTAGAAAATCGATTTTTCAATTAGGATTTTTCCCGCTTAATTACCACTTCAATCAAAGACCGCTCTCCTATGGAGAGCGATATGGGCGACAAGTCAGAGGATTTGACATGGCGGCGCCAGCAAGCACTAGCCGGTGGTGGAACTCAAAGAATGGATGCACTTCGTTCAGCCGGCAGAGGTACTGCTAGAGAACGAATTGATGGCCTACTTGACCCAGACAGTTTCATCGAAATCGATGCATTGGTTTCTCACCGGAATCGCGAAGGGAATATGCACATGCATCCTCAGTTCGGAGATGGAGTAGTTGCCGGCCATGGGACCATTGATGGCCGACGTGTCTTCTGTTTCAGTCAAGATTTTACCGTGTTTGGTGGATCAATGGGGGAAATGCATGCCAACAAAATTTCGAAAGTTCTCGAGATGGCCGAACGTGCACGAGTCCCTGTTGTATGTATCTGGGACGGCGGCGGGCAACGCGCACATGATGGAGTCCATTCATTGGCTGCCACTGGCGTCATGTTGGATTACTTCGTCGCCTGTTCGGGGCGCGTCCCGATTATCAGCGTGGTCTTGGGTCCAGTTGTCGGCGTTTCTGCTCTGGCTGCTGGTTTGGCTGACTTTGTGATTCTGGGTGAAGATAATGGACAATTGTTCCTCTCAAGCCCTCTGGAAACTGAAGAAACCTTGAGTGGTGATATGACCACTGAGGAAGTTGGTGGAGCACAAATGCATGCCTCGCGCTCAGGTGTTTGTTGCCTAACTGCCTCTGATGAACATGATGCAATGGAAATTGCTGTTGAAATTCTTTCATTCTTTCCAGATTATTGTGGGGCGAGCCCACCACACCTCGACTCCGGTGACTCAGTGACTCGAGATTGCTCCGCATTGGCAAGCATTGTACCCGATGATAGCAATCGGCCTTATGACATGATCAAGGTGATACAAGAAATTGTTGATGATGGACACTTTGTCGAGTTGTTCCCAATCTACGCAGAGAATATTGTCGTTGGTTTAGCCCGACTCGGAGGGAATTCAGTAGGCATTATCGCCAACCAACCGAAGGTTCTAGCGGGTTGTTTGGATATCGATGCGAGTGTCAAAGCCGCCCGCTTTATTCGAACTTGTGATGCATTCAACATTCCGCTTCTTTCTCTAGTCGACGTACCTGGGTTTTTACCTGGAACTGTGCAAGAATGGGGTGGAATCATTCGCCACGGTGCAAAGTTACTCTATGCCTACGCTGAAGCAACAGTTCCAATGATGACAGTTGTCACAAGAAAAGCCTACGGTGGTGCATATCTCGCCATGGCATGCAAGCATTTGGAATCCGATTACAACGTTGCTTGGCCTACTGGCGAATTGGCTGTAATGGGAGCAGAAGGAGCAGTCAACATCATTCATCGACGTGAGCTTAAGTTAGCAGAAAACCGCCAACAAAAACACGCTGAATTGGTTGACGATTACAAGAACAAGTTTGGCGACCCATACGTCGCAGCCAAGAATGGATGGCTGGATGATGTCATTGAGCCAAATGAAACTCGGCTACGACTCATTCGTGCACTCAACAGTCTTCTGACAAAACGGGTCTGGCAACCACCGAGGAAACACGGCAATATTCCACTTTAATCGAATTCTATGAATTCGCTCTCAAGGTCGGCAAACTCATCCTCTATGATCGGTGCAGAATTCCGAGTTGATGCCCCCAACATTTCTTCCATGTCATCCTTTGATAATGTGATAATCATGTATAAACCAATCAAGGCCACAACTGCCCCGACTACGATTGCCAAGACGACCCATGTTGAGATTAAACCTGTATCAGAATTGGTATCGACTACAGGAATGATTGATTCACTATCAGAATCAGTGACTGGTACGGGAATAGTGTGGTAATAGGTCTTCGATTCAGTCCAGTTTCCATTCTCAAATACACGCGCTTCCAAACGGTGTGCACCAGGTGAAAGTCCATTCATTGACACTACGATCTTGCATTCCCAATCATTGGGGAGCTGTGCACTGGGGTCACTGGCCATACAGTCTGCAGCAAACTCCTCCCAAACAGTACCATCCCAGCGAATCTGTACAACCCACGGTGTTGAATCATCAGGGTCGTGGATTGCAATGATGAATTCGGCATCGAGAGGTGTCTCTAGTGGCCCCCATGTCACCTGAATCGGATCGTTTACACCCACCACTTCAAATTCGATGGGAGCTGTTACATTGCCGTCTTCACTAATTGCAGTCAAATACCAACCATCTGCAAGGCCTGTCCAGTCATCAGACGGCACTATGCGAAGGACATTGTTCAGAACCAGGACGTCCACATGGTTGTGTGAACCACTGACTTCAAACATCAATTCGTCACCGTCCTCATCCCAACCGAGTTCGGAAAGTGGAACCTCCAGTGGAGTATCTTCGGTGACAATGATTCGCGTCATATTGATTCGAGGAGCATCGGGGACAGGGGTAACCTCGACGTCGATTATTGCCTCGATGGGTGCGCTAGTTCCATCCCAAACATAGACCTCAATCGTCGTATTTCCATGCCAATTGATGAATGGAACAATGGCCACATTGTATTCTGTCCAAGTAAGATTCAACCCTGTCGAAGATGAGGCGTTTAGTATCGTGACATTGGCACCTTCAGGATCCTCAAAGTAATTGGTGAAATTATACACAAAGGCTTGACTGTCTTCCTCCATTTGAACGGAGGGGAAATCACTGATTTTAACAACAGAATCATCGACTGGTACGACGATTGCACTCAGATTAAATTGGGAGAAATATGTGTCATCATAGCGATCCTGAACTGTGATGTTTAGAATCTCAGTACCCTCCCATTCAGGCAATCCTGTATGCTCGCAAACAATTTGTGAGGATTCAATATAACAGTGCATTTGGTTCGTAGTTGGAAGGTGTGGTGCCAATTCAACCAGTGGGACTGTCCCATCTGGATCGATAATGAAATCTGAATATGCAATGCTCGCAGAACCATGCTGTGGCACGAGAATCGAGGGCAATGGTGAAATTTGTTCTGGGATTCGATTCTCTCGATAAAAATCAACCTCTATGTGTGAAGGCATGCCAAACCAATTGGTATCAATACGTATCGAACGGTTTCCTGGAGGGATTCCTTCGGTAGGCACCTCACAATAAGTCTCAGAATGAGTACCGTTATCTACAGATGATGTGAATACTCCTGTGGAATTAATCTCGAAATCTGCATAATCGGCAGGGTCCCACCAATCTCCACCCTCTTCAATTGTACAAATTATCGTAGTCCCTATCGGCAGACCTCCATTTCGGTGACTGATATTGGTTGTGACTGAAACCATCCGACCCATATTGCCATCCAGTTCGTTGATATCAGATTGATTTGATTCCATTGGCATAAATCGAGCATTCGTTAAATCCTCGTAGATATAGGCATCAGAGTCCGAGGGAGCCTGCCAGTTGGATTCACGGTTGGTGGCTTGTAGCCATTGCTCATGCTCACCTTTGAGCATTAAATCTAGGTAAGGTAAGATGTGACTCAATGCGTGCTCATGTTGGTATGATCTATTCAT
>Ga0163179_10003780_pt1 | contig 10238 bp, 10 predicted proteins | sample AtlANTMetagenome_FD_109643 | JGI IMG/M metagenome (GOLD analysis project Ga0163179, IMG submission 109643) | Marine eukaryotic phytoplankton communities from the Atlantic Ocean - Atlantic ANT 2 Metagenome | ecosystem: Environmental > Aquatic > Marine > Oceanic | place: North Atlantic Ocean... | reverse complement strand
TTATCTATTATTTTTAGTTAATTTGTAGTAGAAATTTTTTTTAATGGTTTTAGCCTTATTCTCTCAGGAAATTAATGAATCTGTAAATGATGTTGTTCAATCATTCTTCTCTTCAAAGTTTTCTAAAGAATCAAAATTTTATGTTGAAAAAAAATTACATGATCAATTAGCATTTGATAGTGATTTAGAATTAATTCCGTTCAATAATTCTAAAGATTTAGATTCGTCAATAGATTTATTAGTAAGTATTGGGGGTGATGGAACATTTTTAAGAACCATCGAATATGTCAGAGACCTCAATATTCCTGTAATGGGTATAAATACAGGTAACTTAGGTTTTTTAGCAACAATTAAAAAAGAAAATTTAGATCAAGCAGTCGAAAAAATTTACAACAAGAAATTTAAAGTAGAAAATCGTTCAGTTATTAAAGTAAATTCAGAAGAAATTGGTTTACCCAAAAACTTATTTCCATACGCTTTGAATGAAATTAGTGTTGTAAGAAAGGATACAACTTCAATGATTAATATAAAAACAAGCCTAGATGGTAATCATTTGAATTCATATTGGGCTGATGGTTTAATTATTTCAACTCCAACAGGGTCCACTGGATATTCATTGAGTTGTGGTGGTCCAGTAATTTCACCCTCTAGTAGTTCTCTTGTTCTAACCCCTATTTCACCACACAATTTAAATGCTAGACCGTTGGTAATCTCAGACGAAACAATGATTGAATTAAGTGTCTCTGGAAGAGAAGAAAATCATCTGCTTTCTATTGATTCAAATATTTTTACAGTTCAAAATCAAACTAAAATAACCATTGAAAAGCCAAACTTTGATTTTAAGATTGCTCATTTTTCTAATAATAATTTTTATAAGACTCTAAAGGAAAAGTTGTTGTGGGGAAAAGACAAAAGAAATTAGTTTGAAAAAAAAATTATACATACTAGTTTTTTCAATTTTTGCATTTAATATTATGAATTCTCAGGATAATGAGATCGGTGTATTTTTTGGAGGAACAAATTATATTGGTGATGTAGGTCCAACAACTTATGTCAATCCTTTTCCCATTACTCATTCTGTAACTAATGAAAAAAGTTCATTTACAACTGTCTTTGGAATACTTTATAGAAAAAATCTTACTAATAGATTTGGTTTGAGAGTAGGCTTTAATATAGCTGAAATAGAATCTAGTGATTTGTGGAAAGGTAGTTCAATATACAGGGTTGAAAGAGGTAAATCATTTGAAAATAAAATCAATGAATTTCATCTTGGTCTTGACTTTAATTTTTTGGAATTTGAAACATCATCTGATAATTTTGAATTCACACCATATATTCATACAGGCTTATCATTTATAAGGTATGATGATCTTCATTATCCAATTGGCATTGATGTCGCGCAGTCATACGGTAAAAAAAATGATATTGCTTTTCCTATTACTGTAGGAATAAAACTAAAACCTCTTAACTCATTTATATTTGGATTTGAGGTTTCTGCTAAGCATAGCTTTACAGAAAATTTAGATGGGAGCTTCCCACAATTTGAAGATGCTAATATATATTCTCAACGACCATTTGGAAGTAATTTGAGTCAAGATTGGTATGTTTATTCAGGAATTACATTAACTTATTTATTTGGAACATATGAGTGTGACTGTACAAGATAAATTGTTTGAGCAAATTGATAAAACTAAAGTTCCTAATCATGTTGCGGTTATTATGGATGGTAATGGAAGATGGGCAAAAAAAATAGGTAAAGAAAGATTTTTTGGACACAACAGTGGAATTAGCTCTGTTAGGGATACTATAGAAGCTTCAGTTGATATTGGTATTAAGAATTTAACATTATATGTGTTTTCAATGGAGAATTGGAAAAGGCCAGAGACTGAAGTTAAAGCGTTAATGCATTTATTATTTAGTTCAATTGATAGTGAACTAGAAAACTTAAATAAGAACAACATTAAACTTGATGTAATTGGAAAAAAAGACTTGCTTCCCAAAACAACAAAAAAAAGACTAGAATCAGCAGTTGAAGAAACTAGTAATAATAATGGGTTGAATCTAAACCTGGCAATTAGTTATGGATCAAAACAGGAAATAATTGATGCTGTAAAATCAATATCAGATAAAGTTAAAAAAAACATAATTTCTCTAGAAAATATTGACGAAAAGATAATAAATGACCATCTTTACACTCGAAATTTAGATAATGTCGATTTATTGATAAGAACTGGTGGAGAAATTAGGGTTAGTAATTTTCTATTGTGGCAAATATCATACGCTGAGTTGTTTTTCTTAGAATTATTGTGGCCTGATTTCAAAAAAAGACATTTTTTTGAAGCAATAGTCGAATATCAAAAAAGAGCTAGAAGATTTGGAAAAATTTAAAATTAAAAATATCACATTTTTTTTATTTGTGATTTTATTACTCGTAAATTCAAAGTTTTCATACTCCCAAGAAAATGATTTTATCAAGGGAGCTTTTTACACACTTGACGAAATTAAAGTAACAGGATTAAAAACGTTTAATGAACAAACAGTTGTTACTTATACCGGATTATTTGAAGGTCAAAATGTAAGAATTCCAGGTGAGGAGATAAGTCAGGTAATTAACAAGTTGTGGAAACTAGAATTATTTAGTGATATAAATTTTTTTGTTACTAATATTAACGGTGATAAGGCAAGTATTGAAATAAATATAGTAGAGCTACCTTCCTTATCTGAATATAAAATTACAGGACTTAAAAAATCAAAAGCTGAAACTATTGAAAGTGATATAGAAATTAAAAAAGGTCAAAAAATAACAGAAAACTTCATCGAAACAACTAAAAATTATATTATAAACAAGTATCGAAAAAATGGTTTTTTAAATACTAAAGTTAATATTAATACGATCCCAGATACACTAGGTTTAAATAGTGAGAGAATGCTAATCAGTGTTGATTTAGGTGAAAGAGTAAAAATTAATAGTATCAATTTTTCAGGAAATGAACTTTTCAAGAGTAAAAAACTCAAGAAACAAATGAAGAATACAAAATCTAAATTACTTGGACGTTTTTGGAAAAAATCAAAATATATAGAAAGTGATTACGATGATGATTTAGATGCAATTATAGATTTTTATAAAGAAAAGGGATACAGAGATGCTAGAATCCTTTTGGACACCGTTAAAATAAATGGAAATCAAATTGACTTAGATATTCAGCTTGCTGAAGGTAATAGATATTACTTTGGAGACATAAAATTTTTAGGAAACAGTGTGTATTCAGATGATCAGCTTGCAAGAGTTTTAGGTTTATTTGAAGGTGACAGCTATAATGGGGTTCTTCTTAAAAAGAGAATTCAGGATAATTCAAAACCAGATGGTGAAGATTTGACAAATTTGTATCAAAATAACGGTTATTTATTTTCAAATGTGAATGCTGTAGAAATTGCCGCTGAAAATGACACCATTGATTTTGAAATAAGAATTACTGAGGGTAAACCTGCATTTTTCAATAAAATATCAGTAGTTGGGAATACTGTTACCAATGACAATGTGATATATAGAGAATTAAGGACTAAACCCGGTGAGTTGTATAGTAAAGATAAGGTTGTTAGAACAGTACGTGAGTTAGGTCAACTTGGTTTTTTTGACCCAGAGCAGATTAGCCCTGATTTTAAAAATGTTGATCCTAATAATGGTACAGTTGACATCGAATATGGTTTAGTACCCAAAGGAGCAAGCCAAGTTGAGTTGCAAGGAGGTTATGGAGGAGGAGGATTTATTGGTACTATTGGATTATCGTTCAATAACTTTTCTTTGAAAGGCATGAAAGATCCTAAAGCTTGGAAACCTGTACCTAGAGGTGATGGACAGGCAGTTTCTTTAAGGCTACAGGCCAATAGGTTTTACCGTGTATACAGCGCCTCATTATCTGATCCCTGGTTTGGTGGTGTTCAGCCAGTTCAGTTCTCAACATCTTTTTCACACACAAAACAATACAGATATAATTATTTTACTGGAAGAGTAGACAAAAGCCAATCTTTTGAAGTTACAGGGGCAAATATTGGTTTAGCTAAGAGATTAAGAATTCCAGATGATTACTTTACTTTATCACAATCTTTAGGATATCAGTATTACAATTTGAAAAATTATTATACGGGACTATTTCCATTTGGTGATGGAAACTCTAACAACCTTTCATATACTGTTGCTTTATCTAGAAACAATACATATACTAACCCTATATTTCCACTTGGTGGTTCTGAATTTGTAATTAGTGCAAGGTTTTCGTTACCATACTCTCTTTGGAATGGTATTGATTATGCAAATCTTGGAGACTTAGAAAAATATCAAGATGATGATGGAAACCCTGATCCAGCTAAAATCGAACAAGAGAAGTTTAGATGGTTAGAGTTCTATAAAGTTAAGTTTAAGGGCACGTGGTATACAAGATTGTTTGACAAGTTAGTTTTAAGAACACATACTGAATTTGGATTTTTGGGAGCTTTTAACAATGACAGAGGTGTAATACCATTTGATAGATTCTTTTTAGGTGGAGATGGTATGTCACAATACGCAATGGACGGAAGAGAAACAATATCATTGAGGGGATATCCCAATCAAAGTTTGTCGACCCAAGATGGATCTACAATATATAATAGATTTTCTTTAGAATTACGTTATCCAATCACACTCAAACCTGCTGCTTCAATATTTGGCTTAACATTCCTTGAAACAGGTCAGGGTTATAATAGTTTTAGAGAATTTAATCCATTCAACGGGAAAAGATCACTTGGTTTAGGTCTTAGAATTTTTATGCCAGCATTTGGTCTTCTGGGTATAGACTTCGGGTATGGTCTTGATGCAGTTAATGAATTTGATTTGACACCAAATGGGTGGGAGACACATTTTGTAATAGGACAACAATTTTAGATTTTAATTTTATGTTCTCACTTGAAAGAAAAATCCTAATATTCTTCTTATTTCTAATCTCTTTCTCTGTTTTTTCCCAAAAACCTCTTCGTGTTGGGTATATAAATATGGATTACATATTATCCAACATTGATGATTATAAAATCGCTAATGAAGAGTATAGCACAAGACTTGATATATGGAGAAAAGAAATAGAATCTAGAAAAAATGCAATTGAAACTAATAGAAAAGAGCTGGAATTTAAGAAACCTTTATTACCAGATGAAATATATCAAAATCTCTCAGATGAAATTGAATTTGACCAAAAAGAACTTGATAAATATATCCAAAAACGATTTGGGCCGGAAGGTGACTGGCTTGTTCAGGAGAAAATCCTTATCCAACCCATTCAGGATGAGGTACTTGCAATTGTTCAAAAAATCTCAGAAAAAAATAAATTTGATTTTATATTTGACAAATCATCAGCCATAATTATGCTATATTCGGAAAAAAAATACGATATTAGCGAGCTAGTTTTAAAAAGCATTTTAAGACAGGAAAAAATAGAGAACTTAGAAATTAATTTTGAAGATGATAGAAAGAAAGCTCTTGAGGAAAAGATTCAAAAAAGAAGAGACTCTATTTTAAGATTAAAAGAATTAAAAAAAATAAAACGAGACAGTTTATTAAGAACTAAAAGAAATAACTTAAAAAGTAAATAGTATGAATTATTTAAAATTATTATCATGTGTTTTTTTCCTTTCAATTTGTAGCATTGGCTTTTCACAAAGTAATGTTGCCCATATTGATTCACAATCTCTAATCAGTCAAATGCCTGAAGTTAAGGAGGCTCAAGCTCAAATTGAAAAGCTACAAAAGACTTATCAAACTGAAATTGAAGCTTCAATGAAAGAGTACCAAACAAAGCTTCAAACATATTCAGCTGATGCTCAAAATCAAACTGAAGTTACTAATCAGGCTAGACAGAAGGAATTACAGGGTATGGAACAAAATATTCAACAATATCAACAGACTGCTGCTCAAGATATTCAACAGAAGCAACAGGATCTACTAAGACCATTGATTGAAAAAGCTAGGGCTGCAATTCAAAAGGTTGCTAAAGCTCAGGGATTTGATTATGTTATTGATGCTACACCAGGTGGTGCTTTAATTCTTTTTGATGGTAAAGATTTAATGGCTGAAGTAAAAACTGAATTAGGTTTCTAAATACCTTTTATAAAACTGTAAACTTAAAGAAAACTATCCGTAATTTTATGGGTAGTTTTTTTTATGAGTTCATATCCAATAGGTTTTTTTGATTCAGGAATAGGAGGAATTACCTTATGGAAAAAAATTACCAGTTTATTACCAAATGAAAATACCATCTATATTTCTGACAAAAAGAATTGTCCATATGGTGAAAAGTCTAAGAAAGAAATTGATGAAATATCAATTTATAATTCCCGGTTTTTAATTGACAGAAATTGTAAAATTATAGTTGTCGCATGTAACACTGCAACTACAAATTCCATTTCAAAGCTCAGAAGTAAATTTAAAGTTCCATTTATTGGAATCGAACCTGCCATAAAACCTGCAGCCCTAAATTCAAAAACAAAAAAGGTTGGAGTATTAGCAACAAAAGGTACTTTAACAAGTAATTTATTTTTTAAAACAAGTTCTGATCAAATAGCAGACGTGGAATTGATTAATACCTACGGAGAAGGTTTGATAGAATTAATTGAAAAGGGTGATTGTGAAAATGAACTCAATGTTTTATTAAAAAAATATCTAATTCCAATGATTGATTATGGTATAGATCAGCTTGTACTTGGCTGTACACACTACCCTTTAATAAAAGACTCCATAAAAAATATAGTTGGTGAAGGTATTAATGTAGTTGACTGTAACGATGCAGTTGCAATGCAAACAAAAAGAATTTTAGAATTAAATAATCTTATACACAACAACACATTAGATTTACCAAATCATTGTTTTTTTAATAGTGGCGAAGATGACATTTCTATTAAAGAAATTCTTCAAAATAATTATGAAATCTTTAAATTTGAATAGTGAAATTTAAGTTTGAAATATTAGAAAATGAGGACAAAAACACTTTAGTTTTATCCTCAGATAACGAAATATATACTAAAAGAGTTTCATTCACTGATGACTCTGAAGCTGAGCAGTTTCCACTTGTAAAGCAACTATTTTTTTTACCATTTATCAAGTCAGTTATTTTAGATAAACACTTAATATTAATTGAAAAACTAGATTTTTTGGAGTGGAAAGATGTTCAAGATGAGGTAGTAGAACAAATAGAAAATTTTTTAAATAATGGGGGGTTAATTTTTCAGATTAATAATCCAATTACTATTTATGCGGAGAATACTCCAAACCCAGCTGTTATAAAATTTGTAGCAAATAAAAAACTGGTAAATATTCCTCACGAATTTAAGGATGCCGAAAGTTCAGGATATTGTAAAATTGCCAATGCATTATTTAACCATGACTTTGTAAGTGAAATTTATATTGATTTTAATTTTATTTCTATAACCATTAATAAAAATTATAGTTGGGATGAACATACAATGGAAATTAGAGAATTTATCTTGTCATACATAAGAGATGGAAATGAAATTATTGATCCAAACTTTGATTTAGAAAATAATATTAGTCATTCAATTGATATCGATAAAATGGATGAGACATCAAAGCAAATTGCAAAACTTATTGATGATCAGATAAAACCTGCAGTTGCTTCAGATGGAGGTAATATTCTTTTTCAATCTTATGATCCAGAATCACATGAGGTTAAAGTAATTTTACAAGGAGCATGCAGTGGGTGTCCATCCTCAACTTATACACTTAAAAATGGAATAGAATCTATGTTAAAAGATTACTTGCCAGGAAAAATATCAAATGTGATAGCTACAAATGGATGATAGTTAGTTTGTCCTAAATTCCTTTAAATACTTTGGCTCAAAATATGCTAAATCTTCAAATTTATGTTGTTTGAGTTTTTCATTTGCAATACTATACATGTATTTTGATGATGGCTTAAGTATTTTAGGATTGTACGTTATATTTTCGTTATTATCAATAAGCTTTTTACATTTAATTTGACCATCTCCAACAATTAACAACCTATTTTTTGATGCAAGATCTGAGTAGGAACTATTATTTATGACCTCTGGCTTCTCATCACAAATTACATTTAGTTTATTGTTAAATACACACGAGTAAACCTCATCTCTTCTTGCATCCATTGTTGAAACAATTAATCCATCAAATTCTACAGCATTTGCTATAACTTTTAATGAAGAAATAGATATTAATGGAATATCTAACCCAAAACATATTCCTTTAGCTGCCGACAAACCTATTCTCAGTCCAGTATAAGATCCTGGTCCTCTGCTAATTGCACACGCCTTTAGTTGATTAAGTTTTAATTTGTTTCTCTTCATTAAATCATCAATAAAAACATGTAAATTTTCTGAATGAGAATAATTTGGAGAATCAATCTCTTTACAATCAATTAAGTTATTTTCATGTGATAATGAAACTGAACAATTTGTTGTTGATGTCTCTATATTGAGGATATAAGACATATAAATCTAATCTATAGATATTGGAACACCAAAATAAAACTCTAGTACTTTAATTTTAAAAATCAAATCAAATTTACTGGTGATTAGATCAGATTGAGCTGATTCAAATCTTTGTTTAACTTGAGTAAAGTCAAAAGAACTCATTGCACCTAATTCAAACTTATCTCTTGCATAATCATAAGAAAGTTTTCTAGATTCCAAAGATTTTTTTGAGGCAGTAAATGCTTTCATGGCACCTTGGGCATCCTTATGAGCTTGGTTTATAGTATTTTCAAGGTCTAATTTTTTTTGCAAAAGTTGATTTTCATTTCTCAAAATGTTAACCTTACTTCTGTCTACATTTGATCTTACAGAGAAGTTATTTAGGATTGGTATTGAAAGGCTAAGTCCGAAATTTTGACCGGCATTTCTATCAAATTGTTCACTAAAGGATTCAGCACCTATAATTCTAGTCTTTTGAACTGGTGTTAAAACTCTTTGATTTGTATTTTCAACGAAACCAATCGGAACATTTTGAAATTCACCCGTTCCTATCAGCCTATCACTATAGGCAATTCTTGTGCTATAAGAATAAAATGCAGATAGTCTTGGTTGAAGAAAGCTTTTATTTAATTCAAGATTTTTTTTAGCGATGTCAAGATTTGTTTCAAAAAGTTTTATTTCATTTTTTGTTGATACTGCCACTGCAAAAATTTCCTCAGGAGATTTATCAAGAATATTTGAAACTTGAAGTTCATATTCTTTATCAGCAATATCAAAATTTTGATAGTCATCTAGTAGAAGAAGCTGTGCAAGGGATATTTTAGAAAGAGCATAGTTATTTTGAGCATCTATTAATGTTTTTTCTACGCCTGCTAAATTAGCTTCAAATTCATAAAGGTCTCCTTTAGGAATGACCCCATTTTCAACTAACTCTTTAGCTCTTTCAACTTCACTCTTTGATAATTCAAGCTGTGATTCCTGAATTTTTATAAATTCTTTGTTAAATAGAATTTGAAGATAGGAATTAGCTACTAATAATGAGATGTCCTCCCTCATATTAGCCAATTGAAATTGACTAGATAGAATTCTAAGGTTTGCTAGGTGTAATTGCTTAATGTTTTTTAATCCATTGTAAACATCAATACCTAAATTTAAATTCATTGACGAAAACTGAGTTGTGATGTTTTCAAATAAACCGGTTGTGATATTTTGATTTAATCCAACATTCCAAGAATGTGAGCTTCCAACGTTAACGTTTGGAATAAAATTTCCAATAGCATTTTTTCTACTAATTTCTGCATCAACATAATCTAACTCAGATTGTTTGATGGATATGTTTTCATCAATAGCTCTTTTTACACACATTTCTAGTGTCCATTTTTCTTGAGAAAATGAAAATGAAGAAATAATTAAAAAAATAAAAAATAAACTCTTTTTCATATATAATTAGTTATCATAGTTATACTCTTGTTCGTCTTGATCACCTCTTTTTAATGGCTCTGTCTTATTCCATATTTTAATGTTGTCCTTTTCAGTGACACCTCCTAAAACTTCAGCGTATACACCATCAGAAATTCCTAATTCAATATCTCTTCTCTCAAATTTTTGACCGGAAATTTGAATCTCAACATATGATTTTTTAGTTGTGTTATCAAATTGTAAAAGAGATTCGTTTATAGAAAAAACATCTTTTTTAACATTGGTAATAATAGTTGCATTAGCACTATATCCAGCTCTAACAACATATTCAT
>Ga0163179_10003779_pt1 | contig 10238 bp, 7 predicted proteins | sample AtlANTMetagenome_FD_109643 | JGI IMG/M metagenome (GOLD analysis project Ga0163179, IMG submission 109643) | Marine eukaryotic phytoplankton communities from the Atlantic Ocean - Atlantic ANT 2 Metagenome | ecosystem: Environmental > Aquatic > Marine > Oceanic | place: North Atlantic Ocean... | reverse complement strand
TGAGCACTACTTCATCTTCGTCGTCTTCTCGCATGAGTCCCGACAATCCAACGGAAAAACCCTCACGTCGCCGAGGAACCTCCACTCAGTCGGTCCATTCAGGTGAGGCTCGCCAAAAACCTGGCGATTCTATTACCGACCCGATCTTTTGCGCCTCCACGTTTACCTTTCCCGATTCGCAATCGGTCATCGATTACATCGAACAAGACCAACAGCGGGAAGAATATGGCCGTTACGGAAACCCGGGTGAACGGGTGGTTGAACGGAAACTAGCCGAACTCGACGGCGGTGATGAGGCGCTCCTATTTTCGAGCGGAATGTCGGCGATCGTCGGTGTTCTCATGGCGAGACTCAGCGCAGGCGATGAAGTCATTTTCTTCAATGAGTGTTATCACCGCAGTCGCGAATTCTGCACCAAACATCTCTCTCGATTTGGCGTTACCACGAGACAGGTTGAGGCGTGCAACTACGAGGCCATGCGGAACGCGATCAATGAGAACACGAAGATGTTGATCAGCGAATCCCCGACCAATCCTCACCTCAGCGTGGTCGACCTGGACCAATTCGCCGCATTAGGCAAAGAATACGCGATCGATACGTTAATCGATGCAACTCTCGCCACACCTTACAATGTTCGCCCCATCGATTATGGCGTCGACTTTGTACTGCACTCCGCCACGAAATACCTGGGAGGTCACAACGATCTGCTGGCAGGTGTGATCGTCGGCCCAAGCGATAAGATGGAACCTGTCAGAAATCTACGGGGTATTATGGGCGGCATCAATTCGCCACATAACATCTATCTCTTGGCGCGTGGACTGAAAACGTTTGCGTTGCGAGTACAGCGTCACAATGAAAACGGTCAGGCGATTGCCGAATTCCTTGAAGCTCATCCACGCGTCGAAGCGGTCTATTATCCTGGTCTCGCTTCGCACCCGTATCACGAAGTTGCTAGTCGTACGATGAGAGGCTTCGGAGGCTTGGTAACGTTTCTCGTCAAGGGCGCCGATTGGCGTGCAACGGCAGACATCGTGGATGCCGCAAAAATCTTTCGAATCGCTCCCAGCCTAGGAGGCGTCGAGTCCTTGATCGAGCAACCTTTCGTGATGAGCTATTACCAGGCAACTCCCGAAGACCGACAGGCATGGGGTATTCCGGACAACATGATTCGACTGGCATGTGGAATCGAGGATGCTGACGATCTTATCGCCGACCTGACGCAGGCCTTAGAGCAATAAAGGTTCATAACCAGACAACGGAAGTCCGCCATGACCAACGGTTCCGCGCCCCGTTACGTCTTGTGCCGCAACTCTCCAGCCGGCCAGAAAGAGAGAGAACATGAAGTTTCGGACCCGCGCCATCCACGTCGGCAACTCAAAAGATCCACAAACGGGTGCCGTCGTTCCACCAATCCACCTGGCTTCGACCTATATCCAACCGGGAGCTGGTGAGTGGGGTGAGTTCGATTATGGCCGTAGCGGCAATCCCACTCGACGTAATGCCGAACTGACGCTCGCAGCTCTGGAGGGTGGCCACAAAGCGTTGGCTTTCTCATCCGGCATGGCCGCGATTCACGCCGTAACAATGTTGTTAAGCTCGGGAGACCATATTGTCGCCGGAACCGACATCTACGGCGGGACCTACCGCCTTTTGCACAAAATCGCAAACCGCTCCGGCATTGATGTCACTCTGGCCGACTCGACCGCCCCATCCAATCTAGAATCGGCGATCCGGGACAACACCAAGCTGATCTGGCTCGAATCGCCTGGCAATCCACGAATGTCGATCACGGATTTACAGGCATGTTCCGATCTGGCACGTGATCGCGACATTCGTGTCGCCGTCGACAATACGTTCGCTACGCCTGTCCTAACGCGCCCCTTGGAACTTGGAGCCGACATCGTCATGCACTCGGCAACGAAATACCTGGGTGGCCACAGCGATCTCATTGGTGGCGCCTTAGTCGTTCAGGACAGTGCGTTATACGACGAGCTTTACTTCATCCAGAATTCGACCGGCGCTGTTCTCGGACCATTCGACTCGTATTTGCTATCTCGGGGAATGAAGACTCTGGCCCTGCGGGTTAACGAACATTGTAAAAATGCGGGGAAGATTGCCAGCTTCCTGGACGCCCACCCGCGCATCAAACGTGTCCTGTATCCCGGACTCGCCAAACACCCTGGCCACGAAACAGCTGCCCGTCAAATGACGGGCGGATTCGGAGGGATGCTCAGTTTTGAAATCGATGGCGACTACCAGCAAACCAAGGATTTCGTGGAATCGACCACGCTCTTCCAGCTAGCGGTTAGCCTCGGTGCTGTTGAATCCTTGATTGAACAACCCGCCTCGATGTCTCACGCCAGCTACGATCCCGCCGACCGCCTGGCACATGGCATCCTCGATAGCCTCGTCCGGATCTCAGTCGGACTGGAAGATGTCGATGACTTGATCCAAGACCTCGACGACACACTCCGCCGCGTGCTCTAAATAACCCACCGACACAAAAAAAACGTCCGCCGGTTCGATCACCGACGGACGTTTAATCTTGAGACGACGCTCGACTCGACCCTAGTCACGGAAGCGAATCGTGGATTCCGATTTACTCTGAGATCGAAGCTGATTAAGCGACTGCCGATCAACCTTCTTTTTCGACGACGAAGCCTTCCTCACCGTAGCTCGCGAGTGATATTTCGCATCATCCTGCGAAGCATTTCTGACGGCCTGCATGGATCGACTGGTCGACGCCGTTCGAGCCTTGATTCGACGACTGGCCGACGTGGGTTGTCGCCGCGAAGCCGAACGAGACTCCACCCGTTGTGGAGCTTCCGTCTGATGATTGATTGGACGAACGGATCGTCGCATGTTCGCCGGTCCGGAGACTCTCGGTCCGGGCATCACCGATCGCATTGTCGCTTTCGTACCATTTTCATGGGGAAGTGGATCATCCGTAAAAGGATCGCTTTCATCGACGTGCTCGGGAACAGGTTGCGGCTGCTCACTCATTTCAGCAACTTCTCCACTCTCGTGGATCTCGTACCCTCCGTCACAGTGAGAGGAGCAATCCTGCAAGCCACAGTGGTTGCAATCAAATACGCAGTGGAAAAGACTGCCTAACCCTGTGTCAACCGCGTGCTTCACGCCTAGCGCGAGTTCGCCGACGAGAGTTGTCCGACAAGGATTCGGACAAGGCGGAAAGAGCGGACGCCGGGTAGAACAATCCATGCTTTGATTGCCCCAAACGACTCCACCATAGTGACCGCGATGAAAACCACCAACGCAGTCACTACAACCGCCGCCTCCAAAGCTGGCCGCTTGCAGCTTGGAATTTTCCGTTGGAACACGACCAAGTTTTCGGACTTGGGCATCTGCAGTGGATAGCGGAACGATTGCTACCACGACTAACAATGTTATTGATCGACGAGAAATCATTCCTGCCGTCTCCTCTTTCCCTAAGGAACTGCTTGGGTCAATTCGCGTTTCACGAGTTCAATGCGAAACGCCCTTCTTTTGATCGTTGTGCGGTACAAGTCATCGAACCGGCGGCACCCGCACGATCAGAACTTCCGCTTCGAGCCGCACAACCCAAACAACCGCTACGCCTGCCTTGCACGACCTACTCAACCTCTACCACCCCTTTACTCACCCACAGGAGAGCCTGGGGAGATAGGCCAAATAAAGATGGGGGCCTCGGAACCCCAGGAAGACTCGGCAACATGAAACAACTTTCAGGATTACACTGAGTTTGATGAAAGTCACGAGTTTGCCGATGCCGATATGCCGTGTGAGAGCTCACTCTTTCTTGGAACGCCATGTCACGGAATTATCAAATGTTGTCAGCTCACAATGCCCTTCGCCTGATCGCCGTGCTCACATCCGTCTTGGTATTGAGCACCAACCCCGCAGCCGCACAACAGCCGTTGGGCATCAACAGCATCACGAATGGCTCCAGCTACGTGACAAGGAGCTTCTCACCCAAACACGTGCAAATTGCCGCGGAAGCCAGACGCACTGAGGCAGATCAAGTCAGCAATGACTATCTGCAACAGGATCGTGAGATTGAACTTATCTCCTTTGCGGAGCAAGTTTCCAACCTCGACGAGGTGATCGAGGAATTCGAAGGCGAGTCAATTGACTCAGGTACCGTCGTCGATGAGTCCTGCTCTTCGTGCGAACCCTGCCTTAGTTCTCATGGCTGGGGACCTCAGATTTTGCCTGGCTTCTGGGTCGATCATCTTTCGCTGTTTGGCGGAGTACACGCGTTCAAGAATGCTGGCAATCGAGGTGAAGACGGCAGCTTTGGATTTCACTACGGCCTGAATTATGGAACGGCCGCCAAGAACATCATCTTACCACCCACGATTGGCTGGCAGGCCGGCTTCCAACTGGCGAACAGCAATCTGAATGGGGCTTCATTCACCCAAGAAGATCGAAACCAGGCGTTTGTCACACTGGGTCTGTTTCGCCGAGGCGATTGCGGTCTGCAGGGAGGCGTGGTCTTCGATTACATGCGAGATGATTGGTACTACGACACCGACGTCACTCAAATCCGAGGTGAACTCAGCCTTGCCATCACACCGGCCAAGAGTCTGGGCTTCCGCTTCGCTAAGTCGCTGGATGAGGACACGGTCGTGGCCACTACAAACTCCGGGACAGAATCCATCACTTGGACCACGGAAGACCAATATCGATTCTTCTATCGCACTCGCATGCTCGCTTGTGGCACGGGTGAGTCGCAGGTATTTGCAGGATTCACGGGTCAATCCGATGGCCTGATCGGTGCGATTACGCGACTACCGCTTCACAATGGCTGGGCCATTGAGACGGACTGGACTTATTTGATTCCTTCCGAGTCAAAGCGGAACGGTGCCAACGACGAGGAAGCCTGGAACGTAGCATTGAACCTGGTCTGGTATCCTGGTTCACTCGCGTGCGGCAGTTGCTACCGCTATCATCGACCGATGTTTGACGTCGCCAATAACGGCAGCATGATGCTGAGACGCACCAACAACCCTTGATCCAAGCAGTCTCCCATCAAAGCGTTTCCGAACGGCATGATGCTTAGAAACGCTAGCCACCAATGATCGGGCTGAGTGACAACCAATCTCACCCGGTCACAAACCACCTCGGGCAGCTCTTTTCTCGCCCTGATCTCATCTCGCTTCAAAACGGCCTCCCGATTTCGCTGTAAGCTCAAACCATGAAGGATGTTCGGTGATGTGAGGGATCCACACCATCGGCTCTTCTCTTTGCAAACCGCTTTCCAAATCAGCCGCGTAGCGCGTGTGCCCCGCCCCCGGCAAGTTTCATCCGGTTATAATCCGGCAGCTTTGATTTATTTCACACTGCGCCACGGACCTGGTATTCGATGGCAGCAATCACCAGCCCTTAAAGGTGCTTGAAAACATGTCGACGTTCAAAGAACGCCTTCTCGCAGGCGAGACTCTCTACGGAACGATGGTAACGCTCCCCACCGCATCCACCGCTGAACTCCTCGCGGGGCTCGATTTTGACTGGCTATTTATTGACGGTGAGCATGGCCCCCTTGAGACGCGTGACATCATGGGGATTCTGCAAGCGATTCGAGGTCAGCTAACCGGTATCGTACGTGTGCCCGAGGCGGCCGAGGCACCCATCAAAAACGTCCTGGATTTGGGAGCGGACGGAATCATTGTCCCGCAGGTCAATACGGCCGAACAGGCAGCCGACGTCGTTCGTTGGGCAAAATACTCACCAGAGGGTTCACGAGGCGTGGGTTTAGCACGAGCCCACGGCTATGGATTTCAATTCACGGAGTACCTGGCAAAGGCCAACAGCGAAACGGTTGTGATTGTGCAGGCGGAACATGCCACCGCCGTTGAAAACATTGAATCGATTGTGAAGGTTCCCGGTATCGATGCGATCCAGTTGGGCCCTTATGACTTATCAGCCAGCATGGGGAAGATGGGCGAGATTAACGATCCTGAAGTGGTCGCGGCGATCGACCGCGTCATTTCTGTTTCTCGTTCGGCAAACCTGCCTGTTGGCTGTTTTGGGGTGACCCCGAAGGCAGTCAGGGCAGACATCGAACGTGGCTGCACGCTGGTATGCAGCGGTGTCGATACGATTTTTCTGGGTCAGTCAGCGAACCAGATGCTGTCTGCTGTGAAGGATGAGAAATAATGTCAGGTTAATAAAGACGTCATTGAACCGCCGTGGCTTTCATCTCTTTCCAATTTTCTGTTTGAATGCGAGACAACTCATGTCAGGTACCCTGTTCACGCAAGTTCGTATTCTCGACTGTAGCGGCGACATGCCCTATCCAGGCGAGGTACTCGTCCAGGGAAATCGGATTACAACCATCCACCGAGGAGAACCAGTCATTCCGCGTGGGGATCACCTCGTCATCGATGGTGGCAACTCCATGACGTTGATGCCAGGCCTCATCGAGTCACACTCACACCTCAGCATCGACAACTCGGACGACCTTGCCAAGATTGGCATGGTTCCGCCCGAAGAGACAACCTTGATTGCGATGCGTTATGCGAAGTTCTATCTCGACTGTGGAATTACGAGCTGCATCAGTGCAGCGGCCGCCAAACCGCGCGTGGATGTGGTCATTCGAAACGCCATAAATGCGGGCGAAATCCCAGGTCCACGAACTCTAGCAGCCAGTCCCTGGCTGACGGTAACTGGGGGACTTGGCGACCTTCGCAAAGAGCACATGCCCGACCTTTCTTCGATGGCGATCGTCCTCGATGGTCCTGAGGCGTTCCGACAAAAGACACGAGAATTGATTCGCGAAGGTGTCGACATTATCAAGCTGGTGATCTCCGGTGACACGTTTGTGCCTCACGCTCCCTCGGATTCGACCGTTATGTCGGAAGCAGAAGTGGCAGCGGCAGCCGAAGTCGTGAATGCTCACCGGCGCCGCATGAGTGCCCACGCTCGCAGCGCCGACGCGGTGAAGCTCTGTGTCCGATACGGCATCAAAGTGATCTATCACGCAAATTTCCTGGACGAAGAGGCGCTTGATCTGCTGGAAGCAAATAAACAATGGGTCTTTGTCAGCCCTAACATTGGCTTTACCGCGATCGCCGCTTACGAAGGTCAAGACTGGTTCACAGAAGAACAAGTACAACAGCTTGGCTTCCGCGAGGAACTCGCCGGAGCAGCAGAAGGGCTGACGGAATTAAGAAAGCGAGGAGTTCGCATTCTAGGCGGAGGTGACTACGGGTTCGGACTGACCCCGCATGGCAACAACGCAAGAGACTTGGACCATCTGATCAAATACTGCCACTTCGATTCGATGGAAGCGCTGTTAACGATGACAAAACATGGCGGCGCGGCGATGGACATGGGTGACGAATTGGGCCAGATCCAAGAAGGCTTTCTGGCAGACCTACTCCTCATCGATGGCAACCCGTTAGAAGATCCCAAGATCCTGATGGAGCGGGATCGACTTCAAGTGGTGATGAAAGACGGCTGTTTCCACAAAAACAGCATGTAGTTTCACCAGGGCAGGTGCAACTGGACAGGGCCTTCCAAATTACACCCACACTCGCCCAGAACGGACACCGTTTTGCCAATTGCCTTCGCGAACCCGACCGCCAGACTTCATGACTCGCTCACCCGCGAGCCCAACGGGCTGCATCCTCACCGTCCAACCGAAGCGTAAGGCATTTCGCACTGCCGCCGGCCTTCGCGAATTCCCCCAGCGATGTTTCGATCGGCTCAAACCCCTCAGCCCGCAGCCTGCGATGCAATTTCTCGCACCCGACATTGGTCACAACGACATCCCCGACAACGACGGCATTTGCCGCGAAAGAGCGAGCTTCCTCCTCTTCAATTTCGATTAGGTGTCGGACCGACTCCCGTAGGACTTTCCGACCGTAATCATCAAAGGCACCTGGAAAATACATCGCGGTGTCTTCCGTTAGCGGGCAAAAACAGGTGTCAAGATGGTAGTAGTACGGATCAATTAATTCCAGGAGCAGGACCTGAACATCCAACACTTCACCGATTCGTTGTTGAGCGACTGCATCACTTCGCATGCGGTATCCCGCCCAAAGCGTTTCCCCACAAAACAGAGCGTCTCCAGCACCTTCAAAAAAGAGCCCCTGATCAAGCTCCCGCACTTGATACCCGTGTCCTGTAAACCATTCCGCATCATGCATCTGCTCCGCCTGTCTCTGCAAGGGACGAAACTGGGAAACCAGTGCCTGACGTTGATAGACGAGCGCAGCATTTGCGGTGAACACAAGGTCGGGAAGTCCAGCGACGGGTTGCATCTCGTGGATCGTTGCCCCAGCATCGGACAATGTCGTGCGCAATTGTTGCCATTGCTGCACTGCCGTTTCGTGGTCGGCATCACGAGTTCGATCCATCCACGGATTGATCTCGTATTCGATCCCAAAAAAGTCAGGGGGGCACATGAGGATATCAGCCATCGAAAGACCCTCCGTTATTTTCTAACCGTTCTAAGTCATGCCACAATTGGCTCATGAACGGAGCGACATCTGTGACAAGTCCAATGGTCTGGAACGAACCACGATCCTTCAGCTTGATAACCGTCGACGGATTGATATCAACGCAAACAACCGGGGTTGCCGCGGGCAACAGATTCCCGACTGCAATTGAGTGCAGCGTGGTAGCCACCATCAAACAGAAGTCGACATCTCGAACCTGTTTTCTCATTTCATCTTGAGCCACAGTCATATCGGTGAGGACATCTGGCAGGGGACCATCGTCTCGAATGCTTCCAGCCAGCAAGTAATCCACGTCGTTGTTGACACATTCGAACATAATGCCGCGTTCCAAGACTTCTTGCTTGACCGCTTGACGGATTCCACCGGCGCGGCGAATTCGATTGATCGCCCTCAAATGATGTTCATGCCCCGCCTCAACAATCTGTCCATCATGCAGTTGAACACCAAGACTCGTTCCGAATATCGCCTGCTCGATATCGTGTGTGGCCAGCGCATTCCCGGCAAATAAGCGGTGCACAAATCCATCACGTATCAATCGACAGAGAAGCTCATTACTGCCCGTGTGCACGATAGCGGGCCCCCCGACAAAGAGTGATTCCCCACCTTGCTGCCGCACGTCAAACAGTTTCTGAGCGATCGTCCGAATGGCAACGCCTTTGGGTTTCTCCGTGGAAACCTCACTGTTCATGAATTCAAAGGAACCGGCCTCTTTCGGGCGATCGACGGGAAAGACGCGCACGCCTGCGTGGCCGACGACGACTTGCTGGCCCTGGTCGACGGAGACCATTGGAAGACAGCGAGCAGTCCCCGCTTCGGGATCAATCACGATTCCACAATCCATTTCCTGGTCATCGACGGGTATCCAACGGCCCTCACAACGGACTTCCGTCCGCTGGTTCGTCGAACAGTAAAACCCTTCTGGAAAAGCTCCTGACACATCGGCCACGACACGCTGGCAGTCGGTTTGACTGGTGCGAATCGCTCCATGGTCAGAAATGGCGTCCAAGACCTTTTCCAAATGCGAAGGCGAGCCAGCTTGAACTTCGATCAACACACGACTCGGGTCCTGGCGTCGCTGGCCTACATTCATATCACGAATCAGGAATTGGGAGCCCGATGAGGTGATAACATCGAGAATCTTGGGCAGAATCAAACTATCAATGATGTGACCTCGGACTTCCACATCTTCAACGAATTCATGGCTTTGGATCATGGTCGATCCCCCTCGAACTGCTCTAAACGGCGTGGCGACACGAGCGTCCAGCCACCCTCCTGGAAATGCGGTTTGGGCCAACCCTCAGGGATCACGGACGGATCCGAATAGATGTGAATCAGAGCGACTGCAAGGGAATCTTACGCGGCTGATTGCCGGCAGGAAAACGAAAACAAGCCTCAAGAACACTCAGTTTCTGCGTAAATCGTGGCCTGCGTTCGACTTCACGCGACGGCCAAAGCCCGGTATACTGGCCTGCTTGGATGGTAAAGTCCCGCCTCCGGCGGTACACACTGCGGTCCTGCCGAGCTCCGTTCGGCTCTCTCGTTCCGCAACAATTTCCCAGTATGGAAAACGATCGAAGGTCATGAGCGATTCTGAAAAAGGTGGTCATTGGCAGTTTCTCGCAAATCTCCTCGGGGCAAAACCCTCGACCCCGGAAACGCCCCCGGAATCCGAACCGGTCAGCGAAGCTCCTGCCGAGGAGAAAGTTGCTGCAGCAGTGCCAACCAAGGCCGACGGTGAAAAACCCAAAAAGTCGAAGCCCAAATCGGCCCCCG
>Ga0163179_10003778_pt1 | contig 10238 bp, 2 predicted proteins | sample AtlANTMetagenome_FD_109643 | JGI IMG/M metagenome (GOLD analysis project Ga0163179, IMG submission 109643) | Marine eukaryotic phytoplankton communities from the Atlantic Ocean - Atlantic ANT 2 Metagenome | ecosystem: Environmental > Aquatic > Marine > Oceanic | place: North Atlantic Ocean... | reverse complement strand
TACCTTCCGTCTGCAGATTTTTGCTGCGAAATATCAAGAAAAGAGTCTGAATACACTCCCCCGTTCTCGCACTTAACAACTACTTTTTTAACGTCGGTTACACCATCGATATCATTAAGCATTTTTTGAATGTCTGAAATATAGAACGGTTCTCCCATATATCTAGGTTGTGCGAATTCATCCTTTAGCGCTTGTATACACTGGTTTAAGACGTCGTGCTTGTTATAGTCTCGATGTGCAACAACTTGAAAATCAATCTTAAAGTTAAGAATTTTTCCATCCAAAATGTCAATAGTATCATTAATCATTCTGTATTGATTGATCCAAGTTTTAAGGTTACCTTTTAGTGAATCATTTGCGACCGTCAACTTACCTTCTGGAGATTCTGATAAAATATACATATTTAAATTTCTTTTTAAAGAATCTGGGTCGCGAAGGATATTGCATCGCTTAATCTTTCCAAACTTAGGATCCATCGAGTAGACTAACGATATGTAGTCTTGCTTTGTTACTGCGCGGTTTTGAGTCGCAAAGTTGTCATATACCATTCTTTTGATATCATCGCTTTGCGGAAGTTCGATTGAGCCGATAATTGGCTCTTCATTATACGACTCCAGTGACCCGCGAACATCTTTTAGTTTTTTCTGGCTTAATACGCTTTCATCTTTGAACACCATTTCATTTGAGCCGGCCATGACAACAGTTCCGACTGCAGCGTTGGCTGTAGACTGTGTGTTTATACGAAATACAATATATAATTTAGTGTTCGATGGGCTGATCCCAAGCTTATCAGTAGACAAAAGGTTGTTTGGATCAAATGACTCATCTGTGATATAGCTTTTGCCATGCTGCTGCAGGGTTAAATTTGTTGGTTCTACAACCGATGGGGAGGCAGCTTCTGAATCCGAACCATGGCCGAACTGAACAAAGAGGCTATTACCTTCAGTTTCCATAACATAGCGGCGGGGAACAGAGTATGGCCTCATTACAGAAGGCACGCCTGAAATTCTGGCATCTTTGTTTACCACTTCTTTGTAAACCACGTCTTGTGACAAGTATTCAACTTGATGATATTCGTGACCCTCTTCGTCCGTAACTCGTAAAATTTCAGAAACGTTCCTCAAGGAGCCAACTTGAACTTTTAAAAATCTTTGAAAATTTCCAATATTGACGGTTTTTCTCATAATCTCGCCTGAAATTACTTTTCCGTATGCCTTGATTGCATAGTGAGTCGGAAGACCAGTTGTAGTATCTTTCCTTGCCGCAACAATTTCGTTCGAACTCAATGAGAAATCAACGTCTTGCATCAATAAAAAACTACCGCCGGCTTGAGATCTAAATTGCGCGCCGGCTTTGAGAACTGGTACATAATTAAAGTCCACTCCCATACCTAGGCCGGCTGCTGGTGCGATGATATACATTGCTAAGACGCCGATACTTGATGGTGCACCTTTCCAGCGATAGCCTAGACTTTTCGCATGTCGCACAACATTGTTGTATTCAATGGCTGTATCTAAAAAGCTTTCATTAGCCTGATAATCAAGATAAAAGTTTAATTGATCTGCAACGTATGCGACCGAATCCAACATCATGGATCCAAAACTAGCCTGATTGAAATCTTTATACGTGTCTGGGTAGTAGATTTTCGCCTGTTCAATCAGATCGCTCTTAACTGATGTAAAATCTCTGTTAGTATATCGAATTTGCCTATTAAATCTTTTATCTTTTGACATCGTAAAACTCCATCACCTAACTAGCTTAAATTTGCATTTTTTAAGCTGTTATGTATATTTCTCTAACCTCGCCGAACCCATAGCTATAGCTTATGGTGATTCCCAGCAAGTTTTCATCTAGTCCCTCTAGCAATGCATTGGGGCCAGAATCTAAAGCACTGGAGAACTGTATATTCCTTATTGTGATAAAACTAAGGTACCTCTGGACTTGTTCATTTATCTTGGCTTCAATATCACCCAACGTAGTAGTGGTAAGTGGTTCAAATAAATATCTTTTTAAGCCAACTCCGAACAGTGGGTCCATCACTCTTTCGCCCGGGTTTGTCAATAAAAGTATTCTCAAATCTTGATGTACAGCATCAGCAAGTTCATCCAAACTGGCAAAACCAGTTATGGGATCTCTTCTAAATGGTAGTGCTGCGTCAAAAGCCATTTTCGTTTTGCCTCTTTTGGTTGGTTACAAAGTATATAGTTTTTACTTTAGTATCAATTACCATTTTTATCATAAGGTCTATCGCGTTCTCTTCTTTGCTGTTTGCGGAAGGTTCGTTTCATGCCCTTATCTTTCTTACGCTTCTTCTTTCTCTTCTTTTTCTTTTCTGGTAATTTGAAGTCGGACTCAATCTTAGGACCATCCCCTTCATCATCGCCTCCTGACAACATTTGTCTGGATTTGAAATAACTTCTAAACATGCGAACCAGCCGGCGTTTGGTTCTTCTAAAAAGGAATTCATCATCCCAGCGATCAAAAGATGCTCCGTTTCTTCCAACCTGCAATCTAACATTAAATATCTGCCATTCTCCAAGAGATGCGTCAGGAGTCGGATACCCATCTTTTATATATTTGTTATATTTTTCTTGATCCGGTGTCATAGTTTTTTCACCAATGGATGGCAAAAACGCGCGGCCAGTGAAAATGCTCATAATAGACACAATTCTGTTCAGCGGGAACACATACCTAAAGAGTAATTCAAACTCTGGATTTTTAAGTAATTCTTCTGCTAAGCAGGTTAGATCCATTTCTTCATCTATCGCTTCAATATGGTTTGCTATAGAATGGTCTAAAGCATCGTACTCAGCAGACATTAATGGAATAACATATTTTGCGTTCTGTGGCCGATATCCATCGTAGTAGACGAATGTGTGTGCACCTCCAGCTTCGCCCGGGTCGAAGAAGCCATTGTCGGAGCCCTCCGTGCGCTCTTGCGCTTCGCCGGCTTCAATCTTTTCAATCAATTCACCTGTGGCGGCGCCGTAAGTTCCGGCGACCATATAATCGCCGGCTTCGTTGACAACAGTTATTTTACCAGCAAGCATAGAATCATTGTGAATTGTAAAAATTGGTGCTTCTAAGAAATATGCTTTTTCTTTTTCTGCCATGTCTTGAATAGACGCCCAATTTTCATCAGCTTTTAGCTGCTCTGTAACCGCATCTAGTTCTTCTGCCATAGCTTCTGGAGGCACATAACTAAGTCTTAATCCATACTTAATCCCCAGAGAACCTTCTATTCCCGTGGGTTCTCCGACTTCGTTACCGTCGTCATCGGTTGCGAAAATAAACTCCAAATCTCCAAAGATATCAGAAAGCTTTTTATCTTGGTGCTCAACCATCTGGCCACTATTAAGGAACTGTTTCCACTTATCAATATTTACAACGCCGCGCAGTGCGCTAGAACGTTGAAGAATTACTTCTGGCAGATTGTCTGTGACACCTAATTCGCTCTTGTCTTCCACTCTGATATACTTTTCTAATATAAATTCTCCAGATGTAAGTCTTGACCCGTAGGAGTCTTCATCAATTGAAGTGGTGGCAGCTTCTCCCGTCAGTGCATCATCTGTACCAGAATTAATAACTTGAACATCGACAGGAAGCGGCTCCCAATCTTCTTTTTTGTATGTATCAAATGGATTTGAATTTATATCTTCAGCTACATCCATTATTTTACCGTCGCCAGTGTACCTTTCCAAATCTGGCCAAAAGCCTTGGTTGCCTGCTACAAAGTCACCTGACCCAATAAAATATTTGTGAATATCGGTAATTTCGGGCTTCAAGTTAATTGCTTCAAGGGATTCAGAAAATCTTTCAGCCATATATTCTAGTTGTTCCTCAACTATGGCGCGGGCAACGACGTTTGCGTATTCTTCACTATCCCTGACTGCTTGCAATAAATGCCAACGTCGGTACCACTCAAGCTTTGTATTGCTTTTGACTTTTCGACTAAACACGATCTCTGGCTCTAACCCTTCGACACTTACTCCGTATTTCTCCCATGGATTGTGACCATCGGCCATTTTAGCGCTGACAAGCTCTTCTTCGGTTGGGTAATGAAAATCTTGCTGAATACTGTTAAGTTGAGCGAACGCTTCCTTTACATCATCTGGCGCTTCAAGGCCATCGACCTGAATTCTTCTGCCGTAAGATTGAACACATTGTTCCAAAAAGGTATACCACAAGGCATCACCCTTTAGAAATCCTCTTTTTCTTCCCAAGTTTTCAGTAAAATCAATTTTCATTTTGGCCAAAATATATTCCACATATGTGTGATCCATAACCTCTGGAATTGCCGCCTTGAAGTTTGAAAACACGGGCATGGCCTTAAGCATTTCTTCTACCACGTAGATCCTTATCAGCCCAAGTATCGGACCTTCCATGCCGGCTGCAGCGGTTCTGTCAAGAATTCTTGAATAAGGTAGCTCTACAACGCAATCGGGACATTCAGACAATCTAGGATCATCAGGCATATTTTTTGTTAAATCATCAACTCTTTCCTTGATATCTTCAAAATTGCAAACTGAAGTTCTTTTTGGTTCCTTTCCATCAACTTCAGGCAGAAGAGCATCCCTGATTCCCATCCAACCTTCTGAAACGGGGGGAGTAACATAATATGGGGGCGCCATCCAGCTTCCGCCAAATTCAGCAGGGCTCAAGAATTCCAATCTTGAATGATTTGATGTGCCCATAATTTGATTTTCTTTAAGATACTTTTTCAAGCGGCGCCATTTTGGCTTACCATTGCTTCTCAAGTATTTATCTCCTAAAGAGGGTGCCAGATCTTCCGCGACCCATTCGGCAAATAATTTATCTCCATCGGGTGACATATATGCTTTATCTGATGCATTGAGATCATCATCTTCGCCAGCAGTATATCCAAACAGATAAGCCGGCTCATTTTCTGCGATATTTCGGCCCATATATGCTATCAGAGTATTAGCTATGTTATCATATATGTCAGTAGCAGCATCAGATGAAAATAAAGTTTCACTGTTAAATTTAGCCTGTTGTTCATCGGTCAATCCTATGGATGCTAATTTTTCTAAAAGATACTGGCTCCATACATTAGTTTGTGGACTAACTGATGAATTCTGCGTCAATGCATATCCATCTCTCAGATCTTCGGCTTCTTCTGATAAGGAACCGAAGATTTCAATATCAATTACTTCATCTTCAGCTGCAAGCTCAACAGATCCAAGAAACGCTGGCGGGTCTGTTACTGTCATTTGCTTTGGTCGACGAGGCAGGGTAGCTAATTCATTCGATATTTCTGTTACTTTCAGTCTATAAACGTTATCGGTGTTTACAGTTTGGTTACCCTCTTCATCCTCATCAATTACATAAGAACTATATTCAATATTAAATCCTTCCGCAAATTGATATGTATCGGAAAGGTATTCTATTTCAACTCCCTTATTATTATCCCTAAATTCTAGCACCAAGTCTGGTTCTTTTTCTCCTTCGATAACAATCGGATTGTCTTCTGTGCCTACAGGGTTCCCTTTGGAATCAACTGGATAAACGCCAGCCGGAAGTGACGCACCTGCAGCACTGTCATCATAAATCATATATTCGGCAGGAGTATATTCAGATGTTGAAACGTAACCTTCATCTCCTAGGTGACGGCCGTCGAGGAGATAATCTCTTAAATATTGTGCAACATAAGACGGATAGGCGCCCTTTTCTTGCTTTGTTATACTATTCCAAATAGTGCCCTCTGCAACATCTTCCGAGTCTAGCCCCAAATCGTCAACAATCTGGCCGCTGTAATCTGAGTAAAGTATTGATCTATCGGATTTTTTATCGTGTCGAGAATATGGTACACCGCAAGTGTCAGACAAAATCATGTCTATCATACCTTTTCTTCCTACGAGATCTAACTCAAATGCATTACCTACAATGTCGTACATAGTTTCGTTGAGGTTACCCATAACTTCTGCAAGCTCTTCTGGATCTCTTGGAATCAGTGCATCGGGCGGTACTGCCACGCCTCCGCCGCCACTCGGGGAACAACTGGGTTCAAGAGGTTCCGGTTCTCCGACTATAGGTGGTAGGTTGTTCGCAATGAAATTACCGACGCCACCTTGAAGAAGATCAGCGGCTTCTGCAAGATCATTTAGTGCTCGACCCCTTAGTGCATCAAACTGCTGGTTTGCTTGGTCAAGAGTCGTACCATCCTTGTTTTGCAAAATAGCATTTCTAAGATCTCTAAAGCGTGCAATATCGTTTGGAGTAGTACACAGGTTTGGATTTGCAGGTCTCTCTCCCTTTGGAACACTCAGATCATCCCTCAACTGTTTTCTGAATTGAGGTGGCATCATATTACCCATATTTTTCATAAGGTCTCGAATTTGGCCGGGTGAGCCAAAGGCTGGGCCAAAGTCTGGGTTTTCGGTCTGAACGACTTCTTGAATCATTTGGATGGCGCCGGGGTTTGGATTACCCAAGAGCAAATCGGAGAGTTCATCTCCAGTAAGCACGCTTGAAATATCAGCAACCAATTGATTAACTGCGTCTGGGTCTGACATTCTTGCAGCGTCGGCTTCTGTTACTCCACCCATGGCGCGCATGAGTTCGTTTGTGGTCGCATCCACTTGAGCGTCGGAGGCATTTTTACCGCAGAATGCGCCACCAATGAGATCTTTCAGGCTACGAGGCGGCGTTTCACACATAGAAGAGCCGTCGACTGATTCGGTAAATCCAGTGTTCACATTATGAACCTCGTCGTCTTTAGCCATCTCGTCGGCTATATCTTCGCCTAGTCCGCCGGCTTGCGATAAAGCATTACAAGCTGCGTCGGCAAGTGCATTACTGGCTACTTCACCCAGCTTTTGCAGAGCTTTGCACAGTGAATCGAATAGCATTAACACAATCTTTGTTAAAATATACAGCAGGAGCCTGAATAGGATATATAATAGAATAGCTTTGGCATATTCCAGTAGGTATTTGAAAAAGTCTTTCCAATTAGGGATCTGAATCGCTGTGAGTCTAGGTAGAACAATTCCGTACTGGTTATTACAAAAGTCAATCTCTAGTGTGTTCAAGAAGTCAAATAGCGGTGGATCAAACAAGGGCGGGACAATACAGTCAATAGCCGCAATTACCTTGGCTACCAGTTTTGCGCCGGGGAGCTTTTCGAGTTCCTTCATCAAGTCTTCTAGACCCTGAACCACATAGTAATCGAGCAAAGCTTGAGCATATGCGGAAATCAGTGTCGAGACGGCAGAACCCATGGCTGCACCGAGCGAGCCTCTTGTTCCATACGGTCCATTTGAGCCAATCATACCATCGTCGCCGGCGCCGGCGTTAGCTGCTTCGCCCGCCGCTTTGGCGATAGCTATCACACCTTCATCTTCGCGACAAGTCGCTTTGTAGTCTTTATATGAAGAGTCATCGTCGTGATCGGATGCCCATAGTTCCCTACAATAATCATCGATAGCTTGTTCGTATGCTGTTTGGTAAGCAACTGTCTGGTCTGCTTCGACCGTTCCGGCTTCAGGGACGTCCATGCCGGTGTCGAGCCCTAAGACAGTAACATCTTCGCCGGCGATTGATACAGAAGATGATCCATTTGCAAAGTCGACAAGTTGCTGCGCAATACTAATAAGATTGCTGGCACCTGATGCTGCAATTCCTAGTTGATATTCATCTGTGAATGATTCTAGATCTCCCGTAATCGAAGATTGTAGTTCATTAACAGCCAGTGAAAAAGCAGATTCTTCTGTTAGGCCATATTTCTTTTCTGTGTTACCATTTTCGTCTGGATCTGTGTAATAAATTGATTCTTCTCTCAACTGAGTAGCAGTTGATTCCAATTTTCGCACAGTTGACATGTATTTGGCCGGGATGTTTGACGGGTCTTGACGGGATGCGGACTTTTCTGCATTTAATGGCGTGCCCGGGCCACCCCAAGAGACGACTGTACCAGCGGATGGTTTGTTACCGTAGGGGCCGGCGCCGGCAGGGTCGGGTTTGCCCTGCACATCGTATGCATCCCATGGCATCATGTGTGAACCAAGATCGGCTTGGACCTTTTGCATAACTGCGCTTTGGGCTTCGGGAGGCAAGCCAACAAATAACTTCTCAAAAGATTTAACATCCATATTTTTGAGAGCAGCGGCAATGATGGGCTGCAGCATTTCTTCTAAATCAAGACCCATTGCAAGACATTCGATAAACGCCAAAAGTAAGTTGAAAAGACCGCAAAGCTTAATTTCATCAAGAGCCATTGGATAAAGCATTTTCATGTCTTTAATTTCGTCAACACTCTCCATGAATGAATTGATCATTTCCATGAAACCAAACATCAGAGCGATCATTTCTGCAAATGCAGCTGCCATGGCTTGGTTTTGCATTTCTTGCAAGTCTGCTAATAGCTGGGCCCTTTCCTCTGGAGACATACAAAGGTAATTTTGAAACTGGTATGAAATTGCGTCCCAAATGCTGAAAAGTTCATCCATGAACCCATCTGCAAAGTCATTCATCCACTGATCGACGTCACCATAACATGCGGCATTTGCCAACTCTTCCGAGTCTAATGTTTTACGATCAATCATCTGATCGTAATTTTCATCGCGCCCCATTTTTTGATCAAATTCTGATCCCTTGTAGTCATCTGCGGATGATCTATTCTTGTAATCTTGATATGCATCCTGTGCGCCATCCCAAGAACCGGGAGTTTGAGCAGCCATCTTGTCGGTGTTGGACATGGCGACAGCCGTGTTGGCCAGTACTTCCATGTCTTTGTCGGTAGCATGGCCGGTTGCGGCTGATGCGAAAGCTGCAATTGTAGAAGCGAGATCTACACCTTCTTCCACTTTTGGCTTGGGCCATATATAGGTCTCAACAAATTCAGTCCACGGCATCATACCTTCGCGACGGCGAAGATCATCAATCATATCATCGATGTTAGCCATGAACGCCACAGTTGTTGGTCTGTCGAACGGGTATGTGTTTTGTAATGTGTAAAGTTTCATTCCTGTAAATACTACAGGAGTCTCTTCACATGTACCATGTCTGTATACTGTAACCTTTGTAAGCTTGTAATCTCCATCAAATTCAAAATCCAGCTTGTTTGCTAATTTTGGACTACCGGGTATTTTGCCAAGTGTATTGTTGCCGCGCGACTCGCGCATGACAAAGCCCTTATCTCTCAAGAATTTGGAAAGGCCGGGATATAACTTCTTAAAATGTTTTGACTCTTGCAACAAGTTTACCATTTGTCCACCGGGAAAGCGAACGGTACCGTTTTGGGTCTTCAGATAAATTGCTTGGAATCTAGCATATGCTTCTAGCCCGTGGTGAACTTGGTTGAACTTTTCTTCTAACCCTTCAATGTCTAAGCTTGCTTTAAAAGATGCAGTGGCACTTGGGGCTTCAGGGTCTTCTTCCGGTGCTGTGCTATCGTCGGTAACTTCTTGAGCAGAGGGCATGCTATCAAAATCATCTGCAGGGATTTCAATAAGTACCTTCATCTTAAGGCGGGCGCGAGGGGGGATAAAGTGATCGGTTGCGCCGGCGACCGAAAGCATTGCTGTGACTGTATTTGAATCCAGAGCCTTGTTATAGTGAGCCAGTAGTTTTACTACGCCCTCTTCCACATATTCGTCTAGCCTCTCTTGTAGTACGGCGCCACCACCGCCGGTACCCTCGTATTGTGTCCTAAGAGTAATAGAATACATACATTTGCGTGCATTTAAAAACGGTTCTGCATCTGTACGCTTGGTCCAGTCAATCACTGGCGCATGCGGGTTGGGTTTACATTTTGGACAGTTTTCATCATCGTCAGCGCCACTGTCGTCATCTGACATAGCAGTGCCATCTGTCAATTCACAGTTACTAGACGACTCTGGGATGGACTGATAGTTTACGAAATCGTATTCTTCGTCGCCCGTAGTCGGTTCTGTAGTGTCGTCTTTTTCAGATTCGTAATCTGCCATCTTAAAAGTTCCTAAGTAATAGCAACACTTCTGCTATTGATATACTGCATTCCAAACGGTTGCAGATAATTCATTTCGTAAAACATTGTATTGACTTTCTGCGTAAACAATGGAATGTGAACATCTGTAACCATTTTGATCATGTTGTTGATTCCAGATATGGCCATTTCTGGAGAAGGTGTAGTGTAAGCTAATGCAACTGGGTGAGTATGCATCGCCATTACACCATTCAATACTGATTGTTGAATTGCGAAGTTTGCCAATGCTCCCTGAAGCTGATTCACCAATTCAATC
>Ga0163179_10003776_pt1 | contig 10240 bp, 6 predicted proteins | sample AtlANTMetagenome_FD_109643 | JGI IMG/M metagenome (GOLD analysis project Ga0163179, IMG submission 109643) | Marine eukaryotic phytoplankton communities from the Atlantic Ocean - Atlantic ANT 2 Metagenome | ecosystem: Environmental > Aquatic > Marine > Oceanic | place: North Atlantic Ocean... | reverse complement strand
TGTCGCTGCAGACCGCGACATCGCCAACCGCCTCCCGTTCGAGATCGGAAGCTACCACCTCGATATCTCCGCGACGACGAGCGTGTACGACGGCGCCGGCGGAAAGCTCGAGGTTCGCTTAGATGGCGAAAAGGTCGCAACCGTGAAGGTTCCTGAGGGGCCGGCGCAGTCACTTTCAGCGACCTTCGAAGTACAACAAGCCGGCTGGAAGGCTCTACAGATTGTCTTCGTAAACGACGCGACGGCTGGACTCCGCGATAGAAATGTTCAGGTCACCGCGATCAGGCTCTACAAGCTCTCGCGACCGGAGCCCGCGTATCGGATCCAATCGCTCCGTGACGATGTGAAGAACGCGAACCTGGTGCTGGTGAGTATCGACACTCTGCGGGCTGATCACCTGGGAAGCTACGGCTACCCGCGGGAGACGAGCCCCTTCATGGACGGTCTCGCCGCACGCGGTGTCCGCTTTGCAAACGCCGCCGCGTCGTCACACTGGACGGCCCCCTCTCACGCAACGCTCTTCACCGGGCTCTACAACCGGGCGCACGGCGTCAAAGACTACCCGGTCCCAGCAAAGCTCCCAGACAGTATCGAAACCCTTGCAGAGCGACTTAATGCCGGGGGCTGGCAGACCGCAGGTTTCGTCGGGGGGCGCTACGTCAACGCACGCTACGGCCTGAACCAAGGGTTCTCCACCTGGGAAGAAGACATCGAACCCGAACACAGCTTCCGGGACGCCAATACGCGTGTAGACCAAGCGATCTCTTGGATAGACAAGCAAGATCTCGACCGCCCCTTCTTTGTCTTCCTGCACATCTATCAGGTCCACGCGCCTTACGACCCACAGGCGCCTTACGACCGGCTCTGGACCACATACACGCCCACTCGCGATATTCAACACCCCTTCGTAGGTGGAAAGAAGCCATCAGGACTCCCGACCCCCGAAGAGCTGGCCGCTCAGATCGCGCTTTACGATGGCGATATACGCGTGACCGATGACGCGCTGTCACGGCTTTACGCACATTTAGAGGCCACGGGCGAGATTTGGGACACGCTTTTTGTGGTGACCTCTGACCACGGCGAAGAGTTTCTAGAACACGGAAGTGGCGGACACGGACAGCTGTTCGGTGAAACCATACGCGTACCGCTAATCATGCATCACCCGGGGCTGCGGCTTGGGGGAGAGGCCATCGTGCCGGACGTCATCGATGGCGCCGACGTCATGCCAACCCTCACCGACCTCCTCGGACTCCCCGAACCACAAAACATCTCCGGGGTTTCACGAGTGAAGCAGATGATAGGCATCCCCTCACCTGACGCCACCGCCTACTCCAGTTCAGAGATGACCTGGAAAGACCGGGTGAGCGTCTTGGACGCGAACGGACACTGGCTTGACGGGCGAGATGGGAGCCACTTCTTCGAACTCCCAGACGACTTCGAGGAACGCTGGGACAAATACGACGCCACCCCATCCGCTACGTTGAAGACCTATACGCAACGCGCTGAAGCACTGCGAGCGACTGAGCCACAAGGCGACGCGACGCCGGTCACGCTAAGCGAAGAGGAGCGCAACGCACTCCGTGTGCTCGGGTATATCGACTGATCTCAACCTACTCGGCGATGCACCACGCGCACGCCCCCCAACGGCGCTGCTAAAGCGTCTATGAGCATCGGCTCGGGTATAGCGGTCTGCACATTCGCCAACACAACAGCTCCTGTTGCAAACGCGATCTGAGGGCGATGCACCAACGCTTCGAAAGCGTGCGTTCCCGAACAAGAAGGACATATAAGCGCACGCTCTCCCCCGGTCCGCCACTCGAGGAGCGCACGCTGAAACGCTGCAGCAACGTTATCTCCAGTCACTGGGCACGATGTGTAATAGCCACCCTGGTGGTTCCCAAAAAGCCGCACTTTACCGGCACGCTCGAGCCAGATCCGATCAAACCCGCCCTTGATAAGACGATCGGCGTTTGGCCCAGGACCGTCTCCGACGGTAGCGCCCACGTCCTCCCAACTATTCAGCAAAGACTCCACACCGACCCAGTCGATCTGCCACTCCACGTCTTGTGGCGTGATCAAAATATCGAGTCGTTGCGACGGCCTCGGCATCTACCAGCCGCGATGGGAGAGCAACGCACCGTACATCACACCGGTTTCTTCATCGACAAAGGATGTGGGGCTTATTTGCCAGTTCGACGCGAAATCTAAGAAACCGCCCCGCCCGCTACGGGCTTCACGTTCTTCGATTCGCTCGGCATAGCGCTGTCCGAGTCTATATCCACCCACTGCGCCGAGACCCGCGCCAACCAGGGAGCCCACCAAGATAGGGTCGGCTTCGTCTGTGACGAAGCTGGTCGCAAGCGACGCGACGGAAGCACCGACCACCCCGCCCGCGTTGGCGATTCCCACGACAACGGGGTCCAACCCAACGAGGGGGGACATCAACACCACACCACCGATCAAGCCGAGATCGGAACCGATGAGCGAAGCCCTCAGCATGACCGTGCTGGTGTCTTCCCCCGAACCGCTTCCGGTATCGTTGCTGTTCCCGGCGCTATTTACGGTCACCACATCATCGCTACCGCGATTGGACGACGACAAGTAGCCCACTACCGCTCCAGTGTAGGTTCCCCAAAGCCCCAGGGAGAGGGCCGATAACGACTCCCCTTCGGACACGTCCAAATACGGAGAAGCAACAGCAAGCCCACCGCCCACAAGCGAGGGAAGCAGCATATTCAAGCCGTATAGCCGAGAGTCCACGTCGAGAACTTCGCCCCAACCAAGGCTCTGCCAAAGGGTCACGCCAGCTCCGGCAGCGGAGATGAGCGCATCATCATCCTCAAGACCGTTCGGGTTCTGGTGCGCGAGAAAGCCCCCTACGGCCATTCCACCTGTGGCTGCGAGGAGCGTCGTGCTCCGATGCAAACTGTCGGCGCGACTAGCTGACAGGTCACAATTCCAACCGGCCTTTTGGTTTTCGAGACACGACGAATACGGCACGACCAAATTCGCGAGCCCAAAGCCTGCAAACCCGCCGTAGCCGAGGCCGGCAAGCGCCGCACCGTTTACGTCCGTACCGAAGTTCAAACGCTCCGAAAGCAGCATTGTAGAAATAGCACCCGTGGCACCCAACATACCGGGCAATCCATCTACAGGGTCATCCTCTATCGGCAAAAGCAGCCCGGCGAGCACGCCATACCCACCGCCCAAAGCGATCAACCCGTAGTCTTCAGCCGTGACATCCACTCGCGGCATCACAGCGTGGCCTACGCCCAGGCCCACCATCATGCCCAATCCAGTACTGACCAAAATCGGATCAACGTCGCTTTGTGAGCTAGCTCTCGACTGCTCATCGATGAAAAAGCCAAGATGCCCGAAGCCTAGGGCGGCAAGCTGGGACAACGCTACGCCTTCAAGCACGTCGACGGTCGAGCCGGCGTGCTTGTCATACAGCGAGAAGCCAAGGCGGTAGGTCAACAACTCACCAACTGCACTGCTGACCCAGAATGCTGATTCTTCGTCATTACCAAACACTCCGGTCGCAAGAAGCGAAATACCCGTGCTGCCTACGATGCCCGTCGTCGCGATAAACGACGCATCAGCCGCCTCAATGGGGTTGGCTCGTCCTCCGAAATAGCCCCATGTCGCTCCCCCCAAAACGCCAGTGGCGACTCCGAGCCCCTGGAGGTCGGCCTGCCCAAAATAGCCGGCAGCACCGAGCCCAAGGCCCAGTCCATGCGCGCCCGCGGCGATCAGCCAAGGCGTACCATCCTCCGCGACGAAACGAAGCACTTCATCGGTTCTATCGGGAAACGATTGCTGAACGACCTCATGAAAAACCACCTTCTGATCAGACGAAAGTTTGCGCTTATTAAGCGCGTCAACCAGCGCGTCTCCGCCGGCCGGATCTCCAATCCGGCCTAGCGCGCGTGCAGCTTCGTTTTCGACGGAACTCGCCACACTCCAACCTTCGCGAACCCAGCGCGCCAACACAGGCACAGCTTCAGGATAGTTGCCTAGCGCTTGCGCGGCTGCGGTGGCAACCTCTGTCGAGCGTGTTTCAGCCGTATGAACCAACGGTATGATGGCGCGTTCATCCTCAAGCGCGCCTAGCGATCGGGCGCCAAGCGCGCCGGACTCGTAGGCATTGAGCAACAGCAAGGCGTCCAATAGCGCACGATCCGCTTCCGGGTCAGCGGGCACCTCTACGACCTCTCCGACCGCGATCTCTTCCACGGCAAGCGTGGTCTCACCGCTTCGGGGTATCGGATGTGACTTAAGCGCATCTTCGAACGTGCTTCGCGCATGACTGACGAGCCCACCCGCAAGTGCCGAGGGTACGCCCCAAAACACCGGCACCGTGACAAGCGAATAATTGAAGAGCCTGCGCCACTTCCTCCACGACTCGAAAGACGCGGTCACATCACCGGCACCACAGGACGCGAGCGTTTCTGCGAACGCATCGCGTGCGACGCTTCCACGCACGTTGTACGACACACCGTTGATGTCTACTGTCGCGAGCGTCCCGCCGACTTCTAAGGTTCGAGAGTCCAACCAAGGGCAACCATTTTCCGCCGCAGCGGCTACCTCTGGGGTAACGGACTCAGTGGCCGCTTCTTCAGGCGCAGGGGTCTGGTCCGCTGTGTTGGACTCCTTCGATTGGCTGGTTCCCTCATCAACAGACGCATCGGTAGGCGCTTCATTCACGACCTCGGCCGCAACGCCCTCTTCCGGCGGGAGTTCGACGACGGTCTCTTCGGAGGCTGATTCGTCAGCGACCTCTTCGGGCGCGTTCGTCTCGTCGCCCACTACCGCGGGCGCTTCACCCGCTGAAACGGGTGCCTCTTCCGCAACTGCTTCTATTTGATCTGCCGTTGCCGAGAGATCGGGCTCGTCTGCGGACGCCCAAGAAAAAAGTGCCAAAAACAACAACATGAAAGCTTCTCCATCTGGAGCGAAACGTACGTTCCCCTTACCCTTTTCAGGGCCACCTCACATGACGGAATATGTCCTCTGTACTTCCTTGTTTCACACCCTCGACCAGGCGATTGAAATAAGCGACAATGAAATCCCCAAAGAACGAGATGCCTGTGCGCTATTCCCTTCTCATACTGCTTCTGTGCTTCCAAACGGCCAGTGCTCAGTCACCCGATACAAAGCATGCACAGATCTTCGATTTTGTCGCGCGCGTGCCGACAACACTTTCAGATCCCATTCCGCTCGGTCCGGGAAGCCTAATGCTTCAAGACTCAGCATCGGGTTTCGTCTGGTTTGCTGAACAAAAGAACAAAGGACTCGTCGGATCTGCGCCCCCCATTCAAACCTTCGCCAAAGAAGCCGCGGAGCGGATGGGCGCGAAAGACAACATCCGGGTCACCACCTCGAAGATGGATAAGGCCACATCGGCGATCGCGACGTATCGCGCCAATGGCGACGAATGGGCGCTATGCGCCGCGTGGTGGAACAGCACGATCTACATGATCGGTGCCTCTGGCCCACCGAGCAAAAAAGCCACGCTCCAACAGCAAGTGCGCACGGCCTGCGACAGCGCACGGTTTCAATTGCCAGAAGTCCCGGAGATCTCCACTGTCGACGCCCTACGTGCACTCGGTGCGCGCTTACCGGGGTCGACCACGCTAGAACCCAAGGTGGTCGACGGTGCGATCCTGTCTCTTTGGGATCCAAAGATGCGCTACACCGTCAAGTTGGTGAAGTATCCCGTCGAAGGCAGCCCATACTCGGGTGCCAACCGCTCCAATCTTCCGCAAATGCTCGCCCGTGAAGGCTGTACCTCCGTCAAGGTGAAACGCTGGAAGACAGAAGGTAAAAAAGGCTGGCGGGCACAATGTATTGTCCCGAATCCCGACCCTGCAGGGCTGGACGACCACATCCTCGCTCACGTCCTGCAGAGCGACGCGTCAGTGTGGCTTGTGACGATCTGGGGACTCGATATCCGCTGGGAAGCGATCGAAACTTATGCCAACACGGTCTTAAGCGACGCCTTCTTACCCTAAAACCGTAAGTAGGCGCCCCTGCTCATAAGCATTGAGGGCCGCTAAAAGGCAGCCTTTCTATTTGACCGCGACGGCCTCATCTCGCTGGTCGGCCGTCCACACCCCCAGCCCCACGCGGAACACATCGATGATCGCGTCGATCTCTTCCGAGGTGATCCCAAAGTGAGGCGTAAACCGAAGGGCGTTCTGGCCGCCGTGGATGACGCCCATACCATGACGCCGACACCACTCCTCAAAGCCTCCAAAGCTGACCACATCGAAACGCTCTGGGTCGAGCTCTGCGGCCAGGAGCAAACCGGTACCCTGCACCTTCAAAATACAGCCAGGGTATTCGGTGGCAAGAGATTCCAGTTTCTCGACAAACTCGATCCCGCGGTCGCGCACGTTCTGACGCATCTCCGGGGTGATTCGGTCGAGGACCGCACACGCGACTTCCAGCGCCCGCGGGTTGGCTGTCATCGTATTGCCGTAGATACCGCGGACATACATGTTGGCGGCGCGCTCATTCATCGCCAACACCGACAACGGGTACTGACCCGCGTTGAGCGCCTTTGAGAACGTCTCGAGGTCTGGTTCTTCAGCGTCCTCAAACCCCGGGTAGTCCACGATAGAAAGACAACCCGTCCCTCGTAGACCTGCCTGAATCGAATCGATCAGAAGTAGCGAGCCATGGGACTTTGTGAGTTGACGTGCCAAATCATAAAATTCACGCTGTAGCGCTTCGCCTGGGTTGCCCTCACCCATGACGGGCTCAACAAACATCATCTCGATGAAGATACCGTCGGCCTCGGCGCGCTCAAACGCGTCGCGCAGGTCGGCGCAGTCATTCGGCGTGACCGTGATCAGGTTGTCCCGCACCTTAAAGGAAGCGAGCGCTTCACGATATTTAGGCAGGCAGGAATCCGACACCTGTGCGGGGCGATCTGTACGGCCATGAAAGCCGCCCGTCAGCGCGAGGAACTTGACCTGACGCCCTTCAGCATTGCGGAGCGCATTCACATCCGAGATCCGGCTCGCGACGGTGACCGACTCAGAACCAGAATTCATACAGAGGAAGCGATGGTAGGGGCATGTCCCACGGGTATGCCCGACCTCTCTACGCATCCGATCTGCCAGGCGCTTTTGGCTGAAGCTAGGCGTCATGACATTCGCCATGACCCAGTTCTCCGCCATGGCCTCCATGACCGCATCTGGGCCATGTCCGCCACCAAGCATTCCGTAACCACCGCTGTCATGCAACACAGCGCCGTGGCTTGTCACGACCCAAGGCCCCCGCGCAGCGAGCGCGACATAGGGATTGACCGCCGCCGCAGGATAAAAGTTTACGAAGTCTTCCTGAAGCGCGACGACTAATTCCGCTTCATCTCCGGCGAGTGCTTCACCGTATTCTTCACGTAGAGACTCGTGCCGTGCCACGGCTTCATCGATCGCGCGATTTAGTGTCGAATCACGCTCACAAAACTGTGTAACGACGTCATCGGTCAAGCCGATAGTCTTGCGTGTTCCACCATAATTACGGAGTTGGTTGAGTTTCTCAATGGCCACGTGCGCCATGATGACCTCGCTCTAAAATCATATGGGTTGATTGAGACCGCGGGACGCTCCCGACCGGGATCGACTAACTCATCTTATCCACTGAAGGGCGATTCACCTAACGGTCACGAACTAAAGTTTTGCACCTGCCTGCAACGCTCAAACATCAAGACCCCTGCAGTCACAGAGACATTCAAAGATTGCAGGCCACCAACCAACGGAATGCCGGCTATTTCGTCACACTTTCCTCGCAGAGTCGAGGTCAAGCCTTTGTCCTCGCCCCCCAAAACAATCGCGAGCGGTCCTGTGAGATCGAGATCCCAAGGGGCCTCGCCCCCCATGTCCGCACCGACGATCTTCACGGCCCGCTTTTGAAGCGTCTTTAGCGCGGACGAGAGCCCCTCTCGCACGAACGCAACCTCTTCGGCAGCCCCCATCGCCACGCGCTGAACGACAGGCGTAAGTCCCTTTCCGCGCGTATGCGGGACGATCAGCCCATGGGCGCCTGCGCCCAAGGCACTCCGCATTATCGCCCCCAGATTGTGCTCGTAGCGCACTTCATCCACGACCAACAAAAACGGATATTCATTGCGCGCTTCAATCGCATCGAGAAGCGCCGAAGTCGTCCATTTAGGGAACGCCTCAACCTCGGCGATTACGCCATTGTGCACCCCAGTGATCGACCTTTCGTCCAAGACCTGCCGAGAGACGGGGTGAATACTCACACCGCTGTCTGCCGCCAGTTGGCGCAATCGCTCGACCTTGGGACTTGGTCGTGTGCGCTCATCAATCCAAATCACCAACACTTTCCTACGCCCACGCGCAAGACACTCGACAACCGGATTACGCCCTTCCAGGACCTCCGCGCTGCTCGACCGCTTACGCCGCTCACGCGAGGGGCGTCGACCATTGCCAGAACGCTTTGCCATCTACAGCAACTGCGCAGCCAACTCCGCCAACTGACTGCGTTCTCCTTTACGGAGCGTGACATGACCTGAGATGTGTGAGTTCTTGAAGTTCTCTACGACATAAGTGAGGCCATTAGAGGTGGCGTCTACGTAGGGGTTGTCGATCTGGTAAGGGTCGCCTGTAAGTACAACCTTTGTGCCCTCACCTGCTCGCGTAATCACCGTCTTGACCTCATGAGGGGTGAGGTTTTGGGCCTCATCAATCACCAAATATTGCCCAGGCAATGACCGACCACGGATGTAAGTCAGTGGCTCAACTTCGAGCAAACCGTCTTCCAGGTAGCCCTGGTAGCCGGGAGTATGGCCACTATTGACCTTCTCCGCCAACGACTGGAACTGCTGGCTGATGATGAACTCTAGGTTGTCGAAGATGGGCTTCATCCAAGGATTAAACTTCTCGCTGACATCACCGGGAAGAAAACCAAGGTCTCGTCCCAGCGGGAAGATCGGGCGGCTGCAAATGATCCGACGGTATCCGGAGGAGCTCTGAACGACCTGGTGCAGTCCGCACGCCATAGCCAGCAGCGTCTTCCCGGTTCCTGCGATCCCATTAAGCGTCACGAGCTTGATATCTGGGTCCAACAATAGATCTAAAGCGAAACGCTGCTCCTTATTTCGAGCCCGAATGCCAAAGACGCCTTCACGGTAACGACCGACACGTTGGAGGCGGCCCTTTTGACTGTCGAAACGCGTCATTGCCGTGTGTTTCGGGTCATGCGTGGAACGAAGTATCACGAACTGGTTCGCGATCAGATTTTCGTCCTCGTAGGTCACCCCACGATTGTCATGCACCTCATTAATCAGTGACGGGTCGACATCTCTTTCGGCGACGCCGCCATAGTTTTCATCAAGCGTGATGTGCGCGTGCTCGTAATCTTCTGCGAGCACCCCGAGCGCATCAGCCTTCAGACGCATGTTGACGTCACGGGTGACGAAAATCACCTGCTCCTTGCCCAAAGCCTCCTGAAGTTTCAAGACGATAGCCAAGATGCGGTTGTCGTTGCTTCCCTCGACGAAGCCCTGTGGTAGCGGTCGGGCGTCCAAACCCAACGCAACCATCAAACGGCCCCCTTTCGGGAGCTCAACCCCATCAGTAAACGACCCCTCGGCACGCAATGCGTCGAGTTGTCTGGAAATCAACCTGGCGTTTCTGCCGGTTTCGTTGAGGTCGCGCTTGAACCGATCAATCTCCTCAATGACGATGATTGGAAGCACCAGATCGTGCTCTTCGAACACCGACAGCGCGTTCGGGTCATAAAGCAAAACATTTGTATCAAGTACGTAAGTCCGCCGCAGATGGGCGGGATGGCTCCGCAACGAAGGCACCATAAAGGGGCTCTCCTGTGGACCGGAAAGTCCTGGGACGTAGATGGGGGCGTAGAGGAAGGACGATTGGGTCGCTGTCGTCAAAGGAGGGAGGGCGCAGGAAGCGCAGGCGGCGACAGCATACTTCCTCTAATTCGTCACCCTTCGATCTGGCGCCTAAGCCTGGCCAGTTCTAGTCCACCCTGATCGAGTACTGCTGTGGTACGGTCGGCGCCGGCGTGCGAGGGTCGCGCTTATAGTCGACCTGTGGTTCGTTCATCCGAAGGGTCCCCCCTACGTTTTCGCCTTTCCCGATATAAATATGTAGCGGCGCTCCGCCAGCGCCCGCTCCAGAAGACGCCACAAACGTCACGGTGTTGGCGCCAGACTGCAAGTTGGCCGTCACATCCAGGATGACTT
>Ga0163179_10003773_pt1 | contig 10245 bp, 7 predicted proteins | sample AtlANTMetagenome_FD_109643 | JGI IMG/M metagenome (GOLD analysis project Ga0163179, IMG submission 109643) | Marine eukaryotic phytoplankton communities from the Atlantic Ocean - Atlantic ANT 2 Metagenome | ecosystem: Environmental > Aquatic > Marine > Oceanic | place: North Atlantic Ocean... | reverse complement strand
CATCAACAGATGTAATTGTTCCAGCAGCACTTACATTTGCAGAAAACTCTGCTTGAATAGATTCTGGTCCTAATGGATTTGGAACAGTAATAACTGGTGGTGCTGATGCAAAATAATCTCCTGGACTACCACCATTTACAACTCTAATACCTCTAATTAATTGTAAAGGTTGAGTTAAAGTACCTGTTGCTGTAGTATCATTATAATTTGCCAAATTAATCTTAAAAAATAAACCTTGTCCATCAAATGGTTTCCTAAATCTACTTAAAGAATCTTGAACATTAGTTAATTCAAAAGCATCACTATCAGCAATTGCCGATTTAAATACTGTTCCAGTAAATTCTGTATCACCTACACCATCAGCAACTAATCCAAAGTTACCAAATGATGAGTTAGAGTTTGTTAAATCGCATTGTCCACCTTTACTGCATGATATTCCAATATCAGAAGCAATAGTGAAAATAGAAACTAACTGAGCATATGCATTGTTTGTAATTGATACTCCAATACCTGCTTCATTATATTGAGTAAATGCATCACAAACCATAGATTTTAAATCTTGTCCTAAATTATTAGTCCCTGTAAAATCAGCGTTAGCATTATCACCATCAATTTTCATACCAATACTCTTACTCATAAAGTTAGTACAGTTTCTAATATATGGAGACTTCCACCTACCAGTAGCACCTTCATTTGCTGGTCCTGGTTCTAAATAACCAGTTACTGCACTTTCAACACCAGCAGGTGGTGGGAAAGCAACTGCACCTGCACCAGTATGAGCATATGAAACTCCACCTTGTCCGTCAGTAGGAGGACCAGAGAAATTAATATTCTGTATTAAACATCCTCTTCTGACATGAAAAACATCCTTAGTTCTATTTTCAGGTATAATCGTCACAAGTCTTAAATCTTCACCATTTACAGAAACATCTGTTCTAAGTCCAATTGGATTATTTTCAATGTAACTACCAGAACGAATAATAATAGTATCTCCTTCTTGTGCTATAGATGCAGCAGCACCAACAGTTCTCTTTGCATCACCTTCTAAGAATCCAGTATTACTATCGTCACCATCTACAGTAACCCAAATAGCATTTTCAGTATCTACACCAGAAGGTCTCCATGATACACCAGCACCTATAGCAGATAATCTATAATCATTTTTTGCACGACTAACATTATAACCAGCACTGTTTAACTTGTCAATAATAGAGTTTTCTAACTCTAAAGTTCCTATTAGTTTTGTATTTTCACCAACATTTAAATTCTTTTCAATACCAGTACCACCTTCAACTACAAGAGCACCACTATCTTTATCATTAGACTGGGTAATTCCATGAACAGTTGCATCACCACATATATTAACAGTTCCACCAATACCAACACCACCAGTAACAACAGCAGCACCTGTAACACAATTTGTAGACTCCGTATCTGACTCTACCTTTATAGCACCACCAATATTTACATTTTCCTCAACACCAAGTCCACCTTCTTCTATAACAAGGGCACCAGTATCTTTATCAGTTGAGGATGTATTACCACCAATATTTAAATTTTCTTCAATACCAACACCACCTTCAACTACAAGAGAACCAGTATCTTTATTAGTAGATGGTTGAGTAGAAGCAACTCTTGCATATCCACCTACCCATAAATTTTCTCCAATACCAGTACCACCAGTAACTACAAGTGCACCACTTGTTGTGCTATTAGATGTTGTATTACTGTTTATCCTACCTAAACCACCAACATGAAGGTTTAGTCCAATACCAACACCACCACCAACTACAAGTGCACCTAATGTGGGAGCTGTAGATTGTGTAACTGACTCAATTTTAGTATCACCACCAACAAATAATTTCTTAACAATACCTACACCACCATCAATTTGAACGGAAGCAGGGGCAGTAGTACTAGTAGCCTCTGTAGCATCATTAAATGTTGCCCTACCATCTACATCAAGCGTTAGATTAAGAGTGGTTGCACCATCTACATCAAGTGTAGCGTTTAAAGTTGTATCTCCATCCACATCTAGTGTATTATTAAGTGTTGTAGCACCATCTACATTCAAAGTGCCATCAAGTTGCTGATTGCCATCAACATTTAAATCAGCATCAAAATCAACATTTCCAGTAACATGCACTTCACCATCTACATCTAATTCTTTATCTGGATTAGAATTTTTAATACCAACCTTAGTCATCCTATAGATTGGACTATTAATAGCACCAACAGTAGTATATCCCCACAAATCACTAGTTTGTATTCTAGCAATATCAGTAGGATTATCTGGATCAGGTATAGCAATTACTGTATCAGTACCTACTCCAAGACTATTAGTTTGTACAAAATTAATAGTAGAAAATGTTTGAGCAGTTCCAACAGTTGGAAGATAATTACCTTCATCCTGAACATATATTCCCTCCATAGCAATTGGAGATGCTTCTGCCCATCTTATACCTTCACCATCTCTCTTTAAATAATATCCATTAAAACCAACAGAATCAGCAGAGTCATAAATGTTTCTATCAATTTTTATACTACCAGCAGCAACCATCTTTAGTGCTCCATGACTAGCACTATAACTTGGGAAATTGAGAGGATCTGTGGTTCCTATTCCAACAGTACCATCACTTGATACTATAAAAGCTTTGTCTTCAGTTTCAAGAGAAAATCCAGGAATAGGAGTACCACTAGTATTAGGTCCTCCAACTTGGAATCTATGAATAGGTAGAGTATTAGCTATACCAACCCTACCAATACTATTTGCATCAGCAGATAATACAGTTCCAGCAAATCCAACATCTAGTCTTTGTCTAACTATGGCAAATTGAGTATCTAATGTGCCTTCAATAAAAACATCATCTCTAAATGTAGCAACACCAAGAAACTCTGAATTTTTAAGAACCTTTAGAGTATCAACCTCTAGATCTTTAAATATTCCTTTATCTCCATCAAAATCATAATGAAGTTTTCCATAGATAAAAACGTTTTCAAATATGGAATCACCATCATGTGCGTTTTGATTGCCGTAATTCTGTGTCATATTTTTTTCTTAACTTGTTAAACTATTAACTGCTGTTTCAGCAGCTATACCTGCCACAGGACCACCATATGCAGTAGCAGCAGTTTTGGCAATAGAACCAAGACTAAAACCACCAAGACCACCTGATGCATATCCTGCTGCTAATTTTCCAGCAAGAGTATTAGTTACAAAACTACCAGAAAATGCTGCAAACATATTACTTGTTTTAAGTAAATCACCAATATTACCACCTTTAGTAGTTACATGAACCTTATCACCAAAAATTACAACTTCATCAGTTGCACCTGGTTCTTCATACCCAATACGAACTTTACTACCCTGAATAACAATATCATCAGCATCAAGTGTAATTTGAGTACCTTTAATCAAAACAGCACCTTTAGAAGCAACAATATTAGCATCTCCATTATGAATTGTTAATGCATATGCGTCCTTTGCCTTTCCTTCAGAAGGTCCTTTAACACCACACTCTACCTGTAGTGTTTTATCTGCATATTGACGTGATAAACCACTACCCTCATGAAGACTTTGATTATATTTTACACCATCTTTTGTGACGGTACGCATAATATATGCTGTTTTTCCAGCAGCACCAGCAACATCTGTACTAGATTCTAGTAAAAATTGTTGATTTAATCCTTCTAATATACGGTTCTCTTGTGCCATTATGAATCTCCAGGATTAGGGAAATCGCCCACACAATCAATAGATTGAATAAGTTCTTGTTGAACTATTCTAGTTTGAGTACTCATAACAGGACGGAGCACAGCATCAGAACCAGGATTTTTAATTACTATTTGTGGAATATAAGTATATGGTTTCTGACACTTAATATCAACACTATCAATTCTACCATCTTTAATAATAAGTTCTAAACATTCATCATCAATATAAGCAGCATCATAACCAACACCAGGATTTTCAACTATAATTTTATCAATATAAACATTATCCACTTCTGCAGGAGCATCAACTGGATAATTTTCACCTTCACTAGTGATAATAACATCAGTAATTTGTCCGTAAGTAGGAGAATTTATATTTCTATCAATAATTGCCTTACCAAAAGCACCTTTTCCTTGATTACAATTATCAGTAAATGAAACATATGGTGCTTCAGTATATCCTTCACCTGGATCGTCTATCTTAACACCAACAATACTAGCAGTTCTTCTAATATCACCATATATATCATCTGGATCCAATTTATCTATAAATTTACCAAGAAGAACCTTTCCTGCACCACCTATACCATTTCCACCAAATAATGATACTTTAGGTGCACCACATTTAAATATATTTCCTGCATAACATTCAGCATCAAGGTTACTATCAGCATCACCAACCTCAGAACCAAACACTTTCCATTTACCATATTTTTCTTCAAATTTATTTGCTTGTTTTGTAATTCCAGAAATAGGTCCACCTTCACCTGGAATTAATGTATCAATTAAACCGTCTTTTTCTATTTTGTCAAAAGCCTTATTTGCAGATCTAAAGGCACCTTTCATAAAACCTTGTTGCTCATTAGTTCCTTTTGGTTTTTCAGCATTTCCATCAATAACATAATTATCAGTAGCAGGACATTCTTTTTTGGAATCTGAACAATTAAAGAAATTACCAATCTTCTTCATTATATTAACTCCCTTACTGAGTAAACCTTTAATTTTAAAAGCACCTCCCATTAGTTTACTTAATGGACCTGTAAAAGGAGAAACAAAACCATCAATCATCGAAGTTATCTTATTAGTTATTGAACCTATAAATGATTGAGCAGCACAAGCAACACCATTTAATACATTCTTTGCCATACCTGTTAACATATCAGTAATGGTATCGGTTAAAGCATTTGTAACTTTATTTGCTAAACAACCAACTGCATCAAATATTTTCTTAATCGGTCCTATCAAACCTTTCTGCCATCCAACAACTGCTTTCAATGCCTTATTAAATTTAGGAATTGCATTAAATATTTTCGATGCACCCATATCTAATCCACCACTCACCCACGAAGTTAATCCATCAGAAAGTGCATTTGACATTTGCCCAACAAATTTCTTTGCCTTACCACTAATTAATTTGGTTACTCCTTTAATTTCACCAGCAATATCAATATTTTGAGCTCTAGATATTAAGTTTATAAAATTATCTAAAGTTGTTTCTACATCACTAAAGAAATTATTTTTACAAGGATTTGCCTTAATAACTTTTGTGCCTGTAGTATCACTATCACTTCCTGCACCATTATCCTTACCTTTTATTGCATCTGGATTGTTCTTTTTATGTTGTTCCCATCTTTCACTATCAGTCAATGCACCTGATTTAGCTGCTGGACTATTCTTAGTCTTATTCAACCATTTTATCTTTGCATCAGTTTCTTCCTCAGATTCTAAAAATGAATTAGTAAGAACCTCTTTATTTTTAAAGTATAAATTTAATTTTTCACTATCAAAATTATTTATTTCCTTATCAGTGTACGCATTTACACTACCTAACTCTTTAGGAAAATCAACCTTAAGTTGGTTAATTATTTTTTCCGAACCTTTAGGACTAATCTTCATAAGATTAGTATATGCTCCAGCTCGAAATGCTGATAGATAATCTGGTTTAAGTGTTGCAGACATTTTATATTGTATCTCCTTTATTATTTATCAGTATAATTGAAAGTTCACAAATTCATCAGAATCTGGATTTACTTGATTACCATCTTCATCATATTGTGGACCAGTATCAGGAACAGGTATTGAATCTAATGGGAAATTATAAAATTCATCAGAATTAGAATTTATTCTTTTACCATCATTATCAAAAAGTATCATATCAGAAGAAGTGGATGGATCTTCCCATATCCTCTTATCTGCATTATATATTTGTGCATCATATCTTTCAGACTCTCTTCCAACCTTATATTGAACTTCTTTTGTTTCAGATTCATCAGCACCATCAGAAGTTCCTTGTGCAACCTCTCTTGAATTACTTATATTTAAAACTCTATTAACTTTATTAAATATAGAACTAGCTTTATTAATAACTCTTTCTGCTTTTAATTCTTCCATTAAAGGGGAATCTAATCTAACTCTTTTAACACCATTCTTATCAGTATAAAGAAACTTATCATCTAATGTCTTTATCGTTTTAGTGGATAATTTTTTTAACTCATTTATATTTTTTGCAGTAATATCATTAATGGCAAAATCTTTACCAATTTTTGTTAATGGTGTTTTTGGTTCTGGTATTGCACCATCAACTGGTTCCTTCTCAGTGCTTATACCTTGTTCTTTCAAACTATCATCAGGAGATTTTCTTTCATCATTACCAGGACCCTTAGATGGACCTCCTAATGCAGGAGTCTCTACTTGCTTATTACCAGTAAATTCTTGAGTGCCTGTCATACCAGTTGGTTCTATAGTCTCACTTGCACCATATCCACTTTCAATAGCAAACTTACCACTAATATCAGTTACATCCTCATTTCTACCAAAGGAAGATAGGATAACTGGAAATCCTTTATTAGGTGCTAAAAAAGCACCAAAAACCATATCACCTTGAGATAATTTTACACTTGAAAATCTTCCTGCAGCACCTGTTCCACCAGTAGTTGGTAATAAAGCAACTGCAGTATGAACGTCTATATCTGGAACATCATCATTCTCAGAATATTCTCCTATAATACGAACCTTATATCTCCATCCCCAATATCCTTCCCCACCTACACCAGAAAGTTGAGCTTTCTGAGCATCATAAGTTACTACCTTTCCAATCCAAAAAGATATATCTTTACCAAAAAATGTTTTGTTTAATGCCATATCTACTTGTTATTAACGTATAATCCGTAAGTATCACGAGCAAGAGTCATAGAAGTATATGATCTAGTAGTATCAAAGTGATGACACAAATGTAATATTAAGTATTTACCACTTTGCTGTTCATCTAATGCACCCAATTCATTTAAATCACCTTGTCTTTCAATTTCACATCTAATTACATTCCCTGCTCTTAATTTTAAATTACATGGAACTTGTATCTCCATTAATTGAGAATGAAGAAGATTATATCTCATAGGAGACTTTGCTTGCCATGCTCTTGGATCATTATTTGGATTAATATCAGTGGGTTCTAGACTACCAATATCTAAAACATGATAGTTAGTTGTACTATATGATTTAGGTTTTAATTTATTAGTGTAAGGAACTCTTTTACCTAAAGTTTGTTTAGGTGGATTTGTTTTAATAGAATAAATGCTATCTTCCACTGCAAGAGTATGTGGATTAAAAAATACATTACGAGAATTAGTCCACTTTAATGCATCTTCAATATCTTGATCCCTAATAACATTTGGTGGTAATACAATTCTGAAGTCATTTTCATCATTATCTATATTTGATTTTAAAGCACCATTGTAAGTATAGGTTTCAACTTCATCTTGGGATATTAAAGTATCAATAGATTTAAAGTTAACACCATCCTGTGTTTCATAAAAGAAAAATCCAGGATCTCCACCATTGGTAGGAATAGATTTTCTACATAAATCATTTATTAAATCTAATCCACCAGTTGCAGCAGAAATAAATTTATAATTATTCTGAGTATCCTCTATATCTGCTCTTGATTCTGGTATATTTAAATCTTTTAAAATTGCTCTAACAGTAGCACTAATTGTAGGACCATCATACTTCTTACAATCATTTTTAATATCTAAATTTTCATATGTAGAACCAGATTTAAGTGGAAGAAAAACAGTTTGTCGATTTGCTTGTTGTGCAACAGTTGGTACACCATTTACTATAAGTGGATTTTTTGTCAAATCCAAAGTACCAGATTTAGATGCTATTTTTACAATTAATTTTTCATATCCAGTAAGAGGTAATGAAGATTTAATACTTCCTCTTCTTTGCTGCTTATCTTGTTCTTTTGGTGCAGCAATAGATGAACCAGCATCAAAAAATGTTAGACTACCAGATACTTCAGGAGAATATACACTTTCATAGTAATCAAAACTTGTAGTTTTTCCCTTTATATCTGCACCCCTACCAGGTTCTTTTTGAATGAACATCTTTTCATATATTGATGCTCTTGCTGCACTTGCTGCCATTTATCTTATACCTCTATTGGTTGATTCATAACAATAATAGTAGTATCACTACCAATAGTACTATTAGATAATAAAGTACTAAGATTTTTATCTTTTACTAAAGGTTTAACTCTACTAGTAGAACTAACATTTTTATTTTTGTTGCCAGTTACAATTCCACCATCATGAAAGGTTGGAATACCAAGAAGTGCCTTATCCTTCTCTTTAGTAAAACCACCTAATATAGGTTTATCTTCGTCATCAGATGTATCATTAGAAGTATCACTATTCATATTATTCATATCATTAGTTATGTTTTCAAAACCACTTAAATCCATTCCATCTAAACCTTTTTCAACTTTATCCATTTTACCTTGATTATTACCAAGAAATTTAGATATTTTGTCATTCCATCTTTGAACAGTTTCTGTTATCCCATCAATATTATCAAAAATAGCATTTATTGCAATTCCACCTACAAGTAATTTTGCAGAATCTATCACTTTATCAAATTTTAATGTAGAGGATACTTTCCTCACTGGTTCCATTGCTTTATTAGCTACTTTTTTCCTTTCTAATTTGTTTTCAGCATCTCTTGCTTTTGATAAAGAAAACAACTTTCGAGTATCTCTCGTATTTATTTTTTTCAAATTAGCTAATCTCTTATTTTTCCTTACAAGAACACTTCTAATGTTAGTTACTGTTATTTTAAGTTTTTCTGCTCCTTTTGATGTTGACATATTCTTAAGCAAAAATTCCATGTAATTCTGGTGTTGTAATCATATAGGAATTCAAAGGATTAGTCGAAGAGACATATGCGACTTCAGTAGTTTCTGGCAATGAAACTTGTTTTTTACCTACACTAGGTTGTTTCCTAATAATAGGTAAATCCATTTCAAGGAAATTAACTTTAGGTGCTGCTCCTACTAATTCTTTAGGAATAACTACTTCTCCACGTTCAAGTATTGCAGGAACTTCTTGAGTAGGACCAGTTACAAGTCCACCATCATGCATTTTCATATTTGAAAGATCAACTAATTTGTCTGTCTGACCAGTCTTTCTTAAATGTTCAATATATGCGTTTGCAGGTTTGTCATACTTATCTTTAGTAAATCCAGCAGCAGCTGCTTCTTTTCTTAGATTCTCACTATACCTACTCGCAGGTTTAGTAAGCAATTGATCTTGTATGAATAAGGAAGCTGCAAGAAGAGCAAATTTCCCCCTTCCCATAAGTTTTGCTATTTTGAAAAGAAATCCCAAACCACCTAATATATTAAGTGTAGCAATTGCACCTCCAACTATTAATATCTTATCAAGATTCTGCATTGTCCAGTCAAATATAGATTCCATCTTCGGCCATAATGCATTAAGTGCAATACCTAAAGCAAGAAGTTTACCAGCATCCATCATACTACTAAAGGAAACTCCTGTTGCTGCTTTTGCTACATTACCCAATCCAGATGATATACTTTTTCCTATTTTTTTACTTCCTTCTAATGCACTTTCAGCACTCAATCTTTTATTAGCACTTGCCTGTGCCTTTAATGCTTTATTATCCTGTTGTTGATTAGCAATTCTATTGGCAAAATCCATTGCTAAAGCATTACCAATATCTCCTATTATCGCATTAACTTCTGATAACTGTTGATTTATATTGAATACAGCTCCAGATAGCATATCAATGCGTTTTCCTAAAGCTGATTGCTCATCTATATTTTGTATATTTGTCTTAACTTGGAAAGCATCAATATTAAATGGACTCTTTCTAGGTTTAACTCCTACTCCTCCATTTTGGAATAATGATCCTGCTCCAGCAGAAATTTTTGGTATAGTGGCACCACTACCAAAAGGAGATTTGATATTACTTATATTTAATTTTGGTTTAGTCGTCGTTAGACTATTAATTAGTGCCACGTTGTTCTTGTTTTAGATTTTCTTCTTCTATGTACTGTTGTAATAAAGTAACATAAACTTCCCTTTCCCAAGGAATCATATTTTCAATCTCTGTTAAAGAGTATTTATGATGCTGAACCAAGGCAAAATTTACTTTATAGTATGACTCAAGATTGGTATGAGCCATACTTAGGTGAAAAAACTTGCCAACCCCTCCAACACTACTTCAGAT
>Ga0163179_10003772_pt1 | contig 10246 bp, 6 predicted proteins | sample AtlANTMetagenome_FD_109643 | JGI IMG/M metagenome (GOLD analysis project Ga0163179, IMG submission 109643) | Marine eukaryotic phytoplankton communities from the Atlantic Ocean - Atlantic ANT 2 Metagenome | ecosystem: Environmental > Aquatic > Marine > Oceanic | place: North Atlantic Ocean... | reverse complement strand
GCCGCCTCGATCGAAGCCGCCGCATGCCAACGATCGCCGGTGGCGACAATCACTGCATCGATATCGTCGCGCGAGAGCATCGCACGAAAATCACGATAGAGTTTGCAATCTTGATTGCCATAGTGTCCGTCGACCAACTTCTTTCCTGCAGCTCGTCGCGATTGTTGCACATCGGAGATGGCGACACATTGCACGTCGGGCAATTGCAGCATTGATTTCAAATCGTAGGTACAACGTGGCCCAATCCCAACAACTCCGAGAGTGATTTTGTCGGAAGGTGGGGTGGCCTGTGCCCCGATCACCTTCGAGGAGATCAAATAGGGTGTCGATGTGGCAGCAACAGCGGCAGTCGTTGACAGAAAATCACGTCGGTTCAAAGGGTTCATCAATACGCCTTTCCTTGCTTTCAAGTCAAACATGCATGTCGACCGCCGGGCTAAGCCGCGCAGTGAGCACGCTGTCCCTTAACGCACGGACATTTTTTAACGCACCGACTGGCGCGTATCAACTTTCTCTTCCGTCGGCTCACTCTCTTCCGCCTTCTCAGAATCCACAAAGAGCGGATGCGTTTGCTGGAGAATGGCCCAGATATCTCGCCGATCCTGCGCCGTCAGGTGTTCGAATTCTGTTGAATTCTCTCCCTCCTTCAACACATCCGTCATGCGCTGCTTGACCCGTTTGAGGATAGGCACCGGAAGTGCGGCGAAAGAGGGTGAGTAGATCAAATAACTGCACGGATATCGCAACAGCCTTTTCTCGAGATCAAGATCTCTTAAGCTGCGTCCCTCTGAGTCACGAATTGCGTGCGCTTTAAAATGATCCAAGTAGTCGCCGCGGCCCTGAACAACATCGGTAAACTTGAACTCGCCGGAGAACAACAGATAGGCAACCATTTTGTCCGCCGCAGTATTGATTCTGCGTTGGGTGCTTTCACTCACATATTCCTTCGGCCTTTCGAGGATTCGGTTCATCTCCACCTGTTGATGCATGGCTTGCCGCGCCGCATAAGACGCTCGCGTAATGCGATTATGCATCTGCGTTTGATGCTCGAGCAACATCAAGGCCACTACGTCACTCGTCGGCTCAAGGTAGGTTGCGGCACGAACGATTCGAGGCAACGTCTCGCGATTTGCAAAACTTTCAAGGTCCAAGGTTTCATCGTCACGTCCCTGTAGCACGGCGCCCCCTCGGTGCCGCATCTTGCCGGTATTGCCGGTCACATACCAGCCACCGAATCGTTCGTGTAACGGCGTTGTGTGATCTGTGGTGATGGAACCCAACCGAAATTCCGGTTGACCGTCTCGTTGTGGATAGACCGATCGAACAAGAAAGCCGGGCACTTTTTCGGTACGTGCGTTGGCGTGACAGGCCAGACACTCCCCGTTTCGATCGCGGCGAATATTGATCGCGTCAGGCTGCTGCTTCACAGTGTAGAAGATGGCACCCTGGAGCGGATCGACTCCTCCAATCTCCAAGACATCGGCGTTCGGCACCCACCCCACATAAATCTGATCATTGAAGTAGAGTGCTCGAGGTCGCGTTCGGGAGATTTGACGAAACTGCAAACTTGTCTTGGAAAAGACAAGTGTCTGAGAGGAACGTGGAATCTCAAGTGCGTCCAACACCGCTGGCAGCCAGCCGAATTGACGATCCCATTCGAGTCGCAGATCTCCCGCGGCCAGTTGGTCGGCAAGTCTGCTGACAGGATCACGTGGGGCGACCTGGTGATAATCAATGGGAGGCGTTTCAAAATCAAGTTGAGCGAGTAGCTCGCAGGGGATCACCCCAACGACGCAGAAGATCGCTCCTATCCATTTCGAATAGCTCACACGTCTACCTCTTGGCGTACCTATTCACAATCGACGCGTCTTCGCATTCGTTACGTCGATCGACACACGCAATATGCCGTGATGCATCAGTGATCATGTTTGAGATGATGTGGAACTTGATACCCACCCACTTCCAAATAACTCACTAAATCAACAATTTCCTGTTGTTCCAACGCATTCAACAGTCCCTCTGGCATCGAGGAGGTACGTGACGCCGCGCGTTCGACAATTTCGTCCTTCGGCAGGGCTACCACGGAGTCAGGATCCAACAGATTTGTCAGGACACGGACAACTTGTTCATCTTCCTCTTGAATGGTGCCGGTCACCAATCGTCCATTGTCCATTTCAAAGACGTAAACACGATATTGATCGTGGATTTCGTGAGACGGTTCCAGAATTTGACGCAGTAGTTTTCGACCTCGAAATCTCTCCGACACCTTGGTCAATTCCGGCCCAAGTTCAATCCCGTGACCAGAAATAACATGACATTGGTGACACTTGGCCTTGAGAAAAGCCTTCATGCCGCGCATTACGGTTTCCGGCGTTCGATCATTTTGAAGGTTATCGAAGTCACCGAGTTCCCAATTCTTGACGAAGGTGGGTTGGCTGCGAGAGGCAAGAATCGCATCAACATCGTCGAGATCTTCAGCCACGATAATCTCGCCGGTCATCACAACCCAATGCCCGGGAAACGTACAAACATAGGGATAAACACCTGGCTTCTGTGGCGCATTAAACCGTAAAACGTGCACGCGTGATTTCCTAGTCGGTCCGATCATCGGTGTCGCCTTGACGATCAAATCTCGTTTTCCCTCGGGGATAAAGTCGGAGTTTGCGTAACGAGGATCCTTTGCCATCTCGTTGGCGGCCATTCCTACTACTTCTAACGCGTCAGGCTGGACGATCACAAGGTTATGATCGGTGGCGTCCGGATTCATAAAGACCAGTTTTACTGGCTGACCGGTCTTCACTACAAAACGTTCAACCGTGAATCTCATCCGTTCCGGAACACAGGAGATCTCAACTCGTTTGAGATCCTTTTGCCGATCGAATTCGGACTGCGGTGCCGACGGTGTCGGCTCCTGCAAACTGCGTTGCTGGGAAACCGTTCGGAGCCGTTCAGCAATCCGGTACTTCGAATCATGCTCCCAATGTTCTTTCAGGGCAGCGGAACCGAGTGAGGTTTGGATGGCGTAGGCGAGATGTTTTTCATGAGGATACTTGAAGACATCGAGAATGGCATCAAGTGCCGCAGCAGTTCCGATATAGCTGGCGGCGATGGCAGCCTCCATGCGAACGAGACCATTCGGGTCATTCGCGGCTCGATTGAGTTCCATCGTTGCATCTGGCAGAAGACGGTGCCAAAAGCGGAGTTGCTGCGTAGCCGCCGCACGCGCGTGATGGTTCTCGCAGCCTAACAACTCCTGCAATAACTCAACGTTCGTTTCACCAACCCAACGATAAGTCCAAAGCGCTTCAAGCTGGTGATGACGAAAGCGAGGATCTTGTTTGTCCAGCTGTTCGACCCAACGGTCGAGCGATACCCGCACCTCCTCTGGATCACGTTGTCTGATTTCTCGCTTTGCCCAATAGCGATATCGATATTCCTGACGTTTCAGAATCTCGAGCAAATCCGTGATCGATTCACCCGCGATCGTCGGTGGATCCTGTAGAGAACGTCCCTTGGTCGTGATGCGCCATATTCGTCCTGAGTGTCGATCCCGCCGTTCGTCACGCAGCGAATATTGAGCATGTCCTTTGACGGGATTGTACCAATCACAAACATAAAGCGCACCGCGTGGACCAAATCGAATATCGACGGGAATGAAACTCAGATTCGACGAGAAAATCACATCACTTACATATTCTTCGTCATAGCCATAATCGTATTCATTCCAGCGATGAATCTCGACGCGATTGGTCGGCTTGTAACGCACCTTGATGTAGCATCCCCGCAACTCAGGCGGAAAGGTATCAAAATCGACGAATTCCTGACCGCACGTTCCGGAGTAGGCACGCAGTCCAGCAGGCTTCGGATGCTGTTCAGGATAGGGAGGATCGGTCGCATGAAATGCCGAGGCGAAGATTGGATGGCTGGCAACGTGCTGTCCCCAATCATCAAAGGTGACACCCCACGGATTAGTGCTCGAGTAGGTTCCAAAACTGATTAGTCGATGATTGCGTGGCTGAAACCGAAACCAGCCGCTATTGCGTTGGCGCACCGGGCCGTAGGGAGTTTCAACTTGAGTGTGGTGAAAAACCGCCTCACGGAACATCAAGTCTCCATCCGGTGTCCACACCATATCGTGCAGTGCGTGGTGCGAGTCTTCTGTCCCGAAGCCGGTCAAGACGCGTTGTCGGAAGTCAGCCTTCCCATCACCATCCGTATCCTTAATGAAGGTGAGGTGCGGCATTTCAGAAACATAAACCCCGCCGTCTCCGAACTCAAACGAAAGCGGAATGTGCAGATCATCAGCAAAGACGGTTGAACGATCGGCTTTGCCATCGCCGTCCGTGTCTTCGAGGATCACTAACTTGTCATTCGGTTCGTTTCCTGGATAAACGTGCGGATAGGTTGTTGAACAACTGACCCACAGTCGCCCCTGACTATCCCAACGCATTTGGATTGGAGCGGCAATATCGGGGAACTCTTCTTCTCCGGCAAATAGATTCACCTCGAAACGAGGATCGATTTTGAATTCACTTAACTCATCCTTGGCCGTGATCCAACGATTCGCTCCGCGACTTTCCCGGGTCTGGGGCAGCGGTGGCAGATTGGAATCATCGGGGCGTTCCGGCACATCGGTTCCCTGAGCCATCTGCCAGATTCGCTGATCTCGATTGTCGACCATGATGTCGAAGTTCCGCATCGCGGGTAGAAAGTCGAGATAACCATATTGCTTGTTACGTCCACCGGTATAGTAAAACGTATTGAGAGGCCGATACCGGCGGAAGAATTGACGATTTTTATCGACAATGGCATTCCGAATCGACTGCTGAGGTTCAATGGCTTGACCTGTCAACGATTGCACAACGGTTTTCGAAAACAGTCGGTAGCCTTCCTCTTCCAGATGAATCCCATTGAAGGTGAGATCCTGATTCGGATTCTGCATCGCTGCGAGCATAGGCTTGAAGACATCCACAAACCCCACCCGGTTTTCAGCGGCTACTGTTCGAACGGCATTGGCGTAGAGTTCAAGCTTCGCGTTATTCAAATCAGCGGCCGGCACCCCTGACGTATTCTCATTTGCAATCGGAGAGATCAACACGACTTGAGGCGCCGTCTCGCCATTAAATGCCTTGGATTTCAATCCCTGCACAAAACTCGCCAGCGACTGACGAAATGCCGCAAGCCCCTCAACTCCCTGAAAGGCTTCATTGAAACCAAAGGCAACCAGCACAACATCGGCGCGTTCGTGGGTCAGGTGTTGATCCAGATCTGCAAAGTTGGCGGGGCGTGGCTGCAGATCAGCCGTATCCGCCGACCAGGCGAGATTCCGCACGGTCAGCTGCTTGTCCGGAAACAATTGCTGCAGCGACGCCTCCAAATGGCCGAAATATTGCAGCCGTTCCAACAAAGTATTTCCGATCAAGACAATGCGATCGCCCTTTGCAAAGTCCAATGGCAGTACGGTGTCGATCGGTTGCGTCGTGCTCGCTCGCGATGCGGACTGTCGATAGATTCCGTATTGAAAATAATCAATCTCAGGTGAGTTCGCGGAGCGATCCGAATCGGCTGGTTGACCGCTGACAGAACCGATCGGTAACAGCATCAAGATGCCGGCAATCGCCGACGCAAAAAGAATATTTCTCACCGAGAAGCCTCCTCGAAACGGCGGTTCAATCTTCGAGCAATTCGCCGCGTGAATTCATAGGGATTCGATTCTGCCTGTTCGATCCTCGAAGAGAATCGACGGGCCTGATTCAAGCCCGATAATTCCAGAGCACGAATCGCGTAGAGCCCAACCAATCGATTGGGGTTGTCGATCTCGTCCGCCAAAGTTTCAGAGAACTGATTTTGTTCGAGTCGGCAGAGCGCCAACGCCGCCGCAATGCGAACACTCGCTGATGGATCGTCAAGCAATGACTGCAGCGTCGATGCAGACTCGGGCCAGTACAGCCCTGCCAGCGTCGCGCCCCAGTATCGCATAGCAGATTGCTGCGACTGCAACGCAGATGCGAGAACTTGCTGATTACCTCGTTCGCCTTCCTCAATTAAGTCCCAGAGGCTGGAATTCAGATCCTGATTCTGAGGCTGTTTGAGCACAAAATATTTGTTGCCTGCTGCGCGGCCCATTTCCTCCAGAATCGGTTCCGGAATGAGTCCTAGGTCTCGACTCTCGATCATCCATTCGCGGCAGGTCCGGCGCAAGGATTCCAGCGTGGCGTGGAATGCCGGATCACCGGCGAGATTCGAAGTCTCCAGTGGATCATGCAGCAGATCATAAAGCTCCTCCGAGGGTCGAGGAACGACAAAGGGTCGCGACTGCAGCTGATCAAGCTGGCCCTCCTGATGAAGGCGCCGCATTGTATCGACGATCGACTTTGAATCCTTGTAGGTATTTGGCTGAGCGTGCGAAAGGTGTGGCAAAAAGTTACGGATATACTTGAACCGCTCAGTCCGAACACTGCGAATAATGTCGACGGTTTCATCACAACGATCACGCGCCGAAAAGACAGCATCACGCGGCTGATGGGCCTCAGACAAAACGTCCCTCCCCTGGACATAGTCCGGGATCTCAATACCCGCGAGTGCCAACGAGGTGGCCGCAATATCGACATGGGCAACCAGATCATTGCGTGTCGTCCCCGCCAAGTTTTCGCCTGGTAGACGAACGATCAAAGGAATGTGTATGCCTTCTTCGTAAAGGAATTGCTTACCGCGCAGATGGCTCACTCCGTGATCGGTCCAAAAGAAAACAGCCGTCTCGTGAGCAATCCCCTCCTTCTGCAATCGATTCAGAATCGATTGAACATCAAGATCAACCTTGCCCCAGGAATCCAGGTACTTCGCCCAGTCTTTCCGAAGCGTCGGATGATTCGCATAATACTTCGGCAGTTGAAGTTGATCTGGATCGGCATTGCGTGGCGCTCGACGGTTCTTCCCACCCGATAATTGCACTTGAGCAAAAAACGGTTGCCCGGCTTGTCGACTTCCCCAATCGGCCCCGTCGTAATCACTTCTCTCCCAGATAAAGTTGTAATCCGTCTTTCCGAAGGAGCCATTTGGTTTGCCATTTTTAGAATTACTGGTGTAGTAGCCAGCCTTCTGAAACAGACGAGGGATGGAATCAACTGGCAAACGATAGCTATCCCAAAATTCTTCGCCCGCCCTGCCCTTACCTTGCGAGGATTGACTTCGATGCTGATGGGCTCCCAGGGTCGTTTGATAGATTCCAGTCACCATCGCCGAACGGCTCGGTGAACAAACGGGACAGGTCACAAACGCGTTTTGAAATTGGATCCCCTGCTGCGCAAGTTGATCCAGGTGAGGGGTTTTAATCGCTGTCTCACCATAGGCACTTAGATGGGGTGAAGCATCCTCGACGACAACCCAAAGAATGTTGGGGCGATCGGCCCGACATTCGCCGCTCAGCCAAGCGCCCCCCCAAAAAAGTGCGATGGGAATAATACGCCAGAAACAGTCCAATTTCATTGATTTTGAACCTCGTTACGTTCTGTCATTAAGCTCAAGATCCTCTAGTATCCACAGATATGATGCGAACGCAAAACAAGGAAAGATCGTACACCCAAAAAGAACGGCTTTCGGGTAACAGTTACGAAACCTGCTGGCCGGCCTCGTGTTAGATCAGATTTAATGTGCATTTCATCTGTTCGTAGGCAACTTTTGGCTTTCCCCAAATCCTCCGACTGTTTAATAATGATCGAGGGCGACAGGATCTCCCAAATGCAAGCGTTAAATACAACAGCCAGCTGCTTTATTGGTTTCATGGAGCTTACAAATGACCAAGCGATTGAAGAATCGACGTCTCTTTCTGCAGCAATCCGCATTCGCAGCTGCAGCCTTCGCAACGCCAGGCCTGCTGGCAGAGGAATTGACGAAGACCTCTCCAGTTGGTGAAGGTCCGTTTTATCCGGACAAGCTACCGCTAGATACAGACAACGATCTACTGATCATTAACGATGCCATTACACCCGCGGTAGGCACGATCACTCACTTGACGGGCAAGGTCCTCGGTGCAACGGGCAAACCACTACGAAATGCTTTCGTGGAAATCTGGCAGGTCGACAGCTCGGGAGCCTATCTCCACTCGGGTAGCGACAACAAGGAGAGGGCGGACAAGAACTTCCAGGGTTACGGACGTTTCCTGACAGATGCGAACGGGAACTATTACTTCCGCACGATCAAGCCGGTTGAGTATCCCGGACGTACACCGCATATCCACCTTGGCATCAGCAAGAACGGCAAGCGGATCTTCACGACACAATTGCTGGTGAAGGGAAATCCGCGCAATGAGCGGGATGGTCTCTTCCGCGCGATTCGTGATCCCAAAGCACGCGAAACCATCTTGGTCGACTTCAAACCTCTTGCCGATTCAAAACTTGGTGAACACGCCGCTAATTTCGATATCGTACTCGGCAAAACCGTCGAAGAACTCGATGATGGCACTGTACGAGGTGGCGTCGGTGAGCCGGTTTTCCGCCGTCGACAACGTGGTTGATCTCCTATCGATTGGCCAGACGTGGTTAACAACCTCTGGGCATCCCGTTACGATAATCCTGCAACGCGGTGACACGTGTCATCGCATTGTTTTTAGATGAATCAATCTCACTTCACTTTCTGATGGAACGATCGATCGACGATGAAATCGCTAATCAGTAGCTTCTTGTTTTTAGGAATCACACTCACAGTCAACTCCTCGCTGAATGGTGCCGAAGAATCGCTGGGAACCGAAGGTTACGCTGACTCTGGCGACGTCAAGATCCACTACGTGACGGCTGGCGAGGGTCCCCTGGTGGTGATGATCCACGGCTTTCCTGACTACTGGTATACCTGGCGAAATCAGATGCCAGAACTTGCCAAACATTACCAGGTCGTTGCCATTGACCAACGTGGTTACAACAAGAGCAGTCAACCCGAGGGCGTAGAAAACTACACGGCCGACAAACTCGCAGCAGATATCGCTGCTGTGGTGAAACATTTCAAGCGGGATCAAGCGATCATTGTAGGCCACGACTGGGGCGGACTCGTCGCCTGGACGTTTGCCATGCAATATCCCCAGATGACTGAGCGCCTTATTATTTTGAATACGCCTCATCCGAACGGTCTCGCCCGAGAACTGGCGACGAATCCGGCTCAGGAGGCTAACAGCCAGTACGCTCGAAACTTCCAGCAACCGGGGGCAGCTAAGCTGATCGCCCCGGAAATGCTCGCCTTGTGGGTCAAGGATGCAGAGGCCAGAAAGAAATATATTGCAGCCCTCCGAAGGTCTTCTATCGAGGGCATGCTGAACTATTACAAGGCAAACTACCCGAAGCCGCCGTACCGCGTTCCCGAGGAAGAATTTCCAAAAGTAAAGTGTCCTGTCTTGATCATCCATGGTCTCAAGGACCAATACCTGCTCGCTGCTGGCCACAACAATACATGGGAGTGGGTTGATAACGAAGTTACCTTAGTCATGTTGCCCGAGGCAGACCATTTTGTGCAGCATGATGAACCTGAAAAGGTGAACCATGAAATCCTTCGGTGGCTGGCACCTTAAGACACGGTTCCTCGGCGATTTTCATGAGCGGCAGCTCTTGTTGAATTGCCATCGTGCACGATTCGTCACCGTTCGATCGTCGCACCGTTCAAAAAGATTCCCGAAATGTCGAAACATTTGCAACGGTTCCGTGTTCAATAGACAAATCGACTTACCCCCGAAGTTGAATTGGATTCTAAAAATGAGAGTGCAGGCCGTTTCCCTTGTCGTTCTCGCCGCCATGGCAGTGGTACCGACTGCTGTCACCGCTGCGGAGCCCGGGCCGAAAATTGCACCGAAAATTGCACCGAAAATTGCATGGTATGGCACTTTGGCAACGGGTCTCGAGGAGGCCGCACGTAGTAAGCGGCCGATCCTACTCGTCGCCGCCGCTCCGCATTGCCTCGGCGTCCCAGGGATCTGGTGACCTGGCAAGGAGAATATGGACAGGAGTTTCCTGTTGAATCCCAAGGTCGTCGCAGCATCGAGACAATTCGTCTGCATCCGATTATCGACATACGAGAGCGAATCGGAGGCCGAATACTTGAAGTCGATTTACGTCGGCCGCTCAGGCGATCTCGAGAATACGACATTCGCCTTATTGGAACCGAATGGACGAAAGACTCTGTCGCGACCAGGACGTGGGCCTCATGCGTTTCGCAGTGCCAGCCGATTGGCCGCTCAGATGGACACGATTGCGAAAGATTATCCTGG
>Ga0163179_10003771_pt1 | contig 10247 bp, 10 predicted proteins | sample AtlANTMetagenome_FD_109643 | JGI IMG/M metagenome (GOLD analysis project Ga0163179, IMG submission 109643) | Marine eukaryotic phytoplankton communities from the Atlantic Ocean - Atlantic ANT 2 Metagenome | ecosystem: Environmental > Aquatic > Marine > Oceanic | place: North Atlantic Ocean... | reverse complement strand
TCCTATAAATAAAATTATTAATATTAATCTTCTAAAGCTATTATTGATCATTTTAACTTATCTATTTTTAAAATATCTTAATAATTTTTTCTGATAACTATCTGTTGTAGAACACTCAATAATACCTGCGCCAGCCTTCTTGAAATTCTCCTCAAACAATTGTATTCTATTTCTATAATAGTTCTCATATTTTTTCCTAATCTTTTTTGAACCAGTATAAACCAGTTTCATTTTATTTGCCTCATTATCCATTAGATGCACTAATCCTAAATTGGGTATAGTAATTTCACTTTTATCATATACTCTAATTCCTGTTATATCATGTTTAGATGAAATAATTCGAAGTGAATTAGAATAGTTCTCTGAAATAAAATCAGACATTAAAAAAATAATAGCACGATTTTTTAAAATTTTAGATATAAATTCAAGCGGTGCATTTATATCAGTCTTTTTATTAGTGGGTTTAAATTCAATTAATTCCCTTATAATTCTTAAAATATGTGGCTTACCTTTCTTGGGTGGAACGTATAATTCAACCTTATTAGTAAATAAAATTAATCCTACTTTATCATTATTTTGATTTGCAGAAAAAGCTAATGTTGCTGCTATTTCTGTTAAATATTCATTTTTAAATGTTGAAGAAGTCCCATAAAATTCTGAACCAGAAATATCAACAATCAACATCATTGTAAGCTCTCTTTCTTCCTCAAATACTTTTACAAAAGGTTCATTATATCTAGCTGTCACATTCCAATCAATTGCTCTAACATCATCTCCTATTTGGTACTGTCTTACTTCACTAAAGGTCATTCCTCTACCCTTGAAAGTAGAATGATATTCTCCTCCAAAAATATGATCAGATAATTTTCTGGTTTTTATCTCAATCTTACGAACCTTTTTAAGTAGCTCTTTAGTATTCATTAAAAAAATTTATGAATTAATAAAATTCATTAAGGAACTTCAATCTCATTAACTATCTTATTAATGATGTCAATGGATGTTAAATTTTCAGCCTCTGCCTCATAAGTGATTCCAATTCTATGCTGTAACACATCATGTACAACAGCTCTAACATCTTCTGGAATTACATAGCCTCTTCTATTAATAAATGCATGGCATTTTGACGCTAAGGCTAAATTTATACTTCCTCTGGGAGAGGCCCCAAAAGAAATTAATGGTTCAAGGTCTTGTAAATTATATTTTGCTGGAAATCTGGTTGCAAAAATAATATCAAGAATATAAGATTCTATTTTTTCATCCATATAAACCTCATTAACAAGCTTCTGAGCTTTTAATATTTGCTTAACAGTAACAACTGGTTTAATTTTTTGTTCAACACCTGAAAGATTAGACCTAATAATAGCTTTTTCATCATCCATTTTAGGATAATCAATAACTGTTTTAAGCATAAACCTATCTACCTGAGCTTCAGGAAGGCTATAGGTTCCCTCTTGATCTATTGGATTCTGGGTAGCCATAACTAAAAATGGTTTATCTAAAATGAATGATTCATCACCGATTGTAACTTGTTTTTCCTGCATAGCTTCAAGAAGAGCGGATTGTACCTTAGCTGGTGCACGATTGATTTCATCTGCTAAAACAAAATTTGCAAAAATTGGTCCTTTTTTCACAGAGAACTTAGTCTGTTTCATATTATAAATTAAAGTCCCAACAACATCTGCTGGCAATAAATCTGGAGTAAATTGTATTCTGCTAAAACTCCCGCTAATAGCCTTTGAAAGAGTATTTATTGCCAGGGTTTTTGCTAAACCAGGGACACCTTCTAACAATATGTGCCCTTGACCCAGCAGTCCTATTAACAATCTTTCAATCATTGCTTTTTGTCCAACAATTACCTTGTTAATTTCAAAAGTTAACAGATCAATAAAGGCGCTTTCCTTCTTTATTTTTTCATTAATTTTCTTAATATCTACTTTCTTTTCCATGATATTACAATTTTATTAGTTTAATAATCATAAGTTATAACCATGCAAATTCGAAAATCATTGAGGAATAATCTGTTAATAATTGGTTAAAAAAATCAATTTTAACATAATTTTTAACATTTTCTTTGATAATTTAGTTGTAGACAGCAAATATGGATACAAAAACAGTTTTAATTACAGGGGCTACCAGTGGAATAGGCAAGGCTACTGCCTACAGACTTGCACAATCAAAAATGCAATTAATTATCTGTGGAAGAAGAACGGAAGAATTAGATAAAATTAAAGAAGATTTATCAAAATTAACTTCAGTGACCTCCTTATGTTTTGATGTCTCAGATAATCAACAAGTAACCACAGCAATTGAAAATCTTTCAGAAGATTTTCAAAATATTAATATCCTTATCAATAATGCTGGGAATGCTCATGGATTAGATAAAATTCAGGACGGGAATACAGATGATTGGGATAAAATGATTGATAGTAATATTAAAGGGGTTCTTTATGTAGCTAAAGCAGTGATTCCAAGAATGATTGAAAAATCTTCAGGTCATATTATTAATATAGGCTCACTTGCAGGTAGAGAAATTTATGAAAAAGGGAATGTCTATTGTGCTTCAAAGCACGCTGTGAATGCCATTTCAAAAGGGATGCGAATTGACCTAAATAAATATAACATTAAAGTTTCTGAAATAAATCCTGGACTAGTTGAAACTGAATTTTCAAAAGTTAGATTTAAAGGAGATCCAAAAGCTAACAAAGTTTATCAAGGCTACAAAGCTCTTGAAGCAGATGACATTGCTGAAATTATAGAATTTGTAATCTCAAGACCTCATCATGTAAACATTGCAGATGTGCTTATTCTTCCCCAAGATCAAGCAAGCAGCTCAATTATAAACAAAAAATAAAAAAACTTATCTTTAAATATATGAAAAACGTATTTTATTTATTTCTTGTATTAGGGTTATTTGCTTGTAGCAGCGAATCAACAGATGATAATATTAATTCAAATAATTCTAATTTAGAATCCGAGTTTAAAGGTTTGTGGTCAGGGTCTTTTTTTGGAGAAGATAATGGAACCTGGACATTGACTGTACAAAATACAGGAATAGTGGTAGGTAGTTTTACCTCTAAAGATTACAATGAAATTTATTCATTTTCAGGTTCTGTCAATGAAAATGGAGAAATTTTAGCATCTATAATGTTAGAAAATGTGGTAGGTAGTTTTACAGGCAATTTAAACAATAATTTAAGTTCTGGCTCTTATACAGTAAGCAATAGAAATGGAAATTTTCAGGGGAGGTCAAGTACTGATGATGAAAGCCAAATAGTAAACCATTGGAATTATTATTCTGCCGAGTATGAAGAGGGTTTTTGGGGCGCCAATGAACCTAATATACTATATTATGATAATGAAATATATTGTCCTGAGCTATATATGGAATTCAAAGAAGATGGAAAATTTATAGATTATTTTTATGCAGATTATTCAAATGATCCCGATCCAGATTGCCCACAAGACCCAATGTTTGGCACTTTTTCTGTCCAAGATGGATATTATGAAATGCTGTATGATTCAGGCGGAACCCAGGATTTATCAGAATCTGATATATATATCACTTACCCAGATGATAATACGATTAGTTATAGCTATCAGGATGTTTTATGGACCTATAAGATAGATTTGAATCTCTAATAGAGTCTTAATTCCTCTATAATTATAAATCAAATTTTATCCCCTGAGCTAATGGCAGCTCATCGGTATAGTTAATTGTATTTGTTTGTCTTCTCATGTAAATTTTCCAAGCATCAGACCCTGATTCTCTGCCGCCACCAGTGTCTTTTTCACCGCCAAACGCACCTCCAATTTCAGCCCCAGAAGTGCCAATATTTACATTAGCTATTCCACAATCAGAACCTGCAGCTGATAAAAACTTTTCAGCCTCTTTTAAATTATTAGTCATGATTGCAGATGAAAGCCCTTGCTTAACATTATTTTGAATTTCTATTGCATTGGTGACATCACCGGAATATTTTAAAAGATATAAGACAGGAGCAAATGTTTCTTCTTGTACTATTTCAAAATCAGGCTCAGCCTCTATAATAGCTGGTTTTACGTAACACCCACTTTCATATCCTTCACCAGATAATACTCCTCCTTCAACAACAATATTTCCTCCCTCTTCTTTTGCTTTTTCTAGTGCTTCACTATACATTCTTACTGCATCAGTGTCAATTAATGGTCCTACATGATTAGATTGGTCTAGTGGGTCTCCAATCTTAATTTGACCATATGCACTTACCAATGCATCCTTAACAGAATCAAAAATTGATTCATGAATAATTAATCTTCTAGTCGAAGTACATCTTTGACCAGCAGTTCCAACTGCTCCAAAAACCCCGCCAATTACAGTCATCTTAATATCTGCATCTGGAGTTACAATAATAGCATTATTTCCTCCAAGTTCAAGTAATGATTTACCTAATCTTTTCCCTACTTCTGCCGCCACAATTTTCCCCATTCTTGTTGATCCTGTAGCTGAAATTAATGGAATTCTAGTGTCCTTAGTCATAAATTCCCCTACTTTATAATCTCCATTAATTAGACAAGAAATTCCTTCAGGTAAATTATTTTCTTTTAAGACTGAGGCAATAATATTTTGACATGCAATTGAGCATAGTGGTGTTTTTTCGCTAGGCTTCCACACACATACATCTCCACAAATCCATGCTAGTGCTGTATTCCATGACCAAACAGCAACAGGGAAATTAAAAGCTGAAATAATTCCAACTATTCCCAAAGGATGATACTGTTCATACATTCTATGTCCTGGTCTTTCACTATGCATAGTAAGTCCATGAAGCTGTCTAGATAATCCTACTGCAAAATCACATATATCTATCATTTCTTGAACTTCTCCCAGGCCTTCCTGATAGCTTTTCCCCATCTCATAAGAAACTAGCATTCCTAAAGGCTCTTTAAGTTCTCTTAATTTATTTCCAAACTGTCTTACTATTTCCCCTCTCTTAGGCGCTGGCATTGTTTTAAAGACTTTAAAAGCAGACATAGCTGATTCCATTACTTTTTCATAATCATCTTTTGTAGTTGAAATAACAGCTCCAATTACACTTCCATCAACTGGTGAAATACTATCTATTTTTTCTCCAGAAGCAAAGAACTTTGTTCCAGTGGATGTCCCTAGATTATTGGAAGTAATACCTAATTTTTGTAGAGAAATATCAATTTTCATAATAAATTATTTTTATCTTGAACGAAGATAATGATTTCTAATATTTATTAAGAAATATTTACTTTAAATGAGATTTTTTTCCATTATAATATTACTGATTTGTTTCAACTGTCAAGAAAACAACATCAATAATCAGCCTGTAATTGCTATACATGGAGGTGCAGGAATTATTCTAAAAGGGGACTTGTCAGCTGAGAAAGAAAAATTGATACGAGAAAAATTAGATGAGGCAATAAGTCATGGATATGAAATTTTAAAATCTTCAGGAAGTAGTACAGATGCCATTGTGGAAACAATAAAAATTCTAGAAAATTCACCATTATTTAACGCAGGAAAAGGAGCAGTATTTACTAGCCAGGGGACCATTGAACATGATGCTTCAATAATGAATGGAGAAGATCTTAATGCAGGGGCTTCCACAGGAACTATGCATATAAAAAATCCTATTACTCTTGCCAATTCTATAATGACTAATTCAGAGCATGTGTTTCTTTCTAGAGAAGGTGCAGAAGAATTTGCAGCATTAGAAAATCTAGAAATGGTAAAACAAGATTATTTTTTTACTGATTTTAGATTAAATCAGCTAAAGAATCAACAAAATTCATCTTCAAAATTTGGAACCGTTGGATGTGTAGCAATGGATAAAAATGGGAATTTAGCAGCTGGTACTTCTACTGGCGGAATGACAAATAAAAAATGGGGGAGAATTGGAGATTCTCCAATTATTGGATCAGGGACGTATGCTAATAATAAAACATGTGCTATATCATGTACAGGATCAGGAGAGTATTTTATGAGATCAGTTGTTGCCTATGATGTTTCCGCATTAATGGAATATAAAAACAAATCGTTAAAAGAAGCAGTATCTCATGTTATACATAAAAAACTTCCTTCAATTGGAGGAGATGGAGGGTTAATTGCTATAGATAAAAAGGGAAATATAGAAATGGCTTTTAATACTCCTGGAATGTACAGGGCCTCAATAGATAAGAACGGGAAAAAATATATAGCTATATATTTTGAGTAGTTTATTAAATCTCTGAAATTCTGAGCGTATTTACCATCCCTCTTGACTTAACTGGCATGGCTGCTAAATTAATAACCATATCACCTTTTTTTGCATAGCCATTTTTAACCAAAATCTCATTAATATGTTCAATTGTTTTGTCAGTAGAAACTTCCTTATTATAGTAAAAAGCTTTAACCCCCCAAAGTAAACTTAGACGACATAAAATTCTTTTATTTGAAGTGAATACTAATATGTTACAATGTGGTCTCCATGATGATAATTGAAATCCAGTATAACCACTATATGTCATCGTAGTGATAGAAGATGCATCGATTTCATTGGCAGTTTTAGCTGCATGGTAACACACAAACTTAGTGATATATCTGTCTGTCTTTATTGTAGGCGGTTCTGCAGGCACTATAATTTGATCAGAATACTCTACAGAATTAATAATTTTTGAAATCTGAGAAACAACAGCAGATGGGTGCTTGCCAATTGAAGTTTCTGCTGAAAGCATTACGGCATCTGCTCCATCCATAACTGAATTTGCAACATCATTAACCTCTGCTCTTGTTGGTTGTAAATTTGCTATCATACTCTCCATCATCTGAGTTGCTATGATTACCGGAATCCTTGCCTTTTTTGATAAATACACTAATTTCTTTTGAATTAATGGGACTTCTTGAGATGGAATTTCTATCCCCAAATCTCCCCGTGCTACCATTATTCCATCAGAATTCTTAATTATATTATCAATATTATCTAAAGCCTCAGGTTTCTCTATTTTAGCAATTATTGGAATTTTTATATTAGAATATTTTTCAATAATTTTTCTTAATTCAATTAAATCTTTTCCATGTCTTACAAACGACAAGGCAATCCAATCAACCTCCAAAGAAATTGCAAATTCCACATCCTTCATGTCCTTTGCCGTTAATGATGGAGTTGATATTTTAGTTTTTGGTAGATTAACTCCTTTTCTAGATCTTAAACAAACCTTATTTAAAGCCTTAAGGATAGTCTTGTCTTTATTATTGGTCCTTACAACTTCCAATGCATATTTTCCATCATCAATTAAAACCTGATCACCAGTTTTAACATCCTTTGGAAATTCTTTATAATTTATATGTATTCCTTTTTTATTTCCAATGAAAGATTTGCCTGAATTCACAGATATTTCATCTCCTTTATTTAGATTTATATTTTCTTCCAGTTCACCAATTCTAATTTTAGGCCCCTGCAAATCAGCTAAAACTGCTACATTGTAGTTATACTTAGAATTTAATTTTCTAATGACATCTAGATATGAGATAATTTCTTCATTTTTAGCATGAGAAAAATTAATTCTAAATACATTTACACCGCTTTTTATTAAAGAATGGATGGCCGTTTTTGATTTACATGCTGGCCCTAATGTTGCTACAATCTTCGTTTTCTTTAAATTAATTTTCATTATAAAAAGATTAAATTTTCCTTATTCTTTAAATCCTTGTTTATATTGTACAAGGTAATAATTTGTGGGATATTTTTAATTTCTTTAATAATATCTTCTAAATCTACTTGATTTTCATTGTTTTCAAGCTTTAGTAAAAAGTTAACATTGTTATATTCTGATAATAAATTAAATTTCTTAACTAATTCATTTGATAATTCAAAAAGATCATTGCTGTTAATATTGGCAGTAAAATTGTGATTATATATATTGGAAATTAAATTCCATTTTAAAAAATTATCTTGATCTACATATTCAAACACTGAAAAATTTCCTTTAGAGCCTATAAAATTTAAGTCAAATTCTTTTCTTGATAAATTAAGACCTAAGGTTTTATTTAAAAAATAGGCCAATCTAAAATCTTCTAAATCAGTATGAATTGCTAAAAGACTAAATTCTTCACTAAAAGAATCTTCCAAATTTAACTTAGTTATTGTCAATTTAAATAAACTATTATATAAAGATATAACTTATTATTCTCTATGACAATCAGATAAGATTAAATAAATATTAATTTGTTGTTCCTTTATCTTTTAAAATATCTTCTTGGAACATAAAAAAAGCTCTTTTTGATGCTTTTTCCTCAGCCTTTTTTTTGGATGTATCCCTGGCCTTTGCAATAATTTTATCATCTACAGATAACTTAACAGCAAAATGTTTGGTAGCTTCATTCCCGTTATCCTCAAAAGTACTATACAAATAATCCTTTTTGTTTTTTTGACACCATTCAATAAATAAACTTTTATAACTAATGATCTTATTTTTTAACCTTTCTAAATCTACATGTGGATCAATTACATTTTGAAAGATAAATTTCTTACAATATGGGTATCCCTTATCTAAAAAAATTGCTCCTATTAATGCTTCAAACAAATTCCCGTGTATATTTTTACCATAGTTTTTATCTTCAATACTAGATTCAACAAAACTTATTAGATTTAACTCAGCACCTAATTCATTTAGATGATTTCTACTTACAATCTTAGATCTCATTTGTGTCAAATAACCTTCTGAACCATCAGGAATGTTTTTAAACAAATAGGATGAAATAATTGAACTTACAATGGAATCTCCTAAAAATTCTAATCTTTCATAATTAATTGCTATACCATTAATATCTCTACGATTAAGTGAGCGATGAATAAAGGCGCGCTTGTAATATTCTAATGAATTAGGGCTAAATTTTAAAAGAGATTTGATTTGATAATAAAAGGGGTCTTTTCTTTTGGAAAAAAAATCTTTTATTGGCATCATTAATCTAATTTTTTAAATAATACACACACATTATGCCCTCCAAATCCAAAAGTATTGCTCATAGCAGTATTGACTTGTCTTTTTTGCGCTTTGTTTAGTGTAAGATTCAGATTTTGATCAATATTTTCATCTATATTTTGATGATTAATTGTTGGCGGGACTAGACTATTTTGCATAGATAAAATAACTGAAATAGCCTCAATTGCTCCTGATGCACCAAGCAAATGTCCAGTCATAGATTTAGTAGAATTGATATTAATTTTAAGGGCATGTGCTCCAAAAACTTCTGAAATAGCTTTTAATTCTGCTATATCTCCCAAGGGTGTCGAAGTTCCGTGAGTATTTATCACATCTACTTCGTTGGCTCTTATATTAGCATCTTTTAGACAATTCTTGATAACCGCCTTGACTCCTTCTCCTTCAGGATCTGGAGCTGTTATATGGTGAGCATCTGAGGATAATCCTCCACCAATAAGTTCAGCATAAATTTTTGCCCCCCTAGCTTTTGCATGCTCATATTCTTCAAGAATTAATGTGCCTGATCCTTCTCCTAAAACAAATCCATCTCGAGTGACATCAAATGGTCTAGATGCAGTTGAAGGAGAGTCATTTCTTGTTGATAATGCGCGCATAGCATTAAACCCTGCCATGCCTGTAATATTTACACCCGCTTCACTTCCTCCAGAAACAATGACATCACAATATCCTAGTCTAATATAATTCAAAGAATCAACCAAAGCATTAGCTGAAGAAGCACATGCAGAAACGGTAGTATAATTAGGCCCCATAAATCCATATTTTATAGAAATATAACCAGGAGCTATGTCTCCAATCATTTTAGGAATAAAAAATGGGTTAAATCTAGGAGTCCCATCACCTTCAGCAAAATTTAATATTTCATTTTGAAATGTTTCAATTCCTCCAATTCCTGAACCCCATATTACTCCTACTCTTAGCTTATCTATTAATTCAAGATCAAGCCCAGAATCTTCAATTGCCTCTTGAGTTGAAACCATAGCATATTGAGTAAATTTATCCATTTTTCTCTGTTGTTTTCTATCTATAAATTCAGAGATATCAAAATTCTTTAATTCACACGCAAATTTTGTTTTAAATTTTGACGTATCAAAATAAGTAATGGGAGCCGCACCGCTTTTTCCACTAGCAAGTCCTTGCCAGAAACCCCCTATATTATTCCCTATTGGGGTCAAAGCGCCTAGGCCAGTAACAACAACTCGTTTCAAAGCCATGAAAAATTAATTGGTTAGGTATTCTCGATGTAAGAAATTGCTTGCCCT
>Ga0163179_10003770_pt1 | contig 10249 bp, 6 predicted proteins | sample AtlANTMetagenome_FD_109643 | JGI IMG/M metagenome (GOLD analysis project Ga0163179, IMG submission 109643) | Marine eukaryotic phytoplankton communities from the Atlantic Ocean - Atlantic ANT 2 Metagenome | ecosystem: Environmental > Aquatic > Marine > Oceanic | place: North Atlantic Ocean... | reverse complement strand
GCCAATGCTGCGTCTCGAACCGCGCTGTGCATCGCCGTTCGCTACGGCGAGCGTCGCCGACAGTTTGGGCCGGTTGACCGACCTGAAGTGGCTATTTTGGACTACCGCACCCACCAGCGCCGGCTCATGCCGCGTCTTGCGGCAGCATACGCCCATACTTTTGCGCTTCGTTGGTTGGTTTCCCGATACCTCAACCGCACTGAGGAGGACGCTCGAGAGGTCGAGACGCTGGCCGCCGGGTTGAAGGCCGTGGTGACGACATGGAATACCGAGACCATTCAGACCTGTCGCGAGGCCTGTGGTGGCGAGGGCTATCGGCACGTCAATCGGTTTGCTCGCCTCAAGGCCGATACGGATGTTTTTACAACGTTTGAAGGCGATAATACGGTTCTTTTGCAGCTGACAGCGCGCGGCCTGCTGTCCGCGCATCAAGATCAATTTCAAGACGTCCAGTTTCTCTCTATTTTGCGCCACATTCGCGATCGACTGGCCAGAGAGATGGAGACCTGGGACCCGGTGACCAGCCGGATGGTGGACCCCGAGCACCTTCGAGATCCGCAAATGCATGCCGTGGCGCTGGCCCACAGAGCCGATCAGATGTTGTGGTCGGTTGCCGGGCGTCTCAGAAAGCGAATTCGAGGAGGAATGGATAGTTTTGCAGCCGTGGTTGATTGCCAAGATCACCTTTCTCATCTGGCCGTGGCCCACATTGAGCGGGTGATCTCGGATCGGTTTGCGGTCGTCGTGCGGGAACAAACCGATCCCGGAATTCAGTCTGTTTTGGAGACCATGAGCGCGCTGTATTCGTTGCATTGTATTGAGCGAGATATGGCGTGGTATATGGAGAATGGGTTGATTGAGCCAGCCAAGGCTGGCGCCATTCGCAAAGCGATCAATGCACTTTGTTTGACCGTTCGTGCCGATGCCCGCGTGTTGGTGGATGCGTTTGCTATTTCGGATGGGGTCCTGGGTGCCCCCATCGCGCAAACATTGATGGCGTGAATTAAGCTCCCACTGTGAACCGTCTAATTGCCCGCGTTGTGCAGTGGTGGATGTCCTTGGATGACCGGGGGCGACAGCACATGTCCATCTTGACGGCAGCGGGGATGCTGTATTTGGTGCACTACATTGTGTATTGCATTCCCCAGCCCTTCTTTATTGAAGATGCGGCGATATCTTTTGCCTACGCCAAGAACCTCGTCGCTGGGGAGGGCTTGGTCACCTATCCCGGAGGTGAGCGGGTTGAAGGGTACTCCAATGGGCTGTGGGTGTTCGTCAACGCCTTCGTGCATTTCTTTGGGGTACCCCTGTGGACCTCCGCCAAAGTGCTTGGCTGTGTGTTTGGATTGGCAACCCTGCCGATTGTGTTTGGCTTAATGCGCCTGATGCGTCCGAATGGTCGCGGTGATGTCGCTCTTTTGGCCCCAGCAATGCTTGCGGTATCGCCGCAGTTTGTGATCTGGAATGCGTCGGGTCTGGAGAACAGCTTGTTCTGTTTTCTGTTGGCGTTTGGCTGCCTGCGTCTTGTCAAAGAGTCAACGCATCGATGCTTTCCGTGGTCTGCGGTGTTGTTTGCGCTGCTGACAATGACGCGCCCAGAAGGTTTGATGTATGCAGTGATTGCCTTGTTTGCGCGCGTTTTGTACTGCGCTGCAGACCGTCGCTTGTTGCCGTTGCTGACCTGGGTGGGGGTCTTCTTGGTGCCTTGGGGGCTGTACAATGGTTGGCGGTACTGGTATTTCGCCTGGGAATGGCCCAATACCTACTATGCAAAGCTTGGCTCAGGACGCACATTTCGGCCATTTTCATGGACGTCTCATGGCTGGAAATACATCAACGCCTATTTTGTCTCGCATGGGTTGTTTTTGGGAATCCCGCTCTTGCTTCTTGCCACGGTCGGGGTGCTGCGCTGGCGGTTGCGGTTGATTGTGGGTTGGTTGGCTGTATTGTCCGTGCTCATCGGCTGGAATGGAATTCTGCCTGGTGCACCCACGTGGTGGCAGCCAGTGCAGGATATTTGGGTCGAGCTTCGCGTCTGGACCATCGCGGCCAGTGCAGCGTTGATGGGGGTTTTGGTTCTTGGTCGTCCAGGTTGGCGCGCCCGAGGCCTGCTTTGGACGTGCTGCGCCGCCTCCGTGTTCTTTGCGCTGTATGCAGGTGGTGACTGGATGGATGCCCACCGCTGGTTCAACGTGGTGGTTCTCAGCATGTTGCCGCTGATGGCCGTTGGGCTTGGCGTCTTGGCAGATACCATTGGAAAAAACCGCGCTTGGGTCCTTGGGGTTCCCATCGTTGCCTTTGGCGTGGGAGAGGTCATCAACACCACCCGATTCGCCATTTTTCCTGAGACCTCGGTTCGCGACATTCACCGTCGCGTCATGTACATGAGCTGGGTGCAGGAGCGTCTGGATCTGGACCACGTCACCTTGTTGGATGTAGACATGGGTGCCCACATGTTTTTCTCGGGCTGGAACATCGTTGACATCGCGGGCCTGGTCGATGTTCCAATGGCTCGCCATTGGGGGTACAACAAAAAGTTTATTGCCGAATACATCTTTGAAGAACGCCGGCCGGAATTTGCTCATGTTCATGGATACTGGGCGAACAAGAGTAAGATTCCAAGGCACAAAGAATGGCGGCAACAGTACTTGGAGATCGCGCACTATCCGATCTCCGGTCGCCGCTTGCATGTGGGCAATCACATTCGAAAAGATCTGCTGGTTCAGCCCCGAACAGACCAGGTTCAAGTTGCTCAATTTGATGAGCGTCTGTCGATGCGATTTTGGGACGTTCCGTCTCCGGAAGTGGCTGCGGGGGGAACCATTCATCTGCGGACGGCTTGGTGGGCTCGTCAGCGGCCCCACCCGGAATTTCGGGTGATGGTGTGGCTCGACAACGGCATTGGAAACCGTGCAGTTGTGGCGACCCATCCGGGCTTTGGGTGGTATCCAATCGAGGATTGGAAGCGCAATGAAGCGGTTCTTGGGACCTTTGAGATTCCGGTTCCCGAAGACTTGCCAGCTGGAGAGTACGCAATGGGGGTTGTGGTGATCTCAAGCGCAACCGGTGCCGTGCTGCCAGCATCTGAGCCGGACAGCACCTGGCTTCCCGGTGGTTGGCGCAGCCCCACTACGGTGTTGGTGGTCTCTCCGGAGTCGGCCAGAGATCATGCAGAATCCGACCGGACTGCGGCCCTTTCGTTATTATTGGATGGCGGCGATTGTGAGGCCGGTTGGCAGCAGTGGAAGGCTGCGACCCGCCACGAGGACGCGGCGTGGCGAGATGGGCATGAGTCCGAGATGCGCTCCGCCACTGCGGCGTGTTGGGTGACCCACGCCAATTCGGTCTCAGAGAGAGCGGCAAAGATCGCGGCGCTGATTGAGGCGCGGCGCTGGGATCATCGTCTGGATGAGGTTGTTTCGGCTGCGGCGCCCCTCGCGGAGGCGTTGGATGCCGAAGGCACTGCGATGTGGGCTGTGGACGACTGGGAGGGGGCCTACCAGTCGTGGCGGACGGCATTGGCTCTGGATCCGCGTCGATCTTGGACGCGTCGTCGGGCAGAGGCGGCCAGAGATCTTCGATTGGAGATTGAAACCCCATAAAAAAACCGCGCAGCCATGAGGCTGCGCGGCGTCGACCCGAAGGTCAACAACGTTTCTGCTTACTCGCAGGTGTAAACGTTGTTGCAGCTGTCAGGGAAAGACGCTGCGGCGTAGTCTTCGCAAGAGAGGGCCTCGTAATCGGCCAGGCACTCACCGGCGTAGGACTTGTCGTAGGTGCACTCAGCGACTTCGGTGGAGCCGGTATCGGCCACAGTGTCACCAGAGCTGAGGATGTCGTAGCACTCAGCGGAGTCTGCACCAAAGAACCAGAAGTCACCAGCAGCTTTGATGTCAGCAGCGTCGGTACACTCAAAGAGCTTGTCACAGGTTGCTTGAAGGTACTCGTCTTCAAACTGTTCTTCGTTTACACCACATCCGATAAGGACAGCAGGCAGAGCCATCATCATGAATCGCATTGTTAATCTCCTTTTCAACGTCTCATGTTTTGCGTGTTTGTCTCAACGCAGGGCCGTGAGTAGCATGGAATTCGTCTGGAGGACAGTTTTCAACATTAACTTTCGGGAATTGTCATAAACGACAACATCGACGGTGACTCGACATCCTGAAATTATAAAAAATACCCTTTTCGAATATCTTTTTAGCTAATTTGTGTCTTCTGGGCTTCCGGTGTCGTCACCGCTGCCTGTGTCGCCCGTATCTCCAATTAAACCAGTATCTTTCGAACCTTTTGGGTAATTGTTTTCGATCCGGATCTCGCCAGAGATGTTCTCCTCGCCAATCAGATCCACAAGTGCCTGCGCAGTGGCATCCGTCAGTACCGTATTGTCGGTGATCTTGCAGTCCCCTTCGATGGCGGAGATGTTGGCAAGCCCATCGAGATCAACCAGCGCATCATTGTATCGAATTAACAAGGCGTCGCTGAGTGTGTTCAGTGCCGCAAACGCATCCATTGTTGCTAGTGCATCATTGCTTTGAATCTTCAGCTTTTCGATGTTTTGAAGGGTAGAAAATTGATCGATCGTTGTTAATGAGGCATTTTCTTGGATTGTCACCACGTCGACCTGTGAGAGGTTTTCGAAGGCCGCAATGCTGGCAAGGCTGTTGTTGCCCTGGATGATGAGATCTTCAGAAATGGTCTGCAGTGCTTCAAATCCGGTGATGGTCTGCAGCGTAGTGTTGTCTGTGATCGACAGGGGTCCCCCTGTTTCCTGCAAGTTCGTAAAGCCTGTGGTGTCGATCAGTTGGTCGTGCTCGCAGATTGTAAGAGCCCCGGAGATACTCGACAGCGCTGGAAACGACGGCAGCTCTGTCATCGCGTCGTTGTCACAAATCGAGAGATCTTCACCGACTGACACCAAGGCCAGGATGCTGATGGCACCAGAAAGCGCGGTGTTGTCGGTGATTTGAAGGCTTCCCGTGATTGTGGTGATCGCTTCCAGCGCGCTGATGTCAGTCAGTGTCTCGTGCTCACGAACAACCAAGTCACCACCGACTTCTGTGAGCATCCCCAGCCCCGTCAAGGCAGAGAGGGAGTCGTTGCCGCTGAGCAGCAAGTCGCCATCCACGGTGGTCAGACCATCCCACGCACTGAGGTCAAGCAACGCATCATTGTCGGTAATGCTGAGGTTTCCTGCGATGCTTGAAACGGAGAGGTCCAGGGTGCTGAGGGCATCGTTGTTGTAGAAAGACAAGTCGCCCGCAATTGTTTGAAGCCCTTGTAGGCCCAAAAGATCTGCCAGTGCTTCATTTTGATGAATGGAGAGATCTCCCCCGATGGTCTGCAGACCCTCCAGTCCCTCCAGTCCCGACAGGGACGCGTTCTCCGAGATGATTAGGTCTTTGCCAACAGTCAGCAATTCTGCCAGTTCTTTGAGCGCTGCCAGTGAAGAATTTCCTGTGATGGTGATGTCTTCGGCGACGGTGCTGAGCTTGGATAGCCCGGAAATATCCGTCAGTGCGGGGTTGTTGTAAAGAGACAGACGTCCCGCATGCGTCAGGGAATTCAAGCCAGTGGTGGTCTCCAAAGAGGCATTGTCGATGATGCCAACCAGGTCCTCGACATCGGTGATTTCAGTGAAGCCAGACAGCGCTGTCAGGACGTCATTTCTGGCGATGGTGACCGCAGTGGATGAAGAGACGGCGTTGAGGCCACTGATTTGCTGCAGTGCGGGGTTGTCGGCAATGTAGATTTCTCCACTGACAAGTTGGAGATTTTCGAGCTTATCGATCGTTTCCAGCAGCGGGTTGTCGATGATGCTCAGTGTCCCCCCGACGGATTCCAAGCAGAACAGGGCGGACAGGTTGACCGCATCAATCGCTGCGATGGTCAGATCCCCCTCTGTTGTTGTTTGTTTCGCGCAGAACGCGGTCATCTCAGCAACAGAGCTGATTGTCAGCGCGTCTTCGGAGTGGGGATCTGAGGGGCCATTGCATGCAAGCAACAATAGGAGCACGGCTTCTCCAGTATTCTCAGTGTTTTGGTATATCCGTTTCCAGTCAAGATCGTGATCGGGATGCGGTATGTTGATCTCAGGAGCGTGTGCCTATGCGATCTCTAATTTTGGCGTTGTCTTGTGGTTGTGCATCCAATGTCTCGGGTCCTACCTTTGAGTATGGTGAGTTTGGCGATCTCGTCAGCGTGACCTTGGTTGGCGATGGTGTCGATGTGGTCGCCGGAAATGAGAAGGCCTTTGTCTGTCTTGAAAGCGGTGGTGTGGTGGTGTTTGACGTCTCCAACCCCAATGCTCCGGTCGAAGAGCGGCGCATCTTTACCGGAGAACCTTGCGTCGGTGTGGACCTGGTTGGGTCCAAATTGGTCTTGTTGACCACGACGATGGTTCGTACGATTGCGCCAAACAACATGATGGTCAAGGGGGAGTATTCTCTCGCATTTTCTGCCCAGGCAATGTCAATGGATCCAGGGTGGGAAGTCCTGTGGATTGTGGGAGAAGACGACAAGGGCGCAACGTGGATTGAGGAGCTTGAATTTAGAGAAAGTGCACAAATGTACTCCATGAGAACGGTCAGCACTTCGGTGGGGAATCCGGTCTCCCTCACCGAGTTCTCCGAGGCCGTCGTCGTGGCCAGTGACGATGGGCAGTTGCGGGTGCTTGAGCAGGAAGCGCTGTCAGAGGTGTCGGTGTGGTCCCCGGATGCCGCCTTTGACGAAGAAAATTTGTTCGTCATTGCAGATGATGAAGGCGTTGTCTACGTCAACCTGGGCCCTGGCGGCGTACGGTCGATTGATTTGTCGATACCCGCTGAGCCCCAGACGCTGGGTTCTTGGGGCGAGGAAGAGACACGCGGACTGTTGGTAATGGAGGAACGCGCATATGTTGGGCTGGAGAGCGGCTTGGCCGTTTTGGACATCGCCAACCCGTCCGAGCTGTCGATAATCGGGGCAGAGAATATCAGCCTGGATATTGCCATCCACCCAGCGTCGATCACGGTTGAGGATGGGTTTGCCTACTTGATGGATCCCGACAGCGGCAACTTGGCTCTGGTCAATGTAGTTGAGTGAATCGTGCCAACATTGACGGGCAGCTTCGTTTCGCTCTGGTTTTTGTGAGAGAGTACACGACATGCCTCGTCGTCCCGCGCCCCCGGTTCCAGAACGCGTTGATTCCTACACTGTGCTGAAGCGGCTTGGATGGGGGGGCAATGCGGCCGTGTATTTGGTTGAGGGCCGGGGAAAGCGCTATGCGCTAAAGCAATCCATCGTCCGGAAGAGCGGAAAATATAAAAGTTTTCAGCGTGAGTTTCGAACCATCTCTAAATTGAATATTCCCGGTGTGGTGCGGGGGCATCGCTTTGGGTGGCCACTTGTGGGTGGCCCGTATTTGACCATGGATCAGGTTCCGGGAATTTCAGCAAAGCGCTGGGTTCATGGCGCCGGCGATGTGGATCCAGCGGAGAAAGTCGAGCGGATTGTGTCCGTTCTGACAGAGGTCACCGGGGTGCTGTCTCAGCTTCACCGCCACGCCTTGGTTCATTGCGACATCAAGTCCAACAACATCTTGGTGACACCACAGGGGAAGATCACGCTAATTGACTTTGGTGCCGTCTTGCAATTGCGCTCGTTGAAGCACCCACGTCGTCGCAGTAAATTTCTAGGAACCCGCTCATCCGCAGCCCCAGAGCAGTCTGATGGTTCTCCAATCGGAGGCTTTTCAGACATGTACTCTCTGGGCGTGCTGGTCTACACCATGTTGGTGGGTAAAAACCCGTTTCGGGGAAAGACTGCTGCCGAGAGTTCACATCGCCAGCAGACTGTTGTTCCCCCAGCCCCGGCTGATGTTGCGCCCACAATCTTGCCTGGACTGTCCGATCTAACCATGCAGATGTTATCCAAAAAAGCGCAAGATAGGCCTACTTCTGACGAAGTTTTGCGGTGGTTTGCCGATCGCCAAGATAGTCTTCATGACAGTCGACCAAATCCACGGTAAGTTTTGTCGTAGAACAGGTCTTGCCGGAAGAGAAAGGTACGCAATGCTTCAGCCATTTGTAATTGGGTTGTCCCTGCTTTCTGGGTGCAGCGAGATGCACCTCACTTCTGCGGATGAGGCCGCGTACTGGGATTCAGGAATGATGAGTCCCGATGCGTACGATGGCGCGGGATTTGACGAAGATCTTGGCTCTGAGGAAGAGGTCGATCTCTTGGGCCTGCGTCCAGCAAGCACCATGGAGCATGTTTTTGTGGCCAATCGAGAGCGCGACACCCTCACTCGAATCAACGTGCCGTCGTTGGATGTGCTCACGGTGTCTGTTGGCAATGAGCCGACCACAGTGGCCACCACGACGGATCACAGCCGTGCGGTGACCTTCAACATTGGCTCTGCTGATCTCAGCGTGGTGGATGCACAGACCTTGTCTGTCACGACAATTCCGATCCGCCCTTCCCTGAATCGGATGTCGCTGTCTCCGGATGGCCGCTGGGCAATCTGCATGCATGATCTCGCGTACCGCGACGAGAATTGGCAAGATCCGTCCGGTGCGCTGTCGTACAACGAGATCAGCATTGTCGATCTCGAGACATCGACCCACCATGAGACCGTCGTTGGCTCGTTTCCCCACGATGTTGTTTTTTCTGACGACGGTGCCCTGGCCGTTGTCGTAAGCGATGATTATGCCGCGATCATCGACTTGTCTGAAGCGGTTCCAACCACCGATCGCGTCGACCTTTCCGGTGACGTACAAGACACTCCGGCGGCGGAGGAGATCTTGCTGACCCCCGATGGCCAGTGGGCCTTTGTTCGGCAGTATGGTGTCGACAACCTCAAGCTCATTGCCTTAGATTCCGGCGAGCTTTCTTCGATTCAAGCTGGCTTGAATCCCACGGACATGGACCTGACTGTAGATGGGTCCACTGCTGTGGTCGTTGCGCGGGATTCCTCCGAATTGTGGCTTTTTGACCTTACGGATCCAACCGATGTGCCAGAGGTCATCTCCATGCCCGATGGAGAGGTTTTTGGCTCGGTTTTGATGAGTCCGGATGGGCAGCGTGGGTTGCTGTACAGCACGGTCTCAGGAGAATCGCGCTTGGGTGTCTGGGATCGTGATTCCGATGAAATCACAGTCAAGTCTTTGATTAAACCCCTCTCTAGTGTTGGAATTAGTGCCGATGGTGAAGTGGCGCTGCTGTTTCATCCTGCAGAAGAGAATGGTCAATTGTCATCTGATGATCCGTTCTACGATCACCATGCTGTGACGTTGTTGGACCTTGATAGTCAATTTCCGAATCCCATTCGGCTTCCAGCGGCACCGTTGGCGTACGACAACACGTCCGACGGTCTCACCGGTTTTCTGGTCACTGAGGGCGAGAGCTCTCTTCAAGTGCTCAACTACGCAACGTTGATTCACGATGAGGTCATCATCCCAAGTGAGCCGGTCTTTTTGGGCGTGCTTCCAGAGAGTGACATGGCGTACATCAGCCAGAAGCATTCCTTGGGCCGGATCTCGTTTTATGGTGCCTCAACGCGTCAATTGCAGACGGTTACAGGCTTTGCATTGAACGCTGCCATCGAGCAATAGGGTTCGCTAAAGCGGGTTGAGTACGGCGTCGCTGGTCTGGGTCATCAGCTTCTCGATGCTTTCTTTTAGGTCATCGGCGAGACCGTCGAGGGCCAGCAACTTCTTCAGGGGCTCTTGAGCGGCGCTTGCGGGCCCGCCAAGCCGGGGGAGCACCATGAGATGCATCAAGTGACTAAATGTATCGGGTCCATCATTCAGACCCCAGGATTCCGAATATGCCAGGAAGGTCGAGACTTGATGGGCCATGCGGCGTGAAGGCGTAAGCGGGCCCTCAGCGAGCAAGCGCATCGACTCCAGGAGCAGATCTCGGGTTTGGGGAAAGCGCTCCCATGTTCCGACCGGATTCAAGGTATGTCGAGGCAGCAGGAGGGGCTTTGATGGTTCGCCACCAGGTGTGCTCTGAAGTGCCGCCTCAAGATCCAGCGCAGGCATTGTCAGAACCAGACTTCGATCCAGGATCTTGGTGGCTGGAATACAGTGTGGTTCCGTGGGATCAATGGTGCCCATCAGGGTGAGGTCTCTGGGCAATCGCAACTGCCAGGCGCGATCTGGACCGCTTCCACCGAGGGTATCAGGATTGAAGAAGCGCTCCAACTCTTCCCGTCGATCGAACTCGATTGGGTTTCGCACCGGTCGACTGCGCAACGTCATCAATT
>Ga0163179_10003767_pt1 | contig 10252 bp, 3 predicted proteins | sample AtlANTMetagenome_FD_109643 | JGI IMG/M metagenome (GOLD analysis project Ga0163179, IMG submission 109643) | Marine eukaryotic phytoplankton communities from the Atlantic Ocean - Atlantic ANT 2 Metagenome | ecosystem: Environmental > Aquatic > Marine > Oceanic | place: North Atlantic Ocean... | reverse complement strand
GGACACGGGGCGTTTGCGGGGCATCGCTGGTCAGGCCCGTCACGCAAGCCTGCTCGGGTTGGGCGTGCTTGTACTGTGTCTTGGCATTCCCATGAGCAGCATGGGAGGCAGGTCTTTAGGGGGCTTTGACTTTAAGCTCGCAGAATTTGCGCCGATCGCTATCGGTGCGGGGTTTGCGGAGCTTTTGGCAGGCTTCAGTATCGAGAAGGGCAAAGCGCTGTGGTTTAAAGGCACACGCTTGGCCTGGATCGGAACCTTCTTTATGACCTTTCGAGTCGGTGCCTGGGTGCTGATGCTCTTTTTGCTGTGTTTGAGCACCTATGGTGTTCGGGGAGATTTGGGACCGTTGATGGTCATCGTGCCTGCGTTGCTTTGTACGATGTTCGTCTGGGTGTCGCCGTGGCGTGTTGCTGCGAGTGTAGAAGGCGTGCCGCGTGTGCCGTCGCTCTGGAGACAGCGCGTAAAGAATGTCTTGCTTGGCAACTGGCATACGGGTTGGCGAATGCGGTTGGTGGCCTGGCTTGGGGTTTTTGGTGCGGTTGCGTTTGCGTTCACCTTTTCGAAGGCCGCAGTCGGGTGGTTGAGCCGCTGGATCATGGCGCTCCCGATTGGCGGTGAAACGATCATGCGTGCCGTAGAGCGTTTCGATACATTCGGGACGCCTTGGTACACCGAAACGGGGCAGTGGACTACGAACGCACTTTGGATTGCCGCAGGCTACTATGGCGGTGGCGACTCGATGTATTGGTTGTCCAACCTACATTCGGATTTGGCGTTTATCGCCACCTTTCAGGTTTGGGGAAATCTGGGCAACTACCTGATCTTGTCGGTCTTCGTTGTCCTTGCCTTCGCGTTGTTACGGTTGGGCGAGCAGTTGCTGAATACTGCTGGTGGGATTTATTCTCGGTGTGAAGCCGCGGGTACCGAAGATTTTGCCGGTGCGGATATTTTCGAGCGGAAGGCAGCGTTTTCTCGGATTCAGACGCTGACGACTAAGGGGGCGGTGTCCGGCTATTACGTCGTTTTTGCTGGCTTTTACGTCGCCGCAGAGTTGTTCGTGCACGTTGGCACGTGCTTCAACACGATCCCACAGACGGGTGTAACAATCCCGTGGCTGTCTTCGGGCGGCAGCGCTGCACTTGCCTTTTCCGTGTTGGTCGGGACCGCGTTGGCGGCCCATGTGCAGGGCCGTCGTGATCTTGTGCGCTCACAGAAATTGTTTGGGGGCAACCCATGAGCCGAAGGCGGCAAAAATCGGCCTGGTGGGGGCTTGTATTGGTGCTTTTGTGTGTGGTTGGCCTTCTCGGGTCGGTCATGTGGTGGACGATGCGCGGGAGCAGCTTCTTGATTGACCGCCCGGCGATCGAGGATGCTGTGGGTAAGCGGTATCTGCCGATAGGGGGCGATCATCTCTTTTCGTTACGCACCGGCGAGGGATTGCGGTTTAAGTTGACGTCGCGGGAACTGACGTGTGGGTCTGCCCCGGATGTTTACTTGGGGATTGGAGAGCGGTTTTCGTGTAGTGCGTCCGAGGGGATGCAAAAGGAGTTCGGGAGTCCGCGGCATGGGTGGCCCGCCGAGGCCAAAGTGCATTTTGAGATTCAGGAAAAACAGCAGGCTCTGAAGCTCGCGTTGCGCGGCTACTCTTTCACGCCGCGAGTAGAGGGAGTGACTCTCGGCATCGGCAAGGATGCTGACTTTGTGTGGGAAGCTCCGGGGGTCGGTGTGGAGCACGTTAGTTTTTTGCCGCCTTCGGTTTGCGGCGAAGAGCATACGTCTGGCCTGTGTATTCGGAACGGTGGGCTTGGTGGTAGCGTTGTCCTAGTTCAGTCGACTGAAAAGTCTGACATGCGGGGCGTCGCGCTAAAGCATGGCGAGGCCGTTCTTGCTGCTGCCGGTGACTGGTTGTGGCTTGGTCAAGTCCCGCTTGAGCTTTCTCAGCGCGAAGATGCGTGGAGCGTGTTGCTGCCTGATGAAGCTTGGGGAAAGCGTGACGGGGACCGTCGGTGGATGAGTCTTGAGACCCCGAAGTACTTTTTGGGTCGCTTAGAAGACAAGGATCAGGGTGAAGCCACTAAAAAGGTGTTTGCTTCCGACCAGCATGAACAGCTCGCGTTTTATTCGCGTGAGCAACTGTTTAGAACCCCCCAATTAGGGCGTGTGGAGCACCTCCGAGACTACCGCTACGAATACCAACAGGAAGAGCGATATCAGGGCTTTATCGATCATGAGCTGCTTTGTTTCGCACCCACGCCGCCGGAAGCATCCCGTAAAACGCCTGCGCTCGGACGGTTCTTTTGGAACTTAGACACGGGACGGGGGTGTGATCGGGAAACTCCGGTGCTGCCGCCGCCGGCAGACCTCCTCCAGCAAGCCACCCTTTTCCAAGGCGACAAAGCGGTCAACGCCCATCTGGATAAGGTGCTTGAGCTTTTGGGGCAGACCCCCACAGAAGCCGCCACACCAAACGAAATGTTGTTTGTGTTCGATTGGGCCTACCAGCTGCCGGAACAGGGCGAGCTCCCCGAGTGCACCGAGCGCAATGCGATTGGCCGTGAATCAACCTGGAAGTGTTTGCAACCTCGACAGATGGACCGGGTTCCGGTGCGGCTGCTTGGGGTTCGGCCAAATGCGACCCGAAGTGCTCCTCCGTCAGAATCCACATTGGCGGCTCGTGCGGGTGAGTCGCTTTGTAGTCAATCGAAAGCCTTGGATTCGGTCAAGCCGAACCTTTTTGTACAACAGGGCTCGACTTCGCCGTACCTCGAGGTCGAAAAGGCTTTCGGGCTAGGCGTGGAGCCGGGAACTCGACTGCTGATTCAGGCGAGCAGTCAGGTGGGACACACCGGACTGTGTTTGGCAGCACAAGCTGGGGGCCCTGAAAACTTCAAGGGGACCCACTTACTCGGTCAGATTCGCCTCGGTAAAAAGGGACTGATTGACACGTCAAGACGCGACTTGACGGCCATTTCGAATGAAGCCTGCGCGCTATTTACGCGGCACGAGGGGGGCTGGCAGCTTTCGCGAGCAGGAAGCGCGGGCAGCGTGGAATTCGCGCCCAATCTTGGAGTGCGCCAGCCGGCGGCTGATTTTCGAGAGCCTGGGACTCCGCTTGCCGATCAAGGCACCCTCACGCTCCAACTAGGAATAACCAAGTTGGTGCTCACGCTGCATTTACCTGATCGTTTGGATGGGGCGTCTGTACTTGAGATCTCCGAAGAACAGGCCACGCGCAGTTACCCCTTTGGCGAAGACATGGGCCCGTTGCTTGGAGGACCTATCTGGGGCGGCCTTGAAACGACGTTGCAGAGCGAGCAGAAGGTTGAAGCACGTAAGAAAATGAAACGTGATTGCGGCGCCGAGAACTCCGAAGCGGTCCCCGGTGTGGAACTGACGGTTCGTGGGGACCTTCAGCGCTTGATCTATGACGCGCTGAATCAGCGAAAGCGGAACGCAGATGACGACAGTGCGTCCGGCCAAGCCGTGTTGATGGATGGCAAAACAGGGGCCATTCTTGCTGCGGCTTCGGCGCCGAGTTTTCATCCAGAACACGATGTGCAACAAATCCAGCGCCAGATTCGTATGCATGGTGGTAACTGGAATCCTGCGGACCGTTATCAGAACCTTGCCTTCCGCAGAACCAATCAAGCGGGCTCTGTGTACAAGCTGATCACAACCTACGGCATGTTGCAGCGGGGGCTTCTCGACAGCCAGGCGGAACGCTACGTCCAACCGGAGCCTGGCTGTGGGAAAGTCCTGAGCTACCGGCAAGTTCCCGGTGCAATCGATCCAGAAACCGGCATTCAAGCCCCTACGACGTTGTTTCCAGACGCGCCGCCAGAAGCGCTCGCTGCGGATCGGGGGCGCTACGGTGGGTATGGTGCGCAATGTGACTGGGATTCAAGGCGGGCGACCCCGTGGACTTCTTCGGATGCAAGTCGGGGCTTCAACCAGGCGTTTGTGAAATCTGTGAATGCTTACTTTGCGCTTGGCTTTGTGGCGTCTATCGAAGAATTGGGTTTGGGCTTTACTCCGTTGCAGACGCACCCTTGGAGGGGCGGCGTTGACCCGGTTTCTGGCACGTCACGCGCTCCGATTTGGCGGAGCAGCGGCTCGAATCATCTGGTCTTGAACTTTCCTCCAGAAGCAACGGCCAATGGACTGGGCGCGCTGCTTTCTGACCCTCAAAAAAATAAGGCCCTCAACGCGCTTATCGAGACAGGCCACCGCTTTGTTGGACCAGGCATTTACGGTTCAGACCGTGGGTACCGACTGGGAGATGTCGAGGTGACGTATCCGACCGCTGACGTCTCCGATCGACGTTGGCTCCCCGGCGTGAGCGGCGCCGCGTTCCAGTATCCTGGGATCCCGGCATGGTTCGCGGCGTCATTTGCAGATGACGACCGACCTGGGCGTGTCCCGCTTACGCTTATTCGGGCCGATGACGCGCGTGAAACGCGCGATTTTGATGGCAACCCAAAGACGGGCAGTGCACAGCAAAGTTGGGGAATCGAAACACCTCGTATATCCAACGTGTTGAAGAACTCTTTTGGGTATGGAGGTATTCAAGCTTCGGCGCTGTCATTGGCCGTGATGACGACGCCGATGGCCCACCCCGACCGAGGGGTTGTGACGCCGCATATCTTGAGCAGTACGGTCCCTGATGCGGGTGATGCCGCGGGCAGCGCCATGTTTGACCGAGCTGGCGCGCAGATTTTAGAGGCCGCCATGCGGGGCGTTGTCTCGTCGGAAAACGGGACCGCTGTTGAATATTTTCGTTACAATCCCGTTCGTCAGAAGATCGGCGGCAAGACGGGCACTTACGAGATCGCAGCTCCTCTTGCGGTACGAGACCGCGTCGGGAATGTTTCCGATCGCGCGCTACGGGCCCGTGTGCGAGGGTACGCCTGTGGGGTGCGGGGCCTAGATGTCGGCCCGACAGATTGGAAGCGTTTGGAGACGGTGGTCAACGCGCGAAACATCCGCCGTAAGGCTGAAAAGCGTTTGGTTTCAGAGGTGCTCACGCGGGTCAATGCAGGCGAGTTGGACTTGAAGCCTGGGTTTGGGGCGTCGGCGTCTACCTGTGATGTGCTGAATCCGAACCGTCCGCAGGTGGGGCAAAACCTGGGTACCGATGACGGAGGGCTCGATGGGGGTGTTTGGCTTGAAGCGCTGGACAGCCTTTTTGAGGCCTATCGCCCGGAGCCGCAGTTGCTAAAGAGTGGGGCCTTTGTCAGTGTAGCCTTCGACCCGCTTTTAGACTCAGCCCCTGAAACAGAAGGCTGGGTTTTAGCGGTGCTCTTCGACCGAGATGAGTTCGGGGCCAAAAAGGTTGCAAATAAGATTTGGGAGTCGCTTTACCATTATGTCGAAATACAGCAGTTGAACGTACAAAGTGCTGCGACACCAGAGGTGCCGTGAGGATGTTTGGGAATACTGCCAAGACGCGTAAACTGTTGGAGACGGTTCGATGAGTTCCAAGGACTTATTTGAGGTTCATGGCGGGAGTATCAGCCTTATGCGGACCGCAGATATGAGTGCGGGCGAGTCTGATTTTTCGGAAGAAGCGCTGAAAGACGTGTTGTGGCGCCTTGGGGGCGGGCACGAGATGCAAGCGGTGCTTTACCACTTTGTCTCTAAAGACGGCAAAGTGCTTCAGCGAGAACAAAGCCTGGATCCTCGCGATCGCGACATGGCGGTGTACTGGCAGGTGGAGTTGAATTCTCATACCAAGCGCAAAGAAATGCATCTGTACTGTAAGCCGCCGTCAGATGGCGAAGAGCCGCTGTTGCAGGTTGGGAATCGCAAGAAACAGGGCCATTCGGAAGCTTGGGACCTCATTGTGCATCCTGAGGGTGACCGCAAAATGCTTGATCACAAAAGCGTGTCGCCGACGGCCGTAACTGCGACGGGCCACGGTTATTGGGTGGGGGCACGTGCGTCTTCTTTGGACTTCAGTGTCGTCCGGCGAACCTTGCTTTGGCTTCGACCTGAAGGGCGCGAGGTTCACCTCTGTGTGAAGGCACTCGAAGGTGGCATTCCGCTACCGGAGGGCTTGTCTTTAAAAGGGAATTTGGTGCTGTCCGATGGGCAAAAGCTGCCCCTTGAAGAGCTGCCCCTTGAAGAGCGCGGGAATGACGGATCCGGCCTTTGGCAGTGGCCAGTGCCCAACGAGGTGGATGAGGCGCTGTTTGAAAACGCCCGTTTAGAACTGCGTTCAAATCTTTATCAAGCACATGACGACGACACCCCAGTTTCGGGCCCGCCGGTGGAGTTTAAGTGTGATGTATTGGTCGCGTCGTCGTTTGAGGGGCTGCGTTTGGGGGCGCACAAGCGTGGGCTTACAGATCGTGAAGCACTCACGGAAATCGAGTTTGGGGCGTCCGATGGACAGCCCTTTCCGCAGCGGCTCGAAGGTCGAGTGACGGCGGACACCGCCAGTGAACACGCTCCGAACTGGAGCGAATCGATTGTCCTGAAACGTATATCTGAACCCCAGTCTGTGGATGATGCGAGTGCGCTTCATTGGGCACGCTATCGGCTTGAACAACACGTTGTGGTGCCGCCGACAGTGGGGAGACCCAGTGACTTACACTTCGAATTGCATTCCCAAGAAGAAAGCCCGGGCACGCTTCGACTTTTACGTGGTCCACTTCGGGGGATTTGGACGGTTTTTGAGACCGTATCCGGAGATGTTGAGCACCCGAAACTTTCAGAAGAGTTTTTGAATTTTCCCCCGGATCAATCTGCGACGACCGGTTGGGAGGGCACGGAATTGGGCTACGTCCGGTATCCAGCGGACGGCGAAGAAGTTGTCTTGTTGGATGGCGATTTTGAGCCCTTCTTTCCTCCTGCACACGACAGCGATCTGCGGCAGTTTGTTGGGGGCGAAGCACGTCTTGACTTCAAGATGAGTGTTCCTGACGATGGGGTGTTGTATCCAACACAGCTTCGACCAGACGCAACGCATGCGTTCGATAGCCAGGGCTTTATTATTGGAGAGTTCGACTCTTGGATGATGGCTCGCAAGGTGGTTCGGCTTCAAGCTGCGGGCAATCGTCGTGGTGTTTGGACACAGCTTCCGCGTCCCAGCGGCGCGTTTGGCCCAATCGATTCTTCGTGGGAAGAATGCTCGCGACAGGGCACGCGAATTCTGCTCCCCAGTCCGACGACAGAGGCCGGCTATGCAGCCAGGATGTGGTTCAGAGGAATGACCGCCCAACTCCGCGTTGCTGCGGTCGGTCCGGAGCAGTTTACGATGTTGCTCGATGTGCCGTGGTCTATTGATATGGCCACCAATCCAGATCTCGGGCCGTTTCTGCCAATGCGTGCTTGGCGCGCTGGGGACAAGGCAAGGCTTCAGCGTGGCACTGAGTATTTGGAGCTCGCTGAACGCAACGGGCTCTGGCGCGCAATCCGCCCCGAGGCCCAAGAACAGTTGGGCTATGAGTTCCCAGGGTGGGGCTTTTCTCCCAACGTGCCACAGGTGGCCAAACGGGTCGCGTGGCAAGGGATGATTTTCGATCTCAGCGATCAGCCGTGTTTTTGTGGTTGGTATTTCGAGTCCAATACGGCGGTTGTGGACGGGCCTTCTTTCGGGCCATTTGGTGCGTATTCATTCGCCTTTACGCTGGGGGCGGATTCGCGCGATGTCACTATTGAGCGGGCCCAAATGGATTTGCTCGATACGACGTTGGTCCAGGCTTTTCCGACATTAATGCCCGCGGCGCGTGCGGAGCTGGCAGATCAGATTCATCTGGTATTTGCATCCAACACGCCTTTTCATACCGTGACTGTGGATTCGGGAAGAGTCGCCTTTGAGCTTGAAGGGCGCCATGATGATCCGAATCCGAATGCGCCTTTGGGCTCTGTTTTTGTGAGTCTTGTGCGTGATGAGAGCCCGGTATCTGAAAGCACGGCCTTCGTGCGTGTGTTTGTCGGCGGGGTTCAGCAGTGATGTTGGGGTCTTGGCTTTTACTGGTCGGGATGTTTGCGGCGGAAGCCGAAACGGGCGCTGGTGCTTGGCAAGACGTTGAGCCGCAGGTGGTCGCGCAGTTTTGGCGTCGGAAAGACAACTCCGCGGATCAACCTTCGGAACCTGAAAGCAACACAGATGGCGAATACGATCTGCCTTCCGGGCTTTACGATGACAGCTTGTTCGATGCATTGGACGAAAAAGCCGACAATCCCGCGGAAGCCCCTCGGGGTGTCTCGCGTGGAACCTCTTCCGCGTCGAAACGACAAATCAGTCCGCCGCCTTCAGCCAGCCCACCCGTTTCACAAGCCAGTACGCGGGTCAGTATCCCTGTCCTCAACGCGAAGACCTGCGATGGACCAGGCAACAAGCTGGTTTTGGTCAATTGGTCGAGTCAGAAGTGTACGGAAACGAATGCGTCTGGGAACCCAAAGGCGCTAGGGAGTTGTCAGGCGGAAGCGCTTGAGAGCGTGTCGGAGTTTCTATTTGAGTCTGACCATAAGCTGGCTGCTTGTGATCAGGTGGTCGTTTTCCCGGAGGGCGTTGAGCAAGTCAGTCCGCTTGATGTAAGTCGGCAGCACTTACGGCCTTTTGCAAGTAGGACCGCTGTGTTGGCATCGCGTACTACACGGGTTGAGCGGTTGCGTTGGGTACATGAGAGCCTGGAAAGGCATTTGGCTACCCGTGAAAGCTCGTATCGTCCCCATAGCTTTGCTTTTCAGGTCGAAAGCGACCTGGTGACGTCGAAAAAATCCTTTAAAAGAGGTGTGCAAGCGTGTTTTGGCGCCAATGGTTGAAGGAGTAAGCGGCGGACAGTGCGGCACAAGCCCAGGGGCGTTGCTTCGTGGTCGTTCGGCGAACCCTCAAAACCAAAAAGCGGTGTCCCGCTACTATCTCTCCCTTCTGCCAGAGCTGCTGCATGCCTTCGATCGGCTGAACTACACAAAAGAGACCGCGCCTGAGGAGGTGCTTTGGCTTTGGGCCGGCACGGGTTTTCGAAATTACGATGACACGACCGTTAAGGATCAGATTCAGCGAGATCTCGGGTCGGGTTCGCTGACGGCAAATACGGTTTCGAAATACTACGATGCGGTGTCAGCGATGTTCGCGCAAGAGCCGATCCCTTCCGAGAACCCGAATTTTCTTCGCTTACATCGTGTGTTCCTCAAACCCTCAAACGCCAAGCTTTGGGACGGTGGACTGAAAGCAGCGGCTGACCTTGGTATCGAGTGGACAAAACCTCCCGATTACACCGAGCCTGCGACGTTGGAACATCCCGCACAGTGGGTTGGGTTTGATGCAAATACCGATGTGCTTTCTGGGCCGCTGACGACGATAGCGAGTGACTTTTTTAGTGACGCGGACAGCAAAACTCTGGAGGAGTTACCATCCATCTCCAGGTGGCGGCTTCGTGTTCCAGAGGGTCTCGAGATCGCTACAGTGTCCGCGACGATGGACGACGGCACGACAGTGGCGCTTACCTCTTTAGATGACGCGCGACGGGTGGTAGACCTTGCTGACGTCAATGCGCTACACGGTGACGTTCTTGAACGCGTGCGCGCTTGGGTACAGGGAGACGCGTTTGACGCGATGGGGGGCTCAAGCACCTTTGACCTTTCGACGGAATTGTTTGTGCTTCCGGTCAATACGGAGTTGCGTGAACTGACGAAAAGCCTGGGCAAGAAAGACGTGCATGTGAAACGTAGGATGGCAGGCATCAAGAAGCCGACCATAAACGTGTCGTACACGCCCGTGTCACAAACCTTTTGGAATACGATTTATGCCTTATTCGCATCGCTGCTGTTGGCCTCGGGCTACCTCTTTTGGGCAGTTAAACGCAAGCGTGAGCTTGATATTGGGGTCGACTGGCAGAACGATTCAGACCTCATCGATCTGACACAGCATCGGGACAATCCTGAGATCGCGTTGCCATTTCGTGTTCGGGTGATTGACCCCACGCCATTCCCCGCAAGACGTACGCCTATCGATATTACCGTTACGCTTCGGACCTACACCCAGCCCGAGATCCCCCTACAGCTCGGCAAGGAAAGTACGTTTCAGCGATTGATGGCCCCCGCGACTGGCGCCAAGCGGTACAACTGGAACAAAACCGTCAACGCTGACGACGAGGTCGTGTTTCAGTCGCAGATCCGCCGACCGAGTAAGTCGGCAATGCAGGAGCTGCCGCTATCGTTGTTGACGCGACACGAAGTCATCGACTTCGCGCGAGTCAAGGCCAAAGAACTCCGTGTCATGGTGGCCATTGAAGTCCAGGCG
>Ga0163179_10003766_pt1 | contig 10256 bp, 3 predicted proteins | sample AtlANTMetagenome_FD_109643 | JGI IMG/M metagenome (GOLD analysis project Ga0163179, IMG submission 109643) | Marine eukaryotic phytoplankton communities from the Atlantic Ocean - Atlantic ANT 2 Metagenome | ecosystem: Environmental > Aquatic > Marine > Oceanic | place: North Atlantic Ocean... | reverse complement strand
GAGAGCCATGGCACCGGTTCCCAGGCAGTCGTCACTTGCTGTGGTGCACAACGATTTATTGAACCCGGAAAAAGATGGTTGGGTTACGGAAAGTTTCGCTGCCACTGCTCAGGACTTTATTCAACAATTGTTGGACTTCAGTCAGCCAGTCGAGTCGCGTGTAGAGTTGGGGGGTAAATCCTTTCAAAGTAATTTTCTCCGTCTCGACTCATTAGACGTTGTTTATGAGGATGAACTTGTTTCGGTGCGTCGCTCGCGGCAATTCGATCAACAGGATCGGCCCAATCATTCCCTTGCCGAGGTGCTACAGGGATTTGAGTCAGTGCTCCAGGACGCTACTGATCGTCGAGTGGCGGTTAAGACCATCTCAGTCCATTTGGAGCGACCTGTGCGGCGTACAACGCATGTCCTTGAGGCAAGCGGGGTCACAGCTGCAGGGAGGCTTGAACAGCATGCAACCTGGGATTGTGAGTGGACGGCTGAAAACCCGCTTCGCCTCCTTTCCATCGTTTCGAGGAGGTACGAGGAGTCTCAGTTCAAGTTGCTGAACGGTCCGTTGTTGGTGGATGATACGGAAGAGGTATTAAAAGGAACCGATGTCTTTGAGAAACAACTGCGATTCGGATTGAATCATTGGTTGCAGCGTATTGAATCGCTTCATGGAATGTACGTGTTTGCAGAATATGGTCTCTCACTCGGAGACGTGAACGGCGATGGCTATGACGATGTCTATCTTTGTCAGCCGGGTGGACTTCCCAATCGATTACTGGTGCGACTGCCGGGCGGCCGATTGGAAGATGTTACTCTGCAATCGAATACGGGATGGCTTGAGCACTGCTCCAGTTCCCTGTTGGTCGACTTGGATAATGACGGTGACCAAGATCTGGTTGTTGCCTTGGAGTCCCGCGAGCTGGTTGTGATGCAAAACAACGGGACGGGGCAATTCGAAACGGCGGCGAAGCTCAAGTTAAGGGATCGTCATGTTCAAAGTCTTTCGGCGGTCGACTATGACAATGACGGGCAACTCGATCTGTATATCACGCTTGGTTTTGCAAATGCTCCTGATCGCGATGACCCACAGCCATTTGTCTATCACGATGCGAATGACGGTGGGCGTAATGTCCTGTTTCGGAACGAGAGTCGAGATGCTGTATGGTCTTTTGCTGATGTAACAAGCTCCGTGGGGTTGGATGTGCACAATCGTCGGCACAGTTTGGCGGCGTCGTGGGAGGATTTTGATAACGATGGTGACCAGGACTTGTATGTTGCAAACGACTATGGTCAGAACTGTCTTTACCGCAACGACGGAGAGCGATTTGTTGAGATTGCAAATCAGGCCGGAGTTGTTGATTTTGGTTCTGGCATGTCTGTCAGTTGGGCCGATTTCGATCATGATGGCCTGGTTGACCTCTACGTTGGAAACATGTTTTCGGCTGCTGGGAATCGAGTCAGTCGACAGGCTGCATTTCAGCCTCAGGCAACTCCCGAGACGCGTCAGATTCTGACGAGGTTTGCCAAGGGTAATACTCTGTTCAAAAACCTTGGAGATGGTAGCTTTTCGGATGTAGAGGAAGCTGGAGGAGCGGAACTGGGGCGGTGGGCATGGAGTTCCGTCTTCTGTGACTTGACAAATGATGGTCGCGACGACCTCGTCGTCGCCAACGGTTACATCACCACAGATGATAATCAGGATCTCTGAAGTTTTTTTTGGCGGCAAGTTGTGTCGCAGGGCGCTTCGGCAATCAACGATCCCGTTTTGGGGGCTGGTGGTCGCCAGGGGCGGGAACTTCAACAGTTGATACGAAGTGGTCGTTCCTTTAGCGGTCGCGAACGGAACTGTTTCTTTCTCAACACCGGGCAGTCGGCCGGAGGAACGCCTCGCTTCGCTAATCTTTCCGCGGGAAGCGGCTTGGATTTAAGCGACGACGCACGAGCAGTGGGCGTGAGTGATTGGGATCACGATGGTGACCTCGATTTGTGGATTGCCAATCGTAGTGGTCCGCAGCTTCGATATCTCAAGAATACGTTGCCAGCTGAGTCGCGAAATTATCTCTCGATAAAACTTGAGGGGACTCGTTCGAATCGAGACGCGATTGGAGCTCGTGCCACCCTCGTGCTACGAGAAGCACCCTTCCTGATTACACGTTCCGTCAAAGCAGGTAGCGGTTATCTCTCGCAATCGAGTAAGCGATTGCATTTTGGCTTGAATGCGTCCGATGCTATCGAGGAACTTCGAGTGACCTGGCCGGATGGTTCGGTCCAGTCTTTCAAGGGGCTGCAGGTAAACCGTTGTTACTTGATTCAGGAAGGCAATTCAGGCGTTAACGACTGGACGCCCACGAATGCCGGCGTTGTAACAGGTGATCCTGAGCCGCAGACCATGGGCACCGATGGAAGTCAGTACGATAATTATCAGAATGGCGGGACGCTGCTATCGGTCCCATTGCCGTTGCCCGACGACTTGCATTATTTGAACTGGGATCGCGATGAAGAAGTGAAAGTTCGTTCAGCAAAGAGCGGCAGCCAATGGACGTTGGTCAACCTGTGGGCTCCGTGGTGTCTACCTTGTTTGAAGGAGCTTCAGGAACTGGCGGATCATAGGGAGGCTCTTAGAGCGGCGGACATCGAGGTCTTGGCGCTCTGTGTCGACGAAAAGGATGCGTCTAATCAGGCCCCGCCTGTTGAGATTGACTCCTCCAAGTTTCGATTTGGATGGACAACTCATCCGTTACTCGATCAGTTTCAGTTATTTCATGACGACGTATTTGACCTGCACTCAAATCTTCCCCTGCCATGTAGCTTCCTAATCGACGAAGAAAGTAATTTAGTTGCGTTTTATCGCGGGCCTGTTACGGCACCGCAATTGGTGGAGCATGTTGGGCGTTTGTCGGTTGCTGATGAATTGCGTCGGGACGCAAGTGTCCCATTTGGGGGACGGTGGTCGGGAACGTTGCGGCCAAGGCGTCTGCTTCCGACAGCTCTTAGTTTGCTGGAAATCTCCGGTCTCGATGTGGCCATTCGCTATGTGCAGCGACATCAGGCATCGATCAAGAAGGACCCTGAGTTCGATGTCCTGTTGTTCAACCTGGGACAACAGTTCTCAGTTCGTGCCGACTATGATCGAGCCGAGAAAATGTATCTCGGCGCGATTCAAACTAATCCGCAGCTTGCTCCGGCACATTTTAATCTGGGGGTGTTGTTGGCCCAGAAACAGTCCTATCTCAAGGCAATTGAGAGTTTTCAACAACTGTTGAAATTGACTCCACAGGATCGTGTCGCGAGATTCTATCTGGGCGTGACATTGGCGCGGGTTGGGCGAGTTGATCAGGCGGCCGACGAACTTTCAGCGATTGATTCGTGGGCGAATCTGAAGCCAGGTCAGCAATTCGAAGCTGCGATTGTGTTTGCACTTGGTGGCGACGTTGATCGCGCCAGAGAACGTTATGAATTTGTCGTGAAGCAATCGCCGGTGCCCTACCAAGACGAGAGATACCAGCGTCAATTGTTGGCGGCTTTTGAAGTGGCTCTCGAAGACGCTCAAGAGCGGGGCCAACAGAGTCGTGCTTCAGCCATGCGAAAGGATTTGAAAAGCTGGTTTGACAGTTCAAAGCCCTGATCCTGCTTTGCCTCGCTGTACTCGTTCGCGCTAAGAGGCCGTCTCGTAACGCTCGATATTTTCTGGTGTTTTTGCGACTGCGACTTGAAGTCAGGTGATTTCGCTTGCATTGGTGGGTTTTGAGCCATAGAACGTATCTGGAATTGTGTACAGCACCTGGGTCAAATTTTGGGTTTTTTGGAGGGAACTGCAATGAGAGTTTTGTTTACGGGTGTCTTGTTTGGAATTGTGGCGATTGCCTCGCCTGTCTGGGCTCAATCGGAGCCTTATGAGATTACGAATGCGCCCAAGATGACGATGGCGATGGACGCAGATTTGTCCGATTGGGAGTCTCTGCGTGGTCCTGATGGACGCGTCCAGGAAATGTCGTTTACGCATAATGGACGGTCCAATCCGATCGGAGAACCGTTGGTTGTTAATATTCAGTACGCTTGGGATACGGACAACTTTTATGTGCTTGTCGAAGAGATCTCCGATGACGATCCCACGGGTACCTACAACGACGTGAACTGGTGTGGGGAATGCATCGATGATGACTTCCAGAATCCGGATCACGATAACAATCCAGCTCCCTGGAGCACCGACAGTGTTGGCTTCTACGACAAAGGTATCAAATGGCCTGGAATCGGTGATGACGATCCAGCTCTCGATTCGATTCTTGAAGTTGGTCCATTCAGTCAGTTCTGGGTTGGACTGCCCATTGAAGATGATCTGGTGATTGATGGCGAAAATCAATATTTTCATATCACGCGGAATCTCAATGAAGGCCGATCCGAGGGTAACACGTCGCGATTAATCGGACCGCGAGGCGTTGAGAATGAGAAATCATTCCCGCTGATTCCTGATCTGCCAGAACTCACCGATCCGCAGTCGGCTCACGGTATTGTCAAGGATGGATCGAATGACGGTCGTGGTCGTCGATTCACGGAATTCTACATGCGTTGGGATCAGATTCGGTATTCCGGAAATGACGAGCGACCTGAGGTAATCGATCGGATTGATGAGCTGTTGCCTGCGATTGAAGGCCATCTACTCGAGGACGTGAAGGAGGGCTACGAATTCCGGCTCGATCCACTTCTCGTTGATGGTGCGGACACGTTTGCATTCGGTGGCCAGACTCACCCAAGTGGGATTGAGCATCCGGATCATGCTATCGATTTTGATGAAGTTGCTGTTGTTCGACTGCTAGGAGCAGCTGACCCGGCCGCTCGACTTGATGACGGTACCCTGACGGATCCCGCCGCGCGTGCCGATTATGTGCACGATGTGCTCGGGACATGGCTTGGTGATGCCGATCTCGATGGTCAGTTTAACAGTAGCGATCTGGTTACCGTGTTTACTGCGGGTAAATACGAGTCGGGTGATGCTGCCGTTTGGGCGGAAGGCGATTGGAATGGTGACAGCACGTTTGGTAGTGGCGACCTTGTGGTTGCTTTTACCGATGGCGGTTACGAAGCCGGGCCGCGACCTGCAATGGCTGCAGTTCCCGAACCTTCGAGTTGCATCTTGCTCGCCCTGGGCATGCTGCTCGTGTTGAAGCGACGTCGTCGCTAATCAGATTCAACGCGGGATTGCCGAGCAATCCCGCGGGAAAATAAAAAGCCCCTTGGGGATTTGGTGAGAATTTAACTCGCCACCCCAGGGGCTTTTTTGATGGGCTGAGACCAGTTTGTCGTCGCTAGATCGAATCTTTTGCGAAGGGCTTCAAGTCATTCTGCGTCGCTTCGTTGGCCGAGCTAGACTGCCCACCGTGAACTATCTCGGGCGATGATGTACGCAGGCTGGCATCGCTTCGAGGTGAGTTTGGCAGTTCTAAATCGATGTCAGGCTGTTTGGCCGTCGAGGCATCGACAGGTGTCCCTGTTAACGTTGTGTTGTTCGACTCGTTAGCAGGTGTCGTCGGGACGTCGCCCATCGCGCCTGCAATATCTCTGAGTGCTGTATCCGTAAGTGATGTCTCGGCTTGACGGATCGCTGCCGCTTCCTGGTAGGCTCCGTCGATAAAGGCAGTGACCATATCACGAGTACTCGCTTCTCCGTCGCAATTCCAATCACCTTCGGACCAGGTTGAATTGTCGGCGATCTGGTCTTCGTACTCACTGGCTTCAAAAACTTGGACAAGATCGGAGGAATCAAAGGATCCGTCCAAATTGGCGTCGCCGAAAGAGGTCTTGAAGATGTCCTTGATCAGGTAATTCAGGTCGTCGCCGTCGACCTTGGAGTCTTGGTTGAGATCGTACTTCAGATCGCCGGCACGTTGCCCAGCACAATACTGATTGATATCCGTCGCATCCAAGCGGCCGTCCTGATTGAAATCGCCGTCAGTGGTGGCAGCATAGCCTGGGGTGCCGTCGACTCGGTCACTTGGTTCCCAGCCGGATTTCAGGCTCCATCGCCCCGGCGCCGCTAAGGGGTCTTTGATCGTCATGGAATTACCGCGACCGTCCGTCGTCGAGTACCAGTCCTCGTAGGCGAACTGCTGGATGATGTCGCCGGAAGCGATTTCCAAGGTAATCAATTCACCGCCGTTGCTGAGCCTAAACAATCCCTCGGTTCGTCCGTATTCTCCGAGGACTCTCGCGCCGTCCCCGTATCGTGCCGCGAAGGCGTCTGCATCACGGACCAATACAACTCGCTCGGTCGGAGCGATTGTCTCGATGGGAAAGTCAAATTCAATGCCGTTGCTGAAACGCACATGCTCCAGGTTTAACGTGTGTTCGTCGGAGGTATTCACGAGTTCAATGAACTCGTAATCATCACCTTTGAAGCGGCCGGGCGCCGCGTCATCTCGCGGATGATACATCACCTCGCTCACTCGCAAGAACTGTTGTTCAAGAGTGGGAGCCGCCTCCGTTTGGAGCGTTGCCACGGTCGTCTGGTCGGGCGCTACGAGTTGGACCTTTGTCCCCCAGTTAGAGAGATGTCCCAGGTAGCCATCCTGCACGAAAAGTTGTTGACCGCCCGATGGGCCTGTGGCTCGGCTACGGAATGTAAGCGAGTCAGGTGAAAAGTAAAACGAGCCCTTGGCTGGAATAACGGTGCCCGGATGGAAGACGTGCTCCACGTCCCCGGTGAACGACCAGCCTGAAATGTCGACGGCCTCGTCGTTCGGATTGACCAGTTGGATATATTCTTCATCCTGGTTCTTCGAGACGGGATTCGCATCGAAGTCGCCGAACTCAATCTTCGGCGTACCGATCTGGGGAGCTACGTTCTTGAGGCTGTTGTACAATAGCGTACGGCGGGCAGGAAAGTAATCATTCTTGAGGATGTTAATGTGATCCATCCAGCTATATAAACCTTCTCCCTCCTGGCCGTAGGTGATCTTTTCCGTTTCGGCTTCGACTTTCCACGTGCCATACTTTTCAAAATCCAAAAGCGCATCGGGCTCCATGAGAGCCACCATTTCGTCAATGCGTTTTTCGAATTTAAGCTCTTCCTGGGGCGTCTCCGGCGGTTGCAGGACATCGTCCAGCACCGTTCGAAGTCGCTTCAGATACATAGAAGTGAAATCAGGGATGTGATCCCACATCGCCTTGAATAGTTTGTTGTCACGACCCGTGTAGATGCCGCCTGCGGTTGGGAAGATTAGTTGGGAACGCCCGACACCACCTCGCCCGAAGGCCGAGTCGACATCCCAAGGCAAGGGTTGCCATTCGCCGGTTCCCTCGGTGTCTCTGTAGATGTATAGGTTCTTGTCACAGCAATCGCCGTGCCCCATGGCGACCAAGCCAACAAGGTAGTTGACGGTAGCCGGAATATTGACGTTGTCGTGAAGAAAGTTTTTCAGCTCATCTCCCGACTTGGAAAGTCCGCGGAAAAAGGCTCGCAAATCATCGGTGTTTTCGTGGTTGCGAGTGATCTTTTTCGATTGCCCTCGGCCCGTTGAGAATCCGAGGTTCATTTTGTAGAGGGCGCCCTGAGTATCGAGACCAGCTCGCAATAAGAATTGTTCGTTGCCTCCATCGACAAACGAATAAGTTGCGTGAAATTCCCCGTTTCGCTGAGCTCGAACAGGCATCGAATAATGCGCTGGCGTACCGATGACGCGGAAGGTTTCGTAGCCTAAGGGGATGCGGACCTTGGCGCGATTCCAAAAGTCATTCATCACGTCAAAGTCATTCATCCGCAGTCCCAGGCGGTCCAATTCAAACCAATTGTCGGATGGGAAAAAGATGTCGTGGCTTTTTTTGGGACCCGCGAGTCCAATGGTGCGGCCTGTGGTGTCGATGAATGCGTTGTCATGGAACTTGCCGTCGTGGAAAAATGCACCTTCGGATCCGACGGTTGTTTCGGATAAAGTGACATCTTCTACGAACATGTGGAAAACTTCCAAGTTCGATTGAATCGAGGGGTCGTGCACGACCGTGCCAAAATATTTTTGTCTCGACTCCGGATCGGCAAAGGTTGGAAGCTGGCTTTTGGCTTCGCCGTTGGATGTTGTTGTGATGCGATATCGAAGCATCTCGCCCGCGGCTGCAGTGCCCGCCGGAAGGGTTGCGGTATAGGTCAAGTCACCGGCAGTGACGTCGCCATTGGTGCCATCGTCGACCATCGCCACCGATGCTTCCTCTTCAAACATGGTGCGATAATGCATCGTTACATCCGGACGATTATCACCGGTGAGTAAGATCTTCGCAGTGACCCTTAAAGCTTCGGATTCCTTGGGAACGTTGGGCGCGTGAGATGCTTCAATAATTGCCATATCCGAGCCAACGCCATTGGGAAGTCCCGGCGACGGGAGGCCATGGTAGTGACGTGCCGCCGGGTCAGCGTTGCCAAAGGCCGAGACGTGTAGATCAGGCGACATCAGGAAGTCGCTGCTATTGATCGTGTCGTTTAAGGTGTGCAAGGCGAAAACGTTGGTGCCGGATTTCAACACGCCTGGGAATTGAGTCATGTCGATGATGTTGTCTTCTGGGACAACGGCAAGGCTGTCCTTGTGCGCACCCGTAGCCGCTGAATTCCAGGCAAGATCCTCCGGTGCGTAGCGCCGCGTCACTTCAGTGCCGTTGATATACGCGACGTAACCGTCGTCGTATTGCATCGCTAAACGCATGGAATAAACCGAGTCGGGATTGTCGACGGAGAATGGTTGTCGCATGTACAGCGACGTGTTGATGTTATAGATCGATTCACCGACGTCGCCCTGTATCAACTCCTCGTAGCCGGATTTGCGCTCGTATCCAAGGGGTGTGCTTAACTCGGCCCAGGCGCTATCGTCGTAGTCGAGTTCTGTCCATGCCCGGTCCAATTGGCTTCCGCCATTCTCTTCCGTCGGGACAAGCACCCGCGCTGTTGAACCGAATGGAATCGCGTTTTCAATGCTGTAGGGTTGAGGGAATCCGTACGAGACGTCGCGGATCTGGGGGGGATAGGAAGGGCCAAAGTCATATTGAATTGTGATGCCGTCCGGTTGGACCAACGCCAGGTAGCCGTCATCTGCCTTTAACCGGAAATTTGTATGCAGTTCTCCTTCCGGGCCCAGACGATTTTTACCAGATGCGAAAACGACAATCCGCCCGTTACTTGGTAACTCGATACTTGGGAAACGCCAGCGATCCAGGTCGTTCGCGTTGTCGGTCAAAAACCAACCGTCCAGGTCGACGACTTCGTCGCCGTTGTTCAGGACCTCGATCCAATCCGTTCGGTTGCGATCCTCGTCGCGTATCCCATTGTCGTTTGACGCAAGAAATTCACTAATGACGAGCCCAGCCAACAAGTGTCGAGGTTCGAGCGTCTCGAGATTTGCGTTGAGTTGATGCCGCTTGGTGCTGTTTTTGTTACGGAGCTTAATATTCGGGGTTCTGGTGATGCGTGGCAAGAATTTTTGCACTCTCATGGTCATCTCCAAGTTTTACGAGCACGGTAAATGATATTTTCTTGTGTGCTCGCGTCCGTATTTTTTTGGTGCGGTCATCAATCCGTTGAGGGGTGCAGACTGCGTTAATGAGTATCAGAGCCCCACGGAGATGGGCTGGACGCGAGTGTTGGCACGTCGAATGTCGTGCTCTGTCGTGCACATCATTGGGTGACTCTAAGGGGGATCATGGCTTGAAACCCCCGGTTTTTTGTGATCTTGTAGGTTATCCGAGGTCCGGACCTCATGCCACTAAAAAACAGTGGATTAAGGGTGTTATCTTGTTGAACGGACTTGAGGTAGCAGGCCATGAACTGAGACAATTGGCGAAAGGCTGTCCCTTGGGGGGGCACGGCACGGGAATCAAGAATTCGACGTGATAAAAATTAAAGACGTGGCACGAATGGTTGCCATTTCGTTATGATTTTCTGCCATGCCAAACGAGAATCAGGATTTTTCGTCGCGGCGCTCGTTGATATCGCATCGGATCCTTTACCGACTCGTTTTCAGTAATGTGAAAATTTGTCTCGGAATGTTTCGATCAACGAAACAGACAAGGTCCGATTTCTGGCATTCTATGAACCGCTCTTGTGCCGTCGTTGTTTCAAATTGTACAGGTCCTTCAATGTCGGATTTGGCTTCGCGTTTTGGTGATAGAATCCTGGTTGTAGAGATCGCATCATGAAATGTTTCGGCTTCGAGTTTGAAGGTGAAATGTTTATCATGTACACGCGGCTCGGTAATGATCGGGAGGTGTCTTTGGGAGTCATGGATAAGATG
>Ga0163179_10003765_pt1 | contig 10256 bp, 5 predicted proteins | sample AtlANTMetagenome_FD_109643 | JGI IMG/M metagenome (GOLD analysis project Ga0163179, IMG submission 109643) | Marine eukaryotic phytoplankton communities from the Atlantic Ocean - Atlantic ANT 2 Metagenome | ecosystem: Environmental > Aquatic > Marine > Oceanic | place: North Atlantic Ocean... | reverse complement strand
GGTTTCACTATGTTTCGGACTCGGCTTCCAGCACCCGTTGTCTTCTTTCACATCCCCAAAACGGGCGGTGTCACGGTCCATTCGTTATTGCGGAAGAAACTACCATCTCGACGGATCTGTCCAGAACGTTTCAATCGGCTGCAACGGCTTAGCCCGGCTGAGATCGAGCAGTACGATCTGTTTTCCGGCCACTACGACGCTGCTAGCATCAGTCGACTGCCGTCAAACTCACGTGTCATCAGCGTGCTGCGAGAGCCACGAGCTCGCATCCTGTCGTTGTATTACCACTGGAAATCACACCGACCGGAGGTCACAGAGCAAAACAATCTCGCCGGCCCACGTCTCGCTCATCGCTATGATTTACTTGAGTTCCTGCGATGTCCGGAGCCGGTCATCGCCTTCAACATCGACAATGTTCAGGTTCGCTCGATGATCGGCCGCATCTGGGTCGGCAAGAACCGACAATTCCGTGTTGATGAGCAGGTCGCTCTGCACCAGGCGAAAGAGTACCTGGAGTCACTCTTCGATTTTGGAATTACCGAAGATCTGGACTCTTTCGTGGCCCGTCTATTTCCTCGTCTAGGATTCAAGCCGCCAAAACAGGTGCCCTACCGGAACAGCCATCGAGAGTTCAAGCGGGACAAAACGATGCAAGTCGTTGAGAGAGAACCGATTACCGGCGAGATCGAGGCGGAGCTGGATCGTCTGACTCAGTGGGATCGAGAACTTTATAATTTTGCGCGGGATCTTTTGGCAGAACGCGAAGCCGCGGCGAAACGCCGATCGGCTTAGTTTTTTGCGTCTCTTACCCGTTATCAGACAAGATGTTACGGCTCGAAAAGCAGTAACGTTGTTAAACAGTGTTGTCACAGCTCGCTAGCGTTGATATGCTGTTTAAATCTTAAGCACGAATCCGGAAGACTTTGTTTTATAAGGACTTACGTCAATTTCGGAAAAAGTTATTGACGCCGATTCTTGAGTCCGTAAAATCTTCCTCTCACACTAGATGTTGTAGCCCGAAAAGCCGAAGCTACAATATATGGTGGTTCTACAGTGACTCGGTAAGAGACAATGGAAACGGATGCCCTGGGGGGTATTAGTCAACGTTTCACTGTAGACCTGACGAAGATTGCAAAGTGTACCTCTGTACACTAATGTATGGAAACTATCTTAGCACCGGAAGGAGCTCGCGGATGGCGACGGCGAATCTAGGGAATGCGATGAAATCCGAATCCAACCAAATCGATCAGCTCAATGCGAATGGGCTTCAGGTCGAAACAAGGTTCTGCCCTGATCAGGCCCAGGACCCATTTGACACAGTGGATTGGGAAACGCGTTCCGCCGCAATTAAGGGCGAGAATGGCGAGGTGCTTTTCGAGCAGAACAATTGCGAAGTGCCCACCTCGTGGAGTCAGTTGGCGACGAATGTCATCGTCAGTAAATACTTTTATGGTGAAGTTGATACGGACGAGCGGGAATACAGTGTTCGCCAGCTGGTTCACCGCGTCACCCGCACCATTGCCGACTGGGGCATCGAGGACGGCTATTTCGCCACGGCGGCGGATGGTGAACGTTTTTATCGTGATCTAACTTGGCTTTGTCTGCACCAACACGGTGCGTTCAATTCACCAGTTTGGTTCAACGTCGGCCTTCATCATCAGTACGGCGTAAGCGGTGCCAAGTGCAACTGGCACTGGGACACGAAAACCAAGCAGACTCATCAACCGGAGAATCCGTACGAATTTCCACAGGGCTCGGCCTGCTTCATTCAAAGCGTCGGCGACAACATGGAAAACATCATGCAGCTGGCGACCAGCGAAGCCATGCTGTTCAAGTTTGGTTCAGGTACGGGAACCGACTTGTCGACGATTCGATCGCATCGCGAGAAACTGTCTGGGGGTGGACACCCCTCTGGCCCACTTTCCTTCATGCGCGTCTACGACCAGATCGCAGCCGTCGTAAAATCGGGCGGTAAGACTCGACGCGCGGCCAAGATGCAATCGCTCAAGGTCTGGCATCCAGACATCATGGAATTCATCGAGTGCAAGCACAAGGAAGAACAAAAGGCTCATTGCCTGATTGAAAAGGGTGGCTACGAAGCCAACTTCAATGGTGAGGCTTACAGTTCCATCTTGTTCCAGAACGCCAACCTTTCGGTGCGTGTTACCGACGAATTCATGGAAGCGGTCTCAAACGACCAGACTTGGAATACTCGTTGGATCACCGATCCCTCGAACCAAGGTCCCAGCTATCCAGCGAAGAGCTTGTTGAATCGCATGGCAGATTGTGCCTGGCACTGTGGTGACCCGGGCGTTCAATATGACACAACGATCAACCGTTGGCATACCTGCCCGAACTCGGGACGGATCAACGCGAGCAATCCTTGTTCGGAGTACATGTTCCTGGACGATACCGCCTGTAATCTGGCGAGTATCAACTTGATGAAGTTCCGCCAAGACAACGGCGACTTTGATCATCAAGGATTCATGGCAGCTTGTCGCTTATTCTTCATCGCCCAGGAGATCCTGGTCGATCACGCGAGCTATCCGACGGCGAAGATTGCTGAAAACAGCCATCGTTTCCGTCCTCTCGGACTCGGATATTCCAATCTGGGCAGTGTGATCATGTCCTCTGGACTGGCTTATGATTCCGATGCAGCTCGTGGTTTGTGTGGCTCGATCACCGCCCTACTGCATGGTGCTGCGAACTTGACCAGTACCGAACTCGCCACAGCCGTGGGTACGTTTGAGGGTTACACCGAGAATCAGGAACCCTTCATGAACGTGATGCGAATGCATCGAGCGGAAGTCGAACAGATCAACGACAGCGGTCCTGTTGAACTCAAAAGTGCAGCTCGTGACATCTGGGAAAAAGTCCTCAGCAATGGAACTGAGCACGGATTCCGAAATGCTCAAGCCACGGTGCTTGCCCCGACGGGCACCATCAGTTTCATGATGGATTGTGATACCACCGGTATTGAGCCGGACATCGCCCTGGTCAAATACAAGCAATTGGCTGGTGGCGGAATGCTGAAGATCATCAATCGAACCGTGCCTCATGCACTCGAAGGCCTGGGATACAACAACGAGCAGATCGCTTCCGTTTGTTCCTACATTGATGAGAACGACACGATCGAAGGTGCCGCAGAACTCCGCGATGACGATTTGTCGGTCTTCGACTGTGCCTTCAAACCGGCAAATGGTGTTCGCAGCATTCCCTGGCGAGCTCATGTCGCCATGATGGCAGCGGCTCAACCGTTCCTTTCGGGAGCCATCTCGAAAACGGTGAACATGCCAAGTGATGTCACGACCGATGACATCTCAGACGCCTATCAATGGGGCTGGGAACTCGGCCTGAAGGCGTTGGCCATCTATCGAGACGGCTCGAAGCAAAGCCAGCCGCTCAACACATCCACTGACAGTGAAAAGGAAGAAGCAGTCGAAACGGCTCGTCCGCGACGTGAGCATCTTCCGGACACTCGTCAATCGGTGACTCACAAATTCAACGTGAACGGACACGACGGGTATGTCACCGTAGGCCTTTATGAAGATGGCCGTCCTGGTGAGTTATTCATCACCATGGCCAAAGAGGGAAGCACCATTGGTGGCTTGATGGATAGCTTCGGAACAGCGGTTTCGATGAGCCTGCAATACGGTGTTCCGCTCGAAGTACTCGTCAATAAATTCTCACACTCTCGCTTCGAACCGATGGGTTACACCACGAACCCGGATATTCGAATTGCCAAGAGTCTGGTGGATTACATCTTCCGTTGGCTTGGATTGCAATTCCTACCGGGATACCGCGAAGCCACCATCGGTGTCTCTCCCGAAAAATCCACAAGCAAAGAGGACTCGGCCGACAAACCCGCAACGTCAAAATCAACTCCGTCTGCGGACGAATCGACCGCCAGTTCTTCCTCCCCTTCAACTTCGCCGGGCAACAATGGACACACAAGCTCCTCCAGCAATGGCACGAGCAGCAAGTCCACTTCGGAGATTTTGGATCGGGCAGGCGTGATGATTCTCCAAGAGGAAGGCGTCGAGACGCGAGACGATCAGTTCGCTCGCTTCCAAAGTGATGCACCTTCCTGTGATAATTGTGGTGCAATCACCGTTCGAAACGGTAATTGTTATCTCTGCCACAATTGTGGAAATAGCATGGGCTGCTCGTAAACGGATAAACGGGGCTGGCCCCCGAGAGCAGTCGATTACAGCGGAGCACCGTCACACTGCGGGAACGGTGCTCCGCTTTTTTTATGGATTGTCGGTGTCTCTTTTGCTGGGACGCGCATTCGAAACCGATGAGCTGTTTGCATTTAGGAGCGAGGAAGTGGCCGAATTCCCCCCATAACGGAGATCATCACCAGGCCAAAGCCAATGACCATCAAGATCGTGCTGAGATACATACGTGGGCTCCTGAAATGCGGGAGGTAATCTCATCCCGAAACCGCAAAGAGCATGCCATTACCGAAAGTCGCTGTTTTTCGGCAGAGACCACAAGATCCGTCATCAGTTTGATCGCGACTTGAGCTAAAAATGGGACCGTTGCCAGAAAAAGTCGCGAATTCTCAATTGATCGACGTTTCCTTCCAATGCCTCGGCGAATTCACTGGAACCGTCGAGGTCTCGCCCATCGACAAAGTTTTCCGGGACGCGTGAATCTGCCAGATCAATCCGATATGCTTTAGTTGCAGTACACGGACCTCTCTCGTGAACCTCCCAAGCATTTATTGAAAGCCTGAGATGATGATTCGCATGCGAGCCAATATCGCCGTTCTCGTACTTCTTTCCATCACATTACCGGCCTCAGCAGAACTCACCCAGGTGATCAAGGTTGGGGCCCAGCCGCTGCAATCGCAGGTGCAGCGGCTTGCAGACGCTCTTGAGTTTTTGGGCGAACCGTTGACGCCGGAAGAACAAAAACAGCTCGATGAGGCGATGAAGCTCGACGACGCCGAGTCGATTGCTGCAATCCAAAAGCTCTTCGATCAGAGAACTTTGGCAGGTGTTCACATTAACCCTGAGAGTCGCGTCAAAGTCGCCAAGGGCCCAGCGGCAGCGGAATTGAACGAACAGGGTTGGAGAGTCTTTCTGGTCAAGGTACACAATGAAGCGGGCGTCACGAGTCCTTTGCGAATTACCAGCCCGAACGCCGCACCGCTCTACAAAAAATCAACGGGCAGTCCTGCCCCCGAGGAAACCGTCCGCCTCGACCAGGTGCCTCACCGCTGGATGGACGCAAGCGTGTTTACGGGCCGACCGATGACAGAAACACTTTCGGGACTGGAGCTGGAGTATCAGATCATCCAACTTTACAGTCGCGATCAGGGCAAACGTGAAGGTATATTGGCGTTCGATATCGGCCAGGGGACGCAGGACCTGGGATTCCGAAATGAACTGCCGGTTCTTTTCGAGTGCCGACCGGCAGTGAAGGTCCGGCTTGAAGTGATCGACGATGACGGAACGAATACGACGGGGCAATTCGTCATCCGAGATGAACTGGGGCGCATCTATCCAGCTCGTTCGCGACGGTTATCCCCCGACTTTTTCTTCCATGATCAGGTCTACCGTCACCACGGCGAGCACGTTTTACTACCTTCGGGTACTTACGACGTGACCTACACACGTGGCCCCGAATACCGAATTCTGAATCGGCAAATCACGGTAGGAAACAGCGAAGAACAAACGGAAAGCTTCCGTCTCAAAAGATGGATTCGCCTGACCGATCACGGCTGGTATTCCGGTGATCATCACATCCACGCCGCCGGTTGCTCGCATTATGAAGCTCCGACAGAAGGCGTCACCCCCGAAGCGATGATGCGTCACATTTTAGGCGAAGATTTGAATGTAGGATGTGTGCTCTCCTGGGGGCCCTGTTGGTATTACCAGAAACAGTTTTTCGACGGCCGAGTCCATCGTTTATCGAACGATCAACATCTGATGCGTTACGATGTCGAAGTTTCGGGCTTTCCCAGCTCCCACGCCGGTCACCTGTGCTTGCTACGTCTGACCGAGGACGACTATCCCAACACGACCAAGATCGAAGAATGGCCCAGTTGGGATCTGCCGGTCCTGAAATGGGGCAAAGAACAAGGTGGTGTCGTCGGTTTCAGCCACAGCGGCTGGGGCCTGGAGGTTCCTGAAGAAGAGCTGCCTAGCTACAGCATGCCCCGTTTTGACGGCATCGGAGCCAACGAATACGTCGTTGATGTCGTGCACGAAGTATGCGACTTTATTTCCGCAGTCGATACTCCGATCATCTGGGAATTGAGTATCTGGTACCACACGCTCAACTGTGGCTATACCTGTCGGATCAGTGGCGAAACTGATTTCCCCTGTATCTATGGCGACCGAGTGGGTTTGGGTCGGGGTTACGTCAAACTGCCGCCAGGCACGGATCTCGACTATGATGCATGGATCAAGGGTATCAAAGAAGGTCGCAGCTACTGCGGTGACGGTCTCAGCCACTTGATCGACTTCAGCGTCAACGAGTTGGAAGTCGGTGAAACGGGACGCGACGGCCGTCCCAGTTTCTTGCAGGCGAAAAGCGGTGACGAACTTACGATTAAGGTTCGCTCCGCTGCACTGCTCGCTGATGCTCCTAACGAAGAAATTCGTTCGCGTCCCTTAAGTGCCAAACCTTACTGGCACGTTGAAAGATCGCGCGTCGGCGACACGAACCGTGTTCCGGTCGAGTTAATTGTGAATGGCGAGTCGGTGGAGACGATCGAGATCGTCGCTGACGGATCGATCGAGGACCTGACATTCAATTACAAACCAACTCAGTCCTGCTGGATCGCCCTGCGAATTTTTCCCACAGCCCATACCAATCCCGTCTTCGTCGAATTAGATGGCAATCCGATTCGGGCGAGCAAACGGAGTGCTCAATGGTGCCTGGACGCTGTGGATGTCTGCTGGGAACAGAAGTCACCCAGAATTCGCGAATCGGAACGCGCCGATGCCGCTCAAGCCTATGAGGAAGCACGCGAGGCTTATCGAAGAATCCTCGCCGAGTCGGCTGAATAAAGATCTGGCTCTGCCAGATTGATCTCAACACAAACTGGCCGGAAAGAGTTCCGGCTAGTTTTGGACCGAAACCTTCGCGTCTTCTTCTTTGATTTCGGAGAGCATTCGGGTCAACGTGTTCGCGTGCACGCCAAGCAACTTGGCGGCGCGACCCTTGTGACCATCGGTCGCACGTAACGCTTGACGCACAGCAACCGAACGAAGCTTGCTCAGATCAAGATATGGCAAGCGATCTTCCGTCGGCAACGACGACGAACGACTGGGCAGCATCGGTGCACAATCAAGCACATACGACTGCTCAATGATATGAGACAGCTGTCGCACGTTACCGGGCCAGTGGTAAGTACAGAATTCCTCGAGCGTGTCGAGATCAGGAGTCCAAACGTCATCCCGTTTGTATTGTTCTGCAAATCGCTGCGAGAAGAACTTGATGAACTCCGGGATATCTTCTTTCCGATCTCGCAACGATGGCACGTTCAACTCGACCATGTTTAGTCGGAAGTAAAGGTCTTCTCGGAAATTGCCGTTCGCAACGTCTTCTTCCAAGTTGCGATTTGTGGCTGCCACGATCTGCACATTGACAGGGACAGGAATCGCCGAGCCGACCGAGGTGACTTCGTTTTCCTGCAGGACGCGAAGAAGTTTCGGTTGTAGTTCCAACGGCATCTCACCGACTTCATCAAGGAAAACCACACCGCCGCGAGCAGCACGAAAAACACCCAAGGCTGCACCGAGAGCGCCGGTGAAAGCACCCTTTTCATGACCGAACAATTGGCTTTCTGCCAAAGTAGCCGTTAGCGCGGCACAGTTAACTGGAACAAAGGGTCGGCTAGAATCGCCACCCAGCTGATGAATACGGCGGGCCCAAACTTCCTTGCCCGTACCTGTTTCACCTGTCACAAGAACCGTACAACCAACCGTAGCAGCTCGCTCAGCGTGCTGAGCAATTCTGCGTATCGTTGGGTTGCGACCGAGAATCCATTCCTCGCGCGGAACTCGATCATCGAGCGCATCAGCTCGGGTCGAAATTCCTACCGACGGTTCCTTCATGAGAATCTCCGCAAACGTTGGACGCACACCGTCCACGTTGTTGCCTATCAAAGTAGTGTTGCGTTACCGCTGGCGGTAACTAGCTTCAAGTCACTAGTTCACCCAGATCTAAATACCAGTATTCATGACGTGTCTTATCCCCCGCATTCTAATCGACCTGATGGTTATTGCAATTATTTTTTCTGTCTTCCACCCCTCCTGTCCGCCTTCTCCAACCCCACAGATCAACTACTCCTCGTCTACTTCTCGTCGCGCACTTTCCTTAAGCGTTTGCGCGAGGTACAGACGGCTGAACATCGACGGTCGGAGGTGTCATAAAACCCTTACAGGTGGCATGACTGACCGTGAATCCATCAAAGAACTTTGTTCTGTTAACGATCGTTAACACGACCAAAAAACATCATGTGCTGCCAAGGCAATTCGTTAAATTCACGAACAAGCTTGAAGCCGTTCGGCTCCAACTCTTTCAGAATCTGTGCCTTAGACATTTTATGAAGAGGTTTGATAGGCACCTTCGGATCTTCCGCTCGAAACTCAACAAGAACGACGACGCCATCGGGTTTGAGTGCTTTCCGCATCGCGGAAAGCATATGCTCGGGGTGAGAGAACTCGTGATAGACATCAACGCAGAGGATGATGTCCACTTTTTCTTCGGGAAGTTTCGGATCAACGACGGAGCCGAGCAGCGATTTAATGTTTTTGATCCCTTTTTCAGCAGCGCGAGCTTCCATGAAGCGCAGCATTTCCGTCTGGATATCGACGGCCAAAATCTCACCGTTTTTCCCAACCTGTTCCGCCATTTGAAGGGTGTAGAACCCATTACCGCATCCCATATCACAGATGGTCATGCCAGGTTTCACCTTGAGTTCTCGTAGCATGGTTGCACAATCTTCTTCCCGTTGACGCGACTCACGAGTCAGCCAATTGGCTCCGAAAAAGTGCATGGTTTGAGCGATTCTTCGACCTTTGTACTCGGTAAGGGCAGGCGGGACCTCGCTCTTGGATGCTGGTTCTTGCGCAGTACTTGGTAGAACCAGCAAAGAGAAGAGAATCATGCCGAGCAACATGATGGAAGACGGTGCGTGATGGGAAGCTCTCATTTTGGCATCTCAACAAAAGGCGAGGTCACATGAACAGCAGTTCCGTTCGCCTTATTGTTGCACGCCAGGAGCCACTTGGGGACCTAGATCCGAGTGGATTCTGGAGAGAAAACGGTAATCAGGCAGCATCTGCCCAGGACGTGATCGCACCATCTTTCAAAGCAATCACTGAAATGCGATGCCGATGGGCGAATTGCACGAACTCAGGTTCGTCAATCAAGATGGTCCGGTCGGCCTCAACCGCCAGAACTCTGGCGCCAGCCATGGCCATTGATCTGAGTGTCCCCATTCCGACAGTGGGCACGTCGAATCTCATATCCTGTTGCGGCTTGGCAACTTTGACAACGGTAAAGCCACCCGCTGGGCACAGTTCACCGGCTCTTTGTATGCATTCATCGGTGCCTTCCACGGCTTCCACTGCGAGAATGGCACGACCTTTCACCGCGACACTCTGCCCGATATCCAGACGGCCCATTTCGGTCGCAAGTTTCCAACCGAATTCGATATCTTTGCGTTGTCCCGGCGTGAGTCGATGACCGCTGAGTTGTCCAATTCTGACAAGCAGCTCAGGAGCGAAGTCGGTCGCCGGCGCGATACGAATTCCATTTCTTCCAAAGGCATCGACGAAGACACCCAACATGGTGTCATCGCGACGATCCTGCGTCTTCGTAATGAAGTGAGGATAGAAGTTTCGCACGAAGGTCAAATCGGGAAGATGCTTGAGCCAATAGAATTTTTGGAAGAGCAAAATCTTGTGGATCTTGCCGGCCATCGTCGCCTGCTCAATTCCCTGCCGGCGAAAATATCGAATCGCCGCTCCCAGCCGCGCAACTCCAATGGACTGAAAGTCATCACACAGATGCTCTAGTTCGGGGTCGGCATGATCTTTCACGCCGAGGCAATAGACCTTACGTCCCTGAGCTTTGAGAGCTTGGGCAACAACGATCGGAAATCTGCCCCAACCCGCAATCAGTCCGACCGGATCATTCGATACATTCGCTTTCACAACGTGCCTCGTCTAAGTCGGCAATCTAAGCGGCTTCGGAATTATGCGGAGCGTCTTCTTCCAACGGAACAACGT
>Ga0163179_10003762_pt1 | contig 10261 bp, 11 predicted proteins | sample AtlANTMetagenome_FD_109643 | JGI IMG/M metagenome (GOLD analysis project Ga0163179, IMG submission 109643) | Marine eukaryotic phytoplankton communities from the Atlantic Ocean - Atlantic ANT 2 Metagenome | ecosystem: Environmental > Aquatic > Marine > Oceanic | place: North Atlantic Ocean... | reverse complement strand
TGCGATCGTGCTTGTCAATCCACATGGGGCGCAGGCTGACACTGACATGAGGAGTGCGAGGCTCGACAGGGCAAAGCGGGTTTTTGTTCGGCGGTTGGCCTTTTCTATTTCACAAAGCATGAACCGCCCCTATCCCGAAGGATAGGGGCGGTTCGCTGAAGTCAGCCGCGCCAGCGGTGAACTACGTGTTTTCGATAGCAGATACCGGTGGAGTAAAGGCCGTTCTGGTTTGCGCTACAGCGCGCCTGAACGACTTACCCAACGCGGTCAATGCCTCGAGGGTTCCGTCGATCTCATCGTCCTTCCAAGGCAAAACCGCTACGGCGAGCACTGCGCTCACCGAAACGAAGCCGATGGCAAGGAGGGTAAAGAGGAGGTCGATCGTTATGGCAGTCATGTTGTTGTCTCTCCAGGGCGGTCCCAGCAGACAACTTGAGTGTGAACTGAGAGTTAGCCAAAAACTGTCCGACGGGTAATGAAGAGATCAACCTTGGGTGTGGAAACCATGTCATACGCAGAATTTGATCGCCTCAACAAGGGGCAGAAACTCGTTCGAATCCTTGAGTGGCTCCAGCGGCGCGGCGGTGTTCGCGTCACGGAGATCCGAGATCGGTTCGGTTTAACCCCGCGTACTTTTCGTCGATATCTCGCCGATCTCCGTGATTTAGGGCTGCCGCTTCAAGAATCGGGTGTTGGTGAAGAGCGCGTTATCGCCGTCGATCCGCGGTACCGTCGCAGCGGTATCCAACTCACTTTGGGTGAGATGTTGTCGCTGCGTTTGGGTCGCACGTTCTTCAACTTCCTTGAAGGCACGGATTTTGTTTCGGACATCGATCAGGCGATCGACCGTTTGGATGCGACGGTCAGTCGCGCAGATGTTGAGGTCGTGAAAGAGTTCGACAACCTTTTCGTCGCGGTACCAGAGCCTCAAAAAGACTACCGTCAAAACGCGGATTTGATCGACGACATCTTGTCGGCGCTGCTTCACCGCAATCCGGGTATCGCAGAGTACGTTCCTTCCGGAAAAGATCCGAAGCGCTATCGCCTTGAGCCGCTGTCTCTCGCCATTTACCGGCAGGGGCTGTACCTCTTCGCACGAGACGCCTCGGCAGGCATTGTGAAAACCTTCGCAGTTGAGCGGTTTTCGGACTTTCGGCGGTTGCGCAAAGAAAAGTTTGTGCGTCCGGCGGGTTGGGATTCGGACAAAGAAATTGAATCAGCGTTCGGAATCTACAAGGGGACGCCAGAAAAGATCGTGGTGCGTTTCGCAGCGACCGAGGCGCGCTACATTCAAGAGCGTCTCTGGCACCGCTCACAGCGGATCGTCCCGCTGGACGATGGCGGGGTTGAGATTCATCTTAAATGTGCGATCGGACCCGAGTTGCGCCAGTGGGTCTTGGGCTACGGCGCGAGCGCCGAGGTTATTGAACCGCCCGCGTTCCGCCAGGAGATTGCCGAGCGTGTCGCTGCGGCGTCTGCGCTCTACCAAAACGCCTAGACGTAGCAGGATTTCGGCGTATGCTCCTTCCGTCTGAAGTGGGCTGGCCAGTTGGCGTCGACCTTGCAGATCCCTACGCAGGGGATGAGCTTTGGTCGCCAGTGGACGCAAATCCGCGTCGTGCGGAGATCGAAGCGCTGTTGATACGCGCGGTCCGGACGGGTTTGCCTGAGCACTACGACGAAGCCGAAGCGGAAATTCGTTCGGAGCAGCTCCACTCAGAGAAGTTTTGGGACAAACGCCCGGTATCCGAGGCGCCGCTGCTCCCGACCGATATGTGGTTTGCGGATATCTCGGAAAATTGGGTCCCGGACATCGGCGTTATCGCACCGGATCGCGTCTTCGGTCCGCTCGGCGAGTCGGGTCTTTCCAGAAGGCAGCGTGTCATCGCTGCCGGCGTGATGGCCTTTGCCGTGACAATTCCTCCCAATGTGCGACCGGCCGATCGGTGGGAGGGTGATCGGATAGCCAACCCGAGGCCGGATCGCCTCACTGTACGGACCGTGTTTCGTGCGCCTGCGATGCTATGGCGTGTCCGAGATGGTCAGTGGTACCCACGCCTTCCTTTAGTCGAACGGTTTGTCCCGGATGATCAGGTCCGCATGTTGCCACTCGAAGAAGCAACTTCTGCCCTTGATGTTGCTGACGGTGACTGGATCGCCCGTGTGTTTCGCGTAGAGGCGCAGGGTTGGTATGCCGCGCTCGCTGTACCTGCTTTAGAAACTGTGCCCATCGATACGTTGATGCGCCGCCTGCGTTTGGCGTGGTGGCGCTTGAGATTGCGACAACCGGCTGCGACCTGGGAAGACGCGCTACGTTTTCGTGCCGAAATCTTGTATCGTTTTTGTGCTGAGCACCAGTGGCTCGTAGAGGAGAACGCGGAATGCGATGGCTGATTGGACTCCCGTTGCTTTTTGGATGTGGCGGTGGAGAGGCGCCGGTCGTGATCGAACTCACGCCCGCGACGCTTGCATTTGGTGAAGTCGATTTTGTAGAGGCGCTGCCTGATGAGGGCTACGGCGCGCAGTATGTCGAGATTCGGAACGTAGGCGAAGACAAGCTAGACATTACGATCCCTGGGTTTGATGGCGATCGGGTCTGTCTCGAAGGCTTCGATGATCCAGACCAGACCATCAATCTCCCCACGCTCTCTTCACAGCAACTCTACGCGTTGAAAATAGGCATCTGTGGGTATTTGCCGGGTGAGCTTACCAGTGAAGTCACGGGGACTATTCGGCTGGATAACGACAGCCAGCAGGGCAGTGTAGAGCTCGTTTATACCTACACACCCGTAACGAATATTCCTATCGACACAGGGCGGTAGCCTTTTTCTAATCGGCTTTTTGGTGAGGGAATCTTCTTTGGTCTTGTCGTGTCTGTGCGCATGGGACTCGACGGGGAACCGAGAACTCGGTAGAAGGCCGGCTACCTTTGTGTCGGAGAGATCAACATGACCTTTTCTCGATCGGTTGCTTGTGTAGTCGGCGTGCTTGCGCTTGGCTTGAGTAGTACACCGGCGGAAGCCGCTTGTGATTCGTACGTCCGTGGAATCTCAAGCCTGTCCGGCAAGTCACTTGTCAGTCGCTACGCGAAGCTACTCGGCTGTGACAAGCAGGTGGGACAGGAAAGCTTCCCACAGTTCATGCGTGCCAGTGGAGATGATCAGACGCTGATTGAACTCTCGCTGACGGCCATCGAATTCAACGCGTGGAACCCGGTGTGGAATATGCTCGGGCAAATCACGTCATACGAACAGCGAGACCTTGTCGCCAAAGGCGTCGGCACGGCGTGCGTAGAAAACGAAAAAGTCATTGGTTTTCTTCAAGGCGCTTACTTCGCGCTCAAGCCCATCGATTTTCAGCAATGGGACGATGCGGTGTTGGCGTGTGAAGCGCCTGCATTCAACGACTGGTTGGTGAATCAGGTTGAAAACCCACCAGCAAAGCTTTTCGATGACAAATGGAACGCGTTGGTCGAGACCTTTGTACGTCGCAAGGGCGCTGGGGCTTTGCCTTCACTTGTCGCGAGCGGAAAGAAAGCCGCGTCAAATGGCGGTCCATTTGAAGTGGTCTTGACGCAGATGGAAGCCTCTGTCGCGCCAGAATTGGGTGAAGACCTCAAGCCGGAAGACGCGAAGGCGTTGACAGGAGCGATGGTTGAATTGGCGAAGAGCATTGATGGTGACAGTGCTCGGGCGGTCGCGAACCGCCTCGCCAACCAGGGTGCGGACGCAGAGGCGGCGGCACTGTTGCGTAGTATTTACGCGGATCGCATTAACGACGGGAAACTGCGCTATGGCGCGGCAAGCGTCGAGGCCGGCACCTGTTCAGGTGAGCGGCAGGTCGTGATTCATTCCACAGATCTGTACAACCCGCTCACGGTTTGGGATGTGACTGCTGCTGCGGAAGACCGCATGCGAAGCTTCAAGCCAAGGCTAAGCAAATGCACCGTGGATACGCCTTGGCCGGTGATCGTCAGTGTAGAGCCCGTGAAGAGCGACGATGAGATCAAGTCGTTTCTTGATGACCTGACCGAGATTTGGAAGCAGAAAGGCTACCAGGTCAAGGTGAAGGGCGAGAAAGCGATTCAGCTCTAGATGTAGAGTGTTCAGTCGGTCCGACTGAAGCGCTCAAGTACCCGGCGTAGCGTCTTTCGACCGCGTTCACGGCCGCTAGAGACCGCGGCGGCGCTCGCGTCGCCAAGGCTACGTAGCGCTTCCCGAGCGGTCTCCTTGCTCGGGTCTAACTTCAGTGCTTCCTTGTAGTGCCGGATTGCGAGCGCGGGTTTACCGTCATCAAGGTTGATCTGTCCGAGTTCGACGTGTGCTTGGGCGCGTTTTCGTACGTCCGCTTGTTCCACCAGGATCTGATGGAGGGAAGCGACGCGTTCTTGGAGGTCTTCTCTCACCGCTAATGTGTATCGTTGTCGAGCAGGCTTCGGTAGCGCGCGGTGTACGCCGCAATGGTGCGATCAATATTGAATCGCTCCGAGACGCGCTTTAAGCCGACCGTTTTACGGCGTTGTCTCTCGTTTTCATCCGAGAGCAGATCGAGGATCGCGATACGCAGCGCGGTGACGTCATCTGGAGGAATACTGGCGCATGTCGTGCCCAGGACCTCGGTGAGCCCGTCCACCTTTGTCGCGATAACGGGAACCCCCGATGCCATCGCTTCGGCCGCCACGAGTCCGAATCCTTCCCATCGGCTTGGCATGATGAAAACGTCCGCTTCAGCGAAGTGTTCTGCGATGTCCTCGGTTTCTCCGGGGAGCACGACATTTGACGGAGCCATCGCCTCGAGCTTCTCGCGCTCGGGCCCTTCTCCGATGATTTTGAGTGTGACGTCTAGACCTTGGCAGGCTTCGATCAGCGTATCAAAGCCTTTTTGTGGGACGAGCCTGCCAATGGCGAGTAGCCGCTTCGCATGGCGGGAGAGCGTTGGGCTAGCCGTAAATCGGCCAAGATCAACACCATTTTCGATGACGGAGATGCGTTCTGAATCAGCCCACCTGTTGCTAAGACAGTGAGATTTTACGGCGTCAGATACACAGACTGTATGGTCAGCCCATTGCGACGAAAGCCTTCGAAGCCGGTGGTGCCGCCAGCGTTCGTCCCTGTCTATATTGTGCATTGTAGAGATGACGCGCACGTTGGGTAGTCGCCTGGCGGCAAGCCTTCCCCACCAGTGCCCGGAAAAAAGATGCGTGTGTACGATATCTGCGTCAGCGCACGCTTCTTTCAGTAAAGATTGAGTGCGCCGGTCCCAGTGCACGCCCACCTTTCTGCCCCCTAATATGAGGGGAATATCGTGCGCTTCGAAGAGGGGTTGCAGCCGCCCTCCGCCTTGTACCGTCGCGACTCGAACATCAAAATCAGGCCGATGTCGACAGGCGAGCTCTAAAACGAGCCGTTCGGCGCCCCCTCCGGAAAGGTCGCACAAGATGTGAAGGACCCGGGCTTTCAATCACGTTCTCCAGATTGGCATGGATACTGCATCCTATTTCAACTGCTCGTTGGCTGCTTTCGTCAGCCTCCAACCCGCCGTATCTGCTGAACAAGGAGACGAGCATGGCCCGTAGTAATGTTGTAACCCACACCGAAGAGACAGAAACATCCTGGCTTTTCAATGGTTTCCTGGCACTTGCAATCGGATGGTTGCTCTTGACCGCGACGGTAGGTGGTGCCTCCGTGAACGCCGCGAACGCGGACGTAGGAACAACCACCTCGTTCTCTGAATAAGAGATTTAGATCTATTTTTAATAGATATTAGTGGCCCTGTCGGGGCTACACGTGGCCTGCCTCGCGCAGCCAGTGGACAACTTCGCCTATTGTCTCGCGCGCGGGGCGGTAGGTGTAGTCTAGTTCTTGTTCTGCCTTAGAGCAGTCAGCAAACCAGTAGCGCACGGCATGTGCCAGTAGATCGGGGTGTATTGGCGTTGGCAACCCGAGCTTCGACATCGTGTTGATCAGCGCGAGGGTGATCCCGTTCGGCAGGTGTAGTGTGAGCTTGTTGAGATCTGCTGCCTCGAGAATCATCGCGGTGATCTCGGAGGCGTGTACGTTTTCGCCGCCGAGTATGTAGCGTTCACCAGGGCGGCCTTTGGTCACAGATGCGGTGATGCCCATCGCGATATCGTCGACGTGAGCCAACGCTGTGCCACCCTTGACCGTCATTGCGGGCCAGTCCTTGATGGTGTCTCGAGCGTACTCTGCGGTAATGAAGTCGTCGTCATTTGGTCCCCAGACTTCGCAAGGGTTGACGATGAGCACCGGAAGCTTGTGTTCTTGAAAAAAGGCAAGACACATCTCCTCTGCTTCCCTTTTTGCGTTTCCGTAGACAAAAGGTTCGGCAGGGAGTGAAAAGGTGCTTTCTTCGGTCAAGACCTCTGGGGCTTTCGTCCCATTTACAGCGACCATCGTCGAGACGAAGATCACGCGGAGGTTCCCGGCTTTCTGCGCCGCGTTTAGGACGTTTCGGGTCCCGTCGATCACGATCGTCCGCATGAGCGGTGATCTGATCTGGTCCCATGCACTGATGCTCGCAAGATGGATCACCGCGTCACAATCACGCATACCCTCGGTGAGCGAGTCGACATCGCGAATGTCACCGAGGTGCCTCTCGAAATCGTAGGCGTCTATACGGTGCGTTTTGCTTGTTTCGCGCAGCAGACAGCGAACAGTGTGTCCTTCTTGAATAAGAAAGTGCACCACACGTGAGCCGATGAAGCCGTTTCCACCGGTGACAAAGACCTTCATGAGAACCTCGGAGACTATTCGAGCGGTTTGGAACCGCCGGGTAACACGGCCCACACCCCGAGGGAGTCTGTTCCCGTACTTGGACCCAGCGCGCGATTTAGTAGCGCTTCTACAGCGTCGGTTTCCTTCGCGCGGTCGCGATGGAGCACGACACTGCCGATCCCCAAATTGCGCAATAATTCTACTTCTTGCTTCAGGGTGCTTGCTCGGTCGAGGACGCCTGGATCACGTAGAGCGCGCTTACCCCGGTGGGACGTCGGCACCGTTGGGGTGAGGCCACACAACGCATCCGCTACGGAGATCAGCCTGCTTTTTTGGAGTAGAGCGTCAGGACCCTCATAGTTTTCTGAGATGGCGTGTCCGTGCAGCGGTTGCCAGCGCTCGTAGGTCCTGGCGGGCGTGTTTGAAAAGTGTTCTCGGGCGTTATCGAACGGCAGCTCAACGATCGGCCCGTCGGGCAGTGTGGCGTACTCGATAGGTGGACTGGGGTCGTAATGGTGTCGAGGCCACTGGACGGGGCCGAGCGAGAGCGATTCGACGATGATGAGCAGGGGGACTATCCACCACGCATGGACCCATCTTCGCAATAGCGATTGGGTTCCGATCGCTGCTAGCGCGGCGAGGCAAACTGTCGCCGGTCCGATCGCGCGGTGCCAGTGGCTTACCCCCTCCAATACGGGAAAAAGCTGGGTAAGCAGACCGGCTGGTCCGGAAATGGGGATTGAGCCGACGTTTAGCAGGTCGCCGCCAATTCGAACCCAGTGGCCAAGAGAAAGCAGCAAGAAGACGACGACCGTCGTGAAAAGTGGCGCTGCGACGCGTTTTGCTTTCCAGCAGCCGATCCCTGCCAAGATCAGCGCGGATAAGCCCAGGTATGTCGCGGGCGATAACGCCAGCGCACCTATGGTGGGCCAGATCCAATTGAGAAGGTCGGTGCCGTATTGTGCGCGTTCGTGCCAGAAGGGGTTTGGTGACCAAGGTGGGTTTAGTGGCGCATGCCAACGATCTGCCCAGTAGTCCCTGACCGACAGGAACTGAATAAAGCTCGGCAGCAGGAAAAGCACAGCCCCCAAACCTTGGAGTATGAGGCCTTTCCATCTTCGTGATCGAAGACCCAGCCACGGCACTAGGATAGCGTTGACTATCGCAGCGAAGAGCGCGTGGTACCAACCCGAGAACGCGAAACAGGCGAGGGCCCCACTCGCGAGCCAAGCGTGTCGCGCTCGGCCTTCCCGTGCGTAGAGGAAGAGTCCGGCCAGGTGTACGGCGAGGAAGCCGAGCGGCATCGACTCCGTGATGCCGAACTCCACAATGCCCGCAAGAAAGGGGGAACTGGCACCGATCGCGCCTGCGGTGAGCGCCGCCTTGTCGGAGACAAAGACTCTCGCCAGAACGAAACAGCCGATCGCAGCCCAAAGTACGTTGACGAAGACGACGAAATTGTAGCCGAATGTGGGGTGAATAAAGAAGGTCGGGATGGCTAACGGCACCTGCACAGGATCCATGATGGGAATTGGGATTCCCATCGGGAAATTTATGAGGGCTCCGTCAGATGCACCGAAGGCTTGCGTCGCTCTCCAGAGCATCGCGAGATGATTGTCGGCTTCGCCGAGCGGGTGACCGATGGTCTCGAAGGGGTATAAAACCAAGGGCCAGGTCACGATCGCTGTGAGTAAAACTCCGGCGAGAAAAAGGTGGGATTGTGGCAGTTTCGACGAGAAAATTGGATGACCTCTACTTCTTACCTTTTACCGCGTGCGAGAAAGTGGGAATCTGAATAGACGTACGGGCTCGTTTGGGAGCGGTGCGGACCTAACTGGCTTCCTTTTAGGGTCTCCCTTTCAAACGAGTACGTGGAAGATTTAGCCCATTGGGTAGGTGTAGGAGTCCCTTCGCATGGTGATGGACGCAGAAAGGGTGGTTGCAAAAGGTGCCACGCCGTCGCGCGAGACAGTTGTTGTAATCGGAAATGGTCCGACTGCAGCCGAGCGTGCAAAGGCGGCCCTGAGGCAACCTAATCGTGATGTCCACGCCTGCGGCAGTGTGAGTGAAGCCTTCGAGCTTTTGCCTACTGTTGAGCCCGATCTCATGGTGGTCTCCTTAGACCTTCAGGCGTTGCCTGGTCGTAGAATGTTGGCGGCGGTGCGAGAACTCTACCCAGAGGTCCCGGTCGTTGCGCTTTCTGGTAACGCGACCGTCGATTTCGCAGTTCAGGCGATGCGCGCAGGCGCTGTCGATTACCTGGAGTGGCCGAGCGATCCGGAACGCCTTGCGCGAACCGCCCATCGTGCGCTGATGGATCTCCAGGCCACGCGAGCCCTCGAGGAAACGCGTGAGTCCGTCAAGGACCGCTACGGTTTTAAGCACCTCCTCTCGCGCAGCCCGCGAATGTTGCGTGTCTTCGATCAGATCCGCGCTGTTGCGGCTACAGACGCGACGGTGTTGATTCGCGGTGAGACGGGAACTGGAAAAGAATTGGTCGCGCAAGCGATTCATGAGCGCTCGCGACGTCGTGAAAACCGGTTGATCTCTATCAACTGCGGCGCGTTTACCGAGTCTCTTTTGGAGAGTGAGCTTTTCGGTCACGAGAAGGGATCTTTCACCGGTGCTACCGGTCGCCAACGCGGTGTCTTTGAACTGGCAGATAGTGGGTCGCTCTTTCTCGATGAGCTCGGAGAGACCTCACTAAATGTGCAGGTCAACCTTCTCCGCGTGTTGGAAGAGATGGCGTTTCGCCGTATCGGTGGGCACGATCTCGTCAACGTGAACGTGCGCATTATCGCCGCGACGAATGTGGATCTTGAGTCGGCCGTCCGTGATGGCCGTTTTCGAGAGGACCTGTTTTATCGCCTCAATGTGTTCCCAATCATCTTGCCTCCGCTTCGTCGCCGACCAGAAGACGTCCCTCTACTCCTTCGTCACTTCTTGGAAGAGAGCGCGAAAGACTACGGTGTCGAACCACCGGTCGTGGCTGCTGACGCGATGGAGTCGATTCGGCACTACAGTTGGCCAGGAAATGTGCGCCAACTCCGCTCCTTCTGCGAGCGCTGGGTGATCGTCGCGGGCGGTGGAACACTTTCTCGAGACTTGTTGCCTAAAGAGATGCTGGACGGAAGTCGCGCGTCAGGTACCCCGTCTGCGCTCGTTGTAGACGAGACGATTCCGATGAAGGATCAGGTGGACCGCGTCGCGGAACGTATCGAACGCATCTATCTACATCGCCAGTTGTTGCGTTTCAGTGGTCACCTGCAGAACACAGCGAAAGCTGCCGGGATTACCCGACGGACGCTGTACAACAAGATGCGGCAATACGGGTTGGATGCGGCGGATTACCGCGGCAAATAGTCACCCGTCCGTTGGACGGATCGCTTCCGTAAAGCGATAATCCCCCAACCATTCGATGCTCGATCGAGTAATTACCCCTTTGCACCTCGTTTATGCGTGCGATGGGAAATGGTTTTCCCCATAATTTCCCCGGGAAGTGTTGCCCTATTCGGTCAATTGGGGCT
>Ga0163179_10003760_pt1 | contig 10267 bp, 3 predicted proteins | sample AtlANTMetagenome_FD_109643 | JGI IMG/M metagenome (GOLD analysis project Ga0163179, IMG submission 109643) | Marine eukaryotic phytoplankton communities from the Atlantic Ocean - Atlantic ANT 2 Metagenome | ecosystem: Environmental > Aquatic > Marine > Oceanic | place: North Atlantic Ocean... | reverse complement strand
TACATCACCCATTTTACCTGAGCGATATATTACACCATCTCCAGTTTGGAATCCATGAGTATCAATAAAGATATTGTTACTCTCTGGCATTATCTTACCAGTAGTAAACAGATGAAGTTTATCGTCTGGAGATACAGCTGTTATATCTTTTCTACCTGTGGTAACCGTAACGGTTGCATTAGCGTTTGCCCAAGTGTCATATAGTTCAATTGTATTGGCATCGACAAACCTTGCATAGTACGCTGTACTGTCGATTAAACCGCCTAGAGCAGCAGTGTTTTCATCTTTCTGATAGTATAGTTGATCACCAGTTTTTATGGTGTGACCAGTAATTGTAATTCTATCTGTAGTTGTATTAACTTTAGTAGCATCAGCAGAAAAAGCAATTGTCTCTCTTTCAGAATTAATTGTGTGCTGATAGATCTGGTTAGAGATTGTTTCTAATTCTGGTCTTAATGATTCAGCATCAGCAACGTCAAATCTATTTGATACACCTGCATTATTAATGTCAGTAATAATATTTGCTGCAACATCATCATAGAATACTTTTTCAGCGTCTTGGAATACGTCGTTAACACCTGATGTAATTAATATCGTTACACTACCAGTTGAGTATGGTGATGCTACAGGACCTGTAAATGTAACAGTCTGAATTGTACCAAGTGTACCAGATGATCCACCTTGTACAAAGTCTCCAACTTCTAGAGTTGTGTTATTACCTGTGTGGTTAGTAAAAGTAATACTGAATATGTTATCACCACGGAACTTGTCACCAGGAACTGCAGGTATTTGCTTGAGCTCTGGTTCGTAGTATAATCTTTGTTTGTCATCAAACACAAAGGCATACTTCCAAGTATGAATTACTGAACTTTGTGGGTCTGATGAGTTTTGTAGTGCGTCTCTGAACACAACACCAAAGATGTATGTTTCGTTAGACGCTTTGATCATGTGGCGATCTTGGTTCGCAGGTCTTATAACCACACGACGTAGGTTGTCACCAATTAGTGAACAGTTCCTAGGGAGTGAGATTGGGTTATCTTCTAGATACTCACCACCAGATACAATAAGTGAAACATATTCATCACTAGCATCTGGAACTGCTTTCTGTAATCCGTAAGCAATTTGTGCTGCTTTCTTAACTGTTTGAACTGGTCTTGCAGCTGAACGACCATCATTTAGATCTGAACCAATGGTTGCAGATACATAAACACGACCACCAGTGTCATTAGTAGCAACTTTATATACAAAGTCAGTAGTAGCAACCCTTCTAGACTGATCAGTTATAGGAGGAGTGTCAGCAGTAGGATAGAATGTAGTTCCAAAAGTAGGACTAGTTACATCTGTATCTTCATAGTTTATTAAGTTTGGTGCACGAAGAGCCAGTGCAGGGTTTATAATTGTCTGAATATCTAAGTTAACAACCTGTGCAGTATCAGAAATGATAGAACGAGTTGTTCTAATCTGTCCCTCAACGTCTAGCTCATACTGGGGATCGGTAGTATTGACACCTATACGAACGTTATTCTGTGCGTTTTGGTTAAGGAATAAAGCATCTTTCTCATTATTACCTGCACCAATAGAAAATTCTACACTCTCATCACCCTGTATACTTAACGAACGTACTCTCTTATATGAAACTGTATTACCTGCAGCAATTGCTCCTAAATTAGTGCTTGTAAAAGTTAAATTATCATCATCTACTTTTGATACTGTATATGTGCCATCTACCTCACCGCCTGAAGTGAAATCAAGATATAATTTTTCGCTGCCTATAATTCCATGGGCAACCGTCACGATGTTTACAACACCTGCGGCTGTTCTGCTGTATGTGGCATTTGTCCAGTTTCCTGTTGCCTTTACACCAGAAGCTTCAATTCTCTGTTGATCAGAATTAAACTTGAGACTCATTTAACAATCCTTACGATACGAGTGTAATGTCTAAGATACCAATCCACTTAACTGTGGAACTGGTTGTTACAGATTTAACTTCAAAAGTGAAATATGGAGCATTTCCAATCTGGAAGGCATCTGGAGTTACACTCCAAAGTTCTTGGCCAGGTGGATTATTTCTAATAATGTTTTCATATACTGCTGCTACTGTAGGAACTCCTCCAGCTGTGGTTGATACTATAAGATCATATACACTTGCATAAACATAAATGTTATTTGCTGTATCTTGTCCAAATACCCTTGCCTTTACAAAAGCAACTGTGTTTGCAGCTAATGCTGCACTGTTACCTGCTATGGCAGTAGCACCATCAAGAGTTAACTGTAATGTGTTATTAGCACTATCTGTTACTCTTTTGACGATATACTTGTCATGTGATGCATCAGTGAAATTATCACTGGTCATATGAATAGCAGAGATGTTCTTTAGTTCTAAACTTGTGTTAAGAACTTCTTTAGCACCTACTGAGTATCCTCCGACTGATGAAAAATTCTTTGTTGGCATGACGTTATATTACCTCAGGTTTATTTATACCTTGACTTTGGTAGTTGTGAACCTACCAGTGAAAGTTGTGGAAGATGTGGCTGCTGATGACTTCGCTAATGAAATGTTAACGTTGTTACCAACTACCCCAATTGTAGCATCCATCAAATCATTATCTGAGGTGATAGAGTTAGTGATGGTGGCATGTGCTACTGTACCTGAAGCTCCACATATAGATGTAACTTCTAACATGTGTACCTTACCATCATTACTCTCAATAGTAATTAATGTCTTAGCACCTTTATATGCTGTCTTATCAAATTGTACAATAGTAGCAGTTGTAGTGTATGAGGTTAGTTGACCACCTTCTACTCTGGTAGAATCTAACTCCATGAATGTTGCAGTGGAGTCAAATACTGTTAGGTAATTATTTGTACCACCATTCCATCCTCTATTAATCTTCCATGCGGCCTGAGCTGCATTACCATCTAGAGATATAAATTGTTTGCTATCTAATTGAGTAACATAATCTTGGTTTAGAACATCTGCACGAGTAAATGCAGGTACAAGATTTCCGATACTAGCAACTGGGAAAGTGATATCATGAGCAGGTGTTGAACCACCAATCAAGTTACCAGTAATTTTAATTACTTCACCTATTTCAAATCCACTACCTCCTGCAACTGGAGTTACCGATACTATATTTCCAAGATTACTTACAACTGTAAATGTTGCTCCAATACCTTCTAAACCTCCTGAGGAGTCTACTGCAGTATATGTTGCAGTTCCGTAATTACCAGCAACTGATGTTACTGTACCAATAGTAGCAACACTACCCTGAATAGGAACAGCTCTTAATCTTAATCCACCAGTAACTTCTATATCTTTTCTAGCTGTTATCTTGAATATAGAACTTCCACCAAGTTGAGTGTCTAATGGATCTACAGTAGAAGTACCATTTAAAACAAGAGTGCCAGGAACTTCAATTAATTTTGATGTCCTAACGATCATTTTGTCTTTATCAATCGCTAGGCAGTTAGTACCTTGTGCAAAGAACTCAAATGTATCTTCGTCGGAACCAGGTGATGCTTCAGTTAATATGTAAGTATCTTGGTCAACGTCACGTACTCCACCAAGAGAAACAAAGTCAGTTCCGTTAAATCCTTCAAACTGTAACTGTGTTGTGTTATATCTAATTGCACCTGGTAAACGATCTAAAACATTAGGACGTTGGTTTGTAGTACCTGAAGGTACAACTAACGATCCAGTGCTTTGGCATAGGATATCATATCCTGTACTTGGTTCTATAGAAACACCAAGACCATCTATATCATTAACTGTAATTGTTCTGCCAGACCCACCGCCAGCTGCAGTGATGTCAATTGTATCTCCTACTTTATAATTTTGACCTTGGGCTACGATGGTAACAGCAGAGAAGTCTCCACTAGCAACAGTAACTGTAAGTGTACATCCAGTACCTAATCCACTAGAGGTTGTAGCAGATGCAGTATAAGTTCCGTCTGTATATCCAGTTCCAGATCCAGTAACTGTTACTCCTAAAATTTGACCAAATGATCTTGTACCAGAAGTACTATTATTCTTAATTACATTGTCAGCAATACGTAAAATGCCAGCATCAAGATTACCTGAGAATGTAGAAACACCTGTCTCAGTGTTAATATCTACTATATTAGATGTTCCATCAGTGATTTCAAAGTTTACCGAAGCACCACCCTTGAAGGTAAAGTTTCCTTGTCCTTTGGTATCAAAGTTAAGTGGAACGTTTAAATCTGTACCATCAGTTCCGATAGTATTTGTATTATCAATACTGATCTTAGCAGCCTGTGTACCAATCTCTACTTTAGTAGTAGATGAATCTACCTTGAAGAATGGGTTAGCATTTGCTCCAGTAGCATCTACCTGTAGTTTATTGACATCAACACCAAATGTACCGATTGTACCAATTGCAGTACCTGCAACAGTAATACCAATATTGTCTGCACTATGTCTATAGAAACCAGTTGTAGAACTATTCTGTAGAGATAGTGTAGGAAGAAGTGCAGTTCCATCCTGCAACTTTATGTTGGCATTATCAATATCATTATCTGATCCAGTAGCAACAATGTTATTTGGGAATGTAGCATTACCAACTACATTTAAGGTTCCACCAATAACTGTATTACCACCAACGTTAAGTGTACCAGTTCCACCAATAGTTGTATTACCAGAGGTTGCGTTAACAAGGAACTTATTCTGATTGATTGTAAGATTTCCTTCCTTACTGAATGACCAGTTCTCAGAAGTAAGTGATCCATCATATTTTAGTTTAGTTACATCTTTCTCAGTAACTGTTCCAACGTTTATTACAAAATCAGTTCCACCACCGTTATCAACAACTGTAGTAGGTACACTAATAGTATCCCCCACCTTAAAGTTTCTACCTGCATTAGATACTGTAACTTCTTTAAGGAAACCAGCCTTGGTTACGTTGAAAGCAAAACTACTACCACCTCCACCACCAACATCAGAGTCAGCAACACTAAGAGAGTTACCTGCCTGATATCCAGTACCAGTTAATGAGATGTTAGTAACACTTGATATTCCAGTGGAATTACTATTAATTGTATATAAGAACCCAGAACCTGCAAAAGTACCACCACCTTGATCACCAATCTGGAACATGTCCACAGTCATGACCATTCCAGTAGCGTAGTCACTTCCTTGGTTTACTAAAGTAAATGCAGTTACAGCACCACCAGCAACTGTAACATCAGCAGTGGCACCGTGTCCATGTGTGCCTGCAGCACCAGCAGATGCTGTTATACCACCAATGCGTCCCATTGTAATGCCATGAGCTACACAAGCATAATCATATCCTGCTTCATCAGCAAATGTTTTAACGATAACTTCAGTGTATGCTCCAGCTGAACCTGCAGTACCAATTGCAGTAAACTCTATATCATTTCCACCTTGGTTATTCTGTGGGACATTGAGCAATGTGAATACATGAGATGCGTTTGTTGCATCTGATTGATCAAACTTATAAGTATTACCTCTTGTAAGTGCAATAGTTGGAGTCTCAACTCCACCGATTAAAAATCTGTTAACGCTGCTTTGTGCACCAGTTGCTTGTAGAGTTGCACCACCACCACTACTACTTGTGACTGCTTCTCCATCCGCAAAAGGTCCGCTAGTTACAGTAGCAAAATATAAATGAGCAATATTGTAATTAGTACTTTCTATATTGACACCAGTGAGAACACCATTTGCACCACCCGCACCAGTTACAGTATCACCAATGTTAAACGTTCCAGTAACGGTATTAACATCTGCCTCAACTCTAATTCTAGCTGCAACAGTAACTGTATAGGTTGCAGTAGGTTGGTTTCTGACAAGTGTACCAGTATAAGATCCATCAAAATATCCAGAACCTGCAGTGATAGCTCCACCTAAACCTATAACAGTAAAGTCTGCAGTTGCAGTTACACTAGCACTTCCCCCAGTAAAGTTTTTTCCAACATATGTGCCTGGTGAATATCCACTACCTGCGTTTGATATAGTTCCATCTAATGATTGTATACTTAATCCAATAGCTCCATCACTACCAGAACCACCTTCTATTGTTACAGTTGGAGCTGTTGAATATTTCTCACCACCGTTGTCTAATGTTATACCAGTCAATACACCAGTAGATTCATTGAGAACTGCAGTTCCAGATGCATCAACATCAGGAGTTCCACCAGTGAAAGTAATTTGAGGTAACTTAACGTATCCTCTACCACCATTGTTACCCATGGTAATAGAAGCAACAATATATCCTAGAGTAGATGTACCTGAACCATTGACAGCATATGCAGCGTCAGTAGTATCTCTAGTAATAGTAACTGTAGGTGCTGATGTCCATTTACCACCACCTGATGCAGCAATTTCAACCACACCACTACCAATAGTACTTGAACCAACAAATGAATTTCCACCACCAGCTGGTGTTATGCTTGGTGCTGTTGCATATCCAGTTCCAGCTTCAGTGATAGTAAATCCAGTAACTGATCCTGTTCCATCAACAGCTGCTGTTATAATTGCCTGAACACCTTTAAGTTTATGTGTTTCGCTAGTTCCAGCTGTAAGAGTTAATGCTGATCCACCTTGTGATGTAGCAAGTTTTACTGTAGAAGGGTTTTGTGTTACCTCTATAACATAGTAAGTGGTTCCATTTGTTAATCCAATATTTTCAGATCCACCATCATTGTCATAAACAACCCTATCGTTTACCGCAAAAGGAATACCTCCAATTTGAATTGCATTTCCAGAAATAGCGGTTGTTCCAAATGAATTCTCAGAAGGTGCGTCTACTGTAGCTGCTCCTGCAGTATATGCAGTACCTCCAACTTGAATTGTGGTGGCTACTACTTTACCTCCTGTTGCTCTTGTTACAGTAAATGTGGGATCATTACCACTATTATTAGCAGCAGAACTAAGAGTAATTGCAGGATCAAGTGTAAATCCAGAACCAGGATTGGTTATAGTTACAGTTTTTATTTGACCTTCAGTTTCTAAGGTTGCAGTTGCAGTAGCTGGATCAAATGGTTCACTAGTAACGTTTGCATTAAAAGATCCACCTGGATAACCGTTACCTTCAGTACTGACTGTAAGAGTTGTTAGTTCAGTTTGCTTTAGAGTAATGTTTGAATAGTTGTTTAATCCAGCTGAACTTAATGACTGAATTTCAATATTTGATAACTCGTATGCTACAGAAGTATTGTTATTACCTATCTGTCCAAATACTTTTGCAGTGTCATAATATACTTTGTTGGTGATAATTGTCTCACCAGTTAATTCTATATCTGTTGCAGATGCAGGGTCAATAATAATATTACCCGATGTAGAACTAAGAGAGTTACCAGCTAATCTTAAATTACCTGTCTCAATATATGCAGGATAAATGTTTGTTGTACCTGTAGCATCAGATAATGTGATACTTGCAGCTTCTGATGTGGTAGAAGTAGATTGGAAGTTAACAGTTCCTGTTCTTTGGTTTACAGTTAACGCAGGTCCTACTCTATAGTCACCTTCTTGGTCAACTGATTCATAATAAACTTTACCATCGTTAGTTTCTTCTACCTCATTTGCTTGTGTTGCTAATGATGGATCATTTGTAAAATCTTTACCAGAACCAATATATCTAAAACTATGACCTACCAGATTGACAATACATCCTTTACCACTTGAAGCGACACCTTTATTACCGTAGATGTTAGAAGATGCGGATACATGAATTTCTGCACCAAAAGCTGTGTAGTCTACAGTAGCAAATGATGTTGCAGAATCACCACCACTTGAACGAATATCTTTTATACCTTTACCTACATTGCTGTATGTTGTAGCACCATCATCTCCATTGAAATGGAGGAGAGTAGATGTATATAAATCAGTTGTAAATTCTGAAGTAGGTGATGTAAAGTTTGTTGTATATCTATGAGCCGCTTTACTTATTCTTACTTCGTCTATATGACCTGCAAATGCTTCTAGTCCTGAAGTATATGATGCACCAATAATTACTGGTTTTGTAGAACCATAGTCATTTGTATCTGTATAATTACTACCTATTTGAGTACCATCTAGGAATAATTTTGTAACTCCACCAAAACGGGAGACAGCAACGTGATACCAAGTTCCTGTAGAAACAGTACCGCCACTTGCATGAGATGTATTACCTGAACCAAAGTGTACAGTGGTTCCACTCAAATACAACTTAGGTGCAGTATCTGTAGCAGATGCACTTCTGAAATCAATTATATGTTGTGTGCCAGATACACTTGAAGGACGTATCCAACATTCAATAGCAAAGTTAGTAGTACCTAAACCATTGTCTTCAGTTGTTGGTAATTGAACATAGTCACCAGTACCATCTAATAATAGAGATGCAGAACCAAATTTTTGCTGAGCTGTATCTAATTGAGCATCAGCAACACCTACAAGGGGTATAGGAGTTGGAAGTCCTGTTGAGAATAATCCAGTACCTTTACCTGTAATATAAACATATGTACCGTCGTTACTTGAAACGGTTCCATATCCAGATGCTTTTTTATAAGTTACGTTACCTGTGCTTGATCCAGATGCAGAATCAGTAAATGAATAGCTGTTATCATCAATTTTTGTAATTGCATAAAATCCATCTGTAAGACCACCAGTGATAGCATCTGCATAGATGACATCAGCGGTTAACATACCATGTGCAGTAGCAGTGACTGTTACTGTGGTTCCAGATCTAGAATATGTACCTGATTTGAAACTATCTTCTAACTGATAGAGTATTTCAGATGTAGAGAATGTACCAGATGTACCATTAAGTTTTACACGTGTCTTACCAGTGCCATATGTACCAGTTGAACCCTCAATAGCAGTTATACCAGTCGCATTAAAGTAGAAATAACAATTACTTACCTCTACCCTCATACCATTGGTAGCAACGATACCTTGACTGTTTGGTACTATGAAAGTACATTCATTGAATGAGAAACCTAACTTAGGAGAAGAAGAGGAAATATCAGCAGCGTCTAAGTATGCACCACCACCTGCTTTAGTACCTGATCCAACAGAGTCATATCCATATGGATCACTTCCAGATACAGTTCCAGTAGAATATAAAGTAACTCTCTCTACTATAGGAATTCTAGCTGCGTTTGTTCCATTAAGAACTTTAATTGCATAGTTTGGAAACTTCCATCCCTGTAACTGTACATCAGAAAGGCGAGTATCCCCACCCATAAAGAATATATTATTTGTTCTTGTTGCGTTAGTGTTTTGAATTATTGTATTTCTTTGATCTGTTCCACGAATGGCTACACCATCAGGAACTGTCATTGGACATACTTCTTCGTAAGTACCTGGTGCAATAAGAATTGTATCACCAGCAGTTGCTGTTAAAAGTGCTTTTTTTAGTGTTAAGAATGCGGTATCCCAGTGCAGTCCACCACCGCCACCATTAGCTAAGGTAGTAGTGTCAGCACCATTTTTTGCAACGTAGTAAGTATTACCAGGACCATTAGTAATGCCCGTGGCAAGCATCGTAGTAGTAACCTCACCCGTATTGGGTTTCTGGTTTGCTACTTCAACAACTGCTCCGTTGTTATTTACGTATAATTTGCGATCAGCAATATTAAGAGCTACTTCACCGTCAGTTAAATCAGAAGTACTAGGTACTACTGATGCTGTCGTTGATCTCTTTAGCTTGATTCTGGTCGATTCCGCTGCCATCTAAGTCATTCTCAGATTGTTGTTCTTTGATACTATTTAACTGATTTTGTAAATCTTGGATTTGAGCTTCCAACATAACATTTATCAGTGTCGCTTCAGAAAGTTTTTTCTGTAATGTAGCTATAACGATTTGTGCATTCATAATTCATGTGTTAAAACGTGCCCCCGTCGATTGTGTTCGTCCATACGGGAACACCAGCAGAGGTTACGGTAAGTATTTGATAGGATGTTGTAGCATCAGTTCCTGTACCAGGAGATGCTATGTTTGCTGCAGCAGTAACTTGCATTGCACCCGCAGCGTTACCATATACAATACCTTTTTCGGTAAAGGTACTTACACCAGTACCACCAAACTGAACTTCAAGGTCAGTATCTAACTCTAGATCACCTAGTACAACTGTACCACGTTGACCTGTTACGCCAAATACTCCACCAGTGTCACTAGCATTTTCAATGAATGTCCAAGCACCTAATCCATCAGCACCTCCAGATCTATCAAAACCGAAGAAACCAAACTTAGAGTTTGAACCATCATAATAATGAATTTTAACACCACGATCTAATGCATCATTTGCTGAT
>Ga0163179_10003759_pt1 | contig 10268 bp, 4 predicted proteins | sample AtlANTMetagenome_FD_109643 | JGI IMG/M metagenome (GOLD analysis project Ga0163179, IMG submission 109643) | Marine eukaryotic phytoplankton communities from the Atlantic Ocean - Atlantic ANT 2 Metagenome | ecosystem: Environmental > Aquatic > Marine > Oceanic | place: North Atlantic Ocean... | reverse complement strand
TGGCGAAGCCGGTGTTTGGACTGGCGGTCGGCTCGGCGATGGTGGGGAGACGATCAGCCTCTTTGCGGATGATGGAAGTGTGATCCGACAGGTCACCTACGACGATGGAGCCGGTTGGCCCGAGCGTGCTGACGGTGATGGCTCCTCGCTGGTGATCCTGGATGTTACGTTGGATGCAAATCTCGGCAATAATTGGCGTGCCAGTGATTTGGTTGGTGGATCGCCCGGAAGCGATTCAGAGCCGTTTGCACCTGACGTCGTTGTCAACGAGATTCTCACGAACTCCGACGCGCCGCAGGTTGATCAAGTTGAGCTCTTGAATGTGTCCAATCAGCCCGTAGATATCAGCGGATGGTTTTTGACCGACAACCCGAACAGTCTCGCAAAATTCCAGTTTGCAGCTGACGTACCGGTACTCAATCCTGGCGATTACGTCGTCATCGATGAGAATCAACTTGGGTTCGGCTTCAAAGGGCAAGCAAATGACGACGTCGTGCTGCTCGCCGGTGATGAAAATGGACCGCAACGATTCGTCGACTCGTTCCGTTTCTTGGCGACAGAAACAGGAGTTTCCCTCGGGCGTTGGGATAATGGAACTGGCCGATTGTTCCCTCAAGTCTCGTCGACATTCGGAGCCGCTAATTCTGGCCCCTTGCTCAACGGGACGATCATCAGTGAATTGCAATACAATCCGCAAGATCCTGCCGGTGACTTGACGGCGGATGAGATGGAATTTGTTGAGTTGTGGAATCCTACTGGAACGCCAGCTGATTTGAGCGGGTGGCGACTGGATAGAGCCGTTGAATTCACCTTCCCTCAGGGGACAACGGTCGGAGCCAATTCGGGACTTGTGATTGTACCGTTTGATCCGGCCAATGGCGAAACCGCCGCGGCGTTCCGCAATACCTATGGGATTGCCGAGAATGTGAGTTTAATCGGGCCCTTTGGTGGTGTGCTCGATAATGGAGGAGAGAATCTCGAATTGCAACGTCCTGTTGCCGACGTCAACAACGAGTTCATTCTCGTCGACCGGGTGCGATACGATGACGATTCTCCTTGGCCGGCAGATGCTGACGGTCAGGGGAGTTCGCTTCATCGAATCATGCCTGACGCTTATGGTGACTTCGTTGGAAGTTGGACGGCGGCGAATGCCAATCCGGGGCAGGCGTCCTTCGGTGCAAATCCCGCTGATGTTAACGAGGATGGTGTCGTTGATATCGCCGATATTGATTTGGTGAGCGCCGGAGTTCAGGCCCAGGACGCTCAGTTCGACTTCGATGGCAATGGCCAAGTGAATTCGGACGATCTGTTGGACTTCGTGACGACGATCATGCGGGTTCCTGTTGGGGATACGGATCTTGATGGAGTGTTTAACTCGACCGATCTGATTGCTGTTTTCCAGGTTGGAGAGTACGAAGATGGTGTCGCTGGTAATTCGACCTGGGGCGAAGGTGATTGGAACGCTGATGGCGAGTTTGATACGTCCGACCTTGTCGTCGCATTCCAGTACGGTAGTTACCAGGCAGCTCGAGGACCGCAGGCTGGTGTTGCAGCTGCCATCGAGTCGATGGTCGAGTCCGATCATTCCTCGAACCGGTTGCAAGAGCGGGTTGCAGTCGAAGCTCTAAGTTCGAATCAGCCACCTGCCTCCGACCTGGACTTGCAGGCACGAGATCTGGTGTTCTCCGATTTGGATGAGCAGCAACCGTCGAAGTTGATGGTAAACGAAGAATTGAAGATCGAAGGCTTGATTTAAGTAAGGGAAGGACCCAATGCCCGAGCCAGGTTACAACGACGGGGACGGTCCACCGCTATGGGTTTGGCTGATTGGATTCTTGTTGATTGTCGTCTTCTTCGTGTTTGCGCAGTCCTGTTGAAGTGATGCTTCAATCAATCACCACGCAAGGTCAGGAGACTAGGTCGGCAAAATAGGCATCAAAGGCTTCGTTCGGCCAGATTCCCCATGCAGTGGTGTCGAAGCCATCGCCTGTCGACGTTCCGACCCACAGGCGATTATTAGTTTGAGCGACAATGTCATCTCGGCCATCGTTATTGAAATCTGCGATGCGTACTCCAGACCAAGTGACGGCGTTACTCCATTGGCTCCAACGACTGCTCTGAAATGCTTGCCCGTCCGAACGTCCGACCCACCAGGCGCCCCCGTCTCGTCCAATGATGTCGTCTCGTCCATCATTGTCGAAGTCTCCGACGGAAATGTCCTGCCAGTCGATGTTCGTCGTCCAAACTCCCCACTTTTCGTTGGTGAAAGCGGCGCCATTGGACCGTGCCATCCACCACGATGAATTTGCTCGTCCCAGTAGGTCATCGCGTCCGTCGTTATCGAAGTCGCCTACATTGACGTTCGTCCAGGTGACCCGGGTCGACCATCGCCCCCATTTTTCGTTTTCGAACGCGTCCCCGGTCGAACTGGCAATCCACCAGCTTCCGTCGTTCACGCGACCCGCGATGTCGTCGCGGCCATCACCGTTGAAATCTCCTACCAAGACATCGTTCCACGCTTGAGATCGGGACCAAAGGCCCCAGTATTCATTCGTGAAATTGTCTCCATTCGAGATAGCGGCCCACCATCGCCCTGTTGTTGTGCGGCCCACAATGTCGTCCAGATTGTCGCCGTTGATGTCGGCGACCTGAACGTCGACCCAACCGATCGCCGACGACCAGATGCCCCATTGTTCAGTTACATAACTGCCGTCCCCAGCGGAACGAGTCACCCACCATTCACCGTTGGAACGACGTCCGACGATTTCATGGGCTCCATCGCCGTCGAGATCGGCCAGTTGCACGTCCTGCCAGCCCTGCTGGTCGGGCCAAGCGTCCCACGTCGAGATCACAAAATCATCACCCGTGGAATCCGCACGGTAAAGCTGGCCGTCGGCAAGGCCGACCAGAGACGCACCATTGATTTCAATCGGTGCCACGACGTCGGTGGTGATCACGTCTAATTTGACGTTTTCCTGACCGACAATCACCTCGGTTGCTCGGAATTCACCGTCAATTCCGTCACCGGTCGCGGTCACGGTATAGCTTCCCGCGGGTAATTGCAGAGAATAACCACCTGAGAGTCCTGTCGTTTCCAAAAAAGTGGCGCCGGTATTGTCGTCCACCGCTGTGACCACGACATTCCCAACACCCTCGCCAACCGTGTAAAAGTCATCCTCTTCAACGGTATCGGTGTAAACGACCCCAGTGAGGTATGGATTGTCGAAGCGGTAAGAGAACATTTCCGTAACCATACTCGCGTTCCAGTCGCGACCGGATGTGAATACCCCGTATCTCACACCCACCCCCAGCTCCTGGTAATCGGCATTCATAATGTTGAGGCGGTGGCCAGGACTCAAGAACAGAGCCTCATGGCGCTGGTAGACGTGGTCGATTTCATCAATCGTTCCGGTGGAACCACCCCAGGCAATGTTCTCACCAGCACCTCCTGGGTAGCCAGCCGCCTGAGCTCGATCTGACGGCGACTCACCGTCCGGATTCACATGATTGAAGAAATCGCGGTTCAACATGTCATCTGAGTGATCTCCGGATGCGTTAATCAACGCCTGATGCAAAGCCAGTGGCTGCTTGGTATCCGAATTGATCGACCCTGACGAGAGTCCTTCATTTAGGTCCGCGATACCATCCGTCCTTGCTACTTCCGCAAGAGGATCCTGTCGAGCTCGATTGATGAGTTCGACGAGCAATTGTTCATTGGCTGTCAGTGTAAGAGTCGCCAGCAGACGGCGGTCCTCAAGGTTCTCGACATGCAGATTTCGGGAACCTGTGAACCCGGCGGGAAGTCTCCTCGGCGACGCTGAGAAAGCGCTGCGCATGGCTCTGGTACTCATTCGAGAAAGGAAGAAGAGAGGGGAAGGGATGCTTTGAAAAACTACTTCAGAAAGCTGAAGGAGGCAAACGATTCGACGGTGTTCCTTGCTGAAGACGCCGCTCTGTGAAGCACCGCTGGTGTGATGAGGTGAGGGATGTGAGTTGGCGACAACGATCCGGCCATCGTCGAGGTGCCTGGTGGACAACAGCGGTTGAGGTTTGTCGACACCTCGGAAATTAGGATGGATTTCGAGGCGTGATTGCGACGCAATGTGGCGTTTTTGCATCCTGTTTGGCGGCTGTTTGAATTGCCCCCTGGCGGTATTGCCGGCCGGTGACTAGAACAGAATTCTCGACTTTGTCTAAGAAACACTGCCGGAATCGTTCTCGGGGATGTTGGCCTGGTAAATGACTTTGTGTACCAGACGGGTTAGATGACGATCAGACCAGATAAATCGACCTCTCCCATCGAGTTGCTCGCGCCGGCGGGTGACCTCGTTTGTGCACGGGCTGCTGTCGAAAATGGTGCTGATGCAATCTATTTTGGCCTAGCTGAAGGACTCAACGCCCGAGCTCGAGCCACGAATATTTCGCTGGGTAACCTTGATGAACTGATGGATCTCGTGCACGGTCGTGGCGTCAAGGGCTATCTGACGCTCAATACGTTAGTCTTCCCCGGTGAGCTTTCAAAATGCTCTCGTATTATCACGGAGGTCGCTCAGGCTGGTGTTGACGCCGTTCTCGTTCAAGATCTTGGTGTTGCTCGCCTCGTTCGTGAGATTTGTCCCGAGATGTCGGTTCACGCATCGACACAAATGACGCTCACCAGTGCAGAGTGTATTAAGGTTGCCGCCGAAGTCGGAATCGATCGGGTGGTGCTTGCACGCGAACTTTCGATATCAGAGATTAAACGGATTGCCGCGGAATCCGAGCTCCCGTTAGAGGTCTTCTGTCACGGTGCCCTGTGTGTTGCCTACTCAGGACAATGTCTCACCAGTGAGTCTCTTGGCGGGCGAAGTGCGAATCGAGGGCAGTGTGCCCAGGCTTGTCGACTTCCCTACGACCTGATGTGCGACGGAGAGGATGTCGACCTGGAGGATGTGAAATATCTGTTGAGTCCTCAGGATCTGGCGGCGTTTGAGCTGATTCCCGAACTCATCGAAGCAGGAGTTATCTCATTCAAGATCGAAGGTCGATTGAAGACTCCCGAATATGTGGCGAATGTGACTCGCCATTATCGTCAAGCGATTAATTCGGCTGTAGCAACGCGAGCTGTCCATCTCAGTGAGCAAGCAGTCGAAGAGATGGAGTTGTCATTTTCCCGAGGGTTCTCGCCAGGCTGGTTGAGCGGTTGCGATCATAAAATGCTCGTTCCTGGATTGATTTCCTCCAAGCGAGGCATCTTGCTAGGACAGATTCAAGAGGTCGGGAAGAGTCGCGTGAAGGTCAAGTTGTCGCGATCCCTGAAAGTCGGAGATGGCATTGTTTTTGACGGTGATCGCGCCGCCAACCAAGAACAGGGAGGGCGTGTCTTTGAAATCTTTCGACAGCGCCAATCCGTCGCTCAGGCGGCGCCGCAGGAGGTTGTCGAATTGGCCTTTCGACGACAAACGATCGATTTTTCAGATCTTGTCGTGGGGCAGCGGTTGTGGAAAACAGACGATCCACAATTAACCCGGCGATTGAAGAAATCATTTTCGGGCAAGCCGCAACGTCGAGTGCCGATCGACGTGTCACTTAGAGCGGCCGTCGGTGAGCCTCTGCAGGTCCAGATGCGAGCACCGGGGGACCTCTTCGTCGAATGTCGGGGCGAAGATCTCCTGAAGAAAGCGGAAAAACATCCTGCCACCACGCAGAATCTAAGAGTTCAAATTGATCGTCTCGGACAGACGGTTTACCAATTGGAGGGCTTCGAAGTAGAAATTGTCGATGCGCCAATGGTGCCTTTAAGCCTCATGGGTAAGTTGCGAAAACAAATGGTGAAGGCGCTCAATGCGGCTCTGCGTTCACGGCCTGAGCGGAAAATCTATGACCGTGATGGGAAGATGACGCTGAATGATGGCGTTCAGGAGCTTTCCACGAGTACGACCGCCTTGACCGTACTCTGCCGATCATTGGCTCAACTGAATCAACTCCTCGAGATGGACTGTAGGAACGTCGTGGCTGACTTTGCAGACATTCGCGAGTATGCACAGGCGACGAAAGAAGCGAGGCAAACTCAAACGCAACTCCTTCTTGCCACGCCTCGCATCCACAAGCCGTCTGAGAATGGGATCTTTCGAAAAATTGCCGCTGCTGAACCGGATGGAATTCTGGTTCGCAATCTCGCGGGAATCGATTTCTTCTCGCGTCAGAAACTGCCCGTTTATGCCGACTTTGCTTTGAATGTATCCAATCAGTGGACGGCTGAATTCATACGGAAGCTCGACGTGCGACGCATCACCGTTTCCTATGACTTGAATCGAGATCAGGTCTTCGAACTTGTTGACGCTATTCCATCAGCATGGTTGGAAGTTGTGATTCATCAACATATGCCCATGTTTCATATGGAGCATTGTGTCTTCTGTTCCGTCCTTTCACCGGGGACCAATAAAACAAACTGCGGACGACCCTGTGATGTGCATGAGGTCCATCTCCGGGATCGTGTGGGGATGGAGCATCTGTTGACTGCCGATGTCGGTTGTCGAAATACTTTGTTTAATGCCCAGCCGCAAAGTGCCGCGGAAATTGTCCCGGAACTTACTCGCAAAGGCGTCTCTGCATTCCGTGTTGAATTACTCGGAAACGAAACTCCGCAAACGGTGGAATTGATCATCTCCCTTTACCAGGATCTGCTCGATGGGCGTACAGATCCTGGTGAAGTCTGGAAAAAGTTGAAAGCCAGTAATCGTGTCGGTGTGACGCGAGGCACGATGGAAACACGTCGTGATCCACTGGCGATTCTGTAGCCGCCGGCAACCTGCTGCGGATGGATTTGAGAGGCTTTTGAGCCAAGGCTCGGTAATCACACTCACCGTCCACTGCAAAACGCGTGATAGCTGCGATCGGCGCCGGACCCCTTATTTTGTGGCAATCGATGCGAGATAGGTGAGGCATCGGCTGAATCGGTGATCTCCAGCCGTCTTTGGGGTTTTCCTGTTGCTAGCAATAACTCGTCTTCGTGATTTTCCAAGGCTTGTGTAAAACTGTGTCCAGAGCATCGTTCCTTGGAGAGAAGATCATGATTCCCTATACGACGATTCCGTTCGTATCAGCGTTTTTTCTCGTCTTCGTTGGCGTGTTAATCGGACATTTTATCTGGTACCGCTATCGGGACGAACAGGAAAATATGGCAGATGATTTAAGGCGCAAGATCCATGAACTCAGCTCCTCGTTAAGTATCCAGACTCACGAATTCACCGATGCCAATCAACAGATTGTTGAACTCAGAACCGAGCTAGAAGGCGCACGTCAGGAAAACAGCGAGTTGTCGGAGAGTCTTGGTCAGCGTGAAGAGCTTTATGAGTCGGTTGCTGCAGATTTAGAAAAGTCCGAGTCAATCAATGTCGAGTTGCAAAGTGAACTCGAGCAACAGGCTCAGCTCCGCATTTCTGCTGAATCGGAAAACATGGACGCCAAGCAGCATACAGAGACTCTTGAGGCTAACCTTGGTTCGCAAAAATCAGAGGTCGAGGCTGCTCTGACACAGCAGCGGCAGCTCCAGGAACGCGCTGAACAGGCGGAGTCATCGCTAATGGCTCAAAAACAAGAAAACGATGCCTTAATCGAATCTCGGCATGAGCAATTGCAGCGGATTGCGGAATGCGAGGCCTTGATCGAGCAGCTTCAGGCGGGTGATCACGAAGCCACAGACCACGATCGACAAATGGATGCGTTGAAGGCAGAGGTTGAGCAATGGCGACAGCAATGTCGTGATGTTGAAACAGAACTCGCGACAGTCCAAAGTCGCTCGGATGCAGGCACTCAGGAACTGCAGGAAAGAATTGATCAGCTTCAGAGCCAAAACGAGAGCTTGAAATCTGGTAATGATGAGTATGCTGTCGAGCTTTCCGTCCAGATCGAACAATCACAAGAACTGTCTGCAAAGATTGGGGCGGCGCTGGAGGATCTTGGCAGACTTCAGTTGCATGCTGACGAAGCACAGGCTTTGCGAGAAGACCGTGATCGGCTAATCGATGAGCTCGACGAGCGACAGAATGAGATCCATTGTTTGCGCGAGCAAGCGGTCGCAATCCAGGATGATCAGGCGGTACGTGACGAATTGGAGCAGTCACGGGTGGAACAGGATGGGCTGCAGGAGCAATTACTGGATTTCAAAAACAAAAAGGCAGAGCTAGAGGGGCAGGTTCGAGAGCACGCTCGACGTCGCGAGTCTCTAGAACGTTCATTGGCGGATGCCAATGAGGAGATCGCTCAATTGCAGATTGACCGTGAGCGATTGGAAGGTGTTGATGACGAAGTAGTCGAACTCGATTCGAAGCATCGTAATGCTCTGAGTGAATTGAAGCAGGCGCAAGTGGAGCGAGAGCAGGCATTGATTGCCGAATCGTCGACCCGCGAAATCGTGATCGAGTTGCGTACTGAATTGTCGGAACGACTCGACTCCATTCGTGCTTTGGAACAACAAAAGGATGATGCGATTGCTTCGCTGCAGGAAGAGTCGGGGCAGCAAGAACAGTTGGCCTCCGATTTCACTCGAATCAGCGATCAATACATGTTGCTCGAAAAGGATTATGCCGCATCCCAGCATGCACAGTCACAACAAGCTCAGGAACTTGACGAGGTCAATGAGGAGCTCGGACAGATCCAGGCCTATTATGAGCAATCGCGGGCGCAAGTGCGTTTGTATCAACAGCGATTAAGCGATCTTGAAGATCTCATGTCGCAACAGCAGGGGGATCGAAGTCCGCAAGGGAAAGCATTGACGCCGTCATCGTCCCCGAAATCTGCATTTTCTTTTCGAAAGGTTCAGCGACGAGACGATGTCGTGAGGGCCGATGAAAATATCAAGCTGCGATCCGATCATCTGCTCGGAAAACTTTACACCGAACCGCCTCGTCGCTGTGACGACTTGACGGTAATTCGCGGGGTGGATGCGGCTAGTCATGATGCATTAAATTCTTTGGGTGTTTATACCTTTGCTCAGGTTATGGAGTGGGATCACAGCTGTATCGCCGAGTTTGGCAACCGTTTGGGAAACCATCGAATTGCCGAACAGGATTGGGTAGGGCAAGCGCGGCAGTTGTACCATCGTCAGCAACGTTCGGCCGCCTAATTCATGGTGTCGGTACTGTCGGGGGCCGCGTCACTTCCGTATGATACGGGATTGTTGTATCCGTGCGGTTGACGACCTAAGCCCTGTTGTTCCGAATCATGACAACCAATCCCGAGTCTTCTTCGTTCGTTTTTGCGTGCTGTCAGGCCGGTGCGGAAAATGTGCTTAAGTCGCATGTCCTGGAGGAGTGTCCCACTTGGCGACTCGCATTCTCGCGGCCAGGGTTTGTAACCTTCAAAGTTCCCAAGGAAGTCGACAAAACGCCACTGTTGCGTTCCGCTTTTGCTCGGACCTTTGGGCTTTCGATCGGACAGGTTGCCTCCGGGGGGTTCTCCGAAGTCAAGGAACTCATCGGAACTCAGAAGTATCATCACCTGCACGTTTGGCCTCGTGATCATCTGTTGCCGGGGGATCGAGGCTGGATGCCCGGGGCGACTGACACAACAACTCAAATCGGTCAGCAGATGGTCGATGCCTTGTCGAGTGGTTCCTCATCGCAAGGGAGAATGCAGATCAACCGGCAGGCAAAGACCGGGCAGCGTGTGCTTGATTGCATTGTGTTGGGTCCCGATCAGTGGTGGCTTGGGACACATCTTGTTGGCTGTTTTGGTCAACAATGGCCTGGTGGTGTTGTTTCAGTGAAGGCGCCCGAGGAGATGGTTTCTCGTGCCTATCTGAAAATGCATGAGGCTCTTTTGTGGTCTGGTATCCCTATTGAAAAGGGGGATCAGTGCGTTGAGATCGGCAGTGCGCCTGGAGGTGCTTGTCAGAGATTGCTCGAGTCGGATCTTCATGTAACGGGGATCGATCCTTCGAAAATGGCTGATGTTGTGTTACAGCATCCAAAGTTCACGCACATCAAGAAGCGTGGAGGTGATGTGCGTCGAAAAGAATATCGCGACTTTAAATGGCTCTTTGCCGATTCGAATGTTGCCCCAAAGCACACGCTTGATACGGTAGAGTCCATCGTAACTCATGATACCAATCGTGTCCGAGGCGTGGTATTGACGCTGAAGCTATTGCAGCCTGAGTTGAAAGACGAATTAGGCAGTTATTTGGAACGAATTCGCTCCTGGGGATTTGAATACGTTCGTTGTCGGCAGTTGGCGTTTCAGAGGCAGGAAGTGTGTGTCGCTGCGATGAAATCGAGATCGATGCGTCG
>Ga0163179_10003758_pt1 | contig 10268 bp, 8 predicted proteins | sample AtlANTMetagenome_FD_109643 | JGI IMG/M metagenome (GOLD analysis project Ga0163179, IMG submission 109643) | Marine eukaryotic phytoplankton communities from the Atlantic Ocean - Atlantic ANT 2 Metagenome | ecosystem: Environmental > Aquatic > Marine > Oceanic | place: North Atlantic Ocean... | reverse complement strand
TGGGCCCTACATTTATTAAATTGGGTCAAATTCTCAGCACTCGATCCGATCTCGTGGGATCCGAGCTCGCCAACGAACTTTCTCAGTTGCAGGATTCCGTTTCAATTGATCCGCCGGAAGTCGTGAAACAGATCGTTCAGGATGAACTCGGCCAACCTGTTGAGGATGTGTTTGCGGAGTTCGATGACGAACCGATCGCCTCTGCATCCATCGGGCAGGTTCATCGAGCTCGCCTGCGAACCGGTGAATTGGTGGCTGTCAAAGTTCAGCACGCTGGTATTCAAGAGATGGTCCACAAGGATCTTGACGTGCTGGCCACCCTGGCTCAACTCGTTAAACGGTTGCCGGAATTTGCACCCTATCGACCTGTTGAGACGATTGCGGAGTTTCAAAGGACGCTGCGTCGAGAATTGGACTTTGGACGAGAAGAACGGAATCTGGTGCAGTTCGCTGCCAAGTTCCAGGAAAATCCTTATGTCCGAATTCCGAAGCCATTCACTGAGTTGTGCACGCCTCGTATTCTTACGATGGAGTGGGTCACGGGTATCAAGCTGAATGAAATCAAGTCGCCGCTGGATCCGTCTTACGACCTTGCCGGGTTGGCACAACGTGGTGCAGATTTATACATGGAAATGATTTTCGGAGGTGGATTTTTTCATGCCGATCCACATCCCGGAAATCTAATTCTGTTGCCAGGAAATAAAATCGGCCTGCTTGATTTTGGCATGGTGGGACGTATTGATGAACGCTTGCGCGAGGAGTTTGAAGATCTATTGCTTGCGATCGTCAACAGCGACGTATCATTGTTGACATCACTCATTATCCGGATCGGTTCTGCCCCATCTGATCTCAATCAGTCGGCACTGCAAAACGATTTGGCCGACTTTGTTTCTCACTTTGGTTCACAGTCTCTTGAACAGCTTGATTTGGCCAACGCTCTCCAGGAGATGATGCAAATTATCTTCCGCTACCGGATCATTTTGCCGGCTCAGGTTGCGATGTTGCTGAAGGTGCTGGTTACGCTCGAGGGCAGCGCAAAGTTGCTTTCGCCTCAGTTCAGCCTCATCGAGGTGGTTCAGCGATACCAGCGAAAGTCTGTCTTGCGGAGACTCTCGCCGATACGCCGTGCCAGAAAACTACGGCGACTGTATGTGGAGATGGAGCATCTCGTCGAGACCTTGCCCAGCCGCCTGACCGACATTTTTGAACAAATTCAGGCGGGACGATTCGATGTGCATCTCGACCATCGCGGCCTTGAGCCGTCCGTCAATCGCCTAGTGCTCGGGATGCTTGCCAGTGCCCTCTTCATGGGGTCTTCACTGATGCTGAGCCGGCAGGTGCCACCGGTCTTGTTTGGAGGGGAGACCAATGCGTTCTTAGGAATGCAGGACGTCTCGATTTTGGGGCTCGCAGGCTGTGCCGTTAGCCTGTTGGTTGGACTGCGTTTACTACGAGCGATCGGCAAGTCGGGGCACCTGGATCGACGTGAGTAAACTCAGGCTGCCTCGGCCGCTTTGGCAGCCTCACGATCCGACTGGCAGTCCTTTACCAGGTTCTGGATTTGATGCTCCAGACGGTCCAACTCGGCCATCACGTCGTTCTGGCGACGGTCCAGACACTCCAGCAGCGTCAATTCACAATCCTCATCCTGTGATTCCTGCTCGGTAGCGGCCAATTCTTCCGGTTCGGGGGAAAACAGCTCCACGAGGGGCATCTCCAAATTAGGGGGCTTTTCTCAACGGTCAGGTAAACCTGGGTGGACACCCAGGGGGGTGAGGAGTAGACTGGGTGGCTTATATTCATGTCGCTGGAAAGGTCAGGGGTAGTCCCGGCCCCACACAGGATCAAGGAGTCAACGTGGTTAAACTGGTCTTACGTGATCGCGAGAGCATTCAGGAAGCGGTTCGTCGTTTCCGAAAGCTGGTCGAACGAAGTGGTATCAAAAAAGAGATGCGTCGTCGCGAATACTACGAAAAGCCGAGCGAAACCAAGCGCCGAGCCCGATTGCGTGCCGAACGACGTTCTCGACGCAATAGTTTGACGGGCTGAACGCTAATCGAGCTGCCTCTTTTTGGCCAGACCGATTTTATCGGTCTGGAGCCAACTCTTAACGGTGACAAGCTCTATTGTCACTCGGCGTCATCCGCTGGACGCGTCACGTAAAAGGTGGTCACCGGCTGACTCACGCCTGACCATCCATATGGATTCCAGTTGTTTGCCTGCCATGACGGCGAATAAGTTCCCATCTGAGGCACTGGGCTTGCCTGAGGTCTCAGGTTCGAAAAGCCAAACCAACGTTGAGCTGCCAGTCGATTAGCCCGCTGCTGCGAACGCATCTGAGCCTTCCTGCGGACCGCCTCTTTCGGGCTCTGGTACCGCCGGTACTCTTCCATGTAAAACCACATTTCCGGTGTGATATTGCTGTCGCTGGAAATGTGAGTGAATGGCTCCGTGGTATCTGGCTTGGCGACACGCTGCGCCTGGCTGGGGCTCGTGATGCCCAGGCTGACAGTCAGAATACCCAATGCGAAAAGCGTCCGTTTCATGGCGATATCCTCAGTACAGAAAACGAGACTCGGATATCCTATCGATTCGGTTGCGACGACAAAACAAGATTAGACACATTTATCCGTTGTGACTTCAGTCTTTTTTGAGGGTGACGGTTGTGCCGCTAGCCCTGCTGTCGCTCGCTCTCGCTTGGGTCTCGCGGCGTGATCTGCTTTCCGGCGATCACAGCGTGCGAGGAGCGTTGTTGTCGGCAACGGTTGACGATGGGAGAACTTAAGTGGCTTATCGCTTCTTAGGGCGAGGCACACGGCTGCCGCCGCGTTTTCCGCGTTTACCGCGCCGACCTGACTGCGATTTTGTCGTAGTGACTTCCGACAGCTTTTGCCCGATTGCGTCCTGTAAGGTCGTAATCCGATCTCGCAGGCTGGCGGCACGTTCAAACTCGAGGGCTTCGGCCGCTTCCATCATTTCCGCTTCGAGTTCGTTGATGTATTCGCGGGTTACATATTCGTCTTCCTGGGTGCTGCCGACGGCAGCGTTTGCCTCTCGATGTGCCGCTGCCTCCGACTCAATGCCCGAACGAATGTTTTTGCGAACCGTTTCCGGTGTGATGTTATGGCGTTTGTTGTAGGCTTCCTGGACGGCACGGCGTCGTTCCGTTTCCTCAATCGCCCGACTCATCGAGTCCGTCATTTTGTCGGCGTAAAGGAGGACCTTCGCATTGACGTTACGAGCGGCTCGCCCGATCGTTTGGATCAATGACGTTTCGCTCCGAAGAAATCCTTCCTTATCTGCATCTAAAATTGCCACCATGGAAACTTCTGGCAGGTCGAGACCTTCTCGTAAAAGATTGACACCAATGAGAGCCTCGAAATGCCCCTCTCGCAGATCTCGCAATAACTCAACTCGTTCGAACGCGTCGAGTTCACTGTGTAACCACTTGCTCTTGACTCCCTGTTCATTCAGGTAGGCCGAGAGATCTTCTGCCATTCGTTTTGTGAGAGCCGTCACCAGGACTCGTTCTCCTATTGAGGCACGTTCGCGAATTTGTTCGAGCAGATGGGGCACTTGGCCACGCGCTGGTACCACTTCAACGATCGGATCGAGCAGTCCTGTTGGTCGAATAATCTGTTCAACGATCTCTCCGCCCGTCTGTTCCAGTTCGTAGTCACCAGGAGTTGCTGAAACGTAGACGACCTGATTGATTCGCTTCTCCCATTCCTCAAACTTGAGCGGCCGATTGTCGAGAGCACAAGGGAGTCGGAATCCATGTTCGACCAATGTCGTCTTTCGGCTTCGATCTCCCGCGTACATGGCACGGATCTGTGGGATGGTTACATGCGATTCGTCAATGAACAGCAAGAAGTCGTCCGGGAAAAAACTGAAAAGTGTATCGGGTGTGGAGCCAGCGGGCCTTCCTGAAAGCGGGCGACTGTAATTTTCAACACCTGGACAATACCCAACCTCCATCAGCATTTCGATGTCAAAGCGAGTGCGAGCGTTCAGTCGCTGGGCCTCAAGCATTTTCCCTCGGTCCTTGAAGTACTCTAGTTGCTCGGCGAGTTCCTCTTTGAGTTCCGCGACTGCATTCGCGATCCGGTCCTCCGGCATCACGAAGTGCTTCGCTGGGTAGATGAAGAGTTGTTCCTCGTGGCGAATGACCTCACCGGTTAATGGATTGATGAGTGATAACTGTTCGACTTCATCGCCCCAGAGTTCGATGCGTACGGCGAATTCTTCGTAAGAGGGCCAGATTTCCACGCAATCGCCGCGAACTCGAAAGCGACTGCGTTCAAAGGCGACATCGTTTCGTTCATATTGGACATCGACGAGCCTGCGGAGGATTTCATCTCGGTCGACCATGTCCCCCACCTGAATGGAGACCATCATTTCACGATAGTCGTCAGGGGATCCCAGGCCGTAAATGCATGATACGCTGGCGATGATCACCACATCACGACGGCTCACCAACGCACTGGTCGAGGCCAGGCGAAGACGGTCAATTTCTTGATTGATCGAGGCATCTTTTTCGATGTAGATGTCTCGTTGAGGAATGTAGGCTTCGGGTTGGTAATAGTCGTAATAACTGACGAAATAATGCACTGCGTTGTGCGGGAAGAACTCCTTGAATTCGCCATACAGTTGAGCTGCGAGCGTTTTATTGTGCGAGATCACCAGCGTCGGGCGTTGTAATTCTTGAATTACATTCGCCATGGAGAATGTTTTTCCTGAACCGGTCACCCCTTTCAAAACTTGGCTCCGGCGCTTGCTGCAGGCACCGTCCACTAATGCTTTGATGGCCTCGGGTTGATCGCCGGCTGGCTCGAAGGGGGCTTCTAGACGAAACATGCTGATCTCAAGCGAGGGAATTATGCAGGAAGATATTCCCGCATTCTACGGCTTTTTGTCGGATTCGTCGTCAGGGGGGCGTAATGGCCCGTGAGGAATTGGAGGCCGAGCACTTGCCTGCTGCAGAATGTGGGACTCGAGAGAATCGGGATGCGGAACGCATTTCAGATACGGACGGATGCGCGACAGGACTCGAGGGCCGATGCCTCTCACGGCTGCCAGATCGCCCATGCGGTGGAAATGCCCCTGCACTTCCCGTTGCTGGATGATTCGTTTGGCCAGCACTTCGCCAATCCCTGGCAGGACCATGAGATGCGGCCAATCACAATCGTTTAGATCGATCTGTAAAAGATAGGGGATCCCTGGATGTTGGTCGATATTGACCAATCTTCCATCGAATCCACCCTGCCAATACCACCAGACGATTCCCGCTCCATAGGCTGCAGAGAGGATGGTCTGTAGTACGACAAGTTGAGCCGAAGTAAACCAGGGAACAGGGCGTTTGTCCATTATTCAGAGTCCTGATTTTGGCATGATGATGGTATCCATCCAGCCGATGGGAGATTCGACGGAATTGTTGCGGCGATTGGATTTGAAGTAATAATTTGGCCGGCCGATCATTGGGGCAGCGTCGGCAGGGCATCAACGCCATGTCGACGGGGTAGTGTAAGCAAAGAATTCCCCGCCGCTCTCAGAGTTTCATCGTTGCTGAACAACTTTGCTGCACAGCGGGCGTCGATCGTATCGTCGAGAAGTCGTTGCTTCGTAATCGGACCGCGTTTGAGCGACTGCGGTTGGAGAGAATGAATGAGTCGCGTGGAGAGAGCGAGCCAAGACGATCGCTCTCAGAAGCAAATTGCATCTGCTATCCCGTCGCCTGCTGTTGAGTGGGCGACGAGATTCCTCTGTGGGTGATCCCTAATCCAGGACTTTTGCGCCGCTAATCAGCTTGATGAATTCGGCATTGCTCTTGAATTTGCCAAGCTGCTTGGTGAGCTGTTCCATCGCATCCACATGGTGCATGGTCGTCAGCGTTCGCCGAAGCATGGTCACTGCGTGGAGCGTTTCTGGATCGTGAAGCAATTCCTCGCGGCGGGTACCCGATTGAGAAATATCAATGGCAGGCCAGACTCGTCGGTCAGCCAGTTTGCGATCCAAAACCAGTTCCATGTTGCCGGTGCCCTTGAACTCCTGGAAGATCAATTCATCCATCCGGCTGCCGGTATCGATTAGAGCAGTGCCGACAATCGTCAATGATCCTCCCTCTTCAAAGACGCGTGCGGTCGCAAACAGCTTCTTGGGGATGTCCATCGCCTTGATGTCCACACCACCGCTCATCGTCCGACCGGTGTTGCCAACCCATTTGTTGAAGGCACGGGCCAAACGAGTGATGGAGTCCATCAGTAAGAAGACGTCCTTGCCCATCTCAGCTAAACGACGGCATCTTTCGATCACCAGTTGTGAGATGCGAACGTGGCTTTCTACGTCCTGGTCCAGGCTGCTCGCGATGACTTCGCCATTCACGTTACGACGCATATCTGTGACCTCTTCAGGTCGTTCGTCGATTAGCAACACGACGAGATTGATATCCGGGTAGTTTTCAGCGACGCCGTGAGCGATGTGCTGCAGGAGCATCGTCTTGCCCGTACGCGGAGGTGCGACGACCAATGCACGCTGTCCCTTGCCCAGCGGAGTCAGTAGATCCATGACTCGAGTGCTCAGGGGTTCGCCGCCGGTCTCCAGACCAAGCCAGTATTCTGGATTGATTGGCGTTAATTCGTCGAACGACTTAACGTTGGAATACTCTTCCGGGGGCATGCCATCAACGTCGGTAATTTCGCGTAGCCGCGGGCCTTGTTGCTTCCGAGCTCGCTGGACCATGCCGGTCACCATCAAACCCTCACGCAGGCCATATTTGTCGATCATTGTGCCAGGGACGAACGGATCAGAACGCACTCGGTCGTAATTGTTCGACGGACTGCGAAGGAACCCGTAGCCGTTGGGATGCAATTCCAGCATCCCACTGCCCTCTTGCAGTGAGTCCTCTTCGCCATTTTCGAGCGGTTCCATCTCACCGGCTGGAGCCGGTCGTACATTCTGGTCACTGGGACGTCGACGCCGACGACCGCGGCCGCCTTGGCCTCCGCCGCCACCGCCACCCGACGATGAGCCACCGCCGCGTTGATTGGGTCGTGATCCTCTTGGCTTCCGTTTCTTCCCCATATCCTCACCTGGTAAAAAAACGTTGGTGGCCGGCCGCTTGTTGTCTTAAACGCGAGCCAATGCCACGTGATTGTTGGGTCAATGTCGCCCTCGCTGTGACGCTCTCTTTTGCGCACAGCATGATTCTGCTCACTGTTGAAACTAGAATCGATTGAGTTTCAGAGTTCTTGTGTGTTTAACACTCGCAGCACAAGGGAGCTGCTGATCACCCAATTTGGGCTGACACCAAAAATTTTTCCTAAACGAGACACCGTATACGTCTCTCTCCCTGTGGGGAGTGCCGTCCTAGGCAGTGTCACCTAATAGCTTGTTTCCTCAGCTAATGAGCCGATGCGTGCTGTAAGTAGCACTCATGATCGATGAAATCATGTCAGGTGCTGTCGCTGATGCGAATGGTCGAAACCAGTGCTCAAGCACCTAAGGAAGCTCGAGTCACGCCGATGACCCAGACCGGAAATTAGATTCCCCATCCAGGGATTGGACGCCCGAGAGTCGGGCACGGCGCCTTCAACTGAGGCAGATATTCTCTGACTACCGGCATATTACTCATGCTCACCGTCGTGTCAAGCTATCATTTGAGCTTTGTGCGATTCTTCGTGGTTCAGGCAGGTGAAAGTGGCGAAAAAAACTGCTTTTCACACAGGAATCGGGGCTTGGGGGGATTCGGGGGGAATGGCGGGGATGCCGTTTTTTTCCCTAAAGTTGACCTAGTCGGATTTTTTTATGTCGGCAGCCTGTCTCTCTCGTCGATATTCCGTCGGAGAGATCTTCTCGAGATCCGTCATAACTGAGTCGATGTGCCAGGGAAGGTGCTTTAGATGCGGCGAATCACACTTTTTGTTCTGTTGTTTTCAGTCTGTGGGCTGTTCACAAGCGCAACTTCCAAGGCTGTTGAAATCGCCTGGCAAACGGACGTTGAGCGTGCCTTTGAGACGGCCCGACAGCAAAATCGGCCAATTCTGCTGCATTTCTGGTCTCCCGATTGTGTGCCCTGTCTGCAGCTAGAGCAGACCGTCTTTAAACGGAACGACGTGGCTCGCACACTGGAAGACTTCTTTGTGCCAGTCAAAGTGAATGCTCGAGATTATCCGCGTTTAGCGACACAATATCGAATTAAATCCGTCCCTCAGGATGTGATTCTAACACCCAACGATCAAGAACTGCTTCGCCTGACCACGCCGCAGGATCCAACGCAATATGTGGCTCGGCTGACTGCCGTCGCATTCAAGTCAGGAATGACGCCTCAGCGACGAAATCGACCGGAAAAATCTGCCGGGACCGCCAAAGCTGGCTATGAGCAATCGGCTGGTTACCAGGCGTCCACGGGCTATCGTTCTCCGCTCGGGCCGCCTCCTGGAGAACCGCCGGTTGGGATGAGAGCAAATGGTCCCTCTCGTGATATCGGCCCGATTGGAGGGGTGACACCGATGGTGAATCAATCACAGCCTGCTCCAGAGGCTGAGCCGAGAGAGGTAATCAATCGCTATGCAACTCCCGCGCAGGCCACCCGATCAGTGACGGTCGGTGGCTCGCCGAGCGATTCTCCATCGACTCCATGGGATGCGCAACGATCTTCACCACCGTCCCAGCAACAGGCCTTTGTGCAGGGACCTAACGGATACTCTGGCCCAACGGTCAATCAGCAGCCGCGGCAGTTTGCTCGTGAAGAATTGCCACGGCAAAGATCGGTGCAAGAACGACCGGCGCCGCAACAAGCTCAACAGACTCCCTTTGGGATGGAGGGATATTGTCCGGTAACGTTGTTGAAGGAAGATAAATGGGTGAAGGGTGACCCTCGTTTTGGCATCATCCATCGTGGACGCGTTTATCTGTTTCTTTCGGAGAGTCAGAAAGCGACCTTTGTGTCTAGCCCCGATGATTTCAGCCCCGTTTTGGCGGGTATCGATCCGGTGATGTTGGCCGATAGCGGTGAAGCGGTTGAGGGTCGTCGTGCCTTTGGGCTTGTCTATCGCAAACGCGTCTTCTTGTTCAATTCGGAGGCGAATCTTCAGCGGTTTTGGGATAACCCCGAAGGCTATGCCGCGCCGATTCGTCAAGCGATGGAATCCGGGACGGTTAATCGTCTGTTCCGGTAGGCGGTTGCTCACCGGTCGAAGAGTGGCACAGTTCTCTTAAGCGGACCCACGTGTAGAGCCCTGTGTCGTGTCCATCTGACCAGATGATCTTCAGTGCATAGTTGCCAACAAGCTTTGCGTCATTGATTTGGATATCAGTCGGAACGGAGTCGGGATCAAGTAATAATTCTCCCGTAATCTCATGTACGCATTGAGCGCATTGGCATTGTTCTCGGAGATACTTGAACCCGTAGGCTGACTGATGGCCATCGTTCCACGTGATCCGTAGCTCCCGATTCTCTCGAGAGGCTTCTATCGATTTGGGAGCGTCCATCTTTATGAGGTTTGCTCCCAACCTTGAGATCGTTTGACAGCCTCCTGCCAGCGACTGTAACGTTGTTCGCGTTCATCGATGGGCATGTCTGGAGTAAACTCTCGTTCTAATTGCCAACGTTGTTCGACAGCGGACGTATCTTCCCAGACACCGACGGCGATACCTGCCAGGTAGGCTGCGCCTAAAGCAGTGGTTTCGGCCAGCGTGGGGCGTTGAACAGTCACGCCGAGAATATCTGACTGGAATTGCATGAGTCGATTGTTGACACTCGCTCCTCCATCGACCTTTAGCATGTCTAGTTTGACGTTCGCGGCGGCTTCCATCGCGTGTAGGACATCTCGCGATTGAAATGCCATGGACTCCAACGCGGCGAGTCCCAGATGTCCTGCCGTCGTGCCGCGCGATAGCCCCACAATCGTGCCGCGAGCGTAGGCATCCCAGTAGGGTGCGCCGAGACCAACAAAAGCCGGTACCAGATAAACCCCATCTGTATCCGATACGCCCTTCACTAAACTCTCGATCTCGGAAGACGATTGGATGAGACCGAGACCATCACGAAGCCATTGCACAACTGCTCCACCGATGAACACGGATCCCTCGAGGCAGTAAGTGACTTTGTTGCCGATCTTCCAGCCGACAGTGGTCAATAGATTGGATCCCGATTGAATTGGCGCATGGCCCGTATTCATCAAGAGGAAGCAACCCGTGCCATAAGTGTTTTTGGCCGATCCCGGATGGAAGCAAGCTTGGCCAAACAACGCGGATTGCTGATCTCCGGC
>Ga0163179_10003756_pt1 | contig 10271 bp, 11 predicted proteins | sample AtlANTMetagenome_FD_109643 | JGI IMG/M metagenome (GOLD analysis project Ga0163179, IMG submission 109643) | Marine eukaryotic phytoplankton communities from the Atlantic Ocean - Atlantic ANT 2 Metagenome | ecosystem: Environmental > Aquatic > Marine > Oceanic | place: North Atlantic Ocean... | reverse complement strand
TAAAACAGCTTTCTCAACTCGCCTCGATCCTGATAGCCAATCGGCTGAAGCTTGGCTTACTACTAGCGGTGGTGGTTTTGTTGCTGCTGGTGTGGGCGGTGGTATAACAGGAAAAGGGGCGCACGTTCTTGTCATCGATGATCCCGTTAAGAATAGAGAAGATGCAGAATCGCAGAATAACCGCGAGGCTAATTGGGATTGGTACACTTCCACGGCATATACCCGACTTGCTCCTGGTGGCGGTGTGCTGGTTATCCTTACTCGCTGGCATGACGATGACTTGGCAGGACGACTCCTTAAAGCAGCCTCTGAAGGGGGGGATGAGTGGACAGTCGTTAAATACCCCGCGATTGCCGAAGATGACGAAAAGTTTCGGGCGCAAGGGGAGGCATTACACCCCGAAAGATACGACGGTGCCGCGCTCAAAAAGATTCAACGGGCGGTTGGACCGAGGGATTGGTCGGCACTATACCAGCAGAACCCTGTCGCAGACGATGGTGACTACTTCTCGCGTGGGATGATTAATTATTATGAAAAAGACGAGGTTGATCATGACCAGATGCGCTACTACTGCGCGTGGGATCTGGCGATAGGTAAACGTGATCGTAACGACTATTCGGTTGGTATGGTCATTGGTGTTGATGACATGGATAAGTTGTATGTCGTTGATGTGGTTCGAGGCCGGTATGACGGGTTTGAACTGGTTGAACGTATCCTCGATCTTTATGAAATATGGAAACCCTCCATAGTAGGTATAGAAAAAGGTCACATTGAAATGGCACTGGGTCCATTTCTTGAAAAACGGGTCAGAGAGCGGGGATTATTTGAGGCTTATTTTAAAGATCTAAAAACTGGTCGGAGAGATAAAGAGGCAAGAGCGAGGGCGATTCAAGGCCGTATGCAACAAGGTATGGTGTATCTCCCCAGAGATGAAGACTTCACGGGTCCATTAGTAGCAGAACTTTTAAGATTTCCAAATGGTGTCCATGACGATCAGGTGGATGCGTTGGCGTGGCTTGGTTTAATGATGACCGAATTTGCAACCTATCAAGCCCCTATTACTAAAATCCCTTCATGGCGCGACAAGTTAGATTATTTAACTAAGCCAAGTCGTGCCGCTAAATCAGCGATGAGTGCATAACTATGGCATATAAGAAACCAACCTCTCGAATGTCGGCAGGTGAGCAACAGGAAATTGCCTCAAAACAATGGGATCGATATGTTCGTGCAAGAGACAACGGACATCTGGAATACATCGAGTTAGCTAAAAAATGTGATGCGTATTATCGAGGTGATCAGTGGGATGAGTCTGATGTTGCACAGCTTGATGCTGAAGGTCGTCCTGCGTTAACAATCAACACTATATTACCAACCGTGAACACGGTGCTGGGTGAGCAATCGACTCGTCGCGCAGATGTTCAATTTAAACCCCGTCGAGGTGGCGAGGCAGAGGTTGCAAATACACTTACTAAACTCTACATGCAGATTGCTGATAATAATAAGCTTGACTGGATTGAGCAGCAGGTTTTCAGCGACGGACTAATTATGGATGGTCGTGGGTTCTTTGATGCACGCATGGACTTTTCTGATCATGTAGAAGGCGAAATCAGAATCACGGCTAAAGATCCGTTGGACATTCTCATAGATCCCGATGCCAAGGACCATGATCCAAAGACCTGGAATGAGGTATTTGAAACCAAGTGGATGACCCTTGACGAGATCGAAGAGTTGTATGGTAAGAAGAAAGCGGAGGAGCTTCGCTTCATTGCCGAAAATGGAAACGGCTTTGGCCGTGATTCAATTGAGTACGAAGAAAATCGTTTTGGTGATCTGGATAGCACCGATGATTATTTAGGTGCTGCTCCACCTGCTGATGAGGAATACCGAAACGTAAAAACACTACGTGTGATTGAACGCCAACATAAGCGCATGAACCGTGTAGATTGTTTTGTAGATCCTATGACTGGAGATACACGCGATGCACCAGAATCCTGGTCAGACAGTAAGCTTAAAAAGTTTGCCAAGCAGTACGGTCTTGATGTTATTTCAAAAGTAAAACGAAAGGTACGTTGGACAGTTACCTGCGATAAGGTGGTCTTGCATGATGATTGGTCGCCTTATAATGATCTGACAATCGTCCCGTATTTCGCCTATTTCAGAAGAGGACGACCTTTTGGAATGGTGCGTAACCTCCTATCCCCTCAAGAGCAGTTGAATAAGATCGCATCTCAAGAACTTCATATTGTAAATACCACGGCAAATAGTGGATGGATGGTAGAAAGCGGGTCGCTGGTAGGTATGAGTTCAGACGATCTTGAAGAACATGGCGCGGAAACAGGATTGGTGTTGGAGTATAACCGAGGTTCTACACCACCAACTAAAATCGCGCCTAATCAGATCCCGACTGGGCTTGACCGTATTAGCCAGAAAGCAGCACTAAACATTAAAACCATTTCAGGTATCAATGACTCGATGCTAGGTTCTGATAGTGCAGAAGTGTCTGGTGTTGCGATACAGGCGAAGCAGAATCGTGGTGCGATAATGATTCAGGTGCCATTAGATAACCTGCGTAAGACACGACAGTATCTGGCAGAGAAGATCTTGGATCTGGTACAGAGTTTTTATACCGAGCAGCGCATCATTCAAGTAACTAACGAGGAAGATCCGCTTCAGCCTCGAGAGCCTATGGTTATTAATCAGATGACTCCTGAAGGTCAAATCATTAATGATCTGACGATAGGTGAATATGATGTTGTTATTGCATCTGCACCCGCACGGGATTCGTTTGATGAAGTGCAGTTCGCTGAAGCACTTAATCTCCGGCAAGTGGGCGTACAAATTCCTGATGATGCCATTATTGAATACTCACATCTGGCTAAGAAAGGTGAGTTGGCGAAACGTATTCGTACTCTTACTGGTCAAGAGCCACCCACACCAGAACAAGCCGAGATCATGGCAATGCAGCAACAGGCAGCGATGCAGCAGTTGCAGCTTGAGATTGCCAAGCTTGAAGCTGAAGTTCGCAAGCTACAGACAGAAGCAGCAGTCAATATCGCCAAAGTACAGGATATGGCTGAGATTGATCCGCAAGTCCGAATGGCCGAATTGCAAGGTCAGCTACAGATGAAGGAGCAAGAACTGGGTCTGCGCCGCGAATTGGCCGATATGACCAATCAGGTTCGCAAGGATCAATCTGATACGAATGCCGCGACACGAATTGCAGCAACTGCGATGCAGACCGCTGCGAAACAGCAACAACCGAAACAAGTTGAAATTGAGAATATGAGATCACCAGAAATGCAATAAGGAGATTGCTTAATGGCTAAGAAAGAGAAAGAAACAACCGAGACAACCATGTTCGATACGATGCCAGGTGCTGATAAGCCAGATAGTGAGGTGAATGATCAGTTAGATATGAACTTTGGAATGGGTGAAGAGGATGCGGGAGAACAGACTGAATCAGTCGATGAGCCTGTGGCTGAAGCAACCGAGGAAATAGAGGCGACAGAAGAGGTTGAAGAGACTGAAGAGGAGCCGCAAGCTGAAGTAGAGGAAGAAGTTTCCGAAGAAACACAGGAAGAAACAGTCGCTGAGACAGAAGAAACACCTCCTGTTGAGGAACCTGTTGTTGAAGAAGCCGTTTCAGAGCCAGAACCACCAAAAGATAAGCCAATGGTGCCGAAATCTAGGCTTGATGAAGTGCTATCAAAGCAAAAAGCCCTACAAAAGCAGCTTGATGACATGAAAAAAGCTCAAGAACCTGCTGTTGATGCCCCAGAAGCCTATGATTTTGATGCTAAAGAGTTGGAATACCAGAATCTAGTCCTCGATGGCGAGTCGAAAAAGGCCGTGGCCCTTCGGCAAGAGATGCGGCAAGCCGAAAAAACTCAAATTGAGTACGAAATGAACCAGAAAATGGAGCAGACTGTCCATCAAAGTCATCAAGCGAATGCATTACAGTCAGCAGCATCTGAATTAGAGGCTAGTTTCCCTGTATTTGACCAAAATTCGGCTGATTATAACGCTGAGTACACGCAGGAAGTCATTGAACATCGTGATGCGTTTATGGTGCAGGGTTTTGATGCAGTAGATGCGCTTTCAAAAGCTGCAAAATTCGTCATTAAGAGCTATGACCTCGAAACTCCTACCCCTTTAGAGTCTAATCAGCCTACTTTATCTGGAAATGCTGCACCTAAAGCCCCTGTTGATGAAGTAGCTAAGAAACGGGCTGAAGTTGGTAAAAAAATTAAGGCTGCACAAGCACAACCACCAGAATTACCAGGTGAGAGTAGTGCATCCCGAGGTGAGAAGGCAATTGATGTGACCACTATGACTGAAGAAGAGTTTAATGCGTTGCCTGAGAAGACACTAGCTCGGTTACGAGGAGATATTTTTTAAATGGGTACCAGCAAGAAAGATCCAAAACTCGCCCGAGCAGGAGTCAGTGGGTATAACAAACCAAAACGTACCAGTGGCCACCCTACTAAAAAATTTGTGGTGGTGGCTAAAGAAGGAAGTAAGACAAAAACGATACGTTTTGGTGATGCAAAAATGACGATTAAAAAAGACCAACCTGCCAGACGAAAATCTTTTAGAGCGCGACATAAATGTGATTCAAAACCGCCTAGTAAGCTTACTGCAAGATATTGGTCATGCCGTAACTGGTGAAAAACTAGCAGTACAATAGATATGAGGAGTTGTCATGCCTTACGTTAAAGGGAAAAAGTATCCGTATACTAAAAAAGGTAAAAAAGCTGCCGCAAATGCCCGTAAGAAAAAGAAAAAATAGCCTTGCCTTTATAAATTAGTATCGCTAATATTAGTATGTGATTCGTGTGCCTAGACGATACATAGGCCGTGTCGTACACGTTAAAACCGTATTCGTCTACAACAGACGTTAAACCTGTCGAGATCGCGTCTCGTAAATCCGCGCTAGTTCGTAACCTCGACGATATGAGGAACGGATTAGCCGCTCCTATAAGTCGGCTACGGATAGGCTTCGGCCTAAAAACTTATACACGCAAAGGAGGCCATCATGGCTTTAACTAATTTTGCGTCGCTGACTTCTAACCAACTAACAGCTTGGAGTCGCGACTTTTGGCGTGTTGCTCGTAATATGTCTTTTGTAAATCAGTTTGCAGGTAGTGGATCAAACGCTATGGTTCAACGCATTACTGACCTTACAAAAGCTGACAAAGGCACTAAAGCAGTGATTACATTGCTTGCCGATATGACGGGTGACGGAATAACAGGTGATAACACTTTAGAAGGTAATGAAGAAGCTCTTAGAAGCTACGACATTACTATCGAGCTTGACCAACTGCGTTTTGCAAACAGAATTCAGGGTCGTCTTGCTGATCAGAAGAGTGTTGTTAATTTTCGAGAGAATTCCAGAGATGCACTAGCATATGCAATGGCTGACCGTATGGACCAGCTTGCATTCCTGACGCTCTCCGGTGTTGGGTATACCAATAAAACCAGTGGTGCGCTACGACCTACGAATGTAGCGGCAGGTCACGACCTGAACGATCTTGAGTATGCGTCTGATGTATCTGCGCCAACTTCAAATCGGCACAGACGCTGGGATGCTTCTACCAACTTGACAGCTGGCGACGTTACAGCCGTTGCTGCTGCGGATACGATTACTTACAAAGCAATCGTTGAACTCAAGGCATATGCGAAGGATAACTATATCCGAGGTATTAGAGGTGCTGGTAACCAGGAAGTATTCCACATGTTTGTCACTCCACAGCAAATGGCTGATCTGAAGCTTGATTCAGATTTCCTTGCTAACGTGAGAAATGCTGGAGTACGTGGTCCGAGCAATGAGCTATTTTCTGGTACATCTAGCTTGATGGTCGATGGTGTGATGGTGCATGAGTTCCGACATGTATTTAATACCGCCAATGCTACAGCTGGAACTAGCTCTAATGCTGGTGCTGCTGGTTACAAATGGGGTGCCGACGCTGATGTAAATGGCGCACGCGCATTATTCTGTGGAGCGCAAGCTCTTGCTATGGCCGATATTGGTATGCCCGAAGTCGTTGAAGATACTTTCGACTACGAGAACCAGTCCGGTATATCAATTAGCAAGATCTTTGGTCTGCGTAAGCCTAAATTCAATTCAGATTACAACGGGTCTACTGAAGACTTCGGTGTAATTTGCCTTGATACAGCCTATTAAGGGGGATTGAAAAATGGCGACATTTACTAGTGGTGCTATTGATGGAAATAGCGCATTTAAAAATTTCCCACAAGGGAATATGGGTGTTCGGATGGCTGAATATACTGTCGCAGCTGCTTTGGCAGGTAGTGACATTATTCAGATGTGCGATGTGTTTGCAGGTGAAACAGTAGTTGGTGTGATGCTAACTACAACTGACCTCGATACCAACGGCTCACCAGCTATTGTTCTCGATGTTGGTTACGGTGGTGCGACTAACGTCTTGATCGATGGTTCGACTGTTGGTCAGGCGGGTGGCACAGCCAGTTCATTTGCAATTGGTAATGCGACGCACGGTTCAACTGCGAGTGCGCCTGTTACTTTTACTTCCGATGACACAATAGATGTCACTGTGGCAACTGCTCCAGGTACTGGTGCAACGTCTGGCACGGTCACGATGTATCTATTCGTTATCTAAAACTGGACCTGCCCCCTTTTCGGAGGGGGCATTTCTTCAAGGACGGAGAAAATGAAAATAATTAGCAATCAAGATTTACGTGTAGCGACAACATGGGGAGCAGTGATCCTGTTTCCAGCCAATGTTGAAAAAGAAGTAGCTGATGAAGTTGGAGTACTTGCTATCCAAATGGGTGCGACTGAGGCAGGTAAGAAAGCGCACAAAATCGAAGAGCCGGATGAGACAGGAGAAGTTGATTGTCTGATAGATGTAATGAACCAGATTATCAAGGCTGCTAATCCGAAAGATTTTAAGGTTGATGGTGTTCCAAAAGCGGCTGTTGTTAATAAGCTTGCTGGACGCACTGTTAGCACAACAGAACGCGAAGCTGCTTGGGAAAAAGCACTTAATAGTTAAAGGTAAATAAATGGCAGTAACTGTAGCGAGTGTCTTATCGCGTGTAGATGCAACTATTCAGGACACATCTAATATCCGATGGCCTGATACTGAGTTGATCCTATGGGTCAACGATGCCCAGCGTGAAATAGCATTACTTAAACCTGAAGCAACAGCAACTAACGCTACCGTTACACTGACTACTGGGACGAAACAGGCAATTCCTACAGGCGGTAACCGTTTGTTAAGTGTTGTACGCAATATGTCAGCTGCCTCAAGCGGTACAGGCGGTAGGAGTATTCGTTTAGTAGGTAGAGATATTCTCGATTCACAAAGTCCTAGTTGGCATGACCCAACAGTGAAAGGAGATGCTGCACATGGGGCTGTTATCAAACACTTTATGTTTGATGAGATTGATCCCCGTAATTACTACGTTTATCCAGGTGTTAAGAGTGGCAGTAACGCTTATATCGAGATCGTTTATTCTAATAACCCCAGCACAGTTAGTACCTCGGATAATCTGGGTGTTCCCGATATCTTTGCTAATGCAGTAATGAATTATGTGCTGTATATGGCGTACATGAAAGATGCAGAGTCAGCAGCAACTAATCAGCGTGCTGCTTCTCATTTCCAGTTGTTTGTAACGTCAGTCACAGGTAAAGCGCAAGTCGATACCGTTGTATCCCCTAATAATGATTTGAGGCCCGTTGCGTAATGGCAACTAACTACGAAGATTTACTTCCAGAGATTTTGCCAATGGTGCCAGGATGTCCTGATACGTTGGTTGAAACAACTATTCGAGCCGCAGTTATAGAGTTATGTGAAAAGGCGGCAGTGTATCAACGAGAGTTGGATACGGTGACTACGGTTGCCAATATTTATGAGTATGATCTCGAACCACCTAGTTCAACTGTGGTTCACAGTATTCTGTGGGTGACGTTTGACGGGGAACATATAGAACCTATTTCCACGACGTTGTTAGAGCAGCGTAAGCCTAAGTGGAGAGATTCTTCATATTACGGTACTCCAGAATATTTTATTAAGGTGAGCCAGTCTCAATTCTGGCTTGTACCTGTGCCTGATGTTACGAAAGTTGGAAGTACGGTTGTCAGGGTGCAATTGAAACCAACATATACCTCTACCGCTTGTGACAGTGAAGTGATGACCGATTATCGAGATACGATAATTAACGGGACATTATTTCGGTTATTACGAATGCCAGGTAAGGATTGGTCAGATCTGACTACAGCGCAAGGCTATGGAGTGTTGTTTAGTAGTGGCGTTGAACTCGCTGACCGTAAAGCAAACCATGATGATATGCCAGTGGCTAGGAAGGTTAAATATGGAGGAGTATTTAGGTCATACCGTCTTCAGAGAAATAGATATGGACGAGAAACCCGCTAATTTAGTTGTTGGCGATATTCGCCAAGAATGGGATTGGGTCAAAAAAGGTATAGAAAGCATTTTACGCTCGTCAAGCCATTTAACTTATCGACCAGAGGATGTGTATGCCGCATGTATTACAAACGAAGCGGTGTTATGGATTTCAGATGAAGGGTTTGTTGTGACGACAGGGCAAACAGATAACTTTACAGGTGAGCGAAGTATGTTTATCTGGTTAGCATGGCGAAAACAAGGAGGTGATCTAATTTCTCGGTATGGTGGGTTTTTAGAGCAAGCTGCACTAGATGCAGGGTTTCTTGCCCTAGAAGCAGAATCCCATCGTGCTGGCATGGAAAAAGTACTTGTTAAAAATGGTTGGGAAGTTCAAACAGTACATTATAGGAAGGATTTGTAATGGGAAGTTCACCTAAACAGAAAGATTATGAAGCAAGTCAGGCTGAAAAATATTCAGCATCAGTTGCAAAGGCTCAGTACGATCATTTCAAACAGAAATTTGATCCGTTACTTATCAATATGCGTGATCAATCAGAACGTCAGGATGTAGCTACGACCCTACGAGGGCGTGCTGGAGCCGATACTATGCAAGCCCTGACCGGCCAGCCAAGTTATCTAAATACACAGAATATAGAGCGCACGGGAGATTTAGCGCAAGCTTATACAGGGCAGTTAGGTGTAGCCGATGCGTCAGCCAAAAAGATTCAAAACACCGCAAAGACAAATGTCTTGGGTGTTGCCAGTGGACAGGCTGCGGATGCCCAGTCAGGTATGCAGTTAGCGTCTAGGTTAGCAACTTCTGAAGCATTAAACAGGGCGAAGGCCAACCAGCAGGTAGCAAATGCGAAATTCGGTGCGATAGGTCAGATTGCTGGGGCTACGATGCAACTGGGTAATGAGACAGGCTTTTTCGGTGACCAAACGAAAGGGTTCGGTAAATTCATGACTGATTTTGGTACTAATCTGGGTTACCAACAACCAAGTAGGAGAGTGTAGGGATGATAGGTTTACCCGCTGGTTGGACCCCTCCTGACGGCACTTATCCTGGTGGATCAAGTGGGGTGAATCTCCCAGCAGTAAATGATCCTGATGCCACTTATGCCAATATCACACGGCAAGAGTACCTTGACTACGTTACAAACTATCGTGATTTTGAGAACCGCTTGATAGATCAAGCAACGACTGATACTTCCCTCATTGATCAGGCGAGAAAAGATGTAGGTGTAGCACAAGGGCTGGCAAAAGGGATTGGTGAGCGTAATCGTAGTCGCTACGGTGCAACTTTAACTCCTGCCCAGAGACAACAAGAGAATCGTGGGTTACAACGTGCGAATACGCTCGGTGGTATTCAGGTAATGAGTGATGCGCGTATTGCACAAAAAGAGGCTAATCAGGCGTTGTTATCTGATTTAATCAATATAGGTCAGGACAAGAACCGAGCGTCACAAAACCAGCTAGGGTCAGCTGCTGCTGATGCTACTGCTCGACAGAATGCCTATGACTCGGCTAAAGCGGCACATAAAGCCCAGACTTATTCTACGATTGGCAGCATTGGAGCCTCTGCGATTTTAGCCGCAGCGGTCTTTTTCTAGGAGTAATTTATGAGTTTGTTGGCTGGTTTTCAACAGGGCTATCGAGGAGCGCAACGTGCGAGTGACGCAAGGACTCGTCAAGAATTAGCTGAACGTCAAATGCAGATTATGGAAGCCGAAGAGGGACGCGCAGCGCGAAAAGCCGCTACTGAACAGGACACGCTTAATGCCGACAACGTCTATTCAGAATATTCGAGTTATGGCTTTATAAGTGATGACGGAAGAAGTATTGACAAAGCCAAAATGCTTAAAGGGTTGGAAAGTG
>Ga0163179_10003755_pt1 | contig 10272 bp, 11 predicted proteins | sample AtlANTMetagenome_FD_109643 | JGI IMG/M metagenome (GOLD analysis project Ga0163179, IMG submission 109643) | Marine eukaryotic phytoplankton communities from the Atlantic Ocean - Atlantic ANT 2 Metagenome | ecosystem: Environmental > Aquatic > Marine > Oceanic | place: North Atlantic Ocean... | reverse complement strand
GCGGTGATGTCGCGTCGCGAGGGCCTTGCAAGTGATGCGCGCCGCCTTGTCGGGCTGCAACCCATCGACACAACAGAACGCTTGATGGCTGGTTCGCACCTCTTCACCCAAGGGACAGCGCACAGCATGGAAACGGATCAGGGTTGGGTCACCTCCGCCTGCTATTCACCCCATGTCGGGGCCTATATCGGCCTTGGCTATCTTGAGAATGGGGACACGCGGATGGATGAGGAAATCATCGCCGCCAACCCGATTGAGGGCAGTGAAATACGCCTGCGCGTTGTGCCCGCCCATTTCGTTGATCCAGAAGGGGAGCGGCTCCGTGACTGATCTTACACCCATCACCGCCTTGGGCGGCGCGGTTGCTCGTGTTGAAACCTATGGCACGCTGAGCTTGACCGAAAATCCGGCTATGGCGCTTGCGTCACTTGCTTTGCGTAAGGGCCAATCGGTGCCATATCCCTTTGGGATGACATTGCCTGAACCCGGTAAATGGACCCAATCAGGCGCGATTGGGGTCTATTGGATGGCGAAAGATCAATGGATGGTCGAGGGCGAAGGCCGCGCCGAGGAAGACTTTGCGCGTGTTTTGAAAGCCGAACTGCCTGAGGCCTCAGTGACTGAACAGACCGACGGTTGGGCTGCGATTGAAATTACCTCATCAAAAGGGGCTGCCCCGATCAAAGCGCTGCTTGAGAAGCTCGTGAACCTTGATGCGGGGGCCTTTACCCAAGGGTCGGCTTTGCGCACCGGGCTTGACCATATGAGCGTTTTCCTGATCCGTCGGGCCGAGGATCGGCTGGCGATTTGGGGGATGCGCTCATCGACTGAAACGCTGTGGCACGCCCTTGCGGTGGCTGCGCGCCGATTGGAGGACATTTGATGTCTGCACAGCTTATCGACGGCAAAGCCTTTGCCGCCACCGTGCGTGAAAAAGTGGCGACACAGGTGGAAAAACTCAAAGAGGTTCATGGCATCACGCCGGGATTGGCCGTGGTCTTGGTTGGCGAAGACCCGGCCTCCGAAGTCTATGTGCGCAACAAGGGCAAACAGACCCTTGAATGCGGCATGGCCTCTTATGAACACAAGCTTCCGGCGGAGACCTCCGAGGAAGATTTGTTAGTCTTGATCGAGGCTTTGAACGCCGATCCTGCGGTGCATGGGATTTTGGTGCAACTGCCATTGCCGGATCATCTTGATAGCGATCTGGTGATCAACGCGATTGATCCTGCCAAGGATGTGGACGGGTTTCATATTTCCAATGTCGGACTTTTGGCCACCGGGCAAAAGGCGATGGTGCCTTGCACGCCGCTGGGCTGTTTGATGATGCTGCGTGACCATTACGGTAGCCTGTCTGGCCTGAACGCTGTCGTGGTTGGACGGTCCAACATCGTGGGTAAACCGATGGCGCAACTTTTGCTGCGCGATAGCTGTACCGTGACCATCGCGCATAGCCGAACGAAAGACATCGCCGAGGTGTGTCGGGCCGCGGACATCCTTGTTGCCGCAGTTGGGCGCCCTGAAATGATTTCGGGAGACTGGGTTAAACCGGGCGCGACCGTGATTGACGTGGGCATCAACCGGATTGAGCGCGACGGCAAACGCAAACTTGTCGGTGACGTAGATTTCGCCAGTGCTGTTGAGGTGGCAGGGGCCATCACGCCGGTGCCCGGTGGTGTTGGTCCGATGACCATTGCCTGTCTTCTTGCCAATACACTGACTGCATGTTGTCGCGCGCATGATCTGCCCGAACCCAGCGATCTGACCGCTTGATTTTAAGAAAATAAGAGACGGACCAAAGGCCCGCGCATTGCGGGGACGAGGTTCGTGATCCAACAGGAGACCCTGATGACCAAATATTGCCTCACCGTAACCTGCCCCACCTCACGCGGCATTGTCGCGGCCATTTCCACATTTTTGTCCGATATGGGCTGTAACATCACCGACAGTTCGCAGTTTGATGATGTGGAAACCGGAAAGTTTTTCATGCGCGTCAGTTTCGTCTCTGAGGACGGGTTTGATGATGTGGCGCTCGCAAAGGATTTTGATGACATCGCCAAATCTTTTGGCATGACCTACGCTTTCCATGATGAGAGCGAAAAGATGAAAGTCGTGATCATGGTGTCGCGGTTTGGTCATTGCCTCAACGATCTGCTTTATCGCTGGCGCATTGGTGCCTTGCCGATTGAGATCGTCGCAGTTATTTCAAATCATATGGAATATCAAAAGGTTGTCGTCAATCACGACATTCCGTTCCATTGCATTCCGGTGACCAAGGAAAACAAACCCGTGGCCGAAGCGGCGATCATGCAAGTGGTCGAAGATACCGGCGCGGAACTGATCGTTTTGGCGCGGTATATGCAGATTCTTTCGGATGCGATGTGCCAGAAAATGTCAGGTCGGATCATCAATATCCACCACTCGTTCCTGCCGTCGTTTAAGGGCGCAAACCCGTATAAACAGGCCTATGAGCGCGGAGTGAAACTGATTGGTGCGACCTCGCATTATGTCACGGCCGATCTCGACGAAGGCCCGATCATCGAACAAGACATCGTCCGTATCACTCATGCCCAATCGGCGGCGGATTATGTGTCGCTTGGCCGTGATGTGGAAAGCCAGGCACTCGCCCGCGCGATCCATGCCCATGCCAATCACCGCGTGTTCCAAAATGGCAATAAAACCGTGGTCTTCCCGGCCAGCCCTGGTTCCTACTCTTCCGAACGGATGGGGTAACACCCTCACATCCCGTGGTCTCTTAGGGCATCATGCGAGCCCAAAGAGGCCAAAACATGCCCTGCTTCTCGTCTGAGGGCGGGGCATGCGTTCTTGGTCTGGATTTCGCCTTAGCGAAGGCGTTATCTTGTACCGCGTCTCAAACGGCGCGGCCAAAGGACCAGAATGTGACAAACTCTCCCAAAGCATCGACCTTGACCGGACTGGCGCAATCTTTGCCTGGGGCCACTGTGCGCTATGTGATTGATACGTTGAGCACACGCATTGCGGCACAGGAATTTGCCCTTGATGAACGCTTGCCATCGGAGCGGCAATTGTCGCAGGATTTGGGCGTGGCGCGCAACACCGTGCGCGAGGCGTTGGACCACCTTGAACTGCGTGGAATGATTCGTCGCCGGGCGGGATCAGGGTCCTTTGTGACCTTCAATCCGGGTGGATCGAGTCAAGCGCTCTCGTCTGTTGCGGCTGAAACCGGCCCCTTACATCTTCAGGCGGTGCGCGGGATTTTTGAACCTGAAATGGTGCGTCTCGCAATCATCTCCATGTCGCCGAAACAGATCGACGCCCTGTCTGAAATTTTGTCAAAAATGGAAGCGGTTCAAGCGGATGCACTGGCCTTTGTTCGCCTTGAAGAAGAGTTCCACCGGATGATCGCCGAAGGCACGGGCAATCCGCTTTTGGTGGCTTGTTACAACCTGGTGATTGATGCGCGCCGTCAGGCCTTTCGCGCCGCGATGTACCGCCGCCATCTGACGCCCGCGCGCATTGCCACCTACCAGCGTGGCTATAACGGGTTGTTCAATGCCATCGCGGCGCGCGACATCGAAGAGGCCACAGAATTCATGAAACTCGCCTTGATCGAAGACCAAAAGCTTTTGCTGCAAGACGAATAATTGGTTCCCTGAGTGGCCTGAATGGAGTGACCTGAATGCATGCCGCAGAAGGGTCTTTTTGATCCGCCTATTGCCATTAAGACCGTGCCGCTCGCGGCCTCTTTCGGCGAATTCCTTGCGCATTTTCGGATCGAAAGTGCGGCAACATGGGATTCGCATGTTTTCCTTTATTTGTTGGCTCTCCTTGTTCTCAGCTCCCATGTTTTTGCGGGCTGCGTAATAATTGCCCATTTGGGGGCTATGAGTGTCCGATTTGTCCTAAAATTTGGGTTTCATGAAATTCCCATGGGGAAAAAATGTTGACCTATAGTGATTGTTTCGCGTGAACTTTGTCCATCCGAGATACCAATTTCGGAATTGGTTCAGGCCAAAACAGGGCTGACCCTTCAATAACGACCTCCACAGGACAGGGAGATCTCAAGTGGAACAGGACCTTGCATCTTTGGCCGCCGCAGTGGCGGAACTCAAAGGCAGCGTAGCCGCAACGAACGGCACGTTTTCCGAGACTTTTTACTTTTTGACGATCCCGCTCATGGTGCTCATCCATGCCGGGTTCCTCGCATATGAAATGGGCGCATCGCGTTCGAAAAACGCATTGGCATCCGGGATCAAAAACATCCTTGCCTTCGCGCTGATCGTGCCCTTTTTCTATTTTATCGGCTGGTGGATCTATTGGGCGTTCCCGACAGGTCTTTCGCTGTCTGAAGGTGCGATGGGCATCTCTGGGCTGGCCTACGCCAATGACGTGGCCTTGCCATGGAGCCAATACATGGGTCCGAACCTCGATGATCGTGCCTCTGGCGTGTTCTGGGGGGCTTTCGTGCTTTTCGCAGCCACCACTGCCTCCATCCTTTCGGGTGGCGTGATTGAACGTATCAAGCTGACAGGATTTGTTGTTTTGGCGATTGTTTTGGGGTCCTTTGTTTGGATTCTGGCGGCTGCTTGGGGTTGGCATGCGGATGGCTGGCTCGTCACCAAATTCGGCTACCATGACTTTGGTGCCGCTGGTGTCGTTCACATGATCGCGGGGTTCTTCTCCCTCGGTGTGCTCATCAACCTTGGGCCACGGATCGGTAAATTCAACGCCGATGGCTCTGCCAACAACATTCCGGGTCACTCAATGCCAATGACCTTGATCGGCCTTATGTTGATCATCGCGGGCTTTTGGGGCTTTCTCATGGGTTGTGTCATCGTTCCGGGCGAAGCCTGGTCTTGGGGCACCGAAATCGAAGCCACGATCTATGGCACGCCGATGACCATCTCCGGCATGACCTTCAACACGTTGATGGGCTTCTCCGGCGGTATCGTTGGTGCCTGGATGATCACACGCGATCCGTTCTGGATGATGTCCGGTGCGCTTGGCGGGATCATTTCCTGTGCGGCGGGTCTGGACCTTTGGTATCCGCCCATGGCCTTTGCCATCGGTTTCATCGGCGCAGTTGCGATGCCGTTTGTCGCTTCCTTCATCGAGAAACGCGGCATCGACGACGCTGTGGGCGCCTTTGCAGTGCATGGCTTCTTGGGTATGTGGGGTTTGCTTGCAGTTGGTATTGCGGCTCAAGGCTATCCGGCTTTGTTCGGTGAAGATGTCATCGAGACCTCCTTCATGGGTCAGCTCGTTGGTGTGGTTGTCATGGGCGCTTTGGGCTTTGTCCCGGGCTACGTGATCTCTTGGCTTTTGAAAGTGACCGGCCAACTCCGTGTCCCGAAAGAGGCAGAACTCCTTGGTCTCGACGCCGTCAAAGTTCCGGCGTCCGCTTATCCCGAAGCCATTCACCCCTCTGTCAGCCCTGCTGAATAATACACAGATCAGGAAAGGAAATATCAATGGAAGCTCCTTTTGAAGCCACAAGCTGGGACGGGATCACCGGCGCCATCTATGCCGGATACGGCAGCGTCGAAGGTCTTTGGCTCGCGCTCGTCCTCACCATGGTTGTGGTGGCTATCGTGCTTGGCTGGCGCCACGAAAAACACGCCTATAACGCGGTCAAGTCCAAGGACTGATCTTGCCGATATTGGCACAATCCGGGCGGCGGTTCTCCGTCGCCCGGTTTCAAAATCAAAAAGACAATGCAATCTAAAGGACACGTTTCATGACCGCATCATGGAGATTTTCGGCGCTGGCAGACCGGCATCGTGCGCTGGGCTCAACCCTCGAAGACTGGAGCGGAATGGGCACCGCTTGGACCTATGACAAGGACCAAACGGAAGAATATCTTGCCATCCGGACCAAGGCCGGCGTCATGGATGTTTCGGGCCTGAAAAAGGTTCACCTTATGGGGCCGCATGCGCAATACGTGATCGACAAAGCGACCACCCGTGACATCGAAAAACTCAAACCGGGCCGTTCAACCTATGCGACCATGCTCAATGACGCGGGCAAGTTTGTCGATGACTGTGTGATTTATCGCATGGGGCCACACAGCTTTATGGTCGTGCATGGCTCCGGCGCGGGTCACGAACAGTTGTCAAAATATGCCGCAGGCCGCAATGTCATGATGATGTTTGACGATGATCTGCACGACATTTCTCTTCAGGGACCGATGGCCGTCGATTATCTTGAAAAACACGTTCCGGGTATCCGCGATGTGGTCTATTTCAGCCACATCCAGACCACGCTGTTTGGCAAACCCGTGATGATTTCGCGCACGGGTTACACGGGCGAGCGCGGCTATGAAATCTTTTGCCGCCGTCAGGATGCTGTGGACATCTGGGACACGATTGTGGCCGAGGGCGCTGAGATGGGCATCATCCCGTCGCGCTTCACCACGCTCGATCTGTTGCGGGCCGAAAGCTATCTGTTGTTCTTCCCTTATGACAATTCGGAAATGTATCCGTTTGACGACGAAGCCGCAGGCGACACGCTTTGGGAGCTTGGTCTCGATTTCACCGTGTCCAAGGGGAAAACCGGGTTCCGCGGGGCCGAGGAACATTACCGTTTGCAAGGCAAAGAGCGGTTCAAAATCTACGGTGTCAAACTTGACGGCACCACGCCCGCCGTCGAAGGCGCGCCGCTTTTGCAAGACGGCAAACAGGTCGGCGTTGTCACCATGGGCATGTATTCCCCGCTCAACGAACACAACGTCGGTATCGCGCGGATGCCGGTTGCGTGCGCTGTCGATGGCACCAAGCTGACGGTTCAAAACCCGGATGGCGAGATCGCGGCCATCGCCCATTCGATGCCCTTCTATGATGCCGATAAAAAGCGGCGCACCGCCAAGGGTTAATTGCCTGACACCACCGGGGCAGGGCGCGGTCAAGCGCCCGCACCGATCCGACAACAGGACCAAAACAATGCCGAACACCTCATTTTCACCCTCGATTGAAAGCCGCCCCACCTATGCGGGACTCGTGCCACAAGGCTCTGCCCCGTCGATCATGATCGCGGATGCCGAGGGCGCCGAAGCGATCCTGGATCTTGTGGATCGGGACGCTGCCGTGCTGGATCAGGCGCATCTGATTTACATCCCCAAAGGGGCTAAATTCGGCTCTAAACTGGCTGAACTTGGTGCCAAGGGTTATCATGAAGAGGCGTCTTTGGATGCGGCGATGACCCTGATCAACCGGCTTTTAGCGACCGCCCATATGGGTACACAGCTTTACCTTGCGGGCTCTGAAGGGATGATGGGCCGCATTTCGGCGCTGGCTTTGTCGCTTGGCCTGCCATTGGACGCGATCCAGATGGAACATCGCGGGTCTATCGGGCGACCGATGCAATGCGTCCATTGCAAAGGTGTGACCCAAGACGTCACCACCGATCCGTTTACCTGCTCTCATTGCGGGCTAACCCTGTTTGTGCGGGACCATTTCTCCCGCCGCCTTGGTGTGTTTCAGGCCGTTTGTGTCGACGCAGAAACCCCCGGTGTTATTCCTGAAACACAGGAGATCACAGCATGAGCAAACAGATGACGCTTGAGGTCACCGAGGTCGAACCTCTCACCGCGCTTGTGACCCGCTTCCGCTTTGAACGCCCTGAAAAAGCCCCCTTGCCGATCTTTTCCGGCGGCGCGCATGTGGTCGTCGAAATGCCCGATGGCGAAATACTCCGGCGCAATGCCTATTCGTTGATTTCTGACCCCAACGATGCGTCAGGCTATGAAATCGCTGTGCGTCGCGAAGACGCGGGTCGCGGTGGGTCGCGCTACATGCACAGCGAGGTCACGCCAGGCACCAAGATGCGGATTTCCGTGCCGACCAACCTGTTTGCTCTCGATCCGCGTGCCCGCAAACATGTGTTGATCGCGGGCGGTATCGGTATCACACCATTCCTGTCGCACCTGCGCCAACTCGATCTGTTACAACAGCCCTTTGAGCTGCACTATGCCGCCCGGTCGCGCGATGAGGCCGCTGGGCTGAAACTTCTGCCAAAATCCGCGCGCATTCATGCGCATATTTCGGACGAGGGCAATCGCATGGATTTGGGTGAAATCCTGACGGGTCAGCCGATTGGCACCCATGTTTATGTCTGTGGTCCTGAGGGGCTGATTTCCGCGGTGTTGGACGCCGCTGCGCGCCATGGCTGGCCCAAAGGCGCGCTGCATTTTGAAGCCTTCGCTTCGCCGCCGCCGGGCAAGCCCTTTACCGTCACCCTCGCCAAATCCGGTCGCAAGATTGAGGTCAGCGCCAGCCAAAGCCTGCTCGAAGCCCTTGAGGCCGCCGAGGTCGAGATTGATTGGAGTTGTCGGGGTGGGGCCTGTGGCCGCTGTGAGACCAAGGTGGCCGCCTGTGATGGCCAGATCGAACACAATGACCATTGGCTGTCGCGCGATGAACGTGCTGAACAAAAAAAGATCATGCCCTGCATGTCGCGCTTTACTGGCGACGCGCTGGTCCTCGATCTGTGACGGAGAGAGAGTATGACCCTTCAATTCAATAACGAAACCTTCCGTGGTGATTACAGCTATTTCAACACGGAACGCGCGATCAAACGTTTGCCCTTTCCGTTTGATCGCGATGAATACATGTACTCGGTCAACATCGAGGCCCATCCGGGGGGGGCAAAAGGTTCGCCGTTTGAATTCCGCTTTGATGTTGATGAGCACTATATCTCTGAGATGAAAGATCGGGCAATCACCCTGGATGACGATCCTTTGCGTTGTCAGTCCCTGCCCCATATGGAACTGGCCGGATGGGATCTTTTAGAGATCATCATGGTGTCCAAGGCCGAGGATTATCCCGACCTCTTTACGCTGCACCGCGATGGCAACCGCTGGCATTGGATCAACCGCCCTTTGGGGATCGAACAACGGTTTACGTTTCTTGACCCAACGACCCTGCCTTGTGGTCCGATGGAATACATCACGCGTCAAACCCAAGGCGACTTTGCCCTCTTGCATGAGCGCGATGGCAACCTGTGGATGGATGCCGGAATGGTGACATCTCAGGCGGATTGGTCTCTTGATTTCGACATTGGCATGAACTTTTTCGAATGGCACGCGCCAGTGCCCAAGGCCAAGCAAATGGGTGTGTTTGATAAGGCGCTGAAATTCCTTTTGGCGATGCAACAGGGGCAAAGTTATCGTCGTCTCAATTGGACGATGACGGTCAATCCCCGCCTCGACACCAGCCCCGAGAACTATCACAAATGGGGCCCGGAAAAGCGCACCATTACGCCCGAAAATGTGGGTCGAAAACAGCATCTTCGGATCGAATTGCAGAGCTTTTGGCGCCTGCCGCGCTCCAATGCGATCGCCTTTCCGATCCGTTGTTACCTCGCCTGTCTCGAAGACATTTGTACGCAACCGAAATGGGGGCGTCGCCTTCACCGCGTGTTGCGCGATATTGATCCGACCTTGGCCGAGTACAAAGGCTTTGCGGTCAATCAGGAAACCATCGTCAATTACCTCTCGCAATTTGATGATGGCGCACCGACCTCTCCGGGGATTCTCCCGGACGCGTGAAGACGCGACTTTTTCAGCCAACGATGTAAGAGCCGCACCGATGAGAGGTGTGGATCTTACGGTTTATGCACTTCAAAATTCATACAATTTTAGGAGTTAAGCAGCCTTTCATTCCTCTTTGTTAGACCTGTTCTCGGGTGAAGAATGAGGTGGTGTGATGAGCGCTAAAGGCAATGCGCCAATTATCATCAAGAGAAAAAAGGTTATCGCCGGCGGTGGTCATCATGGCGGTGCCTGGAAAGTGGCCTATGCTGACTTCGTGACCGCGATGATGGCATTTTTTCTCTTGATGTGGCTGTTGAATGCGACAACGGAAAAGCAACGCAAAGGGCTTGCGGATTATTTCAATCCGACCATTCCCGTGAACCGGATTTCCGGCGGTGGCGACGGGGCTTTTGGCGGAGACTCGGTGTTTACCGAAGAAACCCTGTCACAAAACGGAACAGGTGCCTCAAGCTCGCATGCCGCAAGTAAAAATGGCTCCTCCAAATCATCCACCTCAACTGAGGATGTAAATGCCGAAGCCATGGAAGCCAAAGCTTTTGCCGAAGTGCAAGAACTCCTCACGGCATTCAGTGGCGAAAGCATGGCCGCCGATGAGGCGATGCGCCATATCGTGACTCGCGTGACCGATGAGGGCTTGATCATTGAACTGCATGATCTGGATGATGAACCGCTGTTCAATGCCCGTTCGGCTGAACCGGAAGAGATCATGACGATTCTGGTCGAAATGCTGACAGATGTGT
>Ga0163179_10003754_pt1 | contig 10272 bp, 8 predicted proteins | sample AtlANTMetagenome_FD_109643 | JGI IMG/M metagenome (GOLD analysis project Ga0163179, IMG submission 109643) | Marine eukaryotic phytoplankton communities from the Atlantic Ocean - Atlantic ANT 2 Metagenome | ecosystem: Environmental > Aquatic > Marine > Oceanic | place: North Atlantic Ocean... | reverse complement strand
GGAAACGGCCGGAGCCATTCAAATCTCAGCGAGCCATAATCCGCCGGAATATAATGGTTTGAAGCTGTTTGGCCGTGAAGGTCGAGTGATTTCTGCAGCGGCGGGTCAGCCGGTTCTGGAACTTTATCGATCGGGCACTGCACCTGCTTGGGTTCCCCATGAACAGGTGGGTGAGATCTCCTGTTGCCAAGATACGCTTTCGGAACATTGTCGTCGCGTGTTGGCGACCGTGGACGTTGAACGCATTCGGGAGCGTCGTTTTAAGGTCTTGTTGGACTCAAATCACGGAGCGGGAAGCCTTCTTGGGTTGAAACTGCTTGCCGAGCTCGGTTGCGAGGTGATCTCACTCGGCGCGACGCCAGACGGCCAATTCGAACATACACCCGAGCCGACTGCGGAAAACCTCGCCGGGGTCAGCGAGATCGTAAAGTCGCAGGGGGGCGTGGTCGGGTTTTGCCAGGATCCCGATGCCGATCGGCTGGCATTGATCGATGCCAATGGGCGATACATCGGTGAGGAATACACGGTGGCCGTGATTGTGCGACACGTGTTGGCTCAGGAGAAAGGACCGATCGTGACGAACTGTTCAACCAGTCGGATGTCGGAAGACCTTGCGAACGAATTCGGTGTTCCCTTCTTCCGGTCCAAGGTTGGTGAGGCCAATGTCACCGAGATGATGATCCAACAAGGCGCAATATTCGGAGGCGAGGGGAACGGTGGACCCATTGACCCGCGTGTTGGTTTTGTCCGCGACAGTTTTGTGGGAATGGCTCAAGTTCTGGATGCGATGGCGGCTCGTGAAAAATCATTGTCCGAACTCGTCGAAGAATTGCCGAAGTACTCGATCCACAAAACCAAAACGCCTGTCGATGCTGCACGTTTGGAATCGACCTTTGATCAACTCGAAGCCGGTTTTGCCGACGCCGAACCGGATCGGCTTGACGGCTTGCGGCTGGATTGGCCAGGTCGCTGGCTATTGGTTCGGGCCAGTAACACCGAACCGATCGTCCGTCTGGTGGCCGAAGCACCGACCGCCGACGAAGCAGAATCGTTGTGCGATCAGGCGGCCAATATCATCGCCGGATAGCGACCGCCACCCGGAGCCGACTGACGATCAAGGCGTGAAGGTGATCGCGTTAAGACGTTCCAATTCGTTCTTTTCCCATGAACGGCTGTAACGCTTCTGGCACCAGGACGGTACCATCAGCCTGTTGGTAGTTTTCGAGGACCGCGATCATGGCACGACTGATGGCAATGGCGGTGCCGTTGAGTGTATGGACAAAGCGAGTCCCCTTTTCGCCCTTGGTCTTAAAGCGAACGTTCAGGCGGCGAGCCTGGTAGTCGGTGCAGTTGGACGTACTGGTGACTTCGCCCCATTCGCCGGCTTCGCCTCGGCCCGGCATCCAGGCTTCCAGATCGTACTTACGGTAGGCCGGTGCGCCCAAATCGCCGGTTGCGGTATCGACGACCCGAAAGGGAATCCCTAGTCCATCGAAAAGTTCACATTCAACATCGCGAATGTGTTGCAGCATGTCGTCGCTTTGCTCCGGAGACGTGAAGGCGAACATTTCGACCTTCGTGAATTGATGCACGCGGTAGAGGCCCCGTGTCGCGCGTCCGTGGGCGCCGGCCTCAGTGCGGAAACAATGGCTGATACCACACAGTTTCAGCGGCAGTTGTGCATCTTCGAGTGTCTCTCCCGAAAGTGAACCGCCAAGCGTGATTTCAGCCGTGGCCACCAAACTCAAGTCGGTACCCGAAATGCTGTAGATCTGCGTTTCCTCACCGCGCGGATTGAAACCGATGCCCTCAAGGATTTCATTGCGGGCAAGGTCGGGGGTGGTTGTAAGTGTGAAGCCTTCCCGCATCAATAATTCGAGTGCGTATCGCTGCAGAGCGAGTTCCAGAAGGACGGCATCATTCTTCAAAAAGTAAAAGCCATGTCCCGTTGTTTTTGAGCCAGCTTCAAAGTCGAACAAGTCGAGTTTTTGTCCCAAGTCGACGTGATCAAGTGGTTTGAATTCGAACTCGCGCGGAGCCGTTTTGCCGCGAGTCACCTCGAGATTTGCTTTGTCGTCCTTGCCCACCGGTGCATCGGCATGTGCCATGTTGGGGACGGCGCGCTGAATTTCGACCAGCTGAGCAAGCAGTTCGTCGTGCTCTGATTGAGCTTGATCCTTTTGCTCACGCAGTTGACGACCTTCGGTTTTTCTTGCCTCCCGTTCGTCCGCATCTTTGGCCTTGCCGATCGACTTCGAGACGTCGTTGGCCTTGCGATTCAGGTCTTGGACCTGCTGCAGTTTATCTCGGCATTGCTGGTCCAACTCGACAAACCGATCAACGTCGGCAGTGAGGCCTCGATTGGCACAGTTTTGCTTGACGGCGTCTACGTTTTCAACAATGAATTTGCGATCCAGCATGCGTTCGTTAACCGTATCGGGTGTTTGAGATCAGATGTTTCAGGATTCGATTCGACTCAATTCGTGCCAGAGGTGAGCACTGCTGCGGATTCCACGATGGAAATCGGCGAGCGAGAATTTTTCATTCGGGCTGTGAGTGTTGTCATCGTCCAGTCCCCAGCCGAGCAGCAGTGTATCGACGCCGAGCTTGTCTGAGAAATCATTAACGATTGGAATCGATCCACCCTCGCGAATAAAGACGGGGGACCGTCCAAAGCCGCGTTCAATCGCCTTCGCTGCAGCGTCAATGTAGGGACTGTCGAGCGATACGACGAACCCAGGCGCGTGATGGAGCGGTTTCAGGTTCATTTCAATTCCCGGCGGGCAGATCTCGGCAAGGTGCTGCTGCAGGTTCTCGTTGATCTTTTCCGGATCTTGATCTGGAACCAGCCGGAAGCTGAACTTTGCTGAGGCACGGGCAGGCAAAACTGTTTTTGCACCTTCGCCTTGATAGCCGCTCGTAATCCCGTTGATGTCGTAGGTCGGTCGTGCCCAGCGGCGTTCGAGCGTTGTGTAGCCAGCCTCACCACTGACTCCCTTGACGCCGATCTGTTGCATGAACGCTCGTTCGTCAAAGGGTAGGGTCGAGAATTGAGAACGTTCCTGCTCCGAAATCGGGATGACGTCATCGTAGAATCCGGGAATTAAAACGCGACCCTGATTGTCGACCAGCGAGGCCAACATGCGGCAGAGTGTATTGGCCGGGTTTGTGACGCCGCCGCCGAAGGTTCCTGAATGCAAATCTTGTTTGGGACCGGTCAAGAAAAGTTCGAAGTAAGCAATTCCCTTCAGGCCGTAAGTGATGGCAGGTTGGCCGCGACTGAACTGACTGGTGTCACTAATCACCACAACATCACAGGCAAGTTTCTCGGCGGTTTCTGGTTTGCTGAGATAATCATTCAGACTGCTACTGCCAACTTCCTCCTCGCCCTCGATCAGGTATTTGACCTGAATGGGCAAGTTTCCCTCTGTCTTCATCCACGCTTCGGCGCTTTTGACGTGTGTCAGCATCTGGCCCTTGTCGTCGGTCGCTCCGCGAGCATACAGATTGCCGTCGCGACGGGTGGGTTCGAACGGGGGGGATTCCCATTCGTCGAGCGGGTCGGGGGGTTGAACGTCATAGTGACCGTAGACCAGTACCACGGGGCGGCCCGGAACCGGGGCCGATTCGGCGTAGACCAGCGGATTGCCGACCGTCTCGATTAATTCGACATCGAGAGGCATTTGTTGAAATTGTTTGACGAGAAACTCTGCGGCCTGGCGAATTTCTGCGTCGTGTTGGCCGTCCGTGCTCACACTCGGAATCCGCAGAATTTCACACAGTTCGTCCTCAAACCTCGTCTTTTGCTCATCTATGTAATTTTCAAGTTGAGACATTGCGTTAACCCACGGGATTGGACGGATTATCGGGAATCCAACAGCATAAGACTCTGGTCGTAAAGCCGGAATAGTACTTTTCCCAACGGTCAAGACAAATATAATGATCGGACGGAATACGGCTACCTCTCACGCTCGTGGGAACGCCATTATTATCTCGTCGTTTTTCTATTCTGGTGGGAAAAGTTATGTCAGATGCGTCTGTGGTTGAACCGAAAGCGAATGTCGCTAACGATAAAAAGGACCGCAAGGATCGTCGACCCAAAAAACAGCCACGTTACCACGTCATCCTCTGGGACGATGACGATCATTCCTATGATTACGTGATTCAAATGATGCAAAAGTTGTTCGGACATCCCTACCAACGAGGATATGAACTTGCTTCGCAGGTTGATAGCTCCGGCCGCACAATCTGCCTGACCACGACCATGGAACATGCCGAACTGAAGCGTGATCAGATTCATGCCTTCGGTCGCGATGATCGAATCGCCTGTTGCCGGGGTTCGATGTCTGCGTCGATTGAACCGGAAGCGTAGGACAAGTTCCCGCGACGTTGTATACGTTGCGACTGAACCGCTCTCTCAAAGGCATTCGTACGGATGGACAAGCCTCAGTTGGGATTTAACACAATGGACCCAAGCCGACTGAAGACTTTGACTCTCGGTTGTAAAGTCAATCAGTATGAGACTGAGTTCGTGCGACAAGGACTTGTCGATGCGGGTATGTTTCGCGATGCCCTGCCCGATGAATCCGCCGATCTATGCGTGGTCAATACTTGTACCGTTACGAATGAAAGCGATTCGAAAAGTCGACAAGCCATTCGGCGACTGGCACGAGACAATCCTGAAGCACGTCTGGTTGTGATGGGATGTTACGCCACTCGAGCTCCCGAGGAATTGGCGGCGCTTCCAGGAGTCGTTGAGGTCGTTACCGATAAACGCGAGCTTCCTGATTTGTTGGGACGCTTTGGAGTTGTCGACGTACCCGATGGGATTTCTCGTTTCGGAGATCGCCATCGAGCTTATGTCAAGGTTCAGGATGGTTGCCTTCTCAAATGTAGCTACTGCATCATTCCCAAGGTGCGGCCGGATATGTCCAGTCGACCGCTTAGCTCGATCGTGGATGAAGTACATCGGCTGGTTGATAATGGGTATCGTGAAATTGTCCTCACGGGAATTCACCTCGGGCATTATGGGGTCGACCAGAATTGGAAGAAACCAAAATCGGAATGGCTGCGACTCTATACACTCCTGAGACAACTCACCGACCTGCCCGGTGAGTTCCGCATACGACTTTCGAGTATCGAGGCAACGGAGGTGACTCGGGAACTGTTGGAGGTGATGGGGGAATTTCCCGATCGCATTTGCCCGCACCTCCATGTCTGTCTGCAAAGCGGTTCAGATCGAATCTTGCGGCGCATGAAGCGACGGTGGTGTTCGAAGCGATTTATCGATCGCTGTCGTCTCGTCCAAGAAACACTCCATAAACCCGCTCTGACCACCGATGTGATTGTTGGTTTTCCGGGTGAGACGGAGGCCGATTTTGAGGATACGTGCGAAGTTGTCCGCCAGGTCGGGTTTTCGAAAATCCATATGTTCCCCTTCAGCGCCCGTCGCGGAACGCCCGCGGCAACCATGGACGATCAGGTGCCCAAGTCTGAAAAGTCGGCCCGAGGCCGTGAGTTGGCGGAGTTAGAGTCGGTTTTACGAGCCGATTATTTTCGAAGCCTCCAGGGGGAATCGTTACGAGTGATGCTGGAAGCAAAGCTAGCGGATGAGTTGGATACGTTTGCGGGTACCAGCTGTCGCTACGCACCGATTCGCGTCAAACTCGGTGAAAACGCCGTGGGACTCGGGCAGATGCTCGATGTAACGGCCGGCCAATTCGATGGCAAACATCTGCTGGCAGTTGCCGACTAAAACGGCCTAGCTCTGCCCGATCCTCCTTGCTACACTCCCCGCCCGCTGGAAATTGTTTGCGATCGGCGCGACGGTTTCCAAGTTCACGGATCGACCACATGAGACACAGACTGATTCGTCTGAGTTCTGATTTGTTGAGGAGTAAGGTTGTATGCACAGGCAAGTTTTTCTGAAGTCCTGCTGTTTCGCCGTCATTATAAGTTTGATTGGTGCTTGGCCCAGCTCTGCCAATCCTCCTTGGCAACTTATCTCATTCCGTCGTGTCGAGGCGGATCCCGATAAACGCTATGAGTTGGAAGAAAGCAGCGGACCTTGGTTGATCTTCGCGGCCTCTTTCGCCGGAGATGGAGCGGAACGAGAGGCAAGAGAACTCGTTCAAGAACTCCGAAAAAAATTCAAATTGCCCGCCTATATTCATTCCAAGAGCTTTGACTTCAGCGGTACGATCGATGGGATTGGCATTAATCCTGACCGTTCACCCAAGCGAATGAAGTATGACAAATCCGGTGTGTTTGATGAGTTAGCGGTACTGATTGGCGATTATGAATCGGTGGATGATCCCGCTCTTCAAAAGACACTCAAGAAAGTCAAATTTGCTCAGCCCGAGTGCCTGGTCAAAAACGCCAAATCAACGACTCGTCGTTTTGCAGGGTTGAGAGACTTCCACAAAAAGATTAGTGGCGATGAAGAGAAACAGCGAAAGGGACCGATGGGCAATGCGTTTGCTGTCCCGAATCCTTTGCTGCCGCGAGAATTTTTTGCACCCAAGGGTATTGATAGCCTCGTCCTCAAAATGAACAAGGATGTCAAATATAGTCTCTTGGACTGTCCGGCGCCCTTTACCGTTCGCGTTGCTACCTTCCGCGGTAATTCCGTGATCGATCAGAAAAAGGTTAACGAGATTCAAAGCGGAAATGCACGGATGAAAAGTCGTCTCGAGGAGGCTGCGATTGATGCCAACCAATTGACCACGATTCTGCGACAGAAGGGCATCAAAGCCTATGAATTTCACGATATTCACGAGAGCTACGTGACGGTGGGTGAATTTCAGTGGGTAGGCCGACCTCTCGCCGATGGAAAACAGGAAATGAATCCAGACGTTCTAAAGGTCGTTCAGTCTTACAGTCCGGTACATCGACCGGTCACCGGCAAGTCTGGGCAGGCTCTTTCAGCACTCCAGCCTCGCACGATTAAGGGTATCCCATTCGATGTCCAGCCCTGGCCCGTCGAAGTACCACAGCGTTCTATCGCCACGGATTACGTTCGACAATAATCCGTGGGGTCGAGCATCCCTTGGACCTGATCTACAATAGCCCCACAGCACTTTGTGCTGTGGTTCTTTTTTTGGTGCAAAAACTACCGTCCCTGTTGCGGTCGTGACGGTGGTATTGAGGTTTGGTTATTCGGAGGCGTCCATGCTGGTACTTGGCACCCATAATGTCAAAAAGGGAATCGAATTACGCGACTTTCTTTTGCCCTACGGCGTAGAACTCAAAACGCTGGCCGACTTTCCCAACAGCATTGAGGTTGTCGAGGATGGTGACTCGTTCGCAGCCAATGCCATTCTTAAAGCGACCCAGCAGGCTAGGCATCTCGGTCAATGGGTGATCGGCGAAGATTCAGGGTTGTTAGTCGATGCACTCGACGGAGCCCCTGGGATTTACTCCGCCCGTTATTCGGGAGAGAACGCGACCGACGAATCGAACAATGAATTGCTACTGAAAGAACTCAGTGATGTCCCAACGGAAAAGCGCGCCGCTCATTATGCGTGTCACGTAGTGCTTTCTGATCCTCAAGGAGAAGTTCGTCTCCAATGCCATGATATCTGTCGTGGTCGGATTCGAAAGGCACCCGTCGGTGATGGAGGTTTTGGATACGATCCGTTATTCGAAGTGGTTGAGTATCATCGAACCTTTGGCGAAATGGGCACCTCCGTGAAATCGGTTTTGAGTCATCGGGCAAGGGCTATGAGGTGCTTTATTCCACAGTTGCTTCCATTTATTCGAGATGGCGTATTTGCTTGAAAATCGACCGTACTGAACTGGCGGCATGAAGCCTTTGCTGATCTCAAGCGGCGTGATTCTCTCTGTCATGACCGGCCGCGCAAAAAGATAGCGGGTGTGCGCTGAATAATCGCCACCCGCTAAAATAAAAACACGCAATATGAATCGTCGGAAGTATACTTCTTCGAATCCGTGATTGTAAAGAGACAATGTTCGAATGGATTCTTTCAAACTGTTTTTTCGACAATTGTTTTCCTAGGCAATAGGTTGTGATTGATCATGGTTATGAATCTCCGCGTTCTTTCATCCTTTTTATCCCTTTGCTTTTTGTTTTTGAGTTTTGGTGGGTCCCAAGTGACGGCAGAAACGCCGGAAGCTTGGACAGCAAAACACCTGCCCGAACTGGTCTCGATTTATCGCCACTTTCACGCTCACCCGGAGTTGTCTTTCCAAGAGAAGGAAACCTCCGAAAGATTAGCTGGCGAATTACAGGCGTTGGGGGCGGAGGTCACGCGTGGAGTCGGAGGCCAAGGTGTCGTAGGAATCCTGCGGAACGGAGCAGGTCCTACATTGATGCTGCGAACCGACCTGGATGCATTGCCGGTTGAAGAAAACACGGGGCTGGTTTATGCGTCACAGATCAAGGTGCGTGATGAGGATGGTAACGAGGTCGGAGTCATGCATGCTTGTGGACACGATGTTCACATGACCAATTTGATTGGCGTGGCTCAATACCTTTCTCAGAATCGTGACCAGTGGAAAGGAACATTGATGTTGATTGGCCAGCCTGCGGAGGAGCGAGGTGCGGGCGCGAAGGCAATGTTGGCGGATGGGCTCTTTACTCGTTTTCCGCGGCCTGACTTTGCAGTTGCGTTGCATGTCGATGCTGCGATGGCCGCTGGCAATGTTGGTTACCGTGGCGGTTATGCTTTGGCGAACGTCGATAGTGTTGATATCACGGTGAAGGGCAGGGGAGGACATGGCGCGTATCCGGAAACAACGATCGACCCGATCGTTCAGGCTGCCCAACTGGTGCTCGCTCTGCAGACGATTGTCAGCCGAGAAGTATCACCGACCGATCCAGCGGTTGTCACGGTGGGCTCTATCCATGGTGGAACAAAGCACAACGTGATCGGCGATAGTTGCCATTTGCAAATCACTGTCCGCAGTTATTCAGAAGAAGTTCGAAAGCAAATCTTGCAGAGCATTCGAAACAAGGCTTTGGCCATTGCCGAACTTTACAATGCTCCGCAGCCGGAAATCCAAATTAGTGAGGGTACGCCTTCACTTTGGAATGACGAGGAGTTAGCGACTCAAGCCGGAAAGGTTTTTCGAAGAACGCTTGGCGATCAACATGTCGAGACGGCGGAGTTGTCGATGGGTGGAGAGGACTTTAGTCGCTATGGAAAAGCGGGTGTTCCGATCATTATGTTTCGATTGGGAACGATCGAAAAACGCCGATTGGATCGATATGAACAACTGGGTCAAAAGCCGCCTTCCTTGCATTCCCCACTGTTCTATCCAGATGCGGAGCTTACGATAGCTACGGCGGTGACCGTCACCGCTGAATTAGCACTGGATCTGCTGAAGGCGAAAGGAACCGACGTTGAATAATCGGATGATCAATATCAGCTTGTTGATTCTGTACGCTCTGGTCATGACCGGTATTGTTTGGGGCATGTTCAGTATGCAGCAGTGGACTGAGGCCACCTATGGCAACGCTGCAGCGGAAACAGAATGGCAAGATTTCCGGGATGCCGTAGCCGAGACCGTCGAGGAAGGTGGTCCGGTGCAGCGGAGAATCCCGGCCAGTGAAAAGCCGCCGGGGCTGGTACTCTTGAGCGATTATTTTATTCAATGCACCACGATTGCGGTGCTTCTTTCGTCTGCACTCTTCGCGACTTTTGCCCTTCTGATCAAAGGCGTGATGGTGGCTGAGGAGGAGTCGGATGTTCCGCTGTAGGGAATGACCGTTCTTGCGGTTGTGAGCAGCTTCCGTACCGGTTGCCAGACGCCAATAATTCCAGTCGGACGGCCAGGCACTCATCGATCGCCGCTGCCTTACCGCTGCCTTACCGCTGACAACGGAGTAACGTCATGATGGCCATCGCGGTGCCATATTGCTGGTGGTAGTCGTAGAACGGGAAATCCCACCAGCTTCCATCTTTTTCTTGTAGCCGCAAAATGATCGTTGCTAGTTGGTCCTGATGCGGAGGCCGTGATTCGATGGGGAGTTCTTCAATGCAACCGGCTGCATAATAATGACCGTAATAGAAGAAGTAACCGGCGACAAGGAAATGGGACTCGTGGGGAATCGGACGTTTGCGTCCAATGTCCAACCAAAGGTTTCGCGAGAACAAGCGATCGAGCCAGACCTCGAGTACCTGATCGGTGATCCGTTCATCGCCCCACAACCGTAACGCTAAATTGCAGGCTTGTGACCGACCGAGACTGCCTCCAGGCCGATTGATCGACCGCATGGGACGGTTCTTGGTGGGGCCGTTGTCCGAATAG
>Ga0163179_10003753_pt1 | contig 10273 bp, 14 predicted proteins | sample AtlANTMetagenome_FD_109643 | JGI IMG/M metagenome (GOLD analysis project Ga0163179, IMG submission 109643) | Marine eukaryotic phytoplankton communities from the Atlantic Ocean - Atlantic ANT 2 Metagenome | ecosystem: Environmental > Aquatic > Marine > Oceanic | place: North Atlantic Ocean... | reverse complement strand
GTACGCATTGCTATATTTGTAAGATTCGGTTCTGTAATCTGATGTTTTATTTTGTCGGCCCTTTTAACTACAGATCCTGAGTCAGCCATACGAAATTCATCTACTACTAAGAACATAGCTGTTCTCATGTATAAATTAAATTGTTCTTCTATATTTTCTAAAGCTCGCATTGGTGTTTGTTGTTCACCGAATAAAGGTTTAAGTATTTTGTGTACAAACAAACCTTTACCAGTGCCCGGTATGCCCGTAAAGATCCATGCAGTCATAGTTTTTTTACGATATTGGTAAATATATGCTAGCCAATTCATAAAATGTTCAAATTCAGGTTTACCATTGCCTAGTGCATGCATGATTAGCTTATAAAAATTTGGTGCAATTTTTTGGATCTGGATGGCTTCACCGTACGAAAGTTCTTTTACGTTTTCTTCTGCTCTCATCATGTACGAAGTTTTTCTAAACAAATTTACTGAGTATGGAACGGTCTCCAAGTCAATACCTTTGTCACTGCTAGGATCGAATACGACACGAGCATCAGGAACAAAGTCCAGGGTAGGGCGACCATGAGACTTAAGGAAATCATTAATAGAATTTTTACCCGTTGGCGTGAGGGGGTAGTCGTCGTCAAACTGTTGTTTTGTTTCATCATACACTCCGTTGTAATATGTATCTGTAAAGAAATCACGTAATACAATTGGTTTCTTTTTAGTTTCGTTATCTATTTTGTCTGCAAAGATTTCAAATATGCTTCTATAAAAATCTGGGTCTGCTTTTTCTATTTCCCATACAGGTTCACCTTTAAAGTTATACATGTAGTGTGGGTTAGTTAATAAAAAATAATAACCTCCACTGTCGCCATTGTTTACATTACAGTTAACAAAAGGTTCGGACACACGTGTGATCTGGATGGTCATCTTGTCTGGGTTTTGCAATACTTCGTGTGCTTCTCCAGCAACATTGACCGTAGTTACTTTACCGACTCTTTTAGGAAGATTGTTTTTCTTCCTTAAATTGTCTTTAATTTGCAAACCAAGGGTGTGTACCTTTTCAGGGTTAACACCAATCAAAGACGAGGAGATTTCAAGAACTGGCGAACCACGGTCAATCTTGATGAATCTGTTTTCGGGGTAAGGGTCTGCAACTCCAGTAAACTTAGGTGTTGCTATGTATATTAATTTACTATTGTCAGCGACAGATGGGTCAAGTATGTACGAAAGACTTTGACCATTAGCTGATAACTTAATTTGTTCTGCTAAGAACTCAGTTTTATAGTTAATCATGCGAATAAAATCTTTTAATGTTTTGGGGTGTACTGGCATATCTAATAAGAAAAACAAATGTAATGACACTGTATCTTTCTTAAAGCCTAAAGATGCACTGGCCTGAGCGATATACCCTACGTTATGAAATACTTCTGGGAGTTGTAAGACAATCTTATCGGCCAGCGCTTGTAGGTCCCCTGGATTAGATGTACGTAATCCGTCTACATCTAGCACTAACAGCTGCGTAGTATTTGCACGTTCTGACATAAAGGCCCGTGGTTCGTTGTCTAACGGACGTTTTAAAGATCCTTTGTGTAGACATGCTCCTTTGTCAGCTTGTTCTATTAATAGTTTGTATAGTTTATTTAGTCCTTTTTTATCAACAGATATATCAAAATGTTCTGAACTAAAGTCTTTGACTAGTGGATATGGCTTGATGCCGTCTTCTGATATTTCTTTGGACAGGGGTTTTTTAGCGTTTAAAAACACAACTTCCATAATTAAATCTCCTTTTCTAAGTATACTTCCTCTCTATCTATTCGTACAGATTTCTCTGCTTCGAACCCTAGTTTGCATTGGGTAGGAGAAAGATTTGTTACCGTTACAGTACAGAGTACTTTTCCATCTTGTTGTACGATAATTTTTTCTCCTTTTTTACGAGTGAGTATTAAGTTTTTATTTGTCATATACCTGACTTACGCCTCCTTCAGCGTCAAGTGGTAAATCTTTACACCACTCGGGGGCTGTACGCATTGCATTTATAATCTTATCCATTGTAGCATCTGAATCTTGGTCAGAGCCAATGGCAATAATCTCGTCGTGTACCTGTAACACGATGTCAACTTCTGGCATATCTTGTATCTCTAACATTTGATCGGTAATAACTAATCTAGCCAAGGCTTGTACGACATTTTCTGTAACTCTTGGGCCGTGTGTACGTATGTATTCGCGTTCAGTGTTGTACACAAACTGACCAGCTTCGTAACGTAAGTTTGGATAACTTAGTCGCATGCCATTAGGTAACTCTAATGCTTTACGTTTAATAGTAAGCGGTCCATAACTTAGTCCGATACCACGTGGATTAATCATTTGAAACAATGAATCTTTCATGCCTGACCAGAGTCTTGGTATGTTTGGATACATGCCACGATACTGCATTACAATATTTTTAGCTGTACTGTCTGTAACATCTACAGAAGGTGAACCTGTTTTAAGAGTAGCTTGGAATTTGTCTGCGCCCATACCGTAACCTAAACCTAAAATAGCTGTTTTACCTACGTATCTTTCTAGTTTGTCATCTTTAGTAATTGTACGACCGTATATTTGTGAAGCAAATTCACAGTACACATCACGGCCTGTACGAAAGGCTTCTAACAAATCATATTCTTTAGATAACCATGCAAGCATACGAGCTTCTATATTAGATAAGTCAGCTATATAGAGCTTTTGTCCTTCAGGAGCCATAAGTGCCGTACGAAGTTTAGATCCCCGGGGGAGGTTTTGTAAGTTAATTTTGTCAGCACCACCAAACCTGCCTGTGTGTGCGGCGTAGTAACGCAGCGGTATGCTGAACGTACCGTCAGGATTAGTTGAGTCAATAAATCTTTGTGCGCGTGTTTCTTCTATACGTGACTTAACCATCTCTCTGGCTTCCCACACGTGTTTGTGTTCTGGATACATGTTGCACATTTGTATATAAGCACTGTCGTTTTTACCAAACGCAGGTATTTGTTTGCCTGTTGTAGGGCTTTTCTTTGTTGGTACGACTATACCTAACGATTCTAAGTGGTCTTTAAACTTTACTTGTGAAGCTAGAACTTCTCTTGTTATACCAGACGCTTCTATTGCTGCTGCTGTGCGCTCGATGATGTCATCTTTGTACGCTATTAGTGATCCGCGGTCCAGCATTAGCTTTGGTTCTACAAACATACGTACTGTTAGATCTATAATGCGGAGTTCTTTGTCTGGATAACTAATCATATAGTTTTGAAATAGTTCGTACGTCAAATCGACATCCTGGATGCAATATCCGCCAATCTGTGCGTCAAGCTCAGGATCAAGATCACGTACGCCTTTGGCATTCACAAGTTCTTCACCTTTACGCTTTGTTTCATCATTTGGAAACTCACGTTTGCACGCATTAGCAAGGCTTGCGGACATGTTCGGATATAGTCCACGGGACATGGCTGCAGTATCGTAATAAAATGCAGGTACACAACTGAAGTATTGAGTAAGAATGTACGCGTCAAACAATGTGTTGTGGCATACAACGGCTGTGTTTGCCCAATCAATTTGTGCGAGTATTTCTGGTGTTTCTTCTTCGTTGTACCATTCTGTTGGTCCGTCTTCTACTTTGATACCTACACCCCATACCTTAAAGTCTGGGTGATTAACGTACTGTACCGTGCTCATCTTGGTGAGCGACAGTTGTACGTCATAGTAAGTCTCAAAGTCTAAATAAATTTTTTGCATTATTTACTCTCAAAAATAATATACAAATCGCATTGGTTTTTTCTTGCGAGTTCCATATCGTTATAACAATCTATATCCATGTCATTTAACACATCTTGTACGTTGTCTAACATTTCATGATGGCCTTCGTTGGCTTCGTGTATTTTTATCCAGTGTTTTGGCTGTTTCATTTATCTACCTCCGATAATGATTCGTGACATTGCACAATCATCTGCTTGATGAGTACGCCCGTACCTACCCCATAGAACTTCTTTAGGGCTGTAAGTTTCTTTTTGGTATCTGGGTCAATTCTGAATTGAACGCCAGTAGTGTTTGCTTTTTTGGTTGTTATATTTAATTTCATAGTTCCTCCTTGAACTTATTCATTTTTATACACCAGTCATCGTACTCGCTACGCTTTGCACGCTCCCAGCCTATTTGTTTACTTGTATACATACTGTAAGCAACAGATAGTTTTACATACTTCCATTGTATATACGGCAAGTCAGCTGGATCGTTGTAAGTGTACGGATGTATCGGGTTACGTTTTACATAAACGTGGGTTGGGGGCATCTAATTACTCCGTTAATTAAACTTGACAAAATCCATTCTTGTCTTTATGACTATAGATATTACCTAATAATGGGTGATAACACAAATGGAGATATATTATGGCAACTTTTACAAGTGACATGGTAGCTGGAAATCAATCATTTAAACCTTTCCCAAGTGGAGCTTTAGGTGTTAGATATTCTAAGATTACATTAACTGCAGCACCAAATGCAGCTGACGTCTTTAAAATGGTAGACGTTTTTGCTGGTGAAACAGTACATGAAGTAAAAATCAAATCTAGTGATTTAGATACTGGTACAGGTCTTGTTTGGGGTGTTGGTGATGGCGGTGATACTGATAAGTACATTGGCGCTTCAACATGCGGACAAGGTGGTACAGCAGATCATTCAGACGCTGACTTAGCTCCTGTGAACTACGCTGCAGACGATACAATTGATATTATCTGTGAAGTAGCTCCAGCAGGCGACGTTGCATCTGGTACGCTAGAAATGTGGATTTACGTATCGTAATCTAAAAGCGCATAGCCCAAGACGGGACACCGATACTTGGGCTATACTAATGCCACTCCTTGGCATGTTAAAAAAGGCGGGGAATATTGTACATTAAGGGAATCAAACCCCGATGACTATATAATTACACACGCTAGTCAGTCTTTTTTGGTGTAACCCCTATTTCCGTACGGAAACTAAATGACTCTCTATCTCCACCGCGTCGATAAGGACGCGTCTACTTAACCTTACTTCAGCCTCGAGGCACTGCGTACGTTGGGTGGCTTTTCGTCAAGAGAGTCAAACTGTTAATGTATGATTGGACCTTGCATATGACCTTCTTCAACAAACTGTTCCCAGTCGCCTTGATAGCCACAAGCAAGTAATATACATAATTTTACATCTTCTTCGCTTAGATGATGCTTGTTAGACGCGGCTTGTATACCTATGTCCATGGCGTCTTCGCCTACATCCATCATAGCTGATTTAAGTCTGCCCATATTCACTCCTTGGGTAATATTCTTGGAATTTCATTTCTGCTTGTTCTTCAGTAAGTATTTTCTCACCGTAAGTCTTACGTTCAAAGTTGGCAGCTTCTCGCCAACTGTGCATATTTGCTACGTAAGAATATTGCGGATTGTATTCCCATAGTTTTTCTTGTACGTTCATTAGTCGTCCCCCATTAGTTTGTTAGTTAATAATACCTCATTCATTTGTTCTTTCAACTCGTCAGGTATTATCTGATCTGGTGTCATACGGTTAGCTTTAGTTGGTACTTTCTTAGTAAGCATACGTTGCAAGTACTCATCTGGTACTAAACCTTTACCGCCAGGCCATTCGTCTATGAATCTTTTAAGCGTAGTAATCTTAGATATATAGTCTTGAAACGTTGCAACATCATTACCAACTTTTACTTCTATTTCGCCTATTGGTGACAATTGTGCGCAAAGCTCAGGGTCACTAATTACAATGGCTGTGCCGTCTACATGCGGTGCATACTTTTTGCTTTGCCAACCTCTGTGATACTCAATACTAAGTTTTGTCGGTGCATAGTAAGGATGCATATCTGTTAGTTGTACAGGTACATCACCTTCAAGAAAATTATCAGAAGGATCTTTCATTTTATCAGGATCTGAACTGTATTCATCTTTGTAAGCCATGTGCCATCGAGTCATGTAAGTACCATTTTCACTAATTGGCCTATTTGGGTTACAAATAAGACCTAACGTAGTAGAAGGACTTACAATTTTCTCGCATACTTTGTCATTGCCATAGTAACTTTGACCGTTGTATCTAGCTTTAATCATACCAAGAGTATCTCCGTATTCTTCTTGCAGTTTACATAAAGCAGCGAACTCAGGATCTTTGTCCATGATTCCGTGTAGAATTACGTCTATTGCTGGCTGTACGTTGTGCGATTCTCGATACGCACTGTACAGTTGTGTTTTATAGTTATCTGTTATTTGGTCACGTAATGTTTGTGACATTTGTACACTAGCCATATTATTTTCTCCATTGTGGTTGTTTTGTTTGCCATTCGGCACGCATTGTTGGAATGCTAGCTGTGAACGGTTTAGTAAACAAAGTTTTTTTATCTTTACGAAACGAAAGTGTTTCATGAACCATAGTTTTTCGCATAACAAACAGCACAAGAGACGCTGTCAAACCGCCTACCATAGCTGCAGTCATACCGCTGAAGGTGCCATAAAAACACACCATCAGCGTAACTGTAATTAAGACATCTACAAAGATGTCGTGACCTATTGCTTTACGTCCACCTGCTTTAAGCGCTAGCAAAAGCAGACCGAGCGCGCTGATTATGCCCACTAGTAACATCATTCCTCCTAAGCCACATTAAATAGGCCATGTATGCAAATTGAATTGCTTCTATAAGAATCCATAACACTGTGGTTACGGTGCTGACGACATTTGTCATATTAATCTCCATAATAAATATAAAATACACCCCATGCCGACCCCGACACCGAGCAATAGCAACGAGAATTGAATACTAGTTGCAAGACCGAATAGTAAAAATAAAACAGCTGTGCCGGTCAACACAGATATACCAAACTCTTTGGCATATTGTTTACATTTTGATAACTTCTCCATAGGGAGCCTCCTCTGCATTAGTTGATATAAATAACACTGGATAGTGTGGTTTGTCTCCAAAGTCGTCTTGGCTAACTTCTAAGTCAGTAAGATATACAAGAGCAGCAACGTTAGGATGATGCTCATTGACGTACTCAATTGCTGGACTTAGGCTTGTACCACCACGACCTTGATATGTAACTTTAAGTGGTAATGATTCACGCGTATACTCACATGCTTCTTGTACTTCATAGTCACATTGTATGAACTGTACTCGCTCAGGGTTGAGCTCGTGCAGAATGTACGAAGTTTCTGTAGTGAACTGTGTTAGCTCGTCATCTGATATAGAGCCAGATGTATCTACCGCAACCGCAATCTCTTCGAGACATGGGTTATGGAGGCTGGGTAAATACATGCCTTGGCCGATGAATCGTCTATTAGGACGAGTCCATGTAAAATCAGACTTGTTATTAGCACGTAAAAAACGAGCTAACACGTTTTTCCAGTCAACTTTTGGATCTGTAATATCTGATACTAAAGACTGCATGTTGCCAGACAGTTTACCTTGTGCTTTGGCAGCTTCTGCTGCTTGGTTAACTGCTACTTGTAAGTCAGATTCGATAGCACTTTTTGTACCATTTGTACCGTCGGAATCGGGATGATCCAGCACGCCACCGCAACCACCGCCATCTTTATACACTGCGTCCCAGCCCTGAGGAGGTTCAGGTAGCATGTTGTAGATAGCTTCTGTGGTCATGTCTGTGTACTGGTCATCCACCAGACCGCCTTTCGGCAGAATAAAACCTTCTGCAATCAAATGATTGTTAATAGCGTAGTCAGCTGCAACATTCCATTTGTGGCCGTTGCGTTCTTGTCTACGCGTGTGATGCATAAGAACTAAGTGCATAACTTCGTGTGCTAGGAAACCAACACGTTCCATTTCTGTTAGTTTCTCAAACCATTTGACGTTGTAAAACAGATGCTTACCGTCTACCGCGCCAGTCGGTTCGTCCCACTCAGTAGGCTTTTGCCTGAGGCACAACGTGCCGAAAAATGGGTTGTCAAGAATAAGTCTTGATCTAGCTTTTGTAAATGCTGGATTCATGTCATCTCCTCATCGATTGATATGTCATAGTCTGGGTCATAGTCCATTAGTCATCTCCTAATAATGCGTCTTCTAATAATACTTCACGTAACTCTTGCAATTCCGAGTCGGCGACTTCTGCAAGCTCTGCGCGCCTGCCTGATCTGTCGTCTTTCTCATACATTTTCGTGAGTTTGTCCTGGGGGACCAGGTCTTTGATGTACGGAGCGGCCTTAAGTAACTGATTTAGCGTACTAAATTTGTACATGACATCTTCTAGCTGTCTAACATAGTTACGTTTCTTTTGTCTAAGATCGCTGTTGTAATTTTCTATGGCCATGCACTCAACAATTGTTGGGTCATCACATGGTACGTCAAGTCTTAACTCGTCGTAATAACATAGAAACTTAGGCACGTCTGTTGGTGGACAACGCAATGTGTAAGATAAGTTACGTGTGTAAGCATTACCGTCACCGTCGTCGTCGTCTTCAACAGCTTCTGAACGTAATTGTATGTTGTCTACATTTTGCATGGGCAGAGTTCTGTCCCATATGTCTGCAAACATCTTTTTAGTACGTTCTGTTTTATCAATAACGCCAAGTCTTTGCATTACAGAGTACCCGTCTTGCGGATACTCTTTTTCTGGATTGGCGTTTTTATACTTAGCTTCTGCAGAACGTCTGATGTCGTCCTGCAAATTTCTAGATAGTCTAACTGTTTTCATATAACCTCCTATAAAACAACATTAGCATTGTCAACGATCCACTTACGCACATCGTTGTGTGACTTGAGTTGTCTGTCTTTGGCCAAACAACCTTTGACTAATACAACCTGAAACTCTACTGGTAACTTGTTGTTTAGCTTCATAATGTTTTCCATCATGTCATCGCGTGCTCTAGTAGCAACCGATGTAGCTAAGGCGTACAACAGAGCAGGATTGTCATCTTTCTTGTACGTAGATGGATCTTTGAGCAACACGTCAATGTCAGGTAGCTTGTTAGCAATTTCTTTGAATGCAACAAACTCGCCAGCTGGACCGTCACCAACTAGTGATGACACACCGAAAAACAAACGTTCTGGATCGGTGTTAGCTTTTGACATTTTTTTGCTGACCATTGACCATGCACGTGGCGTTGGAAAAGCATATTCATCTGCGTTAAATGCAGACAACAAGTTAGGTCTGTATTGTATAAACGAGATAACATCTGGATCGATGTTGTTCTGATAAGCCCACTGTACCCAGTCGTCTAATGTTGGCTCGAGCTCATAGTGAGCAAGTCTGTTACGAACTGGACTTGGCATTTGATAAACAGATGCTGCGTCAGTCAGTCTGTTGCCAGCACAAATGATCTGCCAGCCAGCAGGCAATGTGTACTCACCGATTGCTCTGTTGAGCAACAGTTGTAGAAAAGCATTTTGCGTTGCTGGTGGTGCGGTTGGTAGCTCGTCGATAAACAACAAGCCACGGTCTCCGTCACGCTCAACAATTGGAAATACATCTGGTATAGCCCACGAAGTGAAGCGTTTACCAGTTTCTTTCAACTGTTTAATATATGGAATACCACGCACATCGACAGGGTCGAACAAGTTAGCACGGAAATCAATAAGCTTGATATTGAGTTCTTGTGCAACCTGTGCAGGTATATCTGATTTGCCAATGCCTGGCCCACCCCATATCATTGCTGGATAGCCAGCATGGATACAGTCTTTTAACTCGTCTTTGAGTTTGATTGGATTAATTGTATGCATTATTACCTCCTAGTAATTTACCACGAACACTCGTACCATATTTCTTTACCTTCATCTAGCCACTTGAGTGCGTCTTCACAAAACTGCAAGTCTTGTGCTTTGTACTCTTTGACTGACTCTTCTTGGAACTGATGTCCCCAGAAGAAACCGTCTGGACAGAAAGGTAGATCTTCTTTCTCTACACGTTCTTTTAGCTTAAGCACATCATCTTTTGTAAGCATGAGTAACTGACCGCTGTTAAATGAGTCCATCATTCCATTACGTTGTCCCTGTTCAGGTCCGTCGTTTTTAGAATCGTGCAACGCCATCATGAACTGTTGTAGTCTGGCATGCTTACGCCAGTAATACACACCTTCCATGCGTTCGCCTATATTATCTTTTATATCAACCACGTTATCTGGTTGCTCTGGTTTAGGATGTAACCATCCTGCGTACATATCTAGTCCCATAATTTCCTCCTATGGTAAAGTGGGGGCCGTGAAGCCCCCGTTGGGTTATGCATTGTCAAACACGGATTTAGTGTGCTCAACAGTTGCGTTGTTTAGCGCGGTTGCAACTTTGACAGAGGAATCTGCGTG
>Ga0163179_10003752_pt1 | contig 10277 bp, 6 predicted proteins | sample AtlANTMetagenome_FD_109643 | JGI IMG/M metagenome (GOLD analysis project Ga0163179, IMG submission 109643) | Marine eukaryotic phytoplankton communities from the Atlantic Ocean - Atlantic ANT 2 Metagenome | ecosystem: Environmental > Aquatic > Marine > Oceanic | place: North Atlantic Ocean... | reverse complement strand
GGGCACGCCGTTCGATCTCTTCGCGCGACTTCTTGTAGTATATTGCGAAAAGGAAGCTTTGAACCTTGTCGCCTTCGACAGATTTGATGTGCCCTGTTCGAAGGGAGATCAGGTGATCATCGGCTTCATCCGAACCGCCCCCGCCGATGGTTTTAGCGTAATCGTCAAACGATGGGACATCTTCGTTATCAGAAATGTCCCTAAGAGAGGCGAGAGCGGCTTCGAACTTGTCCACTGAGCCTTCCTTTTGGGATTCTTCGGCGGGCCGCTTGGCGCTATTCGGCGAGCCGCCATTCGTCTTCCCAAGTCCGTTGTCTTCGCCGGTTTGCGCAGTCAGTATCGACGAGTTGCTCTTCTGGGTTTCCGCCGGCTCTGCCTCTTTCCGGGCCTCGCCAATTCGAGCTGGAACGGCGTGAAAGAGGTCCCCGCGGGATTCTGTTTCAGCCTCAGGCTCTGGTCCTTTCACGGCCTCGTCGATCACTTCTGGCGGCGGCTTCAAACCGACGTTTTCTGGAGCCGCTGGCAAGGTTTGCTCCTGCGCCTTCGCAGCCGCCAGCACCTGATATCCATTGCGAGCAGACCAGCGGAACCAGTTGCGTTGCAACCATGCAATACGTTCCGCCAACAGCTTGATGTCGTCACTGGTTAGGGCATTCCCTTTTGCCAGTTTTCGCGCCAGAACCGCGCCCTTAATAGGGGCCGGAGGATTGGCTTTACGTTGCTCAGCTGACCTGCCGGATGATGGCCAGCCCGCAGCCCGAAGCTCTTGGCACACGAGATCATCGAACTTCACAGTGCGCGGGCAGAGCAGGACCGGCGGATCGGGGTCGAGTCCTGAGATTAGCGTCGGTAAGGCATCCATCTGGCGACGATGGAAAGCCATTCTTTCACGTTCATTCTTTGATGACATTCTAAGGCACTCCGTGGGATACTAAGTGCCTTGTAGGATGAGTTAACAGATGTGAGAAACGCCGCGCTAAGAAATCAGCCTGCGTCCGCCTATGACTTTGCCTTGAGCGACTGAAGCGTGAGCGATTGGCTTACGTCCTTCTCATCAAGCAAAATATAGTGCCATGCCTTCCCATCAGCTTCATTCACGAAACCGTTCGCTACGCTAACCCATTTTTGAGCCGCTCGGGCTTTCTCTTGGACCTCGACATCGGCCATTTTGTCGCTTGCCTTGACCTCGATGATCATCTTGCAATCACGGCATTCCACCACGAAGTCGGGGTCGTATCGACGGTTGCGATCATACTCGATCGAGAACTGTCCGGCGGCTGGCCTAAGCCATTTCAACACGTCCGGGAAACGGTCGCCATCCATTGCGTGAGCTAGGCGGCGTTCCGGGTCGCTGTCGAAGCGGTTCACCGGATAGGGCGTCTTCTTACCCCCGGTGAAAAGGAAGCTCTTCGTCGCTGATAGTGGCTCTGCCGGTTCCCCCAGCGGCTTGACTCGCTTGGCGTCGAACTGGGCCTGCTGCGGCTTGAGCATCCGGAATGCCCGCACGCGTTTTGCACGGTATTCGACCGGCGTTTCGCGGAAGTGCGACCGCATTTGCTGGAAGATAAACTCTGCAAGCTTGCGGCCATGCTCAAGCGCTACGGCTTCGACGTCATCCTCGTTTGCGAGGTAGCTCCGCAACCTTTCAACCATCTGTCCGCATAGCTTGTAGAGCAGGTCAGATTGGCTGTCGTAATCGACCTCTGGGAAGCCGATGAGATGCCTGATGATATAGTTCTCGGGTCGCTCCTCCTTCGGGCCGTCCATTGACCTGGCGAGTTCGCGTTGGGCGTCCGTCCGCAGGTTGCGGATGAGCAGAGTATCCCCGCTCGGTCGCTGGCGAATTTGTTCGAGATCGGTGAGATCAAAGTCGTCGAACCAGAAGTTGACCTCGCGGCTTGGGAGGACAACGATCTCCGGAATTTCAATGGTATTCTCGGCAATCGCGCCCGTAATCTCTGCAACCAGCTTGTCGACATCCTGCTCCGGCAACACACCATCCAGCTGACCTTGGGCGGATACGGTAGCCTTCCGATAGTCGTCTGCGATCTGCTTCCGGACCTCTGGTTTGCGAAGGTCGCCCAGGCTGTCCAGTTGCCGCTCGTATTTATCGCGGATCAGCGTCATCACCGTGTCTTGCGCGGCAGCAACTTCCGGCTTCGGCGGCACGTATTCCTGCTGACCGGAAAAGAAGTCGTTGAGCTCCTTCGGGCCATCGTAAGGCTTCTGAACATAGGGCGGTGGGATCTCGATGACCTCGCGCTTGCCCGGTTCGATGTCACCACCTTCGCCGATTGTCAGCGACTTCATGGCGATGATCGAGCTGTCCTTCTTGGCGTCCTCGATTACCTTGTCGAAGCTGTCGTGCGCGATGACGGTCAGCGTATCGACCATATCGTTGCCGGTGCGCCGACCATAAGGAAGCCGCAGGCCGCGGCCCAGGGTCTGCTCGGTCAGGATATCCGAGTGTGAGGCGCGGAGCGGCACGATTGTGAAGAGGTTGGTGACATCCCAGCCTTCTTTGAGCTTGTTCACGTGGATTACGATGTCGGTCTCGTCTTCGTGCTCGAGCTTGACGAGCCGCTCCATGGCCTCGTTGGATTCCTCGGCACCCTGGTTCGAATGCACTTCCGCCACACGGCCGCGATAAGCACCGTTGAAGAAGGCATCGCTCTCGATATAGGCCTTCAATTCCCCTGCGTGGGTGGTGTCCTTCGCGACAACCAGCATGAAGGGATGGACCAACGGATGGCCTGTCTCGCGGGCGTAGAGTTCGAGGTCCACGCGCACCTGTTCGTGATAGGTCACGCCATCTTCCAGCATGATCCGCTCAAGCTGATCGCGGTCGTATTGGTCCTTGCGGAAGCCTTCGCGCGTGGCAACGGCAGGCTCTTTGACGAAGCCATCCTCCATCGCCTGACCAAGGGTGTAATGGAAGATGACGTTCCGGAAATCCTTGGGGCTGGCGCCAACCGTTTTCGGCGTAGCAGTCAGTTCGAGGCCCAGCTTCGGATTGAGTTCGTAGACCGCTTTCGCCGCCGCCTTGGCGCGATATCGGTGCGCCTCGTCCATCAGCATCACCAGGTCGTCATGCCCGGCGAGGATGTCGAAATAGCTCTCGCCCAAGGTCTCTCGGAAGGACCGGATGCGTCCCTTTTCTTTGTTGATCTTGTCGACGTTGAAGATGTTGATCACTGCCTCGCCTAGCTTCAGGCCGGTGGCGTTTTCCCAGTTCTCGCCAGTGACAATCGTCGGCGGGTTTTGCGCGAACTCAGCAATGCCCTTGAACACATATTTCGGGCTGGAGGGGCGGCTGAAATCCTCCAGCAGCTTGGCGTAGATCGTAGTGTTGGGTGCCAACACGAAGAAGTTACGGCTGCGGCCCGTCAGGTAGAGATAGGCGACAAAGGCGCCCATCAGCCGAGTCTTGCCAACGCCCGTTGCCAGCGCGAAACATAGCGAGGGGAACTCGCGCTCGAAGCTTTCGACGCTGGGATAGAGCGCCTGGATTTCCTCCAGCAAATCCTGAGGGTCGTCCTCCCCGCGCCAGTCGATCAGGTCGGCCACTTCGGCCAGGCACTTGAGGCTTTCCTCCTGCGGTGCGCGGAGCGAAAGCCGTTGGGTGACTTCGCGGCGGATGCGCTTGCGCTGCTGGTCGGTGAGTTCGCTCATGCGCCCTTCCCTTCCTCAATCGCCTCTTCGTCATCAGCGGGAACCGGGTCGCTAACGTTAAGCGAATAATCGTCCCGCCCCCATTCGCAGCGACTGAGGATGGCGCTGGGAATCTTGGTGCAGGAGAGGTTTTCGAAGTCGTCGAAACCGCCCGAGAAGGCTGGCGCGCAGATCATCAGCGAGCGGCCTTCGCCGACCTCGTCGGACAGCAGCTTGAGCGCGTCGCGCGTCAGGCTTTGCGTGGTGACATAGAGGAAATCGGTTTCGCTCGATTGGCCGTGGCGCCACCATTCGCCCTCGTCCTCGCTCGGCGCGTAGGTGAAGCCGAGATGCTTGCACATGGCGGCGGCGAGCATGTCGGGATTGTATTCTTTAGCGACGACCCAATTGCCCCACTTGTCCTTCTCGAGCAGCGAGGGGGCCAGCGTGTAGTAGCGGAAGCCTCCGCCGCCCTGCCATTCGACGGCCTTGGAAATGCCGCCCTGATCCTCCCCGTCAATCACCTTCTTCAGGCGGGGGACGATATGGGTTTCGGCATGATCGCCAATCTCGACCATGATCCAGCGACGGCCCATTTTCTGTGCGACCGCACCCGTAGTGCCGGAACCGGCGAAGGAATCGAGGACAAGGTCGCCGGGTTCGGTAACCGCCTCAAGCAAAAGCTCGATCAGCGATTCCGGTTTGGGGTAGTCGAATGCATCATTTCCGAAAAGAGCACGCGATTCCGCGCTAGAATCCTCATAGGTGCCCAGTGAATAATGGGCGAGCGACAGAAGGTTCTTGAGTTTTTTCGCTTCCCCCCCCTTCTTCAGGTGGTTGGGACGAAACGGCACCTTGCTGATCAAGAGGCGCTCACCATTCTCGACAATTTCGTTGAGCTTGCGCTGAGAATAACGCCATTCCCCACGCAAGCGAAAAATATTGGCGTTGCGACCATCGACTATTTCAACGTCATCAAGCAGCTCGGTAATTATATTGCCTCCTGACATGTCCTGTGCAGCAACGACGCCGTCGGCCATCCGGAATTCGACCGACCGCGGCGGGAAGGTCAAGACCGCCTCCGGGTTTCCCGCGTTGTTGAGCGGGTATTTCTTCCCTTCGGTCGTCAATCCCCCCTTAAATGCCGGAGAACGCTGCCGGTCTGGCGAATAGGCCAGAATGTTCTCGGTGACAGAACCCATATTGGTGTCTAGAAAGGACGGCTTCTTCTTTTTCTCCCAGATTAAGTTGCCGCAAAAATTCTTGCGGCCAAAAATTTCGTCCATCATTACCTTTAAATAAGCCTGCTCCTCGTCGTCGATCGAGACGAATATAATGCCGCGCGGATGAAGCAGGTCGCGCAGTAATTCGAGCCGACTGCGCATCAAAGACAGCCATAGCGAATGGGCCATGCCATCGTCGTAATGGGTGAAGGCGGAACCGGTATTATATGGCGGGTCGATATAGATACAGTGTATCGATCCCGAGTGGACCTGCTGCAAGGACTTCAGCGCCAGCAAATTATCACCCTTGATCAGCATATTGCCTACGGTGCCGGAACCGATGCCCGGTTTCGCGTAAGAATAGGCCTCGTGCTCGACAAGCAACCGTGGCTCCAGGCGGGGGCGGTTTTCCTTGCCTGGCCAGGATAGCGTAAGGCGGTCTTTGTTCATAGTGCGACATCTCGATCTAGCACGGCCCACCGGCGCGCATTCTGGTTTGCTTGATTAACTGAGGCCTTCGACAACGCAGCATATCGTGCTGGCTCCCGCGGCTCGGACACTATCTCATACTCGAATTTCCCGTGCGCTCTGGTGAAAACCAGAAAACAGGGACGGTCATCGTAGTCGAGTTCGCGGATATGAATCCGGCCGGTGCTGTTTGCGTTCCGGCTTACAGTCAGGACGGTGTAATGTGGCGCGCCCTTCAGCCGCGCCTGGACCGCTTTCGATGCCTGTTTCCCGGCGGGGAGCCCAAAGAACGGGGTCAGAACAGCCATTGGCGGCTGCACCTGCTTGCCATCGCTGCCGGTTTCCAGCGGCTTAACTTCCATGACCAAGGCGCCCTTTGCGGCTGCCAGCCCGCCCTGCTTACCCGGCCTGCCCTTCGGCTTCGCCGGCACGGCGGCTCGCTTTGACCAAGTGAAAGTGCGCGGCTTGTGCTTCCTGTGGAACCTGTTGCGTTCTTGTTCATAAGATTTGATCAGCGGGTCGGTTGCAAGATCGCTGGCAGCCTGCACTTTTGCGCACCAATCAGCCATTTCCTGCGGCGTTTGTCCCTTAAATCCCATCGCGGCGGACACTTCACCGTTCACCGACAGCGCCGCCCGGGAAAGGTTGTGGCTTCCAAACAGGATTTGCCCACCCTCGTCACCGCGCAAGACGATCATTTTGGGGTGGTAAGTGCCATTGTATCGCAGCGGCAGCTGCAAATCGACACCCGCCTCCAGCATCGACCTGAGCGCCAACGGATCGGTGGCACCCATGTCAGTTCCGATCCACGCATGCACCGAGCGCGACTTGCTGACCTTAACCCAAGTTGTGATTGCCGGTTCGAGCATCTGCCAGCCAGGCACGCTGGCGGCGTAGTAATACAGTTCTAGGCGGTTGTAGGCTTTTTCGGCAAGGCTCGCCTCGATGGCTTTGCGAGCCAAAGCTCCTTCTTTTTGTCCTGGCGCCGAAAAGTCCGGAAGCCAAGTAAGTATTGGCGAGTTAGCCATAAAGCAGTTCCTGACTATTGCTATCTTTTCCAGTCAGCTCTTCATCGTCCTCGCGAACTGGGTCGTGAACGTTGAGCGAATAGTCATCGCGGTCCGATTTCCAGCGGCTGTCCGGCCACTGCGCTCCGCCCGGCCCTTCCGCGCGGTAGGACTTGTCCGGATCCTCGATCAGGATGCGCGGCTCCAGCTTCGGCCGCTCCTCCTTGCCGGGCCAGGTCAGTTCGAGCTTGGTCTTCTTCGTCATGCGTTTCCTTCGAGCCGCCTTTCGGCCAGTTCTATCTTGCGGTCGAGCGCCGCAATCGTGTCTTCCAGTTCCGCGCGTTGCTCGCTGTTGCGCTTGAATTTCTTCGACCCTTCGAAGAACTTGCGCCCGCGCATTTCGAGCGACGAGAGTGAGCGGCGCGCGCGGTCCCGCTCCATCTGCAGATTGCGCAAGGCAACCGGAGCAAGGATCGGTTGAAGCCGTTCCATCGCCGCAGCTGTATTGCTCTTGGGCAATCCGAGACGCTGCGCTTTCCCGATTACCGCGTTGCGAGACGTATTACCCAGCGCGGCCGCAATGGTCGATGCCGACTGGCCATCACGCCACATCGATTTCAACAGTTCAACGCGCTTGTAAGTCCAGCCTGAGTCTTCGGGCGACAACCCTTCTGCTTCTATCTCGGGCGGCGGTGAGCTGATCTTGTCTAGCGCGGAGAGGATATTTGGGAAGGTCGCGTTTGGGTGCGACTGCTACGACTTCTTTGACCGCCTTTGCCGCCGCCGCCTTCGCCAATCCAGCCGCAAGTTGCTCCTCCACGTTTTCCAACTTGGGCGTGGAGCCGCCCGTTCGCCCAGATGCGGGAATCCAGTGCGTGGCATATTGCTTTGGCTGCGCAGGCACATCCGAATGGGCACACGACTTGGCTTTCCATCGCACGACGTGAAGCGGGCTCACCTCGATCAGGAGATCATCTCGCGCCCACAAGGACTCTTCGAACTCTGCCGACTGCTCCCTGATAGTCGCGCGTGTCTCGGCCATTTCCGCCAGAAGCTCGTCATTCTCTGCGTCAAGCTCCTCGATGATCTGCCGCATCGCCAGTCGCATATCCGGCGTGGCATCGGGATGCCGTCGATGCTGGCGCAGTTCTGCTATCTGAAATTCGTTACGCTCGATCATCGAACGGACGCGTCCCTCCAGCTCGGCAATACGGGCCTCCTGGTCCTCGAATGCCTCAGCCAGCGCGGTGTTCTTCTCGCGATGCCAGCGCGCGATCAGTGCCCCTTCTTCCTCGCAGATCAGGTCTTCCAGAATGTCCGGGGGCAGTTCGTCGCAATAGGTCGGATTGATCCAGCCGCAGTGGATAAGGTTCACCGCTTTGAAGGACGGGATAGGAGTTTCCTGCTCGTCACATGCAACGACCAGCTTGTCGATGAGAATATCGTGCTCGCTCTGGATGGTTGCTTTTGCCACCATCAGCCAGCCTGATTTCTTGCGCAACCGGGCGACCCAATGCGGCGGACCATCGAAGGAATCAAAGTCCAGCTCCAAGCATAGCGGTGCTGGGCCAAACTCCGTGAACATCGATCAAGCTGCCTCCACCCGATCGGCCTGCAGGGCCCCGGGTTGCACCTGCCAGCGGAGCGTCATGATCTCTTCTACCTGCGGTTCGCGCATCAGCATGGCCTCGATCTCGTCGATCCGTGCATCGATCTCGTCGCGCACCTTGCGCTTTTGCTGGTGCTGACCGAGAACGAGATCATCACGCTGATTTTGCAGCTTTTTCTTTTCCCGCTTTAGCTTGATCGTCTCTTCCATGGTCAGGTTCGGATTGCGGGCAGTTCGATCGAGGTCACGGATCTCCTCGTCCATGGCGCTGATCTTCGCTTGAATTTCTAGCTCCATGTCGCTGGCATAGCGGCTGAGGCGCTCCTCCTCCTCCAGCATCATCTTGTAGCTTTCCTCGCGAACCCGCTTCGAGAAGCTTTCGAATGCCTCGCCCTGAACTGCGTCGAGCTGGTCTGCCGGCACAGCTTGAGATGCAGTGCCTTGCGAGATCGCGGGCGCCATCATGAGCTTGTCCCCGACCGCGGGTGGCAGGAGTTCGCCACTGTCCGTCAGTGCGACGACGATGATTTCTTCAACCGGAGCGTCCTCAACCGGCATGACGGCCTTGAGCACGCGCAACCAACCGGATTTCCCGCCGAGATCGGCGACGCCACCGAGCTGTCCGGTATATGCGTAGGCGGACGGGTCAAAAATCAGGCTGGATGGCTCTCTGGCTTCCTTTGCAGAGAGCGCTTCCTCAATCAGCTGCGCGCCGAGGCCCTCGTTGGCCCGGAAGAATTGCCAATCATGCTCATCGGCCTCCTTCCAATCGGTGGTCCATCGCTTGCCTTGAAAGTCGAAGCAGCGACTGTCCGGAGACGGGAACTGCGCCTCTGGCAACATCCCGTGAGCAACCATCAAAAGCCGGCGTTCGAATTCCGGGACGATCTCCGCAAGAACCTGATCTCGCCGATGGAGCTTTGACACAACGTCGGCGTCGAGGTGCTCGAGGGCCTTGGAACGTGCCATCTCCATGTCCGCATCGATGCTATCCTGAATTTTTGCGGTTAGTTCGTCGAACTCCCGATCGGCCTCTTCCGCGCTCCGGCAATCCTGGACAATGCGCAGGACCTCGCGCTCGAAATCGATTCCATCGATCAGGATGCCCAGGACCTCGTCAGACGCGCCAAAGACCCCATCGAACAGATGCAGCTTTTGCTCGAGAAGTTCGTGGATGCGGGCTTCGGTCCCGTTCTTCATGTTGAGCATGTTGACGACGGTGACGTCGACCAGTTGGCCGTAGCGATGACAGCGACCGATACGCTGCTCGACCCGCTGCGGATTCCAAGGAAGGTCGTAATTGATCAGCAGCGAGCAGAACTGCAGGTTGATGCCTTCCGCACCGCTCTCAGTGGCAATGAGGATCGACTTTTCGTCGCTCTTGAAAGCCTCGACGATGGCAGCCTTCATGTCGGCCGTCTTCGATCCGGAGATCCGATCGGTATCCGCGTGCTTCTCTTTCCATTGTCGGTAGATTTCGCGGCTTTCCGGATCACTGTTGGATCCGTTCATCAGCACCACCTGTCCGTCGTATCCGTTGTCTGAGAGGAGGTCGGCGAGGTAGCGCTGCGTTCTCGTGCTTTCCGTGAAGATCACAGCTTTGCGCTTGCCACCCTTCCCCTCGATTTCGTCCAGCACCAGAGGGAGGTTCTCGATCAGCTTTTGGCCCTTGGCGTTTTCGGTAATCGAATGCGCGAGATCACGCATCGCTTCGACAAGGCCCAGTTCATTTGCGAGCTGTTCCGGGTCGATGAATTCGGGTTCAACCTCATCCTCGCTCTCGTCATCGATGTCATCGAACTCGTCTAGATCGAGATCGTCGATCTCTTCGATCTCTCCCATCATTTCGATGTTCGCCGTCTTTTTTTGACGAAGCCGCTCGACCAAACTGTCTAGATAGCGCGCTACGGCAAACGTGGATGACCCCAAAACCTTCCTCGCTTGCAGCAGCACCAACGGGTTATTTCGACCTCCATATGCGATGGTGGTGGGGTCGCGCAGATATTCGGAAAGCGCCTCATATAGCTGCTGCTCCGGTTCGCTCGCCTCGAACCTGAAAGTAACTGCGTGCCTCTTGCGGAAATTGATATGGCCAGCCTCCTGAACTTGCCTTCGCAGGGTGCGGTTGCAGATTGGCTCGAGCCGCTCTCTCAAGAGTTGCTGCGAGGCCGGATTGGAGGCGGCACCGGTGTATTGCGCTTTGAAAGCGTGCTCGCCACCAAAATGGGTTTCATCGATGATTGACACGAGGCCGTAGAGTTCGGTGAGGTTGTTCTGGAGGGGGGTCGCAGTCAGCAGGATCTTGAATCGATCGCCCAG
>Ga0163179_10003751_pt1 | contig 10278 bp, 7 predicted proteins | sample AtlANTMetagenome_FD_109643 | JGI IMG/M metagenome (GOLD analysis project Ga0163179, IMG submission 109643) | Marine eukaryotic phytoplankton communities from the Atlantic Ocean - Atlantic ANT 2 Metagenome | ecosystem: Environmental > Aquatic > Marine > Oceanic | place: North Atlantic Ocean... | reverse complement strand
CTGCTACCTGACCAAAGTACGAATAACTTTTACTTAATTTTTCATACTGTTCAGCGGCGATCCTATTACCCTCGATATTCTTCAGATCTTTTTTCTGAAATTCGCGATAACTTCGTCGTTCATCTTGACTAAGTTCAAGCAGTGTCTGACGTTCTAAAACCCTAAAGGTAAACTTGCTTGGTTGTAGTGTATCAAGAAGTCCTGCTTTGCTTTCCTCTTCTTTTCCTTCCGACTTTTCTTCATTCTTCTTTTCCAGCACCCAATCGACAGCAGCGTTCACTGTAGAAGCTCTCTTGAAAGCCTCCTCTGCAAGCTGACGAGAGCATTGTGTAAAATCCATAACTTGTTGAATATTTTGTTCTCTAGAAGATAGGGGTTTACTTTTAGCCTTAGTTCGGTAGATATATCTAATGGCTCTCTTGTAAGCCAGAACATTTCCATAAGACATTGGTTCAGTTGGTTTGACATTTAGAGCTTCTTTCTCGCTGTTAGTATCGACAACAGCCTTTTGTGCAATATCCCATACTCCTAAATTCTTGAATGCCTGGATATCAGATATTTTTTGTTTATCATCCTCATTGTCGTTGGGTTGATGACCACCGAGCTCTAGAATTTTGTACATTCCTTCTCTATTAGTATATACCATGCCATTCAATCCTAAATAAGAATACAGTCCTAATCTGTGTCGTCCATCTTCTATGTCAAATAGCTTGCTTTTATCATCATAAATTATACGAGGTACTTCAATTTTGGGAGATGCAGAAGTAAGTAAGTATTTTATGAAGGACATCTCTTCTCTTTTGTATTTTATGTCGTTATCTCCTGTCATATGATGGGCGAAATGGACCCCTTGTAAAATCCATGCAAGTAATTCTGTGCTATATGTTTCGTACATTGTAGTATGTGCAGCACCAATATCGTCAGTTCCCATATAGTCAGTCAGTCTCTTAATATCTACATACATTCTAATATCTGCATTGCTTCCTAGGTTTTGTACATCATTAGACCTTTCTCGATATCCAATGCGCGAAGACACCTCCTTTTTGTCGAACTTAACAGGAGGATTATCCAGAGTTACATGATTATCAGTGGCCTCCCTGAGTATTATCCCGTAGTCTCTATATTGATCCTCCGTAAGTGGTTCGTTACGAGATACCTTCTCTATAGTATAGAACTTCACAACATTATCTAATGCAGTAGGATTCCCAATATTCCTAAATTTAGCTGTTCTAGAAGTATCATATAGTATTTCTTGGATTTCCACTGGTAAACGGGAAAAGTTGTCTCGAGTGCTATCTTTGCAGTACTGTTTAATTAAGTCTATTAACTCATTATTGTTAGACATTTTTATCATTATCCCATATATTCCAAAAAAATCATTTATACAAATCTTGATATTCACTCACCAGAGTATCACTTGTAAAACAATTTGAAGCGCTGGATTTATAGGACACTGTGATCTGAGAATGTGCATAGTACCACGGCACGTATTGCACCACAAAAAGGTGATTATCTTCATATAATATGTTATTAATTTCCCTAGTGTATTGTATGGGAGTATTACTGGAATTACATAAATTATAATTCTCTCGAATGAATGGGACAATATCTTTGGAAAGTTTTTCTTTGTTCTCCAACGAATACTCACTCATAGATAGGAAGTACACACCTTCCAAAGATGTAACTAAGTGTAAGATAGTGTCATCTTCAGTAAATCCCATAAAGAATCCTATATAGTCTTGCGCTGAAGGCCACCCATACTTAACCTTAGCTCTAGAATATGCTTCCCGAGGATGAGAGTGAAAATTATATAGACCAGGTGCGATAGGTACTCCCATCTCACTCCCTGTTATCATTGACTCATATTTTATATCAAGATGGTGTACAAGATCTTTATCAACACTCTTACATACTAGATTACCTGCCATTTCTTTCTGAGATACAGTCCCATCACCGTTTACAGTCATACCTATCTTCTGAAGATCCCGTAGGTATCGTACAGCATCTGTGGTCAATACAATTTGCATCTCACATATACCGCTCGACCGATGAAATTCCGAGAGTACGTACTTAACTCGTCCTAGTGCACTGGAATTTTGAATTCTATTATCATTACGTTTAAGCATACATAATGTATAGTTTTGTAATGGCTCTCCAGAAGGCTTCTTTTTTGATATATGAGGGTCTTCAAATCCTTGTGAACACAATATTTTGACTTTTGCAGACATGTCGTCTTGTATTGGTATCCCTATCCATACTAGAGCATCATTAGGGAATACACCTACAGTGTGTGACACAACTTCCTTCACTGTTAATCCTGATATTCTTATGATCTCGCAGACACCTTTATCATCATTATAACACACATATGCATATCCCGTAATAGAAGATACAAACTCTGTATTGTTTAGGTACATAACACTATCACTACCCTTTGACTTACCATTTAAAACATCTATAGTACTTGTAGGAACCCGTACGTAAAGACCTAATTTATCGGAAGTAGTAGGAATGGGTTGTATTAATTCCTTGAGGAAGTTTAATTTGTTTGGTACAACGATATTGTTGACATCAATGGTTAATAGTTCCATTTATAATATATGGTTAGAGAAAGTTCTAACCATAATTGCATAAGATCTTTAGAAAGTGTTCATACTATCTGTGTATTCCGGGTTAAACCTAGCATTGTGGAAGTCCCAATATTCGGGACAACCAAATTTCCAGTCTTTAGACACCTGTGGAGCTTTCCAGTAAAAAACGCAATCTTGCCATCTATTTGTCTGTGTAGCTCCATGGATATACAGAGCATGATAATCATGTGTAAGCTGGTCCATAAGTTCGCAAAAGGTGGTAAAGTCCGGAATAATAGAAGCATAGTTCTTGTATAGGGCTTCACGGTTTTTTAGAAGAGGTTCGCGAAGAATAAAAATTCCGTCTACATTAGTTCTAATTACAGGCTTAACATCCATAGCATACTGCAATGATAAGATATATAACAATTTCCAATGTCGTCCTTTCTTGTATAAAGCCTGTTGGAGAGGCTTATTAAAAATTCTGGGGTCGTCAGTGCAATCATCTAGAATCAACACTGCCCATGGATTAGGTAAATGCTTATGCGCAATCTTTTGACGCTTAATAATATCTTTAATCTTCTCTTCGTTATAACTGTTGAAGACAAATGTACTGGGCATTATCTCTCTATATGCATGGTTTGTGTCTTCTGAACCACTCATAGCTGCTCCTACGGGAAATATATGCTTCTTTGCATGAAGTAGAGCTTTAATTAGGGTGCTCTTGCCTGTACCAGGCTTTCCCACGACAACAAGCTTGCATCCACCATTATAGGTAGGATCTTGGAATCGGCTGGTAATAGGTGGGATCATGTCCGGGTTGAGTTCTTGTATTTCAATTGTAGTAGTGGGACTACTCATGTTTGCCACTAGCATTTGTTTGTTTAAATGATTTAGTTTTATCTAGTCTAGTAGAAAAAATGGTAAAGCCGGCCTTGTGGATATATTTGGTAGGTATCGTAGTAACCGCAATAGTGATATATATTACATTGCGATGGAGACGAAATAAACCTTTGATACATCATTTCACATCTTCTACTATATGGAAAGCCTTTATGCTTAATTCTATAGCTGCTTCCTTAGTTATTTTCATTGCTCTTACTACAAAGAAGATTTTCGACAACTATTTTGAGGATGAGGATGATGAAGATGATGAAGATGATGATGATAATGTTGGTAAAAAACAAAAAGTACATGGTACTAATGCATTGAGTATTTTCCTTACTCTTACCAGTACATTCATGACTTCCATGCTAGCATATACTATATTATATGTGCTCTTTGGGTTTGGAGGTGGAATGATAGCAATAAGTAATACTGAGTAAATTATACTTGAGGTATAATTTAGGTGCTATCTTTTACTACTGGTTTTTCAAACCCATATCCACCAACAGGAGCCGGGGGTTTGCCAAATTCATCACTTTTCTGGCCGTTCTTTTTTGAGCTTAATACCAGAGCTGCTACTCCACATACAAGAGCAAATGTTACTGAATAAGAAACAAGTAAAATAGAAGATATTTCGGTTTTACCTTCGTTATTCAGTTTTTGTATCCAAGAAGGTTTAGCCAAATATAGAATCCCTAATGATGCTAGGAACGTAACTATAATAGTTACTAAACTTATGTTAACAGGTTTTGTTAAGTCCAACATTTATACCTAGTTAATATAATATTAGTAATCTGAATCATCATCGGAATCAAAACCTCTTTTCTCCTCTTCTACCAACTCCTTAGATTTCACGTATATAGATATTTTACCTAAACTCCCCACACTTGATCTGAACAATAAAGGCAGTTTGCTATTTGCAGGAAATATTTGCATGCTATTACTAAGCCCTGCAAGCTTGGTTATACGTGATAGCTGATCAGTTGTAAAGGTGGCATGGTATTCATTGCTCTCTCCGTATTCAGAGTCCTCATCGTCTGACTCCTCGTTCTCCCCGAATGCAACTTTACGCTTTAGTATTCCGTCAGCGTCAGCAATAAACTCAATATGAAAATCTCGCGCTTTTACTGTGATATTTACACTGCCAATACTGCTAAGATCTTTACACATCTTCTGGAACTCGGCTGATGGTACAATTACTGGTTTTCCGTAACCAGTAGGAATATCTATGTCCAAATTCTGGATTTCTTGAATTTTTATCCCAGAGGTTGTGATACGGGTATTCTCCTTGGGTATAGTTTTGATCCCTAGTTCATTAGGCATACTAGAGTCGATGAACAACTGTAAAGAATCTTTTTTCTTGATTGACTTAAGCATCCTGTGGAAGTGGTTAAGATTTAGACCCATGCAAAATTTGCTGTCCAAACGAAACTTATACAAAGAAAAATTTTCTCCAAGGAGACTCAGGTCTACCAAAGTTTTTCGAGGATGATCAAACATCCTCAATACTATACCATCACTGCATACCTCAAAACATCCTGTCTTAAGGTTATTAGTAAGGAGCTCGGCTAATACTTTGATTTGATAAGCCTCTCCAGTCTTACACTTAAATTTTATTGGCATTTTGAGTTGAAAGGTGTAACACCTTAAACCTCAATTTAATACTAGCTAAAATAATATGTACTAAATATAAATGACATCTTACTTAAACAAGCCTATCGCATATTTGGAAGACCAGGACTTTGACTCCGTAGGTAACCTCGTGGCTCAAGGTATCCCAGGAGGTATACCCGTCGTGATCATGTTACAGTCTTCATGGTGTAAACATTGCAGTAAAGCCAAACCTGAGTTTCAAGCCTTCGCCAATGCTACGGAGGGTAGAGTATTCTGTGCTACAGTGCAAGTAGATGGAGAACTAGACACAGAGAAGGAGCTAGGGAGTAGAATTAAAACTATTAAGCCCAATCTTCGAGGGTATCCTGACTATTTGTTATACAAGAATGGTATTAGAATTGATAGAGAAATTCAAGGTCGAGAGGTAAGACATCTTAGGGACTTTAGTAGTATATGAAATGCATAACTTAGTGAGTTATACATTAATTTTAACAGCTAAAACAACATTTTGCCCAACACCTAGACCACCAGCTTCTCAACTTCTTTGGTGTTTTATATGTTTGAGGATTGCGCCATATTGGATTGGGATTTAACAACCGGCATATCAAGTTTGTTAGTTCGGGGTCCGTTCCGAGTTGCTTTAATTTCCTACGTGAGTATTGTCGAAGTTCCTCTCTTTTTACTCTTTCGCCAACGAGAGGATTATGCCTCAATATTATTACTAGTCCTACCATTCCTATATTCCATAAATCAGTATTTTTATGATATACATTATCATAGTGTACTTCGGGACTGAGATAGGACGTCGTACCAACTGCGTCATATATCGGGGTAGTACCAACATAAGTATGTGGCCGCATTGATTCGTAATCTATAATACGTACAGTTTGAGTGTCATCATTCCAGATTATGTTTTCTGGTTTAATGTCGAGATGAGACAAATCATGCTCCTTGTACTTATTTACCAATGTAATTAGCTGCTTCATAATTGACATAACTGGTACTTCATTACCTAGAAGCATCCAATCCATAAGATCAGAACCTTCTACATATTCACATTCTAGTATCATCATATGGTTATACAGATGTGTATAGTATATTTTGGGGCAATCTACCCCAATCTTCTGACAGTGTTCATGAATATCTACTGTTTTTTTTCCCAGACTTCTCGACGTTTCTTTTAACAATACAACTCTATTATTCACTATATCTGTTCCCGTAGCTACCTTAATTTCAGATCCCAGCATTGTAATATTTTGTAACCTCGGATAACATCTTCGCAATCTAGTGATCATTTATTGTAACACTTATTTAATTAAGTCTTGCTAGATAACAAAATGGTTCGCATTAATAACAGTTTCGATTTTAAAGTATATTCATGGGATACACTGCAGAGCTTTGCCGAGAGACTTTCTGCTGATGATAACATGAACACTATACCTAAATATCTTTACTTGCCTGATATCAAGAAGCCAATGACCATTGCAGAACTAAAAAGCATAGATGTATTGCAAGTAAATGATTTTCTTGAAGACTTAAAAACACAAAAGAGGGTCGCTGGGCTAAAGCAAATAGTAACAAACCTAGGCACAGTAAATTTTCTCATAGCTGATCATATTGATGTAATGGAAGACATTATAGCACCTTTTATTGCGTTAAATAATACTATTAGAGAGTCTAACCCCGAAGTTCGCAATGCCCTCTTTTTGGCTCTGACAAATATAATGTCAGATACCCCAGTTTATGTATTATGGAGAAAAAGAGACGACACGATCAGAAGAATAAATAGTCTGATACAAGACAATAAAAACAAAGTCAATGAAGCCAATATACTATTATCGGTGGAAGGTCTAGATCATACTGATTTTATACGTCAGGAGGTTGCATTACGTTTAGGATTTGATCTACACGGTTTTACATTATTAGAGGTTTTTGACGCAATAAAGTTAGACCCACGAGTACCGTTCGCTAGTGCTAATAATATCTACAAAATTTTACGAGATTTCACACCTGATCCAAATTGGGGGTCTCTAAATGAGAGTATATACCTCCAGTTTCGTTCTACTCCTTCCTCAGAACAGGCAGAGTTCATTGACGCCGCAATGGTTGTGGATGGTGAGATAGGACAGGAAAGAGGTAGAATCGAGACAGGTTCTATAAAATATAAGTATGGAATGAATGCCGATGTGTTACTTAGTAATCTACGTGGTATATTCCATCCAAGATTACCATTGAGAAATATTGTGTCTGAAACCATAAGAGAAAAAGGTAGATTCTACTATAATTTGGGAGAAGAACCTCTTGACTCCTACGTTTTTGGGGATCTAGCTTTAAACGATCCTGTATTCAGCCAGTATATCGCAATAGATGAGCATGAAGCAGCGACCAAAGGTAAAAGAAGTAGTATATATATCCACTTTTTTGGTAGTGGAGATAACGTTCAGACTGTACGAGCTAATATAACTGTATATCAAGTACGTTCTAAGGATATTGTGCATAGGTCATATGGTTACAAGGTTGGGACCTATTATCTTAACGTACTAATTAGCAATGTACAAAATAAGAGCGATCTTGATAAGTTTATTTTAATATTTGGTAAGTTACTAGCACTTTATTATAAGAAAGCACCTGGTGTTATCAGATATTACCAATCTTTGCTGCCACCAGGGACTTTTCCACCTAAATATCAGTCCAGAAAAGCTGCAGCAAAAGGAAAAAAGACTAAGAAGACTCTCAAGGAGCAAGCTCCAGAAGTGTTTGTTTCAGGTTATCCAACTAAATGTGGAAATCAGCCCCGTATAATTTCAGCCGAGGAAGCTGCAGAGACTAAAAATGTTGTGATGCAATATCCTAAAACTGCAAAGGAGGGGTTTCCTCAACGCTGGTATGTATGTGATGAAGACTCGTCTCATCCATATCCCGGTCTACGAGATAATGATTTATCCAACAACAACATTGTTCCCTATCTACCCTGTTGTTTTAAGACCCCACAAGACATAAGAGGGGGACAAGACGGTAAACAAACTAAACCATACGCTCACTATTTCTACGACATACCAATGGTAAGCGGAGTAACAACGCAACAGAATATTCTAACTCGTGACGCTTTTACTGACCCTCCAAAGGTAGCAGTGCTTCCCAATCAACTGGACGAAATGCTAAATCTTATTACATACAAAGAGAATTGGAGATTTGTTCGCCAAGGTGTATTCGATTCTAAGGCCAGTTTTTTAGAGTGCGTTCTGGAGGGCCTGCAATCTATAAAACCAGAAATAGCTGAAAGTTTAGTCTATAGTTCGGGTAAGACTATAGCTGCTAATGAAGAGTTAAAAAAAGCTATAGATAAAAAAGCTAAGAGAGACGTTTTTATTAGGGCTGAAGCAAAGCTATGGGAGGCCAAGAAAGAAGAGCGTATTGCATTTATTAATAAGCTACGTGTTAAACTTGCAACAATCGAGAATGCTTCTGCTTGTAGACAGGAGATGTATGACTATACCAACGATGAAATCCTAGAAACTATAAGAGATCCCGATATATACTTTGATCCTCATTTTCTAACTAATTTAGTGGAAAGATATTTTGGGTGTAATATAATACTTTTTAGTCGTGTCTCCCCGGGAGCAGAAGAACGTACATATGAAAGTAGAGCTGCCACAGTACTAACGCTCCCTCGTCATATTCAAGCCTGTTACAAGACTAAAACCGATAATCCAACTATTCTTATATATGAGCGATTGGGACGAGGTAGTGAACAAACAGATTATCCTAGATGTGAGTTGATAACATATTGGAACGGAGCTGATATTGTTGAAGCGAACCATACTAAAAAATCTAAGGTAGCGAACGAAATGGATACATTATATGAAAGAGTTAGAGAGTCATACAATCTAAATTGCCTAATACCTCAGACCATAATACCATTACCAATTGGAGTTACTTTTACACATCAACGAATAGATTCTTATGGTAAGTGTAGAGCAATCATATTCCAATATCAGAAAGAAATAGGGACTTTATTAACGACTCCCATGCAACCCTTTCGTCTCCCGGTGTATGATGTTGACGAGAATCCTCGTCTCTCATATGAGTCGGCTAGCAAATTACTAAAAGACTCAAACTTAGTTCCCGTAAGAAAAACTATTACAGGAGGACAAGTTAGTGGGTATTCCGTTATATTGGGTAATACTAGAGTCTCCTTATTATTTACCCCAACCAATGAAAACAATGGTAAGTTAGCGCTAGAGGCTGACCTAGTAAGTAACGATCAAACAGTGTCTAAACTATCATTATACACCAAGAACAAGAGAATAGCTAGATATATGGTGGAATATACTAGATGGTTGTATTCTAACTTCCTAGAAGACGAAAAAATGGAGGAATCCACTGAGAGTTTACAAATGTTTATTCGGGATTATATTCGAGTAGACTCATCATTTCAATATGGGCCCGTCAACAAGACATTTAACATGACTAGTGGTATAACTACTGACGGAGTATTATATGTGCACTCACCAGAGACCAAAAAACGACTAATATACACCTTACAACTTTTTGCTCTTCAGAATCCAAACGAACTCACTGCTTACAGACATCGTACCACAATATCTAACTATTACATGAATATTGGGGATTTTACCAGATATCGTTCCCAAGTAATTCTCCAAGGTGATAATGCAGTGGAGAAATGGATTAACGAAAGAGAGCGAGACTACCACTTATACAATGGCGCTGTCATAAGTCCCAAGATAGAATCTCTAGATAATGAGATGTCTAAACTGTCTAAACAGATCCAGCAAATCCAACTAACAGGAGGAAAGGAAGCTCTACTAGAAAGATTGACAGAAAGGTTGGAGGAACTAGAAGCAGAGTATGAACATTTGTATCAGTTATCACTTAACACTCCTCACTTTTTTAAGAATAGTCTTGTGGGTGGTGACCAAATGTACCTGTATCAACAAGCATCAGATCTTTCAAAGGCTCTAAGTATATGTAAAAAATGGAACACTAAGGTTATAAACGATGGCAAAGAAATCAATAACGACGAAGAGCAAAAGATACCGGAAGAAGATTTCACTATATATTCCTATCGTAACCCTGAACATATTACTCCGTATGTATGCGAAGAAGGATGTGTACAAGGTAAGAGTGAAGGTTCAACATTACTGGGATATAAGAGTGCTTCTCTTGACCCGACTTTTATCAGTCTTTT
>Ga0163179_10003747_pt1 | contig 10282 bp, 9 predicted proteins | sample AtlANTMetagenome_FD_109643 | JGI IMG/M metagenome (GOLD analysis project Ga0163179, IMG submission 109643) | Marine eukaryotic phytoplankton communities from the Atlantic Ocean - Atlantic ANT 2 Metagenome | ecosystem: Environmental > Aquatic > Marine > Oceanic | place: North Atlantic Ocean... | reverse complement strand
TGTAGTTAAAACTGGTGCAGCATACCAAGATCCATCAGGAAATCAAGGTTGGTTTTTTCAAGTGGATAATTCGAGTGTAAGTAGTCAAGGAAATGTTTATAGTAGTGTAAACATGAGTGATTCTACTTTTATGAATACTACTAATACTAATTGGAGTTTAGAGGTTTGGTGTAGAATAGATGGTAAAAATACTGATAGCTCAGGTTCTGGTGGTGCTGTATTTGCAAACTCCTGGCAGGGAGGGAGTGTTCAAGCTGGTGAAAATTTTGTTTTAGGCCTCTATGGTGCAAGCTCTACTTCAACGGCAGGAGGGTTTCATTCTTTAGTTAGAACCGGAGGAGGAACTACCTATGTAAATATAGGTCCTGCTAGCGGGCCAAATTATGGAAATTGGAGTCAAGTTGTTTGGGTGGCTGACAGCGCAAATTCCGATGTTGAAGTCTATGTAAATGGTGCGTCCTTAGGCGCTCCTAATCCTATTTCAGTGCCAGCAGGTACACCACAAACGGGCTCTTATCCTCTTTATATTGGAAATAGAATAGGCGCTTCGTCTTATAGAAGTTGGAATGGAATATTTAGAATTTGCAGAATGTATAAAACAGCATTAACCGCAGCTAATGTTTTAAATAATTTTGACGCAAATAAAGCAACGTTTGGATTATAATAAAAAATGAAATATACACAAACTACAACAGGAGGAAAAATTAATATAAACTATATTTATGTTAAAAATGAATGTAAGTGATTTAAAATTATATGGAGTAAATTTTATTGCTCTAATGACATCTATGACAAATTTAGATGTAATACTAAAAATAATACTATCTATAATAGCTATAGGGTATACTTTACACAAATGGTATATAATGTATGGAAAAAATAAGTAAACATATTTCATACAAAGAAGGCGTACACTCAAATACTGCAACAAGATTAAATATAAATAACATACCTGATGGATATGCCGAAGGGAATATGGCTGCTATAGCGCATCATATATTTGAACCTCTTAGAAAATGGGTTGGTGGCCCTATTAAAATAAATTCTTTTTACAGATCCAAAAAATTAAATAAAGCTATTGGGGGAAGTTCTCGGTCACAACATTGCCAGGGACGTGCGATGGACCTGGATGATACCTTTGGATATAAGACAAATGCTGAAATGTTTAATTATATTAAAGATAATTTAAATTTTGATCAGATTATATGGGAGTTTGGTGACGATAAAAATCCTGATTGGGTACACGTGAGCTATGTATCTATAGATGAAAATCGAGGTCGCTCTTTAAAAGCCTATAAAAAAGATGGTAAATCTAAATACATGATAATATGAGCAAGCCTAAAAAAAAATTCGGTCAAACAACTGTAGGAAAACTTTTAAAAGGAGCAGTGGGTTTAATTAACCCAACACTAGGCAGTTTAATTCAAGGCGAAATGTCTGTAGAACAAGTTGTATCTTCTATTAAAAACTCAGACGCACCACCAGAAGATAAAATAAAAGCACAAGAGATGGTCTTAGAAGCCTATGAAGCGGAAGTCGCTGATAGGGCTTCAGCCAGACAAAGAGAAATGGCGGCATTAGCAGCAGGATCTGATGACATATTATTTAAAACCGTGGGCTGGGGAATTACTTTATGTTTTATTGGTGTGGTTGCGGGAGCAATAGGGCTATGGCAAATACCAGAAGAATCACAAAGATTATTTGATATGGGGTTTGGCGCTGTAGTGGCTGCATTTACACAAGTCATTGGGTATTACTTTGGATCTTCAGCAGGCAGCAAGCATAAAACTAATATGATGAATAGTGGCAAAGACAATCAATTATAGCACACGCCAACTTACATTTAAAGTCAAAAGACCAGGAGTACATTCTAAAACTAAAACGTCTTCTTTAAAGTCTTCTAAAAATTACCGTAAAACTTACCGTGGACAAGGACGTTAAATAATTTGTATCTTTATATATAAATTAAATCTAATCTAATGGACATAAGGAAGATTTCCGTCGGACCAGATTACAAATCTGGGGCTATGCACTATATAGTTGGACAAGAAATTTTAAATGGTAAATACTTTATACATTTAATTCAACAAGAGTCGGACTCCCACTCAATAAAAATATGGATACAGCGTAAAGATGAAGTTCTTTTATGGAAAGAATTTACTGCTGAAGTTCCTGTTTCAATTGAATATAATATTAATTTTTAATGCAAGCACTACACAGTTTTATTGTCACGCCGGTTAATAAAAAAAGGTATAATAATACTAAAACTATTTCTGGTGTTGAATTTATTACAAGCAGTTCTGAAGAAAACCATAAAGCTTCTAACAGAAAAGCTATAGTTATTTCATTACCTTTAAAATATAATGGACCCATTCAGCCAGGTGACATTCTTTTAGTTCATCATAATGTGTTTAAGTTTTATAACGATATGAAAGGTAGGCAAAGAAGCGGTAAAAGCTATTTCAAAGATGATTTATTTTTTGTAGATAACGATCAATTTTTTATGTATAACCACAAAGGCAAGTGGTATAGTCACGACAGATATTGTTTTGTTAAACCTATAGATAAAGAAAAATCTTTTTTATTTAAAAGATTTAAAGAAGAGCCTTTGATGGGAACTATGAAATATCCAAATGATTATTTATTAAGTAAAGGAGTAAAAAAAGATATGAAGGTTTCATTTAAACCAGAAAGCGAATATGAATTTGAAGTTGACGGAGAAAAATTGTATAGAATGTATGATCATCAAATTACTTTAATGTTATGAGTTCAGAGTTATTAAAGTTGCAGATTATTGAAGCTGGGAGAAAGGCAGTAGCACAACTAATAAAAGTGGCTAAAGAAGATATTATTAAACCCGATCCCGAAGACGAACTAGCCGCTGACAGACTAAAAAATGCAGCAGCCACAAAAAAGCTGGCAATATTTGACGCTTTTGAAATATTAAATAAAATTGATGTTGAGCAAGAAAATATAAACATGTCAGTTAACAATGTTAAAACTCAAACTAAACAAGGATTTGCAGAAAGAAGGTCAAAATAAATTGTATGTAGTTCTACAAAATTACATTTCTAAAACTGTTCTGTTTAATAAAAACAAAGCAAAAACATGGTTGTATGGGTATAACGAAAAATATAATTTAGTTATTATATCTAAAACTGGACAGCTAGGATCTGTAATAAACATTAACGGTTTAGTAATAGGGCTACCAAAACAACCTTCAAAAATATTTAAAAAAAACAACAAGGTTAATGAACAGCATTGGGAAAGATTGCCTCTTGCTAAAGATTTAAGCAGAATATCTTCTATTTTTCAGTGGAATGAAATGCCTATTGCTTTTAAAAATAAATGGGTAGATTACATAGAGGAAGAATTTGATAGAAGAGAGCTAGGTTACTGGTTTTATAATAAAGGTATTCCAACTTATATGACTGGTTCTCATTACATGTACTTACAATGGACTAGTATTGACGTTGGCTATCCAGACTTTAGAGAGGCTAATAGGATTTTTTTTATTTATTGGGAGGCCTGTAAAGCTGATAAGAGGTGTTTTGGTTTGGATTATTTAAAAATACGTAGATCTGGTTTTTCATTTATGGGATCTTCTGAATGTGTAAACACAGGAACTTTAGCAAAAGATGCAAGAGTAGGTATACTGTCAAAAACAGGTTCCGATGCTAAAAAAATGTTTACTGATAAAGTAGTTCCAATAGCCAACAGATTGCCTTTCTTTTTTAAACCAATCCAAGACGGTATGGATAAACCAAAAACAGAGCTGGCATTTCGTATACCTGCGAGCAAAATTACTAAAAAAAATATGTATGATGCAGTTGACGATGAGCTATATGGTTTGGACACAACAATAGACTGGAAAAATACCGACGAAAATTCTTATGATGGAGAAAAACTTTTGTTATTAGTTCATGATGAGAGTGGTAAATGGATTAAGCCTAATAATATATTAAACAACTGGCGTGTTACTAAAACTTGTTTGAGACTGGGAAGTAAAATTATTGGCAAATGTATGATGGGGTCTACCTCTAATGCTTTGAGTAAGGGAGGTGCAAACTTTAAAAAGTTATTTGAAGACTCGGATGTGGCAACTAGAAATTCTAATGGCCAAACTAAAAGTGGCATGTATTCTTTGTTTATTCCTATGGAATGGAACATGGAAGGATTTATTGATAAGTTTGGTATGCCAGTTTTTAGGAAACCTAAGGAACCGATTTTAGGAGTTGATGGAGAAATGATTGATAATGGTGCTATTGATTATTGGGAGGCTGAAGTTAATTCTTTAAAAAAAGATCCTGATGCATTAAATGAATTTTACAGACAGTTTCCAAGATCTCACTCACACGCATTTAGGGATGAAAGTAAATCTTCTTTATTTAATCTTACAAAAATATATCAGCAAATAGATTACAACGACTCTTTAATTATGGATCGTCACGTCACAAGAGGAAGTTTTTTATGGAAAAATGGAGTAAAAGACACTGAAGTTGTATTTTCTCCCAACCCACGTGGAAGATTTCGAGTCTCGTGGACGCCAAATAAAAACTTAAATAATAAATATATAGAAAAAAACGGTACTAAGTATCCTATCAATGAGCACATTGGTGCTTTTGGTTGTGACTCTTATGATATATCAGGAACTGTTGGTGGTAGAGGTTCTAATGGAGCACTACACGGATTAACAAAATTTAGCATGGAAGAGGCTCCGAGTAATGAGTTTTTTTTAGAGTATGTTGCTAGACCTCAAACCGCAGAAATATTTTTTGAAGAAGTATTAATGGCTTGTATTTTTTATAGCATGCCAATACTTATAGAAAACAATAAACCTAGACTGTTGTATCATTTTAAAAACAGAGGGTATAGAGGATTTTGTATGAACCGTCCTGACAAACATTATAATAAACTTTCAAGAACAGAAAAAGAATTAGGAGGCATACCTAATACTTCTGAAGATGTTAAACAGTCTCATGCCGCAGCCATTGAATCTTATATTGAAACATATATAGGAATAGATTTAAACGGTGAGTCTAGAGAAAAAAACTTAATGGGTACAATGTATTTTACTAGAACTTTAGAAGAGTGGTCAAGATTTGATATTAGTAATCGTACACAGTACGATGCAAGTATTAGTTCGGGATTAGCTATTATGGCTAATCAAAAAAACTTGTATTTACCTGTTCAAAAACAATCCAAAATAAATCTTAACTTTGCAAGATATACTAATAGTGGTAACATAAGCGAAATAATTAGATGAAAGAAGTTAAAATAAACATTTCATCTGTAGGATTTCCAAGTCAATTTGTATCTGATGCTGAAAAAGCAACTGATGATTTTGGCCTACAGATTGGACAAGCAATACAGTATGAGTGGTTTAGAAAAGATTCAAATGGTTGTAGGTATTATAGCCAATGGAGAGATTTTAATAGGCTCAGACTTTATGCTAGAGGAGAGCAATCCATAGCAAAATATAAAAATGAATTAGCCGTAGATGGTGATTTATCTTATTTAAACCTTGATTGGACTCCTGTTCCTATATTACCCAAATTTGTAGACATTGTTGTTAATGGTATGCAAAACCGTTTGTTTAAAGTAAAAGCATATGCGCAAGACGCTTTGTCTCAATCAAAAAGAAGCAAATATCAAGACATGATAGAGGGACAAATGGCAGCTAAACCTGTACTTACTACCATAAAAGAAGAAACAGGCTTTGATCCTTTTATTATGGATCCTGACGAATTACCTGCCTCCGACGAAGAACTATCATTATATATGAATTTAAATTATAAACCGGCTATTGAAATTGCAGAAGAAGAAGCGATTGATACAATGTTTGCTGAAAATCATTACGATGATATACGTAAGCGTATTGATTATGATCAAATGGTTGTAGGCGTAGGGATGGCAAAGCATGAATTTTTACCAGGTGCAGGTGTAAAAGTGTCTTATGTAGATCCTGCTAATGTTGTTTATAGCTATACTGAGGATCCTTTTTTTAAAGATTGTTTTTACTGGGGTGAAATAAAAACCGTAGGCATTAGTGAGTTAATAAAAATAGATCCGACATTAACCAGGGAAGATTTGGAAAAAATATCTCAGTACAGTCAGAGTTGGTATGATTACTTTAATACTGCTCAGTATTATGAAAACGATATATTTTATAGAGATACTTGTACATTAATGTATTTTAACTACAAGACTACTAAAAAAATAGTATATAAGAAAAAAACTACTGAAAGTGGAGCTACTAGGATGATTGAAAAAGATGACACTTTTAATCCACCTGAAGAAATGATAGAAGAAGGGAAGTTTGAAAAGATTGAAAAAACAATTGATGTTTGGTATGATGGTGTTATGGTTATGGGAACAAACATAATTCTTAAATGGGAGTTAGCTAAAAATATGGTGAGACCCAAATCATCTTCACAACACGCATTACCTAACTATGTTGCAGTTGCTCCTAGAATGTATAAGGGAGTAATAGAGTCACTGGTTAGAAGAATGATTCCTTTTGCTGATCTCATTCAAATGACTCATTTAAAACTTCAACAAGTTATTGCTAGAGTGGTTCCTGATGGTGTTTACATAGATGCTGATGGTTTGAATGAAGTGGATTTAGGAACTGGATCAGCGTATAATCCAGAAGACGCACTTCGTTTATACTTTCAAACCGGTAGTGTTGTTGGTCGTAGTTATACTCAAGAGGGGGAATACAATCAAGGACGTGTACCAATACAGCAGTTAACAAGTAATTCTGGAGCTTCAAAAACTCAAATGTTAATAGCTAATTATAATCATTACCTTGACATGATACGATCTGTAACTGGTTTAAATGAGGCACGTGATGGTTCTACACCATCTGCGGAAGCTTTAGTAGGTGTGCAAAAATTAGCAGCACTAAATTCAAATACAGCTACTCGCCATATATTAGATGGAAGTCTTTACATATATCGTACGTTAGCCGAAGCGTTAACGTATAGGGTAGCTGATATACTAGAGTATGCTGACTTCAAAGATGATTTTATTAATAAAATAGGAAAATATAATGTAAGCATACTAGGTGAAATATCAGAATTATATATATATGACTTTGGGGTGTTTATAGAATTATCTCCTGACGAAGAACAAAAAGCAATGTTAGAACAAAATATTCAAATGGCTTTATCAAAGCAAGATATTAATTTAGAAGATGCCATTGATATTCGTGAAATTAAAAACCTTAAACTTGCAAATCAATTATTAAAAGTAAAACGTAAGTCTAAGCAGGAAGCTGACGAAAAAAGAGAAATGCAAAAACAAGCTATGATTTCTCAACAACAATTAAAATCACAAGAGATGTCAGCGCAAGTTGCAGTTCAAAAAATTGAATTAGAAGCGCAAGCAAAAATGAAAGTTAAACAAGCAGAAATAGCTTTTGAAATTGAAAAACAAAATAATGAAGCTAATTTAAAATCTGAATTAATGAAACAAGAATTTGCTTATAATCAACAGCTTAGAAATGTTTCAGAAAATGCTTTAGCTTTTAGAGAGGGTGCTAGAGAGGAAGGTAAGAAAAATAGAATTAGCCAACAAAACACCGAGCAATCTCAATTAATTAATCAAAGAAAAAATAATTTACCTCCTAAAAACTTTGAATCAAATGAGGATTCAATGGATGGTTTTGACTTAGCAGAGTTCGATCCAAGGTAGTAAAAAGTGTATTTATATTTTATGTAAATTTGTATAAAATCTAATCTAATCTAATGGAAATAAAAGTAAAAGAAGTTACAGACGTAGTTCAAAAGTCAAAACAAGAAATTGAACAAGAGCTTTTAGATAAGCACGAAAAAGATCAATCTTCTGAAGAAACAGTAGAAACGGCAAATATTAAAGTTGCTGATTCAGAATCTGATCAAGAAGAAGTAAAACAAGATACGGTTAAAGAACCCGAAGCCGAAAAAAAAGAAGAGGTTCAACCGAAAGAGTCTTCAGAATTAAAAGAAGACGACGTTCTTTCATATATTGGTAAAAGATACGGTAAAGAAATTAATTCAATTGATGAATTAATAAGCGAGCGTGAAGAAGCGGAGCCGCTTCCAGAAGACGTTGCCGCTTACTTTAAGTATAAAAAAGAAACAGGAAGAGGTCTGAGTGACTATGTAAAATTACAAAAAGATTATTCTGACATGAATCCTGACTCTTTGCTAAAAGAGTATTTAACTATAACTGAGGAAGGGTTAGACCCAGAGGATATAGACTCCTTGATGGAGGATTATAAATTTGATGAAGAGGTTGACGAACCATCAGTTATTAAAAAAGTAAAATTAGCAAAGAAAAAAATTATTGCAAAAGCAAAAAAATTCTTTAAAGAACAGCAGGAAGTATACAAACAGCCTCTTGAGTCAAGAGAAAGTTCAGCCTCTCAAAACGAAGAATTAAAAGCTTATAGGCAATATGTGAGTGATGCTAAAACGCAACAAGAAGAAAGCCATCGCAAGTCCCAGTGGTTTGCGAAGAAAAGCGATGAATTGTTTAACAACGAGTTTAAAGGTTTTAAATTTAAAATAAACGATTCAGACATAATGTTTTCTCCTGGTAGTCCTGCAGATCTAAGAAAAGCTCAAGATACTCCAATGAATTTTGTAAATAAATTTTTGGACGACTCAGGGATGCTTAAAGATCCTGAAGGATACCACCGCTCTTTAGCAATAGCAATGAATCCTGAAAAATTTGCTTCGTTTTTTTATGAGCAAGGCAAATCAAATGCAACTGAAGACGTAATACGTAAGACTAAAAATATAAATATGTCGGAGCGTAGTGTGCCAGAGGTTACAACAAAAGGAGGATTTCAAGTTAAATCTGTTTCTCCGCCTTCAAGCAGAGGACTCAGAATTAAAAGTGTAAAGAAAAATTAATATAAATAAATAAAATTTAAAATTATGGCTGGACAAGTTAAAATAACTCCAACTTTTGCGTTGACTCCGAGTTCAGAAAGAACTCCAAGCACGGAAAACTACATAACTAATTTTGACTTTTTGAATCAGTATCTTCCAGATACTTATGAAAAAGAGTTTGAGCGTTATGGAAATAGAACTATCTCATCTTTCCTAAGAATGGTAGGAGCTGAGATGCCTACTAATTCTGACCTTATTAAATGGGCAGAACAAGGTAGATTGCATACTAAATATACTCAAGTAGGAACTGCTGCAGCGCAAGGTGTGGGTAACCCTCAATTTCAAGTAAATGATGTATTAGACCCTACAACTGCAAATCAAGTTGTAAGAATCGGACAAACAGTAGCTATTGTACAAAACGATGGTTCTGGTATCAATAAAGCTGTTGTAACTGCGGTTACTGCGCCTACAGGTGCAAACGGTAGAGGCCAGTTTACTGTTGCTTGTTATGAAGCTGCAGGGTTAGTAACTGCTGGAACTGGTGCAGGAAATGCTGATGTTACAGTATTTATCTATGGTTCTGAATTCAGAAAAGGAACTGCCGGAATGGACGGTTCTCTAGAATCTGTCGATTTTATCTTTGAAAATAAGCCTATCATATTAAAAGATACATACACTGTATCTGGATCTGACATGGCTCAAATTGGATGGGTTGAAATCACTACTGAAGACGGTGGAACAGGATATTTATGGTATTTAAAATCTGAGCATGAAACAAGACTTAGATTTGACGATTACTTAGAAACTTCAATGATCGAAGCTGTACCTGCTGAAACAGGATCAACGGCTGCAACTTCATTAGGAGACGGTGGTGCTGCGCCAAACGGAGCAGGATCAGATGGTATTTTCTACGTAGTTCAACAAAGAGGTAATATCTGGGACGGTGGAAACCCAACAGTATTAGCTGACTTTGATGCTGTTATTAGTAGACTAGATAAGCAAGGAGCAATTGAAGAAAACGTATTATTCGTTGACAGACAATTTGCTTTTGATATTGACGATATGTTAGCTGCCCAAAACTCTTACGGAGCTGGTGGTACTTCATACGGTCTTTTTGATAATGACGAAGAAATGGCGTTAAATTTAGGTTTCTCTGGATTCAGAAGAGGTTACGACTTCTACAAAACTGACTGGAAATACTTAAATGACCCAACAATGAGAGGTGGACTTCCAACAGGAGCAGGATCAGGACGTATTAACGGACTACTTGTACCTGCAGGATCAACTAGTGTTTATGACCAAATACTTGGTAAAAACGCTAAGAGACCTTTCTTACATGTTAGATATAGAGCTTCAGAAACTGAAGATAGACGTTACAAGACTTGGATTACTGGTTCTGC
>Ga0163179_10003746_pt1 | contig 10283 bp, 12 predicted proteins | sample AtlANTMetagenome_FD_109643 | JGI IMG/M metagenome (GOLD analysis project Ga0163179, IMG submission 109643) | Marine eukaryotic phytoplankton communities from the Atlantic Ocean - Atlantic ANT 2 Metagenome | ecosystem: Environmental > Aquatic > Marine > Oceanic | place: North Atlantic Ocean... | reverse complement strand
TCGTTGTTAGACGGCAGCTCGATAGCTGTAATGACTCGAACAACTGGCCACAAAGACGCTAAAGCACGCAAGGAGGGGTAGATAGAAACGATGCTGGGTCACTGCACACCCCCCGCTTTAGAGCCACGCTGCGCCGCACGGGCCTTACGAAACCTCTCAGCTTCCAGACGCTGCCAGATCATGGCAAAGACCCCCGCGCTGAGCGCCGCCGTTGCCACCGCAATAGCACCGTTGCGTCGTCGGTCATGCTCTTGTGTGTAGAAGAAATGCTCGGTCATGGCAGTGTCTTCTCCAAACCGCTCTGCATCACGAAACAAAAGGTATTCCTGCTGAGCGCGATATTCCCAGTACAAAGCCCCCACCACGGAGCCGCCGCCAAGAGCAAAAGCCGAGCCCCCCGCCAGGGCTCTGACAATCGTCCCCCTAGGCCGACGCCGCAAGGTGCCATCGGCCTGATACAGAAGGGGTTGATCTGCAAAAGCAGGCTCATCGGAGTCGCCATCCTCTGCAAGCTCGGCGGCTAACTGGTCAGGGTCCTCAACCAAACGCTGCAGTTCTTCGACACGAGTTCGTTCCTCTTCGACCCGCCGCTCGAAGCGACCACAAGCCTGCTGGACCAGGGTTCGGTCGGAACCCAACAAGTCACCAGCGAGAACTTCGCCGCAATAGCTGAGCTTGTCGGTCATCGAGGCACGCATGTCGAGAGCGTCATAGAACACAAAAAGATCAAAGGAAGGAGGCGCTGCAACGAAGCCATCTGTACTGACTTCACCGCCCAGAAGGGTGTCAACATCAAGCAGAGATACGACACCAGAGAGAACCTGAACCTGTCCCTCCCATGTGCGTTCTCCGGCCGCCAGTTCCACCGAAACGATGCCCTCTTTAAGCTCGCGAATAGTCTGTCGAACGCCGCGCTTAGCTTCAGGTGGCTCGGGAGCGAACAGTCTGGTGCCTATCCTGAGTACATCGAAAGCACTGCTAGAGAAAACCAGGAGCACCGCCTCGCCGCTCTCGGCCAACTTCAATTCGGTGCCGAGCGCTTCAAGTTCTGCAGCGCTCGGGGCCATAGGAACTGACGCAGGCGCCGATCCCGAAGTAAGGACTTCCTCGGGCTGCTCAGGACTTTCTTCAGCCAGAACAGGACAGGCCAGTAGGGCAAAACCCAACACGAAGAACACAGGCAGCGCTTTGGACCGATTCAACACGGCGGCGACCCTAGCACACGAATCCAAGCCATCCGCGGGCATTACAGCTTGAGCCGATCAGCCAAACAGTGAACGAGGGAAGCCTTGGCCCATGGAGCCCACCCTCCGTTACCATCTAAGGATGCCGCCTTCCGCTCATCCAGAGATCTCATCCGATGCCCTGAGCCTGCACCGTGATTCACTGATCGTCGACCTGCACTGCGACACGCTGCTCTCGCAATCTCTCTATGGATACGACCCGACCCAACGACACACAAATCGCATCCCTCTAGCGCCCTTCACATACCAAAGTGACATCCCCCGTATGCAAGAAGGTGGGGTAGGGGCGGTTGCTCTCGGCATCGTCGTAAACCCCCTCCGCAAAGACTCGGCCCTCGACGCGACTCGCAAGGCCCTGTTCAACATGCAGGGCTGGGCTAGTAGGGCTCCTGAGGCAGTCCGCCTGGTCTCCACCGCCGACGACATTGAACAGGCACGCGCAGCCGGCAGGATCGCACTCTTCGGTGGTCTGGAAGGAGCCCATGGACTGGGAGGAAGCCTTGATGAGTTAGGCGAACTTCGTGAGCTTGGGCTGCGCTACATCGGCCTCGCTCACTTCTCCCGTAACTTCGCTGCCACTCCTTCCTTTGGCTGGGGTGCTGACCCCCAGGCGCCACTGAGCGATAGCGGCCGAGCCCTGGTCGATGAGATGAATCGCTTAAAGATTCTGGTCGACCTTGCACACGTCAACAGAGCCGGCTTCCTGGAAGCCTGCAAACGCAGTAAGGCGCCCGTAGTCGTCAGTCATACAGGCGTGGCAGGGGCCGCTCGTAGCTGGCGCAACATCGATGACGAGCAACTTCGCGCCGTTGCGCAGACCGGTGGAGTGGTGGGCATTATCTTCGCACCTGTATTTCTTGGCGAAGGAATAACGGGGTCAGCAAGGCGGATCGTCCAACACATACAGCACGTGATCAACGTCGTCGGAGAAGACCACGTCGCTATTGGCAGCGACTTCGATGGCTTCGTGATACCACCCCACGATCTCCAGGATCACAGTTGCATGCCCTACCTCACTCAATTGATGCTGGAGGCAAAGATGAGCGAGACCCAGATCCGCAAGTGCCTGGGTCAGAACACTCTGCGCCTCTTCCGCGAGGTCTGCGGTTAAAAATCAGGCTAGTCTGCGGCCTATGGGTACCCGGCGCAGACTCAGGATTGAAACGTTCCTGCTCATAGTCATCATTGCAGGATGCAGTCACCCCCTACCCAATTGGGGCGGCCGCGAAGCCATCGATCCAGACCTCCCTCGCCTCCCTATCCTCGAGCACCCCAGGGAACAAGACGGCAAGGTTCTGATACGAGTAAAAAATGGCAGCCTTCCCCTTCTCGAAGATCACATCACCGAGTTGTCTCCGGGCCCGAGGACGCTACTAGTCGTCACAAGTAATGAGCCCCAAGAAACCAGCAATGAAGAGGCGGGAGGTGCCATCGCCTTGTGGCTCCGCGGGCGCAATAGTCAGCGAGCTCGGCTACCGCAATTCACATCGGGCCGAGTCAACCCCGGTACAAGTCAGGACTGGCATGTCGACTTGAAGCCTGGTGAGTACCTGCTAAGCATTAGCTACCCAGCCGAACTGTCCACTTCAGAAGCGGTGCTGGTGATCCGCTGAAGCCAAGGAAAACCAGAGGCTCTCTCGTAACAGCCGCCTTGCCTTTTGCCTACGCTACAAATCAGTGAATGTTGCTGAAATAGGTCAGTGAGAAGCCTTTGACCTCAATTCGATCACGATCCTTAAGGACACGTGAGCTGACCTTCTCGCCGTTGACCTTGACCGGCAAGAGCGAGCTCAATGAGACAACAGCGTAGACATCCTCACTCTTGCGCAAGAGCTCAGCAGCTTTCTTGCCAAAGAGCGTCGACCCCGGCAGTCGGACGTCGCAATCCTCATCGAAACCAATCAAGTGAACCTTGGCGCGCAGAGGAAAGTCGAGACGCTGTCCCTCATGTTGCATCGCTAAATGACAGTTCATGCGCTGTCGCACTCGAGACTGCAATTGCTGCATTTCAACAGAGGGCATAATTGTGGTCGGACTGTCCATCAGACCAAAGGAGTCCGCCGGGACCCCGGGCTGAGTCGCGACATCGAATTCCTCGTCACCAACACCCTGAAAGATCAGGACATGCTGCCCGATCTCAATGTGATCATCTGGCTGCAGAACGTGACCACGAACCCGAGAACCGTTCACATAAAGACCATTTGGCGTCTCGAGATCCTCGATGCGCCAGGCGTGTTCACGATACGAGAGAAGGGCATGACGACGCGAGACCAGAGGGTTATCAACTCGGACATCGGCGTCGTCAGCACGACCAATGGTGTACTCACGATCGACAAGGTCGAGCGTCTGCTCCTTGCGCCTCCCTCTAAAGATCACCAACCGTGGCAAGAATACGTTTCCTCTCCGCTCGCCCGCAGTTACGCGGCCGGAAATGACATCAAAGGCTCGCTAGTTGCTGCAACAGACAGGCTGGACTCGCTTCTCATCTATAGCGATACGTCCGTTGTGATCCTCAACTTCAGCCCTCATAACGATTTCATAATCCTCAAGATGACCTGCGCTCCCCGCACCCCCGGCACAGACCGGAGTATTGTCGGGATCAAGGGGCCAGTATTCGCAGGGCAGGAAGCCATTGACTCCCCAGTAGCTCTGCACCGATGAAGTCTGCGGCTGCAATCGTACCGCCTGAACGTGTCGCTCTTGTGCGTGCACTTCGATCAGGTTCCCATCACCGGGGTCGAGCAACATCGAAATACGCACAAAGACTACGGGGCAGAGATTCTCCATCTCAACCGAATAGAAGACATGGTAGCCACCCTGGCTTCCGTACCAGATAGGAACATCCTGCCCCTCCTGGATGCTCTCAAAACTTGCCCCACCCGTACCGACCTGAACCGTAGGTTCGCCGCAATACTCTTCGTCACCACAAGCTTCAGCTACATACAGTTCCCCATCGGAGCAGTCAGCCGAGTCATCATCGTCCCCAGCACAAGAAGGCAAAACCAGAGCAAAGCAGAGCGATAAGCAGAGCGAGAGGCTCGGCCAGATCGATAAGCACATGGAGGATGAATCTCGCATCTCGTTCAATCTAGTCACCAATCCTCAGAGACGAAAGGGCTTGTTGATATACGGCCAGTTCGACTTAACCGAACTCAATACCCTGAGCCAACGGCAGAGAGTCTCCATAGTTGATAGTGCAGGTCTGTCGCCTCATATAGGCCTTCCAGGAATCGGAACCAGCCTCTCGACCACCACCCGTATCCTTCTCCCCACCAAAAGCCCCGCCAATTTCAGCACCCGAGGTACCGATGTTCACGTTGGCAATTCCACAGTCACTGCCGTCGGCACAGAGGAAGCGCTCAGCAGCGTGCATCCGCCCCGTAAAGATCGCCGATGACAGTCCTTGCGCAACCGCATTCTGCTGGTCAATTGCAGCCGTCAGGTCATCCCAGGGTGTCACATAGAGAATGGGCGCAAAGGTCTCTTCTTGACTGATTGGCAGGGGCTCTTCGCTCCAGATGATGGTGGGCTCGACAAAGTTGCCTTCACGATCCGTAAGAGCCTTACCGCCAGTCACCACCCGACCCCCTTGAGCAACAGCCGCAGCAATCGCTTCGAGATAGTTGCTCACCGCCTGCTCGTTGATCAGCGGGCCCATGAGCACACTGTCGTCGAGAGGGTCACCAATGGGCACCGTCTGATAGGCGGCTGCCAGCCGCTCGACAAAAGATCCAGCGATGCTGCTATGCACGAGGAGTCGCCGGGTCGTGGTACAGCGCTGCCCCGCAGTGCCAACCGCTCCAAAGACGATGCCGCGCAACGACATCTCGAGATCAGCGCTGTCATCGACGATGATCGCGTTGTTGCCGCCCAACTCGAGGATGGTGCTGCCCAGGCGCGAAGCCACCGTAGCGCCAACGTGACGCCCCATACGGCACGAACCCGTGGCCGAGATCAGTGGCAGCCGACGGTCGTTGATCATGCGCTCACCGACCTCGTCGCGATCACCCACCACAGTGCACATCACGCCACTGTGTCCCATTCGGTTAAAGACACGATCAACAATCTTTTGAATGGCGATGGCAGAGAGCGGGGTCAACTCGCTCGGCTTCCAGATCATGGTGTCACCGCACACCGCAGCGATGGCCGCGTTCCAGGCCCATACTGCCATTGGGAAGTTAAAGGCCGTAATGATCCCGACGACACCCATGGGCTGCCATTGCTCATACATACGGTGAGAAGGCCGCTCGCTGTGCATCGTCAGTCCATAGAGCTGCCGGCTGAGGCCCACAGCAAAGTCAAAGATGTCGATACACTCCTGCACCTCACCCTCGCCCTCAGCTCGAATCTTGCCCATCTCCAGTGAAATCAGTGCCCCAAGCTCGCTCTTGTGCTTGCGGAACTCCTCACCCAACTGGCGAATCACTTCACCACGCTGAGGAGCGGGCACCCGTCGCCAACTCTTGAACGCTTCCTGAGCGCTCGCGACGACCAACTCATAGTCATCAGCCGATGCCATCCGCACCGAACCGATGACGCTGTTATCAGCTGGCGAACGGACCTCTAGAGTCTGGCCAGAGGTGGTCTTTAGCCAGGTACCATTGCTCGCGCCTTCTTGAATCGACGAGATCTCGAGAGTATCGAGGAATGAATGAGTCACGTTCAGCTCCGCAGTCTAGGGGTTCGTGGCGCCGAGTTTGCACCGAGGGCTCGCTGTCTACCACGTCACGAATACATCGGGAATCACTGATACACATTCCTGTGGGAGCGAAGCACAGCTACCCTTGTCCCATATGCGCTTTGTCTCCCCCACGATGTTGGCCTGCGTCGCCCTTGTCGGCCTTGGCTGCTCGACTACCTATGTAGCTGAGTTAGACATCGATACAGCCATAGCTGCTGAAGGAGACCCCGTCCCTCCTGCTTCTCAATCTTCGGACCCCGATCTGGATTTAGACCGCACCTGTAAAGGACATCCCAGCGCGAATGAACTGCGTGAGCGCCTGCCAAGCTACGTCAAGGAGCTGGTGGTGATGTGGCCGAGAGTCGGGCGAGTGAGCGACAAGGGTGGATGCCGCAGCGTCGCGAGAATCACGGCCCTCAACCATCAGGGTGTCCCTCTTACTGTCTCCTTCATTCTCTATGACCGTGAGGAGCGGCCCCAGGGACAAGACTACCGACTACTCGCAGACGCCAACCCCGCGCGCGCTGTCATGGATATGGTTGCCAGCGATGAATACCCCCACGTGCTGGTGGAAGCAGCAGGAGCACCATCGACATCAAGAGAAGCCTTAGAGGGACTGCTAGAGTTCCTACAGCCCGAGCAGGTGGTCACAAAACTGCTTGCCGATCCGTAGGTGCTGTCTAGCCCATTCCCATGACGAAACCACCGCAGCCTCTGGGGGCTGCTATCGTGGCACACCTATGAATGACGAGAGTCCGCCACGTACCCACCGCTGGTATAAGAATCAACGTGTCGCTTCCCCTGCGGAGGAGCCTGATCAGCTTCGTGTGCGGGTGCCCCACGGAGAAGTCACTGACCAGGAGCAGGTCGCTGAAGCGACCCGGGAGGCGCTGATAAACTGGCCCGTTGTGCTGCTCAAGCTCGTTGGCACTACAGACGAAGGTTTCCGGATAGGCCGCCACCCGGGGCGGTGGCTGCGCAAACACATCGGTCACTCCATTGATGCCGCACTGTGTTCTTGTCAGGGTCCCCGCTGCGTCCTACCCCACTGTAGAGCCAATCGACTCATAGGCCGCCACGCGGTCAGCATCAAGCCAGATGGAGAAGCCTGGGCGCCCCTGGTCGTTCGAGCCGCAGGCACTGATACAGGCAAGATCAAGGCTGGTCAGCCGATTCGATGCGAGCTTGTTTTTGCCGGTGAGCAGAGTGTTTCCGTCCTTCCCGACTTCGTCGAGATGCTCCAAAACCAGGCAGAAGCACCTCCCGCAGAACCCGTGGTCAACTGGACAACCGTTCAACACCTGATTCTCGACGACGATGACGAGCCCGCCTGGCGTAAGAGCACGCGAGAGACCCTTCCTTCAGCGCTACTACCACTTGAGCGGCTCGCCGATCCCATCGTCCGTCCGTCACGGCTGATGGTGACCTTTCAAAGCTCAACACCTATGGGACGACGACACGAGACGGGCCTGCCCAGCGCTGACCTGACCCTCATGATCGACCGGCTGGGTCGAAGCCTTGGCGCCTGGATGGGCCGCACAGCGCACAAGGGCCCCAGACTGCCCATCGACGACTTAATCCGCTGCGCAGCCGGTGCGTCCCTCGTCGCTGACAACACAACGGTGGTGCGAGTTACCAGCGCACTCCTGGGTGCGGCAGGCTCTCAAGACGAAGAGGGCCCCGTAGAGGTCCCCGCCCTGCTGGGCTCTATGACCTTCAAAGGAGACTTCCAGGGACTGGCTCCCATACTTCGAGTTGCGAGCTACCTGGGTATGGGTCCAGGCAGGCAGCATGGGCTCGGACAAATCACTATCCGGTAGAGCCTGAGTCTTTGCTACGATTGTGGTTGGGCGAAATACTATGAAGACAGCACTTTCCTACCTTGCAACATTGAGCCTCTTCTCTCTGCTAGCGGCAGGCTGTACCTACGAAGGCCCAGTCATCGAGGGCTGGGAGGGCGAGGCCGACTGCTCCAACAACAGTAACCCTCGGCTCGGTCACTGGTGGCTCAATTCAGAGCCCTTTATTCTCGGAAATGGCGAAGCCAGCGCTGACGAGTGGATGATTGCCAGCCACTTCGCCTGGCGTGATCCCACGCCTATTGAGAATGAGGACCCCCAGAACATGGTGGGTGGCTCCATCAGTATGGAGTTTGAGGATGGCGATACGAGCCTGCCCTACATCGACTCTGAGTGGCTCGAGAATGGCTGCCCCACTGGGCAGGAGACCCTGTGCTCAGCTCTAGGCTTCCCAAGTAATACAACCGGCTGCAGCGGACCTGGCTGCCGCGATGGTTGGCTAACGACTCCTTTTCGCTCTGAAGATGGCCTGTTTGTCGAGGGTGCAGCCTTTCACATCACGGTCAGAGTTAGAGACCGTTGTGGTGCAGCATCCAATGAGAGAGATACCTACGCCAAGGGACGCTACGTCATTGGAAGTGGCCCCATTGAGATAACGGCCAGCGAGACAGCCGACGAAGAAGAGACCCAGCCCTAAGAGCGTCTTTATCAGTGCCTTCTAGGCGAGCTAGCACGCCCCCCTAACAACACGCGGCCGAGTTCTCGAAACCAGAGCAGCAATCGGAAGCCACCAAAGCCGAACAGCACGTAGGCGAGGGTGTCGTTGTTTCCCGAATCAAGAAAAACCATCCCGAAAAATCCGAGGATAATCGCTGTGGCAAGTCCCATGGCGAGTCGCAGGCCACGGGGCATCCTTGCTAGGGTTCCACGCATGAGATCTGTCTCCGTAGTGATGTTCGCCTTCAATGAAGAGCAGAACATCGGTCCGTGCATGGAAGAAGCCTTGGACTTCCTACGTTCCGCCGAGGCTGACTTCGAGTTAATTGTCGTCGATGACGGCTCGGATGATGCCACAGCTACCCGAGCAGAGTCTGTTGCCGCCTTAGATCCGGAACACATCAAGGTGCTCTCTTACAAACCAAATAGAGGAATCGGCGGCGCTCTCAAGACCGGCTTTGCTGCCGCGACAAAGGACTGGATCACAGTTCTTCCCGCCGACGGGCAGGTACCTCCCGATGGCATTGAGCAGCTCTTCGCCGTTGTTCTGTCTGACCCTCAAGTAGAGGTCGTCACATGCCACTTTCCACGACGATTCCAACAGGCTGATCACCTGGGCAGGAAGGTTCTCAGCCGCGGCCTGAGGCTCGTGTTGTGGCTGGCGACAGGAGTTCACCGCAAGCTAGACGGCATCTACCTGATACGGCGCGAGATTGTACAAAGGCTACCCCTGCGCAGTGAGACGTTTTTTCTGAATCTCGAACTCCCGATCAGAGCCCTTCACGCCGGGCATAAGGCGGGCGAAGCAACCATGGACATTCGACCCAGAATGGCGGGAGAGAGCAAAGTCCTAGGCCGCTCTCGTATCCGCCGCGTCCTTCGCGAGACTCTGGTGCTGGGTGCCGAACTAAGGACTCCCTGGCAAGGCAAGGAGCCAAGATGAGCGCAGATAACGAGAAGAATCTTCGCTGGCACCACGGCAAGGTCCGTCGCGAGCATCGGACGCAGCTACTTGGTCATGGTGCTGCCTGCATCTGGCTCACCGGCCTATCCGGATCAGGCAAGTCGACCATCGCTAGAAGCGTTGAAGAGGCCCTGGTCGCTCGAGGGGTTCAGGCCTATGTACTCGACGGCGATAACCTCCGCATGGGCCTCAATAGCGATCTTGGCTTTAGCGCAGCCGACCGTCAGGAAAATATCCGCAGGGTCTCGGAAGTAGCGCGCCTACTTGTAGATAGCGGCTCCATCGTCTTGTGCGCCTTCATCAGCCCCTATCGCACTGACAGAAGAGCAGCGCGAGAACTTCTCGGAACAGACTTCGTCGAGGTCTTCGTCAATGCCAGCTTAAAGACCTGTGAAGAGCGAGACCCAAAGGGGCTCTATATACGTGCCCGTAGCGGAGAGATTGAGCAGTTCACAGGCATTTCATCACCCTACGAAGAGCCAACAGCGCCCGAGCTGGTCCTAGACACCGCTGAGGAGACTCCCGGTACCTGTGTGGACCGGGTGATTAACTGGCTCGCCCAACAGCAGTTAATCAACAAGACCTGAGTCCAGAACGAAGACACCCCCCACGCCGTTGCCGACGCGGGGGGTGCCTGAAAAGACTCGAATTGCTACAGCTTAGAGGCTGCAGATAAAGTCGTTGAGCGTCATGCACTCACCGGTCTGACCGGAGTCACCGCACTGCTGACCACCCATACCGTCTGTATCGACGGTCTCGGAGGCGCAGACGTTATCCGACGGGCCGACCTGGACCGACACGTTCGTGTCACCCGGCAGGTTGGCACAGAAGGAACCATCCGAATTAGTCAGCGTGCTCGACACCCGCACCTCGGGGTA
>Ga0163179_10003745_pt1 | contig 10283 bp, 10 predicted proteins | sample AtlANTMetagenome_FD_109643 | JGI IMG/M metagenome (GOLD analysis project Ga0163179, IMG submission 109643) | Marine eukaryotic phytoplankton communities from the Atlantic Ocean - Atlantic ANT 2 Metagenome | ecosystem: Environmental > Aquatic > Marine > Oceanic | place: North Atlantic Ocean... | reverse complement strand
CAACGCGTTTCGTTTTTCCTGAATTGACAAACGCATAATAAAGTCGAACAGGAACGCCATCCCGCACGAACCTAGAATCATGATTATTCCAATCGTCTGATAAGAATGTGATTCCACACCGGGTTCGAGGACGGCACGACTGACTTCCTGGGGGTTGTAGGAAACCCTTACGCGGGTACCCTCCGGATAACGTGCCACAACACTCTGGGCCCCGTACTCGTGCCCGCCAAGAACAACGACATCTGAGGAATGCCAGACATCGTCTACCATGTACATATATTCGATATCAGCCGAATACGTTGTGCCTTCAGCATCAACATGAGTTCTGACTTTTGAGGTAGTGATGGTTCCTGACGCAGCGGGCCAATCGATACTTTCTCTGGCTTCGCGCAGTTTGATTTGGCCATACAAAATCAAAATCGAGCCAACAGCACCGATTGCACTCCAAATCGCCAACAGCGCCCAGCGTTGGCTTCTGCCCTTTGAATGTTCCTTTTCAGCGAGAGAGTTCATCCGCCCTAAGGCCTTTCTTCTACTGACATGGAAAAGCGCGCTTCCTCGGAATAAAGGGGTGAGCAGAGTATTTCCTCTTAAGATTCTGGCCAAGCTGGTCAGTTCCTTGTTTGAAAATCGACCCACTCAAGCCAGGCTGGATCGTTTCGGGAATATCCTGTCTCGCTAATCATAGCAGATGGCACTTTACGTGTTCGCGAATCATCCGGACAGGATTCGAAGCAGCGACCTCATCCCCGAGGAAAACTGCAATAGTGACTTTGGGCCGCGCAGAAAGCAGCGCAGTCTGTGCACGAAATATCTCTATGGTAATTGATCCCCAGCAGGTCATTGACGGCTGGCTCGCGCTGAATCCAACAAGGAGGTCCCGCATTGTTGCTGTGGTTCGGGTCGCGGGTGATTAGAAGCTGTAGACTTGCCGGAGTGACGTGTCTTGCGAGATAGAGGTCTTCGTTGATAGGGACCGTGCCCTAGGGAATTTTAAATCGGTGAATTTCCGAGGCGATTGAATGGCAAAAGGGGGAACAGCCGCGCGTTATTAGAGGGCTATTTCTTCAACCGCCGACTCACGTGGAAAACGGCAAGACCCAACAAACTCCAAACCGAAAAAGAACCAGGTTCGGGAATGGGCGCTACGGGCGACATCGTCTGCACGCTACTAATACCGTACAACGGTAAAGCCGTTGCATTATTCACAGCTGTGCCCGGCGCCCAATAGTTACCAAGATCAGCGCTAGTGTCGCTAGTTGTCGATGTCCAGAAGGGTGGCCTGCCCAATTTGAACGCAGAGCCGCTTCCCCAATCGTTGGTCCCCGTCCATACCAAGCCATCATAAGTCACGCCAGACTCATCGATTGTAATTGCATTCGAAACTCCAGCCTGCCACATATTTACGGAATCATTTGCGGACACCAGTTGGCCCGCGAAATTAAAGATGGGTATATTTGAGTCACTCAGATTCGTTCCAGTGTTATCCTTCGCATTGACATTGGCGACATTACCTTGAGTGCCAATAGAAACAATGGCCTTCCAGTCAGAGTTCACAACGGTATCACCAAAATCGTCAACGAAGTTGTTGTAGTAATCAATATCGTTCGATTGGCCGTCAGTGGCACCCGAAGTTACAAAGACCCACCGGTACTGATCACCCGGGTTCAGACCTTCCGGCGTCGGGGGAACGAACGAAGCCTGGGCATTGCTTGCCATCCCAACGATTAGGGTGACGGCAATTATTGAAACAATCCGCAAGCAAAATGTTTGGATCATGGTGGAGCCTCATGCTCGTGATGTTGCAGTACGTCTTTAGCTCGGATCATGGTATTGAAATTGGGGATGACGATCAAGCTTGGGTTAGATGTGCTGGGATCTTGGAAATGAACGGCGGGCACCGAGATTGCGGGCCTGGAAGGTGTTGAGAACTCACGGGAGATGACTGAGCGACGACGGATTGGTCGTCACCTCCGAATTCGTTGGTCCTACGGGGCCGTGGTAGAGCAGCCTATTCGCGGTAGCTCAACAAGCGTTGAGATTCTCTAAGCTCAATAGAGGTCTGCCTGACAATTGTCGCTTCGCGATTGAATGTTGAGATCCTGAAACATGTCCGATCTATTGCATGACTCTGAACATGGTTGCTTATTGCAGAAAAGCTCGCTTGGTTTTAAAGTTATATACCAGTGTTCGTGTTGCGGATGTTTGGTTATGACCAGCCAACTCAAAATAGCCAGTTCAGACTAGCCATTTCATAGCAACTCTATTCACGCTTATCCGAACTCTGAGGAATTAGATTATGGGGCTGTTTTTTGTGCGGCGGTGGTCTGCATGGGTGATCTTGGTCATCATGCTCGTTTATTCGGCAGCTCAAGCGAACGCCATTGAAGTCGCTGGAGAGCTTTTCGTTGACTTAAAGGCGTCGACCTACAACTCCGGCGACCTTATTTGGACAAATGCTGGGAGTTATGCCAACTTCGGACGGGATGGTAGGCCGACCCGAGTTGACTACCTCAACGCGACACCGGCGGTCGTATTCAATGGTTCCACGGACGCTTTTGTGGGAGGAACCTTAAGAAATCCTATATCAGCCCCCAAGGGCTTAACGGGTTTTGATCCAACCCGCAGCATTGAAGTTTGGACATTGAATCCGCGCATCGCTGACGAAGAAACGCTCGTAGCCTGGGGCAAACGGGGTGGACCGGATAGCTCCAACATGTCTTTCAACTATGGCTACAATGGTGCATACGGCGCTGCAGGCCACTGGGGGAGCAGTCGTTTTGACGTCGGTTGGATCGATAATAACTTCACACCCGGCGCTCCGATGCCGAACAAATGGCACCATCTAACCTACACGTACGGTGGCGCAGCCGATCCCGTTGCACGTCTCTATTCCGATGGTGAACTCTGGCAAGAAGAAGACATGGACGAATGGGGCTTTATGCCCTTATGGGACCTGAATACTCATCCGGGGCCTGCGATCGCGATTGCCGCTCAATGGGATGGCACCGGTGTCTATTTGGCTGATGCTGTCAGAGGGAGTCTGATGATCGGTCAAGTTCGCATTCACGATGGCGTATTGAGTGATGCCCAGATACGCGCGAATTACAACTCTGAAAAAATGTACTACGTGGATAAGGTGAGCCGTATTCCAGGGGACTACGATGGAAACGGTCAACTCGGCGTGGCCGACCTCAACTACCAAGCATTGGCAATGGCCTCGCCCGAAGTTGGACTCGCGATTTTTGACGAAAATGACGATGGCGTCGTCAACGGCGCCGACCGATTGATCTGGGTCCGAGACTATAAAAAAACATGGATGGGCGACGCTGATCTAAACGGTCTGTTCGATACCACCGATCTAGTTATTGTCTTCGCTGTTGGCAAGTACGAGACAGGGGCGTCGGCTGGCTGGGAAGAGGGCGACTGGGATGGAGATGGTAGTTTCTTGAGCGGTGACCTGGTTGCTGCTTTCGCGGATGGTGGTTATGAAATGGGTCCGAAGGCAGCGGTTGCTGTGCCAGAACCATCCACTCTAACCTTTTTGATAGTGTTGGCCCTATCAGCGTTTGGCGTCTACCGTCGTCATCGCAATTAGGCCGCGATTTCCCGTCGACCCTAAACGGTCAGACGGAATCGACAAAAACTGTTGACAAGAGCCGTCGGCTTTTTTGAGGGACCCTTAATCCACCAGCTGTCCTTTCCGACCACCATTCATCACGGTCGTTCTTTGAAAGCTTTCATATAAATCTCAGCTTTCCTGAATGTGATCGATCGGTAGATTCATGGAGTGATCTTCTTGAGAGGTGAATGAAGTCAGCTTTTGGACGCCATTGGAGGGAAACGACCAAGCTTTGACTCGCGTCCAGATTATTGGTCTTGAAATGGGTTTTTCGCCAAGCGCTGAATGGTAGGACTTGGGATTTTGCGGTGGATATAAGGGTGTGGGGAACGCGGTGGCGAAAATGTCCGCGGCGCATAACGACGAACTGGTTGCGAAGTCAGTTCGCTCCGTGCACCGCAACAATCTTTCTACAAACATTACCGCTATGGGGATTTCGCATGACGTTGCCCACCGGGAACAAGACCTGTTGACCGATGTTGGGATGCAAAGTTGCGTTAACACTTGGGTGCGCTGGCCTGAGCGAAGACTTTCCATTGGCTACGCCCTCGGGATTGGCATAGACGATCGGCTGTTCGTCGAATCCAATCTAGTTCATAAGAATTCACCGGTGCTCAAAAGAGCTTGGGAGTGATACACTCATCTTCTCATGCGACGCAATGTTTGCGCCCTTCTATAGTCAGAGCTGAAAGCTAGGCGATCTGATCTTGGTGCTTGACTTGGTTCGTACGAATCCGATTGGCCGGTATTGATGCGATGTTTCCAGCAAGATGAAATGCTCAGTCTGGGAACGGACTGTTGATGGTGACTTCTCGTTCGGAATTTTAGAGAACAGGGCAACCTATTGTCTGTGAATAGGGATGTCATTGAAAAGAAAGAGGGCAGCATGCACAAATTCAGATTCGTTCTATTCTTTGTTTTTGTCTTCAATGGCATTAACTCGATTTCGGCGGAATTAATATTGCATTTCGATATGGAGCAGACAACTTCACCGTTTGTCGATCGCGTCGGTGGACTGGAGGCGACGGCGGCAGATTTCGGTCACCTCTATGGCTTAGAAGGCCCTGCGGGCTTTGGACTTGCCGCTGGACTTGAGGATAACGGTTCGTGGCAGCTTACCGTTGACGACTCTGCTGTTTTCCGAGAATTAGCAAATGATTTCACTGTTGCGGCTTGGATCTACTTAGATTCCGACACACTTCCAGTCAAAGTCGATACAGGTCCAAATCCGGGGCTCAACCGCTTTTTTGGGGACGATATTGCATGGGATGCGGATGGATGGGCCATGGGTGTATGGGAGGATGGCCGAGTGCGATTTACCAAGAATGGTATCGTTGATCTGGACACGGTCGACTCCTTTGTTGAATTGGATACATGGACGCATGTGGCTGCCGCTGTATCATCCGATGACGGTGTCACAATCTACGTTGATGGTGAGGCGGCTGAAAATTGGTTCAACGTGAATGACCTCAATAACGGAGTAGGTACGAACCGTGAAGATGACCTCTATGGTCTGGGTCGTACTTATGGCCCGACCCAAGGCCAATGGGTCGGTGGAAGCTTTGACGAGATTCGTGTCTATGATCATGTTTTAAGTGAAGATGACGTCGCGGAATTAATGATCCCAGTGGTTGACGACCCGGCCGCTCGACTTGATGACGGTACCCTGACGGATCCCGCCGCACGTGCCGATTATGTGCACGATGTGCTCGGAACATGGCTTGGTGATGCCGATCTCGATGGTCAGTTCAATAGTAGCGATCTCGTTACCGTGTTCACAGCGGGTAAATACGAGTCGGGTGATGCTGCAGTCTGGGCCGAAGGCGACTGGAATGGTGACAGCACCTTTGGGAGTGGCGACCTTGTGGTGGCCTTTACCGATGGCGGTTACGAAGCGGGTTCGCGAGCTGCAATAGCTGCAGTTCCCGAGCCTTCGAGTTGCATCTTGTTCGGCTTGGGCATGCTGCTCGTACTGAAGCGACGTCGTCGTTAGTCAAAGCAGAACGTGGGGTTACAAGGCAATTCCGCGGGAAAATAAATCGCCCCTTGGGGATTTGGCGAGAATTCAACTCGTCACCCCACGGGGCTTTTTTCATAGGCTGAAAACCGTTCTCGATCGCTGGATATCATCCTTGGCAAAGGGCTTTAGTACATTCTGGTGCGTTTCGTTCGTCAGAATGGTTCGTGACGTCGACGATGTGAATTTAAGATACCGGAATGAGTGGTCACACGCATGATCTTGATTCGTAGAGGAACATTTAGAATCAGTTGATCTCTCTCCTGGAAGACGAGATCCACAGACGCGGCTTTGATTTCGCTGCTAGATAGATTTGCTGATCAACCTACTTAGCGACGACGCTTCCACCAAGTAGCGATACAGCCAACGACGCCAAGCAACGTCCAAGTGATCACCGAGGCAGGTTCGGGAATGGGGTCAGGATCTGTACGGGTAATGGTCAGACTGTTTGTTCTGATCGACGGCATAACGTCGGAAGAAAAGACGATGGTGGATCCCGTTCCAAGTCCAATGTTTTCGTCATCAAAATACATAACTCCCAAATATAAATCACTCGAAGAATTATTGAATTTAAACCAAGCAAGTGTCGGCGTTGCACCCGTAGCTAAGTCGACGTCAAACCAAAGACCTTCAGTCACTCCTTCTCTAGGAACGTTACCGCTGTGCTCACTCAGCAACCATTCCATCCCATCAAATTGAAAATCAAGATCAATAATTCCAGAGGCAGAGTAGCCATGCCACTCATGATATGTCGTTAACCCGCTGAGATCCGCTCCTGTTGCAAAAGACTCGGTATTCGTGTCCAGCGTCGTATCGTAAGTCATCGAGTAACTGAAGGCCCCAACTTCTTCTTCCAAGTCCATTGTTTTATACGTGCCGCTGAACGTTAAGTTAACGATGGACGCCTGGACATGACTTGGCATCCCAACGATGAGAACGACGGCAATTGAAAGGAAGGAGAGTCGGGTCATGATGATGTCTCAATTTCGTAACGCTGCTCTGTGGCTTCAACTATGCCAAAGATAGTTGACTCACCAACCGATCTCCAGAAAAAACTGTTAATGTCAGGCATTGCCGATCTGGAAGTTGCTGAGTTGGTCTCAGGTGGGATTCAGCGACGACGCATTCCGAATGCTGCAATTGCCACGCCTTGTCAGCGGTTTTCATCAACGGGATGCTCTCGTAACCCATTACCAGCTCCTGGCTGAATCCAACAAAGAGGTCCCGCATTGTCGCTATGGTTCGGGCCGCGGGCGATTAGGCTTTGCACACACCATCCAAGCTGGACCTCTAGCACGGTCGGAACGCACCCCAGAAGCATCTGTTGCCTGCTTTAACCACGTTGCAAATAGCCCGTGAAGTCTTACCGGAGAGCCAACGTACTTCTGGTGATGCTTCAGGGCCTATTGGTCTGTAGAGCTGCAGGGGTGGGATTTGGTGGCGATCACACCAAACGGAAAACATTTTGTTCTTAAGAGACCTAATAGTGTCTAATCCTGAATCCCCTTTTTCAGAGCTTAAGAAAAGTCCAAAACTTTTCGTCTCGGTTTCGAGTTACTTTTATCGCAGGTTGACGGTATACCCCTTAGGAATTTTCCCGGACAGCAAAAACCTTCGTCGACCGTGGCACGATTCATTTTCAGAATCGAGTCCTTTCAAGCGTGATGGCTCGCTGTTTTGGACATCATCAATAGCGTGACTCCACTGGGGTCCCACTCCGAAGCAAAAAGGGAGATGAAAAATGAACGCCGAGCACACAAAGAACTGGCCTGAACTCGCAATCGGTCTTTACGATCGCCTGACCGGCAACAACGCCGAGATCACGTACGGATTTGAAGAGATGCGAGTACAGGTTCCCAGCGGAACGGGGCCCGAAGCTCAACATGCAGAATGGGTTCTCAACGGATCCTTGAAGATCAGCACGAACAATAAAGGTGAGACCCCAAAGTCTTAATGGTCGGCGAAATCGATGTCAAAATCGTCGGCCACGCAGCGAAGCTGATTTTTCAAGGCGATCATATCGTGATTCGTTTTTCAGACGTCCGAACGGCATTCGCCATCGTGAGGGCCCCCACGCCAAATTTGAAGCCTCTTGGAAACTTATTAACGTTTTCCAAGATCGGTCTGGTGGCTCATGTCGGAAAAAGGAAGCGATTCGAAATTTTCCCCAACCCAAGTCGGGTGGCACGATGGCTAAGCCCGAAGGTTCGAGAAATGAATAAAAGACTGTAACGAGTTGTGAGGATCCAAGATTGGACGGACGGGCCTTGCGGGAGCTTTCTTCAGAATGGCGGAAGCATCGACGGTTAGGCCCTTCCGCCCAACTCTGGTACTGTTCCCGGATCTCATCGTGAGACTGAGAGGGTACCGGCGGGCAGAATCAGAGTTTCTGAAACGTCTGGCGTTTGCATTACACCCTGGTCGATTGCCTTGAGACACGCCCATCGCAATTCTGAGATAGTCAGACGATGACTATGCGCCGACGCTTACCAACGCTAGGATGCCCTCGTTCTTCATCATCGGGAAGCTCTAGCAACCCATCAACAGCTTCACGCTGAATCCAACAATGAAGTCCCGCATTGTCGCTATCGTTCGGGCCGCGTGTGATTAGTTTCTGCAAACCTGCGAAAGTGGCCACCAGCTGGACGTTGCCCCAGTTGAAATCTTGGAAAACAGTGATCCACAGACGGGGCTTTGATTTCGCGACGAGGGAGATCTGCTGATCAACCTACTCAGCGACGACGCTTCCACCAAGTAGCGATACAGCCAACGACGCCAAGCAGCGTCCAAGTGATCACCGAGGCAGGTTCGGGAATGGGGTCAGGATCTGAACGGGTGATGGTCAGGTCATTTGTAGATCCGAAACCATTGGCTGTCTCAATTTCCGCTCCGGGAGTAATATCATAAGGCTCTCCCCTACCGATGTAGAGCAGTCCGTCACCAGATACGAAGTCGAAAAAGGCACGTGTTGGCGTTGCACCTGTGGCTAGGTCCACGTCGAACCAAAGAGCAGCACCGCCAACTGGTTCGAGGTCACTCAGCAACCATTCCAGCACATCGAGGTTTACAAAGTCAAAAAATTGAAGATCAAGGTCAGTAATCCCAGAGGCAGAGTAGGCATGCATGTCATGAGTTGCCGTAGCCCCATCTAAATCGGCGCCTGTGGGAAAAAAATCGGTATTCGTGTCCAGCGACGTATCGTAAGTCATCGAATAACTGAAGGCCCCAGTTATTTCACCCTCATACGTGCCGCTAAACGTCAATTCAACGATGGATGCCTGAACACTGCTTGCCACACTAACGATGAGAAGGACGGCAATTGAAAGCAAAGATCTTCGCGTCATGATGATGTCTCAATTTCGTGGAAGCAACCCAGGATCTCTAGTTTCTCCAGGGTAGCTGGCGTGCGAGTCGATCTCAACCCTTTATCCCAACTATGGCACTGATTCCGGAGCTTCTAGTCAGGCTTAGAGGCTATTGGCGGGCCGAGTCAGAGTTCCTGGAGCGTCTGGCGTTTCCACCACAGCCTGCCCCCGTTCTCGCGACACGCCAGCCCTGTATCTCCTTAATACATCAGCGTAGAGTTTTAACACCGCTTAAGATTACAATGCGTTGGCAAACACCATCATGATCGCTTTCCATTATCGTGCTGGAGACGAGACCCCCGATCCTGTGGAAAATCCCACCAGGAAAACATCCTGATGAACAAGAACACCGAAGCTGAAAATCCGTATGCAACGCCGACACACTCGTCAGAAATTGAAAGAGAACGAGCCAAACTCAATCCACTAAACTGGAAACTGCCTGCCGGTGCGATAGGTTTAATGGCGATTGGTTTCCTGTTAATGATTTTGGCTGCACAGGCCGGCGACGGATACGAAGCTTTTGTATACAGCGGGTTTTTCATGCTGCTTGCAACGCCTGTTTATGGAGCTTTGGTTGTGTGGCTCACAATACAGCGGATCAGGTCCCGCACGAACACTCCTATCATCATGTTATTTCAGTTGTTTGTTTTGGGCATCATGGGTTGGTGGGTGTTTGTGGTCATGACATTTAATGGATCCCCCGCCTGACTCGCCCGGCCCATACCACCTCGACCGGTTGACGCCCAAGCCTGCAGTGACGACCTTCTGTCCCACTCTGGCACCGATTCCGGAGCTTCTGGCAGAAACTCTCACTCACTCATTGCTACGAGTAGTGCAAGGATACAAATACCAAGTGGAAATAGGATGGCACAGACGATGAGTCCGCTTAGATCAGCTTTGCAATCAATTGACCACAGATTTAAAAGAGGGTAACGCCACCGAAGCGATTTGCAAAGTAATTGGAGATGCCGGCGATGTTTTGTCGGGCCCCCTGCCACAGCAGGCTGATGACACGAACGAACTGCAAGACACTCTTGTGCTGCTGGATTAAATCCGTAGCTAGTTTCGATTTTGAAAGTCTGTTTCGATCTAGCTGGAGTTGAGACTCTCGGTCTCTCAATCTTTGAACTCCCAGTCAGACAGGGCGTGATCCAAGTCGGCCTGGTTCATCTGCTCAGCGGCGAAGATGAGATCTCTTGAATCGAACTCTCGATCACCGTTCCAGTCACCGGACTCCCAGGACGAATTACGCTGAACGCCATCTTCGTACTGGCCTGCT
>Ga0163179_10003744_pt1 | contig 10285 bp, 6 predicted proteins | sample AtlANTMetagenome_FD_109643 | JGI IMG/M metagenome (GOLD analysis project Ga0163179, IMG submission 109643) | Marine eukaryotic phytoplankton communities from the Atlantic Ocean - Atlantic ANT 2 Metagenome | ecosystem: Environmental > Aquatic > Marine > Oceanic | place: North Atlantic Ocean... | reverse complement strand
GACACATGGCGTGCAATTGCGTTCGTCGCTAACGAGCTTGAGGGAGTCTTGGACATCGTATCTGAAGGACAACTTGGCACGGTTGGTGACAACCCCCTCAAATTTCGATCGACGACGGGAACGCTGCGTATGGGTGTCCAATTTGATGCTCCCCTTACTCGGCTGCTCGAACGCAACAACTATCGCCAAGTGTTGATCGACTATCAACAAGCTCGACGAAACTACTACACCTATATTGATCGTGTTTCACAGAGCTTACGCGGAACGATACGTTCGCTGGAATTGAATGAGCTGAACTTTGAGACACGGCGAAATGCAGTCTTGGTCGCCATCGAACAGAGCGTGCTCAACGACGAAATCACCACGCTGAACGAAGCCCGCGGACAGGCTCAAAGCGGTACCGCAGCCCGTGACATCGTGCAGGCGTTGAACGATCTTCAGGATGCCCAAAATGCTTTTCTCGGCATCTGGCTCACGTATGAAGTCAATCGGCGTGGACTCGACTTCAATCTCGGTACGATGCAATTGGACTCGCGTGGAATGTGGATCGACCCGGGTCCGATTCGCGGCGGCGAAGGCCCCTTTGTGGTGGTCAACTGCGAAGCCGAAGAAGGCAACCCCATGCTCTCCCCCGATGATGAGATGTGGCTTGAATCCGAGGGAATGAAGGTGTTGCCCCAAGCGATGCCCGAAATCACTCCCGCTGACGGATCTGATGGGGGAACCCAAGATATCAAAATGTTCCGGCTTCCGTCTCCGAAAGGTGCCGTCTAATTTCTTTGAAGTCCGAGGTAAAATGAGTCGCTCAACTCGGGGCGCAGCAAACCACCTGTCTGCCCCAGTCGGCACCGCCCACCGTCTTTGCCGGTATTTCGGGCGATGAAATATCTCTGGAATCATACCGGTAACCGACGAGACGAGAGCAAAATCGGCCCTTGTCGACAATCAGGAACGACCAAAAATGGGAATGATGCTCCGAATCCATTCCAGAAGTAGACGCAGCGGGGCCATTTGCGTTTATAATCGGGCGTCCTTATCGTGGCCGTTGAACCCACGGCCAACGCCCCGCATCACTCCCCCCGATTCCCTCCTATTGAGGTATTCATGATCGTTTACCGTAATGACAGCCGCCGAGGTGGCGCAAATCCCATTTTGATTGTGGGAATCCTGCTCGCTATTTTGATTTGCGGCGGTGTCTGGTGGATCCTGAGTGGTCGTGAAAACAGCCCTGGTGATCAACCGCTGATGACGGTTTTGGAGCGAGGCCCTTATGAGCACATCGTGCTGGAGCAAGGTGAGATCCAAAGCTCTGAAAACGTTGAAGTTCGCTGTAATGTTAAGAGTCGTTCTACAGGCAGTTCTGTTTCAACGACAATTCTCGACATCATCCCTGAGGGCACAACGGTCAAAAAAGGGGATTGGCTGATCACTTTCGATTCAAATTATTTAGAATCAATCATGACGAATCAAAATATCATTGTGAAAACCAGCCAAACTCTAGTCATCCAAGGCAAAGCTGCTTACGACACAGCTGTCATGGCGAAGAAAGAATACTTGGAAGGCACCTACCAACAAGAAGAAAAAACAATTGAAAACGAGATTTTTGTCGCGGAAGACAATCTAAAAAAGGCACAACTCTCGTATGATTCGATCAAACGTTCTGTTTCCCGCGGTCTAGTCGGCGAATTGCAGCTTCAGGGTGAAAAATTCACCGTGGACGCCGCGGTGAAGCAACTGGAACTCGCGAAGCAAAAACTACATGTGCTTGCCTCCTACACAAAGGCAAAGATGCTCACGCAATTCAATAGCGATATTGAAGCGACAAAAATCAAGTGGGAAAACGAAGAGGCGAGTTATCAAGAAGAACTCAAGACGCTCGAGGAATTCAGGGAACAAATTAAATTCTGCACGGTCACCGCGCCGCAGGACGGCCAAGTTGTCTACGCAAACGTAATGAGTAGGAGAGGCGGTGGTGAATTCGTTGTGGAACCTGGGGCAACGGTACGCGAGCGTCAAACGATTATCCGCTTGCCGAATCCTACGAAAATGCAAGTATCGGCGAACGTCAGTGAATCCCAAATCAACCTTGTTCGAGAAAGTATGCCCTGCAGTATTCGCATCGACGCGATCGGCGATGAAACGTTCAAGGGCGTTGTGACTAAGGTTAACAAATACGCCGAACCTGGAAGTTGGTGGAGTTCTTCGACCAAGGAATACAAGACCACGATCCAAATCATCGATCCGCCAGCACGCATCCGCCCCGGACTCACTGCTGAAGTGCGGATTCAAATTGAGAATGAAACCGACGCCCTACAATTGCCTGTTCAAGCAATTGTCGAACATCGAGGTCGCACTTTTTGCTTAGCCAAGTCGGGTGATCAGTATCATACGCACCCCATCGCGATCAGTTCGACGAATGACAAAGTGGTTGCGATTGATGATCAAGCCGCAGACCTGCCCGCTGTCGGCTCGGACATCGTATTGCATCCGAGAAGCCACATGGAGCTTTTCGACTTTGAGGGTTTCACCTTCGAAGACGAACAAAACCCAACGGATGCGAGCGGTTATGCGACCGAAGACGGCGAGTCTGACCGAGGAGGAAACGTGGCACAACGGCCCGGACGCGGTGGTCCCCCGGCACAGGCAGGACGTGGGCGACCTTCAGGGCGCGGTGGTCCCCCGGCAAAAGCTGGACAGGGCGGCAGTTCAGACAAACCGGCTCCCTCCCGTGGTGCGAGTCAACCCGCGACGAGCAAAGAGGCAACACCCCAAGCTCAATCGTCCCCAGCAGCATCCACGACCCCTGAAACGAAAAGCAGCTCCTAAATCGCAATCCATGAATTAACGATTGCGATCATGGAATTGGCATGCAAGGAAGCGTTTCAACTTCAACATTGATTCCCTACTCAAACCTGGCGTCCCGCAATGAGAGTTTGGCTGCGAACCTTTCAACTTGGTGTGAAGAGCTTGCTGCTTCATCCCATGCGCTCTCTACTCACCATGATCGGTATCTGCATTGGCGTGTGGGCGGTGATCTGCCTGCTCGCCATTGGTGAGGGGATCAGTGATCAAGCTCAGAAACAGATCGAAGGATTAGGCGCAGACAACATCATTGTCCGATCACGTAAACCCGTGAATCCCGAGGGCGGCGGTAGCAGTGATTTCATACTCGCCTACGGTCTTCTGCGTAGCGATTATGATTTGCTGATAGAAACAATTCCGACGATCAAGGGCGCGATTCCCATTCGCGAAATGCGTCGCGAGATTCGCTATCGCGACCGAAGTATCGATGGGCGTCTAGTGGGCTGCACTCCGGAATACGCCGAAGTCACTCGACTCGAAGTCGACCGAGGCCATTTCATCACCGACGCTGATTTGAAATCCGGAAAAAATCACTGTGTCCTCGCGGCAGAAGTAGCGGCCAACTTGTTTCCCTATGAAGACCCTTTAAATCGAACGATCTACGTTCAAGAGCACGACGATTACTATCGAATCGTTGGGGTCCTGAAACACCGCGACGCGACTGCAGCCATCGGTAGTTCCTTGGAGGCACAAGACTTCTCCAGTGACGTTTACATCCCTATCTCAGCGATGCGAAAGCGAATTGGCGACACCATCGTCGTCAGCCGCAGCGGCTCAAGAGAAGGTGAAACAATTGAACTGAATCAGATTACGCTTCGCATCGATGACGTTAATAACGTTATGCGAACTGCTCAAATCGTCGAACAGACGCTGGCACCAAAACATGCGAAGTCGGGCGACACGGTGATCATCGTCCCGAAAGAGTTACTGGATCAAGCTCGCAACACCCGAATCATGTTCATCGTATTCATGGGAGTGATCGCCGGAGTTTCGCTCGTCGTCGGCGGAATCGGCATCATGAACATTATGCTGGCGACGGTGACAGAGCGAACTCGCGAGATCGGTATTCGACGAGCACTGGGTGCGAAACGAGCAGACATCATCCGACAGTTCCTCGTGGAAACCGTCGTGCTCTCCGCACTTGGCGGCGTTACCGGCATCATCCTTGGCTATTCTGTCAAGCCGGGTATATACCTACTGCGAAGAGTGACGACGCATTACTTCCCAAAATTGATCGAGGCTCTGCCGGTCGTTGTCCGAGACATGGAACCGATCATCGTTCCGATGTCGATTCCACTTGCCTTCAGCATCGCCGTTGCAATCGGTGTCATCTTTGGGATCTACCCCGCCATTCGCGCCGCACAAATGGATCCGATCGAGGCGTTGCGACACGAATAACTTCGGGGGCTCAGCCGCCTACTGAATGCGCACGTCACAGCTTGCCCGCTCCAATTGGTCAAAATAGATCACCTCTTTCGTGTTGATCGAGCGAACCTGAACGCGGACGATTTGGTTGATACGTTCCGGGCGTCAGGAAGATTTACCCTGCATGACTCACGCGATATTCGAAACTCGCGAATTCGCAACCAGCCTTTCACTCGGACCCTCGAGCCAGTGTTCAAAATCTTGAACACAATTACTATCTTTTTTATTACTTGAATCCCTGGTGTCTAAGTTTTACGATCAGCCTACGGTTCATTCCGTTCATTGATTGACCTCAGGAAACGCTAACGAAAGCACGATCATTTGGCTCGCTACTCATCTCGCCCACGCGAGAGATGAGTAGCGACTTGATGATCGTGCTTTTTTTTGGGAATGTCCTCGATAGCCACCTTTGATGCAAACCACCTTTGAAATCACAGAGTCGCCTCATGAACAAACACATTCCAATATCACTCGCATGTGTAATCTTATTGTGCGTCCCCACCGTCAACGCTGACATCTCCTGGACTGGCAACGTCAATGACGACGTTTTCAATGAAGCAAACTGGGATCTCTCAGCTTCTTCAGTGACGACCATCGAGCCAAATGTCTCCATCGAAGACAACATCCAAGTCGGGCCTGGCCCCTTTACCTTCTGGCCAATGGTTCCCGATCTCTCAGGGCAGAAGCGTTTCCAAATAGGAGACGGCAACGTTTTAAACCTTATCTCTGCAGACGAGATGATTGATGATTTCTGTCTATGCTACGGAATGTTCGTAACCGAATTCAATGAAGGTGTTGGCGGTGCACCGGGCTCAACAAATGGTCCCACCGTAAATGTATCTGAGGGGTTTCTCTTTGCTTCTTGGTTCGTCGTCAGTGATGTCACGGTGAATGTCGCGAGTAGAGGCACAGCCATTTTGGGTGCGTTTGGAAATCCCCTCAGTCGTTCCGTTGTGGATCTCAGCCCCGACGCAGAATTGGCATTTATGGACGAATCGACGGACGACTTTCGTGCAGAGCATCTTTCCAAGATCACGGTATCGGGCGCACCCGCTGTTGAAGGCAGCAATCTTTTAGTCGAGGAAATTTTCCCTGGCTCAACGGTTGTGATCGGTATTCCGGAACCATCTTCAATCACATTGACATTCTTTGGAACGCTCGCCTTAATGGCATTCCGTCGCAAATAGATTCATAACACTTGCAGAACCATCATGCGATAACCAGCGAAAGGCTGGCGACGTTGACCATTACAACGACGATTGTCAAACACTCCAGCCCCGACACCGCAGCAGGCTCTCGAATTGGTGGATACGGTATTCCAGGAAACGGGGTCAGACGATCATCGTCGCTACCGTTCAGTTGATGACGAACAGGAAAACCGCGCTCAAGAAAATCTCATTGACGATGGCTATCTCAGCGACATGCCCGGTGATTTAGAGCTACATCGTCTTCTGTAGGTGACTGGAATCACGCCTCCAGAGATGCCTCTCAAGACCCGTTGGACCGCGGCGTCCGGCGCCGTCGCAGATCGCCCCGAAAAGTGTTCGTGCAACATACTGCCGAGGCGACTACAATGGGGTTTTACGCCCCCCACATTCCCGTTCTTCACCATGAGGATCTTGATCGTGAAGCTCCACCGGATGACAAGCTACTCCGCTGCGATTGCTGCATGTTTCTTTTTGAGTATCGCCGCGTCTCTTTTCGACTCATCCACATCGTTCGCAGACGACCGACCGAACATTGTCTTCATCTTTACGGATGATCACGCGCCTCATGCCATTGGTGCTTACTCCGACTGGCTCAAGGATGTCAATCCGACACCCAACATTGATCAGTTGGCTCAGGACGGCATGTTGTTCCAAAATAGCTTTTGCACGAATTCCATTTGTGGTCCGAGTCGCGCTGTGATTTTGACGGGCAAACACAGCCACTTGAACGGCTTCATGCACAACGGCAACAACTTCAATGGCGACCAGCAAACGTTTCCAAAGTTACTCCAGGGAGCCGGCTATCAAACTGCCATGATTGGAAAATGGCATCTCAAGTCGAAACCGCAAGGCTTCGACCACTGGCGAGTGTTGCCTGGGCAGGGTGATTACTACAACCCAGTCTTTCTCACAAAAGATGGACGGGAGCAGATCGAAGGCTACTGCACTGACCTCGTGACTGACGATGCGCTCGAGTGGCTCCAAAACCAACGCGACCCGAACAAACCATTCATGCTGATGTGTCAGCACAAGGCACCTCACCGAACGTGGATGCCAGCCTTACGGCATTTGACACTATACGACGACATGAACATCCCAGAACCGGAGACACTCTTCGACGACTGGCGGGACAATGCGAGTCCAGCGCGACACCAAGAAATGGAAATCGACGGTCACTTGAATATCGTCTTTGATCTGTTCCTTGAACCCGATGCCGATTTCGATCCAAAGGCGGGTAAGTCGGTCGATCGATCTGGATTCCGAAATCTCGGCAAAATGACGCCAACTCAACTCAAAGCCTGGAACGCTGCGTATGGCCCGAAAAACCAAGCCTTTCGCGATGCGAAACTGAGTGGCGACGACTTGATTCGCTGGAAATACCAACGGTACATCAAAAACTATTTGCGCTGCATCAAGGGTGTGGATGAGAGTGTCGGGAAACTGGTCGACTATCTAAAACAAGCAGGCCTGGACGACAACACGATCGTGATCTACTCATCCGACCAAGGCTTTTACCTCGGCGACCATGGCTGGTACGACAAACGCTGGATGTATGAGGAATCGTTGATGATGCCGTTGATCGTGAAATGGCCGGGACAAACAAAACCCGGGGCTATCAACGAGGATCTCGTTCAAAACCTGGACTACGCAGAAACCTTTCTCGAAATTGCCGGTGTCGACATTCCTGAAGACATGCAAGGATCCTCTCTCGTACCGTTACTGAAGGGAGCGACCCCGGATGATTGGCGCGAGAGCATCTATTACCATTACTTCGAGTACCCCAGCGTTCACATGGTGGCCAAGCATAACGGCGTCCGCACGGATCGCTATAAGCTGATTCACTTTTATCAATTCGACGAATGGGAATTCTACGATCTGGAGAAGGATCCTGAGGAGTTGACGAATCAGTATGACAACCCGCAATACTCTGCCGCCATCGACGAATTGAAGCAAGAGCTCGAAGATCTCCGCAAGCACTACCGGGACAACACGGACATGCGTGTGAAACCGGCAGAGTGGCAGCAAAAGTTTCGAGGAGAGCAAGCAGCTCGATAACCCGTTCAGGACAACAAATTCAAAAGCGATTCCTTCGGGCAACCTATCGAGGCCGCAACTACCCGACGGTTCGGTCGAATCTCTCTGCTGGTCGAAGGACAACTTCTTACGAAGGTGATCGGTCAGGTTACGCATTTACTCAAGAGCAAATCATGGCAGATCCATCTGACCCAGTGCTTGAGTTTGGTCGAACAATCTGAGCGACAATCAGCGCAACAACTTAAGCCGATCTATTTCCTCGCCAGTTGCGGCGTGCCAATATCGAGGTGTAAGCTAATCAGTCTGACACGAACAAAAGACACTCATTGCACATCGGAATAAATCAATGCGTCGGACAGGGATGACCTCGACACTCGCTTTCCTCCTCTACACCGTTTTCGTCAGCGGACCGTTAGGCTTGCGAGCCGATGCGGAAGAACCCTCTTCCGAGGAACAGCGAGCAACGCAGAAGCGTTTTGAGCTAATGGACGTCTTCAAGCTTGCCTGGGCAGCAGATCCACAGATTTGTCCGAATGGCGAAACGATCGTCTATACGCGCAATTCGATGGACGTCATGACCGACCGTGTCCATTCGAGTCTGTGGTCGATTAAATTTGACGGCAGCGATCATCGGCCTGTCACTCGGGGCAATGATTCGCAAAGCCGCGCCCGTTGGTTTTCTGACGGAAACCGTCTGGTCTACATCTCCAACGAAAATGGATCGCCACAACTGTATCTGCGTTTCATGGATACCGGACAGACAACGCGTCTCACTCAGCTAATTCGCTCACCGGGGACGATTAGTATCTCGCCGGACGGTCGCTGGATTGCATTAGTCCAGGCAGTTCCTCATGAGACCGAATCGTGGGTTCAACTTCCTCAGCCTCCAACAGGTGCAACCTGGGCCACTCAGCCAAAGGTCATCGAGAAACTAACTTACCGTTCCGACGGAGCAGGTTACCTGGACAACGAATATGACCAGGTATTCATGATGTCGAGCGACGGTGGAGCGTTACGACAAGTCACTTTTGGGCCTTACCATCACAACGGCCAGATTGCGTGGTCTCCAGACAGTAAGCAGATCATCTTTTCGGCAAATCGTCAGGCCGATTGGGAACACGACCCTGTCGAAAGTGAGTTGTATGAGGTCACGGTAGCAACTGGCGCAATGCGTAAATTGACGGAACGAAATGGACCGGATCAGCAACCCACCATTTCCCCCGACGGACGAACGGTGGCCTATGTTGGCTACGACGATCGTGAGCTTGGCTATCACAATGCTCAGCTCTATTTGCTAAACCTGGAGACGCGCCAGTCGGAATTACTTACAAAGGATTTTGACCGCAGCGTACGTTCGCCTCTCTTCGCCGCTGACGGCCGCGGTATTTTCTTCCTCTACGACGATCAGGGAGATACCAAAATCGGCTACATCACTCGGAACGGACGTCGACAAACGGTGACCAATCAGGTCGGTGGCGTAACCCTTGGCCGTCCTTATGCGAGTGGTTCGTTTAGCTTGGGCAAGGACAATCGGTTGGCCTTTACGCGAACGAATGCCGAGCATCCTGCCGACGTTGCCGTCGTCCGCCTTGGTGAGGAGACACATCAACTCACTCAATTAAATGAGAATGTGCTGGGCTATAAACAACTGGGCAAAGTGACTGAATTACGACTTCCGTCATCGTTTGATCAACGATCGATTCAAGCCTGGATGGTGACGCCCCCGAACTTCGACAAGCGGCAGAAGTATCCGTTGATTCTAGAAATCCATGGCGGTCCCTTTGCAAATTACGGGAATCGATTTAGCGCTGAAATGCAGCTATTCGCAGCCGCCGGATACGTCGTACTGTATGTCAATCCGCGTGGCAGTACGAGCTACGGTGCTGAGTTTGCCAACTTGATCCACCACAATTACCCGGGCCAGGATTATGACGACCTGATGTCGGCCGTCGACTACGTTTTGAATCAGGGCTTTATCGACAAAGACAATCTGTTTGTCACGGGCGGTAGCGGCGGAGGCGTTCTCACAGCTTGGATCATCGGTCAGACACAACGTTTTCGGGCAGCCGTCGTCGCCAAACCAGTCATCAACTGGTATAGCTTCGCCCTGACGGCCGACGCCTACAATTTCTTCTACAAGTACTGGTTTCCAGGCCCCCCCTGGGAGCATGCCGAACACTACTTAAGACGGAGTCCGATTACCTACGTGGGCAACGTTGCGACTCCCACCATGCTGATCACGGGCGAAGTCGACTATCGCACACCGATTTCAGAAACAGAACAGTTTTACCAGGCGTTGAAATTACGGAAGGTTGAAACCGCTTTAGTACGCATCCCGGAAACATCGCATTCGATTGCGGGACGACCCAGCCGGCTAATGGCGAAGGTCGCTTATATTCTCGGTTGGTTCGAACGTTATCGAAGCGACAAAGACAAAACAGTTGCAGAAGATTTGAAAACGGATTAGGGACCAAATAGCAATTGGGTTGTTTGAATGGAACCTCGCATCCGCCCAGATTCATTCTTTACGCTGTGATCGCTCATCTCTGATTTGGGTTGGATTTGGGGTCAGAATTTGTCACCTGAGTAATTCGCTGCGGCCTCGGCTCTTGGCACAGGGCAAACGGCGAAAAACATAATCTGCTCAGCTGATCTACCGTTGTGAGATCAGTGAAGTAGAATGCACGACTCAAGTGTCATTCTCAACCGGCTCAGGCGTGATTTAGTCCTTGGTAAAATGTTAAGGAACGGTTTCT